>ERZ1023420.12-NODE-12-length-171035-cov-32.843426_pt1 | contig 171035 bp, 169 predicted proteins | sample MGYA00380512_ERZ1023420 | MGnify/ENA primary metagenome ERZ1023420 (study PRJEB33173, sample SAMEA4830390) | metagenome | study: EMG produced TPA metagenomics assembly of the PRJEB25223 data set... | reverse complement strand
AATAAACAAACCTTACGCATTAATTTGCGCAAGGTTTGTCTACGTTCTGACACCTCCAATAATATGGAGGTGCCTTTGTATTACTATGACCAATTTTCAGATTGTTACTTGTGATAATCGTCATGCTGTTCTTTATTTTCAATTAATTTTAATAATGGTCTATAATCATCATCAATCAATCCCGTAAATTCTACGATAAGTTCAATTGTGATTAAAATCAAAATAAACATCATGAGTACGCCCCACGGTTGAGATAGATATAAAATTATACTAGCAAGACTAAATAGTATTGCTATAGAATATATCAATAGTACAGTTTGACGATGTGAATAGCCAAGTTCTAAAAATTTATGATGTAGATGAGATTTATCAGCTTGCATAATATGCTGACCTTTCTTCACACGACGAATCATAGCAAAGAGCGTATCAATAAATGGTACAGCTAAAATAACAATCGGGAAGAATAATGATACAAAGGTAATATTTTTAAATCCGAGCAACGATAAGAAACCTACGATAAAACCGACAAGCAAAGCACCACTATCGCCTAAAAAGATTTTTGCTGGATGGAAATTAAAGAATAAGAATCCTAGAAGCGCTCCAATTAAAACACTACAAATCATCATAATGAATATATTTGCTTGTAAGATGGCGATAAAACCTATCGTCATTAATGCAATCATTGAAACACCAGATGCTAAACCATCTAGTCCATCTATTAAATTAATCGCATTAGTAATTGCCACAATCCAAATAACTGTAATCGGTATGCCTAGTATACCAAAATGAATCGTCGGCCCAATAGGTAAAGAAATAAAATCAATAGTCACACCATAATAAACAACAACAAGTGCTGCAATTACTTGTCCTAATAATTTAATTATTGGTTTCAAATCATAAATATCATCTATGAGTCCCACCAAGTAGATTAACACTGACCCAATAACCAGAGGTTTAACTTCCGTTTCTATAGGATGTCCAAGCCATATCCCTACTAAAAATGATATGAGTATTACAGTTCCACCAAGTACGGATATAGGTTTAGTATGTACCTTTCTAAAGTTCGGTTGATCCACAATCCCTAATTTATGTGAAACCTTTATAACTATTGGTGTAAGTATCAAACTGACAATCATTGAAAAAATGATTAATAATAATGTATACATCAGTTCACCTTCATTAATATAATTCTATTTTATTTTTTGATTTCAAAATTCTAAGTTAAAAATAATTATTTAAATTAATTGTAAGCTAATCATCATCTTATTTATCCGCTTATGTAAATTTAAAAAATTAATTACAATCGTTGTATAGTCTGATATATTACATAATTCTATAATACCCTATACACTTTTACTTATACAACTCGAAATGCGATAATTAATAAGTCTTATGATTATTTCTTAAATATTTAAATTCAAAGTGAATCGTTATATGTATTCACTCAAAAAATCATTTTAACACGAATATTAAGTGAATGTTATAAATTTCTATTTTCATAAAGATGACAAATTGTAAGTTTTCACTTACAATTACTAAGTGTTAATTAAAGAGGAGTGTCAAATTAAATGTTTGAAGCTATTATTTATAATATTTCTGTTACAGTAGCAGGTATCTATTTATTTCATCGCTTACAGTATTCAGAAAATAAAAACATGGTGTTTTCTAAAGAATATGTTACTGTTTTAATGACCATAGTAGCACTTTTATTATCTGCATATCCCGTACCATTATTTAACCAATATACGCTTTACTTAACCTTCATACCTATACTCTTCTTAGGTAGATATACGAACATGTTTTACACTGTGCTTTCAGCATTAATCGTAGGGTTAGTAAACGTTCTAATTGGTGACTATACGATTATTGCAGCTATGATACTCATCGTTATCGCTGTGATTGTTGGTGCTGTCGGCCCATTTTTAAAACAAAACGACATTATTTCACTACAAATTCTTAATGCGATTACACTTGTTATTTTCTTTATCTTATCACTCATAAGTTCGTATTACGAAATTACAGAGGTATTATTCCTAATACCTATATCATTTATATTAATGATTACTTCGTCAATTACATTTGTAGATATTTGGTATTTTTTCTCTTTAGTAAATCGTTATGAAAATGAAGATAAGTTTGATTATTTAACAGGTTTAGGTAACGTTAAAGAATTCGACAGACACCTTAATGAAACGACAAGCATCGCTGAGAAAAATAACCAAAGTATTGGACTGTTACTCATCGATATCGATGGCTTTAAAGATGTAAATGATAAATTTTCGCATCAATCTGGTGATGCCGTACTAAGACAAGTTGCACAACTTCTTAAAAATTATGTACCTCAAGAATTTAGTATTTATCGTAATGGTGGCGAGGAATTCTCTATTGTTTTATACGACTATACTTTAGATCAATGTGTTAAATTAAGCGAGAGTATTCGTGGTGGTGTAGAACAATCGACTTTCCATCTGCCTAATAAAGAGGTTATTAAGTTATCTGTTTCAATAGGTGTTGGCTATTTAACAGCAGATGATTATAAATCACAACGTAAAGTGTTTAAAATCGCAGATGATATGTTGCATATGGCTAAAAATGAAGGCCGTAATCAAGTGATGTTTAACCCTATTGTTAAACTATAAATCCCTTTAAAACATATTTATAGTTGTGTCTATATGAGCTCAGTCCATAAAGCTATTGTTAAACATAACTTGGGAGTTGTTCTATCTTAAAATAACTTCCTAGTACCTCACAACATGATTTATACTAATCAAAAGACAAACACTCATCAGAAGTTGTTTGTCTTTTTTTGATAGACTTAAATCCCTATCAAATCACCTTTTAATACGAAATACATCTCTAACTTGAACAACCGTTAAGAATTAAACTATCATTTACTTCATATACTAAAAACTTTAATTTTTTTATATTTAGAATTCATCAAATCATTATGACAAGCAGTGTTAATCTAATGAAGTAGCTACTAACTTTAATATCTTTAGCTAAAACTTTCAATTCTATAAACTGTTATAGTTATACAATTGAGTTTGTTACAATATATAGTGGAATATAAAAAAATGATGATGGCGTATGAATTGCTATTGAAAGTTTCAATTGTACAATGTAAACTTTCAATTGTTCTAAAATTTTTCAGGGGGTGCAAAGCTATGTCAGATTCAATTACGATTATTGATGAGGATAAAGTCATTGATGTCGTGCTTATTGCAGGAAGAATTTTACTTGAAAGTGGCGCTGAAACATACCGTGTTGAAGACACGATGACACGTATAGCTGCGAGTTTTGGTTTAGATGATACATATAGCTTTGTGACATCTACTGCAATTATTTTCTCACTAAATAACCGTACTAATACACGGCTTGTCAGAATTCGCGAACGTACAACAGACTTAGAAAAAATTGCTTTGACTAACAGTCTCTCACGAAAAATTTCTAATAATGAGCTTAATATAGATCAAGCAAAATCTGAATTGGTACATTTGCATCACGCTTCTTTACAATATTCATCCATAACTAATTTCTTGGCAGCACCGATTGCATGTGGCTTTTTCCTATTCATGTTTGGTGGAATCATCCAAGACTTTATTTTCGCTATCATTGCTGGCGCGGGTGCTTTTTTAACCTTTAATTATGTACAACGTTACATACAGATTAAATTCTTTTCTGAGTTCATTAGTGCAACAGTGGTTATCATGATAGCCTCTGCTTTCACCAAAATAGGTTGGGCCCATAATCAAGATATTATAACCATTGCTGGTGTAATGCCTCTTGTACCTGGTATTTTGATTACTAACGCCATACGTGATTTGATGGCTGGAGAATTACTTGCTGGTATGTCACGTGGTGTTGAAGCGGCGTTAACTTCATTTGCTATTGGTGCTGGTGTTGCTATAGTTTTATTAATATTTTAAAGAAGGAGTGTTAACATCATGGCCATTGTATATTATTTTTCACAATTTATAATTAGCTTTCTTGCAACAATGCTATTTTCAATTCTGTTCAATGCACCAAGACGCCTCCTTTTAGCATGTGGTTTTGTAGGCGCAATGGGCTGGATAATCTATAAGTTGACCTTTGATGGTGATTTAGGTAAAGTGCTAGCATCTTTTCTAGGTAGTTTTATCTTGGGATTAATGAGTCACGTCATGAGTAGACGATACAAACGGCCTGTAATCATCTTCATTGTACCTGGTATTATTCCACTTGTACCAGGTGGCTTAGCATATGAAGCGACACGATTTTTAGTAAGTAATGAATACACACACGCTGTTAATACATTTTTAGAAGTAACTCTAATTTCAGGAGCAATTGCTTTTGGTATTTTATGTGCAGAGATTATTTATTATATCTATACACGGATAAAACAACATTATGGTAAAATGAATGGCAAAACTTATAAAAAATCTTACAATATGAACAATAGAGCTTAACTTTAAGGGGTGTTTTTATGAAACAAGACATAATTGAAAGACTGACAAGATACGTAACTATTGACACACAATCCGATCCAGAATCTAATACGACACCATCTACAGAGAAACAGTGGGATTTATTAAACTTATTAATTGACGAATTGACTGACTTTGGATTAGAGACGGACATCGATGAACAAGGCTACTTATTTGCAACATTAGAAAGCAATGTGGATGCTGATCTACCGACTGTTGGTTTTTTAGCACACGTCGATACATCACCAGACTTCAACGCTACGAATGTCAATCCACAAATAATTAAATCTTATGATGGCAAACCGATTCAACTTGGAGATACGAGTCGCGTTTTAAGTCAAGATGTTTTTCCAAACATGAAAAACGTTGAAGGCCATACACTTATGGTTACAGATGGAACATCATTATTGGGCGCTGATGATAAAGCTGGTGTAGTTGAAATTATGGAAGCTTTAAAATACCTAACTTCACATCCTGAAATAAAACATGGGCGTATACGTGTTGCATTTACGCCAGATGAAGAAATCGGTAGAGGTCCTCATGAATTTGATGTCGAACGCTTTAACGCTGACTTTGCGTACACGATGGATGGTAGTGAATATGGAGAATTACAATATGAAAGCTTTAATGCTGCTGAAGCGATCGTAACTTGTCACGGAGTCAACGTACATCCAGGTTCAGCAAAAGACGCTATGATTAATGCTGTATTATTAGGTCAGCAATTTAATTCATTACTTCCACCAAACGAAGTCCCTGAAAGAACTGAAGGTTATGAAGGTTTTTATCATTTGATGAAAATGAATGGTGACGTTGAAAAAACAACACTTCATTATATTGTTCGCGATCATGACAGTAATCAATTTGACTTGCGTAAAAAACGTTTAGTCGAAATTAAAAATGATATCAATACGCATTTTGAAGACAATCCTATTGAAATTGAAATCAATGATCAATATTATAATATGGGTGAAAAAATTTCGGCAAATCCACATGTTATTGACATACCAAAACGTGTTTTTGCTAAATTAAATATCCCAGCCAATACCGCCCCAATTCGTGGAGGTACAGATGGTTCACAACTCTCTTATATGGGGTTACCTACGCCAAATATCTTTACTGGCTGTGATAATTTCCATGGTCCTTTTGAATACGCATCTATTGATGTAATGGAGAAAGCTATTAAAGTCATTATCGGGATTACTGAAGAAGTCGTACAAACTTATCAAAAATAATTATACATGTATTAAAATAGGTTCCAAGACATTTTCATATGTCTCGGAACCTTAATTTTTATCATGCTTAACAACATATTCTCACTAAAGGATAGCAGCATAACGGATGCAGTTACTAAAAACTATTTATCATAATAATAATTTGAAACGCCATTCAAAAAGAAAACTAGCGACGCACTTTAATCCTGAATCTATTTGTTTATATCAAATTGCGTTTTTAATAACTTAATCGCTTGAACAGTGTAATGCCTGATTTGAATTCCCATTTTAAAATCAGTAAAACTTTCTGGCATTTCAATAAATGTATTAAACATTGCGGTAACACCTATAGATTCAAACAAATCAAACTTATCATCAGTGGCACAAATTGCTATTGAAGGCTTATTATATTTTGTAGCTAATTCTGCTAAGCGTAAGGTTGTTGTTTCAAGAATTTGATCTTCTTCATTTATACCTTCACCAAAAATGATTAAATCTGCTTGCTCAATCAATGCATCTAAATGTGTAATTTGATCTACGAGTTCATGGCTAGTCATGATTTCTGCATTATAGAGCGCATTTAATACTGCAGCGATACCACCACCAGCGCCACCTCTTTGCACTGGCCCAAGCACAAGTCTTAGTTCACTTTTGAACATTTCACTTAAGTACCAAATCAAGTTATCAATTTCAGCAGCATTGCTACGTGTTATCCCATAAGCCTCATAAGTCTGCATAATCTCACTATTTTTACCATAAATTTTACTATCAAAATCTGACATTAATTGAAAACGTACGTTATTTAATTTTGGATGTAATCCGGAAATATCAATTTTACGTATATATTTCAATTTATAGCTACCTTGTCGTAAGTCAATTTCCTGCGCTTCGTCATCGTAAAACTTAGCACCCAATGCTTGTAACATACCAGCGCCTCCATCAAAGCTACCCATACCACCAAGGGAAATAACAATATGCGTCGCGTCGTTCTCTAAAGCACCTAATATAACTTCTCCCAAACCATAACTTGTACGTTCATTAATTGGCTTTTGACCTTTTAAAAACAGATTACCTTCAATCACAGTCATACCACTATCTGTGATGCCATATACAGCTTCTACTTCTTCCATATCAGCATCATGTGTCAACATTCTATATTTAGTACCTGACTGCCAAAGAAAGACAGAATCCATAAGCTCATGGCGTCCATTAAATAAAGGTACTTGCACTATGTCTGCTTTTTCAATTTGGCTAGCTACCGCTTCTTCAACATAACGATTCGCTTGATAGCTGGAAATAATCCCATTAAATTCATCCATCGCAACTAAAACTTTCATTTTTGTCACCTCTAGTATTTTTATTTTAAAAATTTTAATTGATAAAAGTAAAAAATTGGATATATGATTACTTTTCAATTTTATACACCCGAATATATGAACACCACATACTTTACCTGTATATGTGCAACAATAAAATCGTAGTCTACATTTCTTATTCAATTATTTATTATACATGCCAGAAGAAAATTTTTCACATTATAAGAAACGCTTGTTAAACACCTACCTCATTGATAAGCGCTTAACAAGCGTTTGAATCTGTATTTTATTGTAGTTTATTCTTCAGCGCTTGCTAAAGTCGAAACATTAATGTCTTCATGACTCGCATTCCAAATTGCTTGTCCCTCAACAAAATAAAATGCTTGTGGTGATTCATGTTTTACACTAGTTTTTTCTTCTATATAATCAGATAATTCACGTTCTTGTTGTACAATTAAATAATAACCATCCATATCTCTTTCATATAAAAATTTGTTGAATTGGTCAATTGCATTTGCTGAAATCGGGCATGTTTCGCTATGTTTCAGTACAAATACATATTTATTTTCATTAATAATTTGCTCAAACTGGTCAATCGAACTCAGCTTTATAGCCATTCTATTCACCTCTAAAAATATTTAACACACATTGATTTTTCAAAAAGTGTGAAATTTACACGATATACTCGCATCATTGTTTCCAATTATACACAACTCTCTTTTTGTTGTTAACTGTTTATTTTAAATTTTATAACTTTAGTAAAAAATCTTTTTAATTAAAGTCTTCTTTCACATTATTATATTCTTTGTCAAAATCAGCGTCAAACTCCTCTAAATCTTCACCCTTCTTAGGTAAATCTTTAGCATTGATTTTGTCTAATTGTTCGCTAATATCTATCGTCTCTTTTCGAGTTTCATAATAATTTTGTAAGCTGTAATACATTTCTATGGCATTTTTACGAGCATCATTGACATAATTATTTGTTATTGCTGTTTGATTCAAATCTTTAATTTGCTTATCAATTAAAGGCATAATTTGTGTTTCTATAGACTGTTTTACTTTTGTAGCATCCGTTGAGTTCGCTTCTTTTTCAGCTGTGTTTTTCAACTCTTTATTATTTTGCTCTAATTTATGTTTAAAATTATTTACATCAGTTGTCGAACCAGCGTCACTTGCTTTTTGTATATGTGCTTCAACCTGGGATCTATTTTTTTCAAATAACTTAGTATAATCTAAGATATCTTCGTTTGCCTTAACTGCTTGATTGCACAAATCTATGAAGTTTTTTAAGTTATTAATAGCTGCTTTTTTATCTTCCACTGACTTTAAATATGTTGATTTTAATTCTTTAGTTTCTTCAGAATCAGCAGGTAGTTTTTTCGCTGACGCTTCATAATTATCTAGCTTAGGAATCAATTTACTATTTACTTTATTTTGCAACTCGTTAAATTCTTTTTTATTTTTATCTGTCATATCTGTCTTGCTTAGATCATCTAAACGCTTTAAATGAATATCATCTATGACTTTTTTTAGTTCATTCTCCTTAGTTTTTACGTCATTAAGCGTACTATCAAAGTCTTTAAATTCGGTAGCTCCTTCATTGCCACATGCGCTTAGTGTAATTGAAAAGCAAAACAATAAAACAATGCAAATTATTTTTTTCATTTCTGCACTCCTTATCAATCAGTATTATACAGAAACTTATTTAACTTGAAAATGATATATGATATATTGTTTCAGAATTTACAGTTTAACAGTTCTATCAAAACATTGAAAGGCGTGGACAACCTACATGTATTCTCATATCCAACCATTAATAACAGAAGATCATAACAACATTTATCGACAACGATACCAAGAACTAAGCGACATCCTCTTTAACTTACTTGATACACCTGTTAAATCAACACATCATATCGGTGGAACTTCACACTTTAACTATCCTACCGAGCCTATTCTAGATATATTAGTGGGTGTAAATAATTTACACGACATTACATCCCTAGATGAAAAACGTTTGAATTATGAGGGATTCTACCGCTTGCACCATCCATATAAGAAAAAAGTGGTTATGGCACAATTTAATAACTTAATTGAATTGAAACAAGTCACTCGTTTACATATCATACAAAAGGACTCGAAACTTTATAATGATTATTTGCAAACAAATTTTTCACTCAGTAAAAAGAGCCCCTTAGTCACGACATTTGGCCAAGCAAAACAATCTGCTTCAACTACTGCTATAAATATCCGCGACTATGAAAATAAGAAGCAACAGCTGTTTGACAATTTCATAAAACATTTAAGTGATGGCTTGAAAGATACTGATTTGTAATTAAATATGCTTAAACACTTATATGAATATATCAAAATGATTAAAATAGGTATTTATAACTTGCACATGTAATTTAAGTCACTTTAACTAAAATCTTGTTTCTACATGAAATCCTTAAATGTATCAATTAAAGTTTTAAAAAATAATGAATATTATCCTAAGATTTTAGCCAAGCGCACAAATCATTGGTATAATAAATAAATGAATTCAACAAGAAAGGATGTTCTATAGTTGCATAAAGATAACATCTTAAAGGAATTAAAAGCAATTGTACCATCAGAAATTATTAAAATTGATGAGCCCTTAAAAAAGTATACTTATACGCAGACTGGTGGTAAGGCTGATTATTATCTTTCCCCTACCAAAAATGAACATGTTCAAGCCATCGTTCACTATGCCTATACTAAAGATATTCCTGTAACCTATTTAGGAAATGGTTCTAATATTATTATTCGCGAAGGTGGTATTCGTGGAATTGTTATTAGCTTACTTTCACTTGATTATATCGATGTATCAGATGATGCAATCATTTCTGGTAGTGGCGCAGCAATCATAGATGTTTCGCGCACTGCAAGAGACCATGCCCTAACAGGACTTGAATTTGCATGCGGTATACCTGGCTCGATTGGCGGCGCTGTATTTATGAATGCAGGTGCTTATGGTGGAGAAGTAAAAGATTGTATAGATTATGCCCTTTGTTTAAATGATAAAGGCGATTTGATTACGTTAACGAATAAAGAATTGGAATTAGATTATCGTAATAGTATTGTGCAACAAAAACACTTAGTGGTCTTAGAAGCTGCATTTACACTTGCACCTGGTAATCTAGAAGATATACAAGCGACTATGGATGATCTAACTGAGAGAAGAGAAACAAAACAGCCATTAGAGTACCCATCATGTGGTAGTGTTTTCCAACGTCCACCGGGCCATTTCGCGGGTAAATTAATTCAAGACTCTGATTTACAAGGTCATCGTATTGGCGGAGTTGAAGTATCTAAAAAGCATGCTGGCTTTATGGTGAATGTTGATAAAGGTACGGCTACTGATTACGAAGATTTAATTCACTACGTTCAAGAAGTTGTAAAAGAAAAATTTGACGTTGATCTCCATCCAGAAGTGAGAATCATTGGAGACCATCCTGTTGATTAATAGGAGTAAAGACTATGATTAATGTATACGGTTCTACAGTAGATAATGAATCTCGGTGTACACATTATCAAACACCATTAGACATCATTGCGATTAAATTCAAATGTTGTAACAAATACTATCCTTGCTACAAATGTCACAATGAACATGAAAACCATAGCATACAGCGATGGAATTCAGATGAATTTAATGAAAAGGCAATTTTATGTGGCGTTTGCCATCATGAAATGACCGTAAATGATTATATGATGATTGAAGCTTGTCCTGAGTGTGATGCACATTTTAACAATCGTTGTAAGTATCACTATCATTTATATTTTTCAGTTTAATTAACTATTTAAAAATACGTGTCACATCATTTTTGATTAAACAGAAGATGTAACACGTATTTTTTATACTTACTTGTTATATTTGGATAATATTAAAACAACACCTTCACAAAAGTTGAAGGTGTTGTTTATTTTAAGTATTAGTATTTATGTACCAAACTATTTCATTTGTTATAACTTTATTTATTAATTCAAAATTTCACACTTTGATCGTATGACGATTTTTCAGATAGGCTATTAATGATCTATTTTATCACTAACAAATTGAACGAAAGTCTCTACATCACCTTTTTGAATATCCTTCATAGGCATTGGTCCAATATTAAATTTAAAATTAATCTTTTCACCATCATAGTCAATTGATTCTATTTCATTATACGCGATACTTCTATAATAAAATTCCCCGTTCATATCCACATTTAAAATAACTCTTTCGCTTGTGGCTATAAAAGCACCTTCAAATTCTGAAGAACCTTGTACAGAATATTCTATCGTCCCTAATACATTAGGTCCTTTTTTCTCAGTTGGATATAAATCATTTGGATTAACATTATCTAATATCATGTATCTCAATCCCCCTACATTCGATGTTTTAATTTTTACAAGTTCATGTTAGAGGTTTATTTTCTAAAAATCAACTTGTATTCTTTATGTGATTATAACATTACTAACTTAAAGTTTAATAATATATTGATTTATTCAAAATCAATATAACATGTATATCCAATCATTATTTATAATATTATATATGTGTTGTAACTTAATAATTCTACTATTTCTTAATCAGCTATAAGACTGGCTTCGCACATAAAAAAAGAGAGCCTAGTATGCTCCAGACTCTCGATTCAGATGTTTCCCCACAAATAACATCTTTAACTTTATTTTTCTAATGCCTTCTCAACTTCTTCAATTTGTTTAATTGCTGTTGTTGTAGAACCACTTGCAAAGTACCAAAGTTTAGGATCTAACTCATACACTTTGTTATCTTTAATTGCATCCACGTCTTTAATCACATCATTACCTAATGCATTTTTAGCTGTTGATTTACCACCAATTGCTTGTCCACGGTCCATTGCAAAGATAATACTTGGGTTTTTCTCTGCTACGTATTCATTAGTAACATTTTGACCATGTTTACTGTTTTTAATATTATCATCAGCTGGCGTGAAGCCCATTGTGTCGAATATCATTGCACCGAAACGTTCTCCTGCTCCGAATGTTGATAATTCACCTTCATTTACTAATAAGAATAAAGCTTTGTTATCTTTTAAATCTTTTGTTTTATCTTTGATACCAGCAATTTTATCATCTAATTTTTTAGTTAGTGATTTTGCTTTGTCCTCTTTATCATAAATTTTACCTAAAATTTCAGTATTCTTTTTCAATGAATTTACTTCATCTTTATCGTCAACACCAACATAAACTACTTTTGCATCTGGTGCAGCTTTTTTAAATTCATCTAGATTTTTTTGATTCGCTGTACGTCCAGAAATATAGATAACTTCTGGTTTAGCTTCTGCAACTTTATCGAAATTAACTTCTTTTAGACTTCCAGTATTCAAATATTTTTCATCTTTGAAATCACTTAAGAAATCTGGCAATGATTTATTGCCTTCACCTTTAGGAAGTGCTTTAACTTTATCTTCAAGTCCCATTTCTTTCATTGTATCTAAAGTACCATAATCGAAGACAACTGCATTTTTGGGATTTTTAGGAACTTCTACAGTTTCTTTAACAGCTTTAGCATCACTACCATCGCGTTTTTCACCACTTGCTTGATAGTTATTTTCAACCTTTACTGTTTTATTTGAACTTTCACCCTTTGAATCAGCATCTGAATTCTTTTTGTCATCTGATCCACCATTGCTACATGCTACTAATAAAAACATTAAACCTACTACTAATAATATACTTAATTTTTTCATGTGCTTAACTCCTCCTGTATTTCTAAATGGTGCATTCCTTTTTTATGTCCCTAAAAGTTAACAACGTTACAGTTGCATCACTCCCCTCAAAGTCAACATTAATTACATTGAATGTGCCAATGCTAAATCTTGATGCGCTGTTAACTCATCGTAATAAACACATATACGTTGCCCACGAATTTCTTCAATCCTAACATCCATATCGTATAGCGTTTTTAATACATCAGTTTGTATAACATCATTTTTTGTACTGGCTTTTACAAGTTGACCGTCTTTTAATGCGATGATGTCATCAGAATAGCAAGACGCAAAGTTAATATCATGAATCACAACGACTATCGTTTTATTCAAATCTTGCGCGAGCCTACGTAGTGTTTGCATAATCTGAACTGAATGTTTCATATCAAGATTATTCAATGGCTCATCTAATAATATGTATTCAGTATCTTGAGCAATCGTCATAGCTACATAAGCTCGTTGGCGTTGCCCTCCAGAAAGTGTTTTTAAATAACGATCTCTTATTTCATTTAATTGTAATAAGTCTAATGCGTATTCAACTTGATCTCTATCTTCTTGTTTTAATCGACCTTTTGAATGTGGAAAACGTCCAAATTTCACAAGTTCTTCAACAGTAATATTTAATTCTGTATGGTTGGATTGTTTTAAAATTGCTAATTTTTTAGCTAACTCATTACTTTTGTAATCCCTAATTAACTTTCCTTCAATTTCAATCGTACCTGATTCAAAGTCAATCAACCTTGTTATAGCTGACAAAAGTGTACTCTTCCCTGCACCATTTGGACCTATCATGGTTGTCAATTTTCCTTTGTTGATTTCAACGTTTATATTTTGCAAAATTGCTTTATCTTGTATCGTCTTATTAAGACCTTGAACTTTGATCAATGCGCATGTCTCCTTTTTATTAACAGATAAATGAAGTAACTTCCACCAACTAAATCAATGATAATGCTAACTTGCGTAGTTGCTTCAAAGAAATTTTCAACGACTGCTTGGGCTAGAATTAAACTTAACCAACTAATACAAATCGTTGCTGGCAAAATATACTTATGTTTATATGTTTTCATTAATTCATGTGCTAAATTGACTGTTAGTAAACCTAAGAATGTAATAGGTCCAACTAAAGCTGTTGAAATTGATACCAACACAGACACTAAAATTAATAATAATCGCGTTAAAGTTTTATATGATATCCCTAAGTTAATCGCTTGGTCTCGACCTAATAACAGCACGTCTAAATATGGTATTGCGTAAACAGTAATCAGGATAAGAACAATAAGTATAATGCCACATAAGGTTACGAGCTTACTATTGGAAGCATCAAAATTTGCAAACATTGCGCTTTGGACCGCTAAAAAATCTTCTGGATTTATAATTAGTTCTAAAAAGCCTGTAATACTTCTAAAGAAAGTTCCTAAAATGATACCAACCAGTAATATAAAATACACTGATACATCACCAATTCTAAAAATACCTTGGAATAGTAGTAACGAAAATCCAATCATAACTATTAAAGAAATTAAAAAGCTTAAATATAAATCTGTAACAAATACTGATTGTACACCGAATACGAATATAATTAGTACTTTTACAAACATATAAATTGCATCTAATCCCATTATAGAAGGCGTTAGTAATCTATTGGTCGTAATCGCTTGGAAAATAACTACAGATGCTGCTATTGCACCACCTACTAAAACCATAAGTATGAGCTTTCTCAAACGACTAGTAAATTGATATCGGAATATTTCAAAATCAATACCTACTAGAAGGTAAACCGCTGCTACTATGACCGTACAAGAAATTAATATGTACATTTTTGTTTTAGCGCTAATTTGCATAGTTATGTCTTCCTTTCATTAGCAAGATTAAGAAAATAATAGTGCCAAAGACACCAATTGTTAAGCCGATATTAATCTCATATGGATAAACAATCAGTCTGCCGATAATGTCTGAAAACATAACAAAAATTGCACCTAACATTGCTGTATGCGGTAAAGCATTTTTCAAATGATCTCCTCTAAAAATCGATACAATATTTGGGACAATAAGCCCTAAAAAAGGTAATGTTCCTACGGTAACAACTACTAAAGCTGTAATCGTGGCTGTGATAAATAAGCCAATGTTAATAATTCTTTCGTAGTTAACACCTAAATTATTACTGAAATCTTTCCCCATTCCTGCGATTGTAAAATGATTCGCAAAAATATATGTAAATATTAGTAACGGTATACTTAAGTATAAAATTTCATACCTTCCACTCGTAATAATGGCAAAATTACCATTTAACCAGTTACCGATACTTTGAACTGTATTCGTTCTAAGTGCTATAAAAGTTGAAAAACTCGAAACAATACCACCGAGCATGATTCCTAACAGCGGAATAAAAATAACATCGGTAAAACGAATATATTGAACTAATTTTACAAATAAAAAAGTACCTGCAATACTCAAGACTACTGCAAAAACTAATTTGATCATGATATTTTCTTGAGGGAAAAATATCATTGATATTAAGATACCTAGTTTTGCCCATTCCATAGTCCCAGCTGTAGTTGGACTTACAAATTTATTTTGCATCATTTGTTGCATGATCAAGCCAGCGAGTGCTAGCGTACTACCTGATATTAATATACTAACAGTCCTTGGAATTCTACTTGAGACTATAATATTCATTTGCTCTTTAGAAAGTGTGAAAATGTCAGTAATTGAAACCTTACTCACACCTATAAAAAGAGAAAGGATAGTAAGTAATGATAAAATGATAGCTAAAACAATACCATTTAAAAAGAATTTCATAATGATATACCTCTAATCCTTTCATAATTGCGAATTATTCATGATGTTAACCATTGGTTATGATAATCATTATCAGTGGTTATAATAAAATTTTACCATTTTTAAACGTAAATTCAATAGCAATCAGTGATTTAAATAAAAGTATTTAATTGTATACTATATACAAAAAATATTCAGTTTACTATCTATCAATTATTTCTTGCTGAAATATTAATGTATCTTTTTCATTGATTTCTTCCTGAAATATTTGTCTCTAGCTACTAATATCATATAAAAATAAGCCTTCTAAAAGTTTAACTTTTAGAAGGCTTATTGATTATATAATTAACATTAGTACACTAAAACTAATCTTATATTTATAAATTTGGTTTAATCTTCGAAAATAAAGTCTTCGTCTTTTAACGCTTCAACGTTTAAAGCTAATGTGTAACCATCACCTTTTACAGAGAAGAAGTCATGGTTTTTAGTAGTAGTGTCTAAAGCATTTTCTATAATTGGATTAAATTCACGTTCTTCGAAATATGGATCGAATCCTAAATTAGACAACGCTTTGTTACCATTATACCTAACATAATTAAGTACATCTTCAGATAAACCAATATCATCATAAAGTGAATGTGTATAAGCAACTTCATTTCTATATAAATCTTCTAATAATTTATACATTTCTTGATCTGCTTGTTGTTTCTCACTTTCTGAAAGTTCATTACGTAAACTTTGTGCATCCATACCAGTAAACACACCATGAATAGATTCATCTAATAATATCTTACGGATGATTTCTCCAGATGTGGTCATTCTACCTTGTCCTGCAAGATATAATGGGTAATAGAAACCAGAATAGAATAAAAATGTTTCTAAGAATACGCTTGATACGCGCGCCATATATTGATCAAAAAACGAAGCTTCTTTGCCCCATAATTTATGATAATTATTAACTATTTTATCTGATTTATATTTCAAATGTGGTTCTTCAATAACCCATTTGTCTAATAAATAGTTTGTTTCACTAGAAGGTAGTAATGTTGTAAAAATATGCGAATAACTTTTAGCGTGGATTTGTTCCATCATAGCCATAAATGAATAAACGGCTTTCTTACGCAAATCTGTCGTGTGTAACATGATCAGTGGCATACCATCGTCTGCTTGATGAGTATCTAAACCTGTTAATCCTGCTAAAGCTTTTTTGAATGTTTCTTTTTCGGGTTCAGATAATGTTTTCCAACTTGCAATATCTTTAGATACCTTAAATTCTGTTTCTACCCACATTTGAGAAATGTTTTGTCGCCAAAACATATTGGTCATGTCTTCTTGTGTATTCCAATTGACTGCTTTCATTTAGATAATGTCCCCTATCTAGTAAAAATTTAATTAAAGCAGTGATTTATAGCCTAATCTGATTCTTAGATTAGACTGTTTTTATATAATCACTTAACTCGACTCTTATTGCTTATTTATATTGAACAACTTGTACATTCTTCAACACTCAATAATTTATTTCTAGTGTAGTATAAAGATTTTAATCCTTTATGATGTGCATATACATAAAGTCTAGATAATTCACGTGTAGAAATTTCGGAATTTACATATAAAATTGTAGAAATACCTTGATCCACGTGAGTTTGAATAGTTGAGATTAAATCTATTAATTTCATTTGATCTGTATTAAATGCAGATTTATAGTACCACATTGTCTCTGGTGATAAGAATGGCATTGGATAGAATGTTTCTGCATTACCGTAAGTACGGCGCTCAATTTGGTCAACGATTGGCATAACTGAACTAGTTGCATTTTGTACATATGAAATACTTTGCGTTGGTGCAATTGCTAAACGATATGCATGGAATAAACCATGTGCTTCTACTTCTTTTTGTAAAGCTTTCCAATCTTCAGCTGTTGGAACTTCAAAACCTTCAAATAATTTACGAACTTTTTCATATTTTGCTTCAAAATTTTGAGTTGTATAGAATTCGAAGTACTTGCCGTTTGCGTAATCAGATTTTTCGAAGTCTTTGTATACTTCTTGTCTTTCTTTAGCAATTTCCATTGAACGTTCAATAGAATAATAGTTCATCATCATGAAGAAAATATTAGCGAAATCTTTCGCTTCTTCAGATTCATAACCAATTTTATTTTTAGCTAAGTAGCCATGTAGATTCATTACACCTAATCCTACTGAATGTAACTCTCTATTAGCTTTTCTAACGCCAGGTGCATTTTGAATATCCGCTTCATCACTAACAACCGTTAAAGCGTCCATACCTGTGTGTACTGAGTCTTTGAATTTACCTGATTCCATTACATTAACAATATTTAATGAACCTAGATTACATGAGATATCACGTTTAATTTCATCTTCAGTGCCATAATCATTGATAATAGAAGTCTCTTGTAATTGGAAGATTTCAGTACATAAGTTGCTCATTTTAATTTGTCCGATATCAGAGTTAGCATGCACTTTGTTTGCATTATCTTTAAACATTAAATATGGGTAACCTGATTGTAATTGTGTTTGTGCAATCATATTTAACATTTCACGTGCATCTTTTTTCTTTTTATCAACATTCGGGTTAGCAACAAGTTCATCGTAATATTCATCTAAGTTAATATCATCTAAAGTAACACCGTATTCTTTATAAACTGTATGCGGTGCAAACATATGGAAATCTTTGCCTTCTTTTGCAAGATCGAAGAACTTAGATGGCACAATTAACCCTGTTGAAATTGTAGACAAACGTAAATCTTCATCAGCGTTTACTTTTTTCGTATCTAAAAACTCTTCAACATCGTAGTGGAAAATATTTAAATAAACCGCGCCCGCACCAGGACGTTGTCCAAGTTGATCTGCATAGCTAAAGCCGCCTTCAAGTGATTTTGCAACTGGAAGTACACCTTTGGCAACGCCTTTTATACCTTTAATCGCTTCACCACGCGCGCGTAATTTAGATAAATTAATAGCAACACCGCCACCAATTTTACTTAATTGCTTAGCTGTTGAATCAATGAAATTAATTGAATTCAAACTGTCATCTGTTTCAAGCAAGAAACAAGATACGAGCTCACCACGACGAGCACGACCGGCATTTAAGAATGTAGGTGTTGCTGGTTGGTAACGTTGTTCAACCATTGCTGAAATAAATTGTTTAGCTGTCGCTTTATGTCCATTTGCTAGATATAATGCAACGATTGCTACGTGTTGCTTATAGTCTTCTAAATACTGACTTTTATCATTTGTTTTTAAAGCATAATCTTTGAAAAACTTACTTGCAGACATGTAACTCGCAAATTCAAATGGAATGCTTTTAGCGTAATCTGTTATTTCTACTAAATCTTCTTCTGAGTATTTTGCAAATAAGTCAAAATAGAAATCATTATCAACGAGATAGCGAAGGCGTTCGATTTCAGTATCAAAGTATATCGTCTTATCTTCTATTTCCTCTAAATAAACTGCTAATGCTTCTTGATCCTTTTCTAAATTGAAAAAGCCATTATCTTTACGTTTAGTAACCTCGTTATTTAACTCAATATGATTGTATTTCTTCTCGTCCATAATCTTCATTGAAATGCCCCACCTTATCTTTAAATTCGCTAATATCATTTTGTGTTCCTTGTACTTCAAATTTCATTAATAAAGGAACTTGATATTTTTCTGAGATAGACCGTCCAGCTTTCGCAAAGTTTTGACCCCAATTGCGATTTCCGCTTGCTGCAACGCCTTTTAATAAATTTTTATTTACATCTAAAAATGACTGAACTGGTTGTGGTACTTCGCCAAATCCTATCGTTCCAGTGACCAATATGAATGGTTCTTCGATTTTCTCAGAACAATTACTTTGTGTAATTTCCATCACATTCGTAAGCTCAGTTTTTTTGATAAATCTGCGCACATTGCCGGAAAATGAAAAATAGACAACCTTCATTGGACCACCTTCTTTCTTATATTTAACTCATATTTTATTAATGAAAAATCATAAGTAAAAAATTGAACTATTACAATTCTCACTTAATAAATACTCGTATTAACTTTTGGAGTAAACCACTATATATAGTAAACTTGTTATCTATATATTGGTATGTAAAAAATCATTAATTAAGTATTTATGCTTGATTTGTCATTATTAAACGCTCTCAATAGTGTTATTTTACTTAAAATTTGGTTTATTATAAATAAAGTGACAACGTGTATAAAACACAATATATTGTGTTTCGTCCCGACTATCAATACTATATTATGTGTTTCATTATACATAATTCAGAACCTTATTTAAAGACCTTTGTTTTTGACAAAATCTTGAAAATCAGAGATAAATGGCACCAATTCAACTTTAAACTGATGTTTTTGATTACAAAAAAATTTTTTTCTAAATTTAAGGTTTTTTCATTTGCTTTTTTTGAAAAGCATGTAACGCTTGATTTACCGTGGTTTAGGCATTAACGCCCATCCTGTTGTTTACAACATAAATTACACAAGCTATAAATTTCATTTAGATAAGTTATAGGTTACAGTATAAAAACAAGAACGTTTGTTCTCTTTTTTATAATCATAATATAGTTACTTCATACTTTCAAGGATATATACATATTCTAGAAAAATATGCTAATATAAATACGTTAAAAACTAACAATTGAGGCGATACATGTGAATCCTAAAGTTAAGGGTATCATTGCCATACTTATTTCAGCAGTTGGTTTTAGCTTTATGTCTGTTTTCTTCAGACTAGCTGGTGACTTACCAGTATTCCAAAAGTCACTTGCTCGAAATTTAGTAGCAATGTTTATACCAATGTATTTTATTTTCAAATATAAACAACCTCTATTTGGTAAACTCAGCAGTCAGCCCCTGTTGATTTCACGTTCAACATTAGGTTTGATTGGTGTTTTGCTAAATATTTATGCAATAGATCATATGATTCTAAGTGATGCTGATACTTTAATGAAGTTAAACCCATTTTGGACTATCTTACTTAGTTTAATATTTTTAAATGAAAAGGTTCTTAATTATCAATTTATAGCTATGATTGTAGCGATAGCAGGAATGTTATTTGTAGTGAAACCAGAGTTTTCTTCATCTATGTTTCCAGCTATAGCCGGTTTATTATCTGGCATATTTGCAGCAAGTGCTTATACTTGTGTCAGAGCACTTAGTACACGCGAAGCACCCTATACAATTGTGTTTTACTTTTCATTCTTTTCCATTATAGTTCTAATACCATTTACTATATTTACATTTGAGCCAATGACAATGACTCAGGTATGGTATTTAATCGGTGCTGGTTTATCAGCTGCCGCAGGTCAAATTGGTATTACGCTTGCTTATAGCTACGCACCTGCTAAAGATATTTCCATCTTTACTTACGCATCTATTATCTTTACCGCGTTATTTGGCTTTATCTTATTTGGGGAATCGCCCGACTTTTATGCAGTGCTTGGCTATATGATTATCATTGCATCTAGTTACTATATGTTTGAAAAGGCTAGAAGACAACCTACTACTGTTCAAAAAGCAGAACAAAAACCATAAATTTAAAGGAGTTTTTTAATTATGAGCGAAGGACGTAACACAGAAGATTTACAAGATATTACTCTACTTGGCAATCAAAATAATAAATATGAATTTGATTATGACCCAGCTGTCTTAGAATCCTTTGACAACAAACACCCAGGACGTGACTACTTTGTAAAATTCAACTGTCCAGAATTCACATCACTTTGTCCAATTACAGGTCAACCTGATTTTGCGACAATTTATATTTCTTATATACCAAATGTAAAAATGGTTGAGTCAAAATCATTAAAACTATACTTATTTAGTTTTAGAAATCATGGTGATTTCCATGAAGATTGTATGAATATCATTATGAATGATTTAATCGAATTGATGGACCCTCACTATATTGAAGTTTGGGGCAAATTCACGCCTCGTGGCGGTATTTCAATCGATCCTTATACAAATTATGGTCGCCCAGATTCTAAATATGAAAAAATGGCAGAACATCGTTTAATGAATCACGATTTATATCCTGAAAAAATAGATAACCGTTAGTATCCTATTTCCATAAACTATCAAAGAAGATTGCCTAATTTACATCTTTGATAGTTTATTTTTTATACTTTTTTATCATTAATTAACTGATTATTCATTAAATTTTGTACTTTTCATATATACGCTTGTTATTTTTTTGAAAACGGTATAAAATAAATCCAACCGTTTAAGGGGAGGGAATTTATGAAAAAGATTGATTACACACACGAAGAAATAATGAAAAGTATTCCAAATAAAGGTTTCTTCGGACATCCAAAAGGACTAAGCACACTTTTCTTCACTGAATTTTGGGAGAGATTCAGTTACTATGGTATGAAAGCCATTTTGATCTTTTATCTATACTATAGCGTAGCTGAAGGTGGTTTCGGATTAAGCCAAGCCGTCGCGATGCAAATCGTTGCAATATACGGTACCTTAATCTACATGTCGGGCGTGATTGGCGGTTGGATTGCTGATAGGATTACTGGTACTCAAAATGCCGTCTTCTATGGTGGTATCCTCATCATGATTGGTCATTTATTGCTATCATTACCAAATAATTTAACATTAGTCATGGTTGCATTAGCTGTCATCATTGCAGGTACGGGTTTGTTAAAACCAAACATCTCAACTACAGTTGGTGAATTATATGACCGTAATGATGTGCGCCGAGACTCTGCATTCACATTATTTTATATGGGAATTAACTTAGGTAGTTTACTTGCACCGTTATTAACTGGTTTCTTACAAACTAGAATTAGTTTCCACGCAGGTTTCTTAGCTGCTGCAATCGGTATGTTCTGTGGTTTAGTTGTCTATGCGATTAAACGTAAGAAAAACTTAGGTTTTGCTGGACGTAACGTCCCAAATCCATTAACAAGACCAGAAATTAAGAAATTCGGTTTTATATCTGGTGGTTTCATCTTATTATTCTTAGTTTATTTATTAGTTTTACATTTATTCAATGCACTGACGCTTGAAAACTTCAGTTTCTTAATTACTATTTTAGGTATCGTATTACCTATTTACATCTTTATTAACATGATTGTAAGTAAAGATGTAACTAAAGATGAGCGTTCGCGTGTATATAGTTACGTACCACTGTACATAACATCTGTAGCTTTTTGGATGATTCAAGAACAAGGATCAACAATTTTAGCAACATTTGCAGATAAAAAAACACAATTAGAAATGTCAGTCCTTACCAATGGATTATTCGACTTTACAATTCCAGCAGCTTGGGCACAATCATTAAATCCAATATTCATTGTTATTCTAGCACCGGTATTTGCAACGTTGTGGATGAAATTAGGCAAACACAACCCGCCTACTGTATATAAATTTGCATTTGGTGCAATTATTGCCGGTCTATCATATTTAGTAATGATTATTCCGTTAGCTACTGGTAATGAGTTAATTAACCCATTATGGCTTGTACTAAGTTTCTTATTGATAACAATTGGTGAACTTTGTATCTCACCTGTTGGTTTATCAACAACTACAAAATTAGCACCAATTACATTCACAGCACGTATGATGAGCTTATGGATGCTTAGTAACGCAACTGCACAAGGACTGAACGCACAACTCGTTGTTGTCTATACTAAGATGGATCAAAGTGATTACTTTATGTATTCAGGTCTTCTTGCAGTAGTCATTGGTGTATTATTATTACTCATTTCACCAAAAGTTAAACGCGCAATGAAAGGTGTTTATTAATTAAATTTATTGAACAGATGTTTAGGAGAAATAACTTTATATTTATGGTTTAACTACGCTCCTTTCGTCTATACTATACATGATTAGAAGCCCGAGACATTTATGTCTCGGGCTTTTTTGTCTTATCATTAGTTCTGACTACCTTTAAAAGTAGTTGATTTTAAATATGCCTGCCTTATATCTCTATCCACTAACACATTGCTAATCCATACACATATGCACTTTACAGACTTCATCTCTCCCCCCTTTTATCATGAACATACTATTCTCAACTAAAATCCAGCACAAGAATTTCCATTTTATACATTCTGTAAAAAAAATATTTACATCTACCGAAATATAAATGCAATGCTATATTAACTATATTTTATCGGAACATTCAGAATATTCTTATTTTGAGAATATTATTGCAATTAAATTTAATTAAGCGTAAAATCTTTTTTATACATTTTTATTGGGAGCAAGGAAGGACGGGAATGTTTTATGCAAGATAAGTATACATCACAAGATCCAACAGTCGAATCAATTCCTCAAAAAGGTTTTTTTGGTCATCCTAAAGGCCTTGGTGTTTTATTCTTCGTAGAATTTTGGGAAAGATTTAGCTACTATGGTATGCGTGCATTATTAATTTTCTATATGTATTTCGCTATCAAAGACGGTGGCCTTGGTATGGATAAAAGCACTGCACAATCAGTTATGGCTGTGTATGGTGCTCTAATTTATATGACTTCAGTACTTGGAGGTTGGATTTCAGATAGAGTTACCGGCACACGTAAAGCCACATTTTATGGTGGCGTATTAATTATTATTGGCCACATTTTCTTAAGTTTACCATTAGATGTTATCGGTTTATTTATCTCAATGTTTTTCATTATAATTGGTTCAGGTTTAATGAAACCAAGTATTTCAAATATTGTTGGTAGACTATATCCAGAAAATGACACGCGTATTGACGCCGGTTTTGTTATTTTCTATATGTCAGTAAACTTAGGTGGATTACTTTCACCATTAATCTTAAATCAATTTGTTGATAGTGGAAATTTCCATGCAGGCTTCTTAATCGCAGCCTTTGGTATGGCACTTGGTTTAATTTGGTACATGATTTTCAATAAGAAAAACATTGGCGATGTTGGTACAAAACCTACCAATCCATTAAATCAGCAAGAAAAGAAAAAATATGGTTTAATATTTGCGGTTGTAACACTAATCATTGCCGCTGTGTTAATCATTACTGGTTTAACAGGTACACTTTCATTTAACATCGTAAGTACAACTGTATTAGTACTTGGTATCGCATTACCTATTATTTACTTTACAATAATGATACGCAGCAAAGAAGTAACAGACGATGAACGTTCACGTGTTATTGCATTTATACCATTATTTGTTTTAGGTGTTTTATTCTGGTCTATTCAAGAACAAGGGGCAAATGTACTCAACTTATTCGCCTTTGAAAGCAGTGATATGAAATTAAATATTTTTGGATGGAAGACAGACTTTGGTCCAACAATGTTCCAATCTATTAATCCACTGTTTATCGTATTACTAGCTCCAGTTGTTTCAATCATATGGGCAAAAATGGCTCGACGCCAACCAAGTATAGCGACAAAATTTGTTTTAGGTGCATTGTTAGCTGGTGCTTCGTATATCATGATCGGTTTAATAGGACACTCCTCAGATGGTTCAATGTTAAGTGTTAACTGGGTTATCCTTTCATATATCATCTGTGTAATTGGTGAGCTATGCTTATCACCAACAGGTAATAGTGCTGCTGTTAAATTAGCACCAAAAGCGTTTAACACACAAATGATGAGTTTATGGTTATTAACAAATGCATGTGCACAAGCGATTAATGGTACACTTGTTCATTTAATCGAACCACTAGGCTATAAAAACTATTTCTTATTCTTAGGTGTTATCGCAATTGTCGTAAGTCTTATTGTCCTTGCTTTTGTACCCAAAATTGTCAGAGGCATGAGAGGCATTAAATAATTTAAATTAAGATACAAACAAACCAAACGCTTAAACAAGTGTTTGGTTTGTTTTTTATTATTTTTAAATTTTTCTTTTTAATATACACTTATCTATAGGCGCAAAAATTTAGAATAGCTCTCATTTCTAACCATCACTCGTCATGAACACTAAAACATCATTTTATATGTACATAAAAAGCACACAATTTGCTAACTTACTACTAGCTCATAACTATAATATAAATTGGTATTTGCTTACTAAATGATTAAAGGCTATAATTTAGTCCCTAAACGTTATGTATTTATTTTGTTAAAAAATCGGGTAAATAATAAAATAGAACGCAAAATCAAAAGAAAAATGGTGAATAGATTGACTAAAACAAAATACAAACACGGTGTGTTATTTTATCATGAACACTCAGGTATAAAAGATATTTATAGAGGCTTGGGGGATGTAGCCTCTTCATTAACAACATTTTGTAAACATTTATCTATCCAACTAAGCGAGAATGAAGGTGATATTATCACTTTCTGTAAAGAAATAAAAAATCAAAGCTATAGCGATGATGTTGATATTATTTTCATTCTTGGTGGAGATGGCACAGTAAATGAACTTATTAACGGACTGATGCAAAGCGAATTAGATATTCCTATTGGTATTATTCCTGGTGGTACGTTTAATGATTTCGTAAAGACATTAAATCTTAATCCACGCCATAAAGTAGCAAGCCAGCAACTTATCAATTCAGAGTTACAAGCTTATGATGTAATGAAGATAAATGATCAATACGCACTTAACTTTGCAGGATTAGGTCTTATAGTGCAAAATGCAGAAAATGTGCAAAATGGGAATAAAGACGTTTTCGGGAAACTGAGCTATGTCGGTTCTACTGTTAAGACATTACTCAATCCAGAGCACTTTGATTACAAAATGACCGCAGATGGAAAAGAAATCAATGGCAATACCGCAATGATTGTTGTAGCAAACGGTCCATTTATAGGGGGAAGTCGTATTCCTTTAACAGACCTCTCACCTAGTGACGGTTATTTAAATATATTCGTTTTTGAAGAACATAGTTCAAGTGTAATAAATGATATATTTAAACAACGTGATAGTATGAATTGGAATAACATGACGGACGGTATTAAACACATCCTAGCTAAAGAAATAACTATTGAAACTGACCCACAAATGAAAGTAGATATAGATGGAGAAATTGCCTTAAATACACCACTCAACATTGAGATTGTGCCTAGCGCAATTAATATACTAACTCTACCGGACTCAAATATAGATACACAACAAACAGACGAAGAGTAGCAAAAACACTGATTTACAACCTAATAACATAAAAAATAAGATTTTATTAGTGGCTATAATACCAATAATAAAATCTTATTTTTAATGCTTGCATAATGTTTAAAATTTATAAATAAAAGCAGCAAAAAGGCAATAAAACCCACCCACTTCACTGCTAACAAATATTCAAATCTTGTATTCACTATCTCCTAAAAAATACTGCTCTACATCTTTCCAATTATTAACACGTGCAAATCTATCATCATTAATATTATGTGTTGCTGTGTACATAATTGGTGTTCCAGTAAAGATACTTAACTGTCGTGGATTATCGTCAATTAAATAATCTGCGTTAACAATATCTTTTCGACCACAAAATACAAAATGTTGAGGATCAAGAAACGGGAAATACTCTCTCAACCAATTATATTTATCATGAAACGACGTCGGTACATCCATTGCAGCAGTGGCAATAAATACATCATAATGTTCAGTTAACTTCTTCACAACTTCTTGTGCATCAGCCATAACTTCTAATTTTTTAAAAAATCCAGGTTCACGTAAAATTTCAGTCAGTAAGCCATCATGTTCAGGCATCGCATGTCTTAATTTAATACCATCTAACATATCTATAGAAATACCTAAGTCTGTGCGTTTATTTACATCTTCAATTAATGCACCCACTGTATCAGCAAGTACTTCATCCATATCAATCGCTATTGATTTTCTAGTCATGTACTACTCTACTCCCTTTTTCTTACTTTATATTCTTTAATTTGTAACGTACTATATATACATAACAAATCTATCCCGATACACCTCAATTATAGCAAAACACGTTCAACTAAACCAAAATTGAACATAGCATTAATATTATCATCTTCAAGTATTTTACTAGACCGATAGGATAGCCATATAATAAACACCATATTAATATTAATCAAATGCTAAATTTTGTATCGTTGAACGTTCATTTAGAATTATTTTTAGAAGTTAAACGCTTTAAGTACTTCTATCATTTTTTCATTTTGCTCTGGGAACCCAATTGTAATACGCACACCTCTAGGAAACTCTCTTGTAATACATCCTACATTTAACAATGCTTCATACAATTCGTGTGGCTTATCTGTTCTTACATAAATAAAATTCGTTTGACTAGGATAAAACGCATCACTTTGAGATAATTCAAAGAATTTTGCTCTCTCTTGAGCGTTGCGATCACGTATAGAAGCTAAATAAGCCTGGTCCTCTAATGCAGCTAAGGCAGCGTATTCTGATAGACGGCCAACATTAAATGGCGGACGTATAATGTTGTACTTATCAATAGCCTCTTTAGCGGCTACAACGTATCCAATACGCATACCCGCCAAGCCATATGCTTTAGAAAATGTACGCAATAAAAAGGCATTGGCAAATTGTTGTTGTAATGCTAATGTATCTGGGAAATCAGCAGCAGTAACAAATTCAACATATGCTTCATCAATAATAACTGGGATATCACTCGGTACACGTTCTAAAAAACGCTGTAATTCATCATGTGAAAAATAAGTTCCCGTTGGATTGTTTGGATTACATAACCAAACCAACTTAGTATCTTTATCAATTTCCGCTAAAATACCTTCTAAATCAAAATGACCCTCTTGAAGCGGCACTTGTGTTACGTTTGCAGATTCTACAATTGCATTATGATAATATTGTCCAAATGTCATTTCACTTGTCACAATTTTATCTCCAGCTGTCAGTACTGCACGTGATATCATTAAGATAACTTCATCTAGACCAGCACCGAATAATATACGTGATGCATCTACATTTAAATGTTTGCTTATTGCTTCTTTTAATAATGGAGAACCCGTTTCAGGGTAAAATTGTAGCTCATCTAAATGTGCTTGAATGGCCTCATTAACTTTTGGTGTTGGACCATATAAATTCTCATTAGAAGCTAATTTATATAACTCACCTTCAATTCCGTATTGTTCTTTTAATGCTCGAGGTGATAGTCCTGGTTCGTAAGCTGATAATTGTTCAATTTGTTTCTTCATAGTTGCTTCGGTCCTCCTTGAATTTACAGAAATTTCAAAACTTAGTAACTATTATAAACCTTATAACAGACTAAAATCAATGTATCAATATAGACACCATTATTTATAAAGATTAAAAAAATGAGACTAGCTAACTTAGTATTATGTTTCATACCAAGTTAACAGTCTCATATTATTTTATTAAGATTTATTTATCGATTAAATTATGTTTCTCTAAATAATTTTTTGCAACATTATAAGGGTCTTTCTTTTTCACTGTTACATCATAATTCATAGCCTGCATATCTTCGTCTGAAATTTTCCCAGCTAAGCGGTTTAGTGGTTTTTTAATTTCAGAATGTTCTTTCAGGTAAGATGTTTTAAACATTGGAGCTCCTTGATAAGGCGGGAACACATGCTTATCATCTTCTAAAACAATCATATCATATTGTTTTAATTCGGCATCTGTTGAATAAGCATCAATCAGGTTAATATCTCCATTCTCGATTGCTTGATAACGTAATTTTGGTTCCATTGTTTTTACATCACCTACATCTAGGTCGTAGGCTTTTTTAACAGCTGGATATCCATCATCGCGATCATTAAACTCCAATGTGAAGCCTGGTTTAATCTCGTCACTTACTTTATTCAAATCGCCAATTGTTTTGATGTTATGTTTTTCAGCAAAATCTTTTTTTACTGCTAATGCATACGTATTATTGTATTTCATAGGTTTCAACATCGTCATATCATATTTATCTTCTAAACTAGACTTCGCTTGATTGTATACTTTTACTTCCTGCTTAGATTTTAAATCTTCTTTAGTTAATTCACCTAATACAGTTCCAGTGAATTCTAAATAACCATCAATATCATCAGATTTTAGCGCGTTAAAAAGGAATGAAGTTTTCCCCATACCATCTTTAACTTCTACTGTATTATCGGTTTCTTCCTCGATTAATATTTTATACATATTAGTTATTACAGATGGCTCTGAACCTAATTTTCCAGCTAAAACAATCTTATCTCCTTTTTGGGCTAACAACGGTGCAATAATTATTAGCAATAAAATAATAACAATCGCTCCAAGTGACACCAAAAGTTTTTTATATGAAAGTTTTTGCATAAAACGTAACACTAAATCGAATAAAATAGCTAATAATGCCGCCGGTATGGCACCAATTAAAATAAGTGATGAATCATTTCTATCAATTCCCAGTAATATTAAATCACCTAAGCCGCCAGCACCGATTAACGCAGCTAACGTTGCTGTACCAATAATTAATACCATTGCCGTACGAACACCCGCCATAATGACTGGCATAGCAATCGGTAATTCTACTTTAGTCAATCTTCTACCTGGTTTCATACCAATACCTTTTGCCGCTTCTACTAATGAGGCATCTACTTCCTTAATACCAGTATATGTATTTCTTAAAATTGGTAATAGCGCATATACAACTAATGCTATAACCGCCGGAACTTTCCCTATACCGAATAGCGGTATCATTAACCCTAACAATGCTAATGAAGGTATCGTTTGAAGTATCGCCGCGATATTCATAACAATTTCGGAAAGTTTACGTGTTTTTGTTAAAAATATACCTAACGGCACACCGATTATTGCTGCAATCAAAAGTGCTATAAAAGATAATTGTATATGTTCAAATATCGTTGTTATTAATTGTCCTCTACGCTCTAAAAGTGTATTAATGAAGGTATTCATTCATCATGACCTCCTTTATGCTCTGACAAAATTTGAAAAATATCTTTTCGTCTTAACACTCGCTGTGTGGAGGTAGCTGAATCATTTATAATAACCGCTTCATTGTTTATCAAATCTGTATATACGTCTTTAACATATAAATTACTGTCAATAATTGGATAACCTTCTTTTGTTTCTACTTCTTGTATAGATAGTTGATTTGTTACCTCGGAAAGTTTCAACTCATTAACTGATCGGTTTAATTTGTCACCCATAAATTGTTTAACAAAGTCATTTTTGGGATTTGTGACAAAGCCTTCTGGCGTATCTATTTGTTCGACATGGCCTTTATTCAACAAACATATACGGTCGCCCATCTTCATAGCTTCTTGAATATCATGAGTTACAAATATAATTGTTTTTTTGATTTTTTGTTGTAATTCAATTAAATCATCTTGTAATTTTTCACGGCTAATTGGGTCCAAAGCACTATATGGTTCGTCCATTAAAATAACTGGTGGATCAGCTGCCAGAGCACGAATAACGCCTACACGTTGCTGTTGTCCACCGGAAAGTTCATCTGGTTTACGATCTTTATATACTTCAGGTTCTAATCCTACCATATCCATTAGTTCATCAATACGTTGATCTATATCGGCATCTTTCCACTTCTTCATTTGCGGTACTTGCGCAATATTTTCCTTAATTGTCATATGCGGAAATAATGCAATTTGTTGTAAAACATAGCCAATATCCCAACGCATTTCATATATTGGATAATCACTTATCGGTTTATCTTTAAAATAAATATAACCTTCAGAAAGAGAAATTAATCGATTTATCATTTTTAGCGTAGTCGTCTTGCCACAACCAGACGGCCCGATTAAAACAAAGAATTCTCCTTCATCAATATTAAAACTAATATCATCAACAGCTACTTTATCACCGTAACGTTTAACTACATTTTTAAATTCTATCACTTTGTCACCTTCATTATCGTATATTCATTTAACAAAAATTTGCACTTTCAATTAAATGGTATATTCCCTATTTTTATTGATTTTATGTATAATTCAATTAATTTATCCAAAGCATTTAACTTACAAGTCATCGTTATAATCTTTTAAAAAAACGAAGTTAATTCGAAATAAAATTATATCTATGTCTTAAGAGTTTGCATAGTATATTAATTATTGTCAAATTAACTTCGCTTAATAACTTTAGTTTATTTATTTTTCACTTATGATAATCAATAGGCGTACAACTATCAATTTCTATTAGAAGGTGGCTACAACCTTGAACTCTCAAGAATCTCCACTTAGAAAAGCGTTTTGTTAAACCTATTTTTAGTGCAAGGATCACCGCGATTATCTTAATAGCATATAAGTGACTCATTCTATCGCAATTATTTGTGCACATTAGCTGTTTGAATCTGCTAGATTTTAGATTTGTATGATTGAATTTTTTCTAAAAACATCGGGCAATAATGTTTTAATTTATAACTACCTACACCTTCAATTAAAATCATTTCTTGTTTTGTTTCTGGTTTTCTTTTAGCAAATTCTTCTAATGTAAAATCTGAAAAAATACTAACTGGTGGAATACTCAAGCTCTCACTTAATTCTTTGCGGACGCTAATCAATTCATCAAATAGTGCACGGTCCACACCTTCTACCGTATTTATATTTACTTTTTCTCTAGTTTTTCGTTTGAATGGAGTTGTAAATATTTCAACTTGCTCGCCGAGCAAATTCTTAACAGATTGATCACACGTTAAAATCTCATCGTGTTCATTTAAAAACCCTTTAAATCTCAATTCATCTATCAAATGGCTAAGTTCTGAAGTTGTATAATTTTTCATAATTCCATGTGTTGAGAGTTCGTTATAATCACAATAACGAATATAATCAGAATCTTCGCCTCTTAACACCTGTATAATGACACTATAACTCTCTTTTTGCTTCATACGAGCTATACAACTTACAATCATTTTCGCTTCGTTCGTCATATTATAAGTCTTATTTTCAATGACACAATTACTACATTGTTCACATTCTTCAAGTTTTTCGTTTGGTTCAAAATAATGAACTAAAGTGGCCTCTAAACATTTTTTTGTTTTAGTGTAGAGAATCATTTTTGTTAATTTTTCACCCATTTTATCTTTATAGTCATCATCAGCTTTTGAAGATGAAATAAAATATTGATGTAATCCAATATCTCGTTCACTAAATAATAAGATACAATCACTGTTCAAGCCATCACGACCGGCACGCCCTGCTTCTTGATAATACGATTCTAAATCGCCAGGCATATTATAATGTATAACAAATCTCACATTGGATTTATCTATACCCATACCAAAAGCATTAGTCGCAACAACAATACGTACTCGATCATACACAAAATCATTTTGCGCTGCTTCACGTTCTTTGTTTGTTAGTCCAGCGTGATAAATCGTGCTGTTGATATCATTACTCTGTAAAGCTTCATGTAATTCTTCAACTTGTTTACGTGTAGAGCAGTAGATAATGCCCGCTGCCTTTTTATGTTGCTTCACATATTCCATAACAAATTTTTGTCGTTGATATGTAGGATTGACTTGAAACACGAGATTTCGTCTTTTTGTACTCGTTTTTATCTCATCATTTTTTCCTATATTCAAACGTTCCATTATGTCTTTTTGAACTTCAATAGTTGCTGTTGCAGTTAGTGCAACGATCGTAAAGTCTTGTGGCAATGCAAATACCTTATGGATTACATCTTGATAACTTGGTCTAAAATCATGCCCCCATTTAGAAATACAGTGCGCTTCATCAAAAGCAACTAAATGAATTGATAATTGTTGTAATAAGCTAATAAAATAAGCGTTATCAAAACGTTCTGGTGCAACATATAAGAATTGAATTTCACCTTTTCTTAATTGTGTTTCAATTTCTTTTTGTTGTTTTTGAGTTAAACTACTATTTAAATATGCTGCACGAATACCCATTGCCTTTAATTGATCAACTTGGTCTTTCATCAATGAGATTAATGGGCTGATTACAATTGTTGTGCCACCCAACATTAATCCTGGTACTTGATAACAAATTGATTTTCCCCCGCCGGTAGGTAAAACGCCGAGCACATTTTGATGATCTAATACTTTTGATATGATTTCTTTTTGACCAGGACGGTATGTGTCATAGCCAAAATAATGCGATAAAGTTGACTCCATGTTATAAAATCCCTCATTGTTCTTTTTGTTCTTCAAGTTCGCTCCATCTTGCAATATCTTCTTCATACAACGCATTTAATCTTCGTTGTTCTTCGCTTAGTTCTTTAATCTTGGCATAATCAGAGGTTGCCTCAATCATTTCTTTTTCTATAGTTTCTAATCGTTCTTCAGTTGTATCAATACGCTCGACAATCATTTCATACTCTTGTTTTTCTTTAAAAGATAAACCTTTTTTCTTTTTCTTATCAGGTTGTTGTTTGACTTTAGACTGTTGACTCTTTTGCTCTTTTAACTGATGTTGTTCCTTTTTATAAGCTTCATAATCTTCAAAAGTACCGATGATGCGCTCCATTTGTCCATCATGAATATACCAATACTCTTGTGCTACTTTATTTAAGAAATATCTATCGTGACTAACTGTGATGACGGCGCCACCAAACGTTTCAATATAATCTTCAAGAATTGTAAGTGTTTCTGTATCTAAATCATTTGTTGGCTCATCTAGAAGAAGTACATTCGGTTGGTGTACCAATAAGCTTAAAAGGTATAATCTTTTCTGTTCTCCACCTGATAATTTATAAATCTTTTTACCATGTGTTGAACTTGGAAATAAGAACCTTTCAAGTAATTGAGTGATTGATACTGATGTGCCATCTTTTTCTTTAGCAACTTCACTTTCTTCCCTCAAATAATCTATCATTCTTATATCACGATCTAGTCGTTCCTCAGTTTGTTTAAAATAAGCGACTTTTACCGTTTGTCCAATTTTAAGGTCACCTTCAAAATCTTTATCTTCACCGTTTAAGATATTCAGTAACGTTGTTTTGCCTGCACCATTTGGACCAACAATACCAATTTGTTGACCACTTTGGATAATTTGCGTTACATCTTTAAATAATGTTTTTTGATGAATGCGTTTCGTTAAGCCTTCTAATTCGAAGACTTGTTTCCCTAATCTAGAATAAGCAAGGTTTAAAGAGGCTTTATCTTGTTGGTGTTGATTTTTCACATCTTGTTCTAGGTCGTTAAATCTATTTTTACGAGCTTGCTGCTTAGTCGTACGTGCCTTAACGCCAGCACGCATCCATTCAAGTTCTTTCTTGTATAAGGATTGCTGTTTCGCTTGTTGTTTTTGTTCTATAATTTCGTTTTCTGCGCGTTGAGCTATATAATCTTCGTAATTTCCTACATAGGTTGTAAGCTTACCTCTATCTAATTCAATAATGCGCGAGGATACTTCATTTAGGAAATAACGATCGTGTGTGATAAATAATACTGTATGCGGATATTGTTTCACATAGTTGATTAACCAATTGATTGATTCAAAATCTAAATGGTTTGTTGGTTCGTCTAAAAGTAATAAATCAGGTTGTTCAATAAGTGTTTTAGCTAAACCAACGCGTTTCTGTTGGCCTCCTGAAAGTTCACTCACTTCTTTGTTTGTATCATAAATACCTAATTTAGAAAGAATCGTTTTAATTTCAGCACTATAATCCCATGCTTGGTAATTATCCATTGCTTCTTGTGCTTGCATCATTTTCTGAAAATCTTCATCACTTTGGGTCGCTGTATATCGCGCCAAAGCATTTTCATACGTTCTTATAACTTTAATTGTTTCAGTTTCTGAAGTTAATACCGCTTCAAACACCGTCATATTTTGATCAAAATCATGTTTTTGAGAAGAATATCGGATGCGATAAGCATTGGGATGTGATACTTCTGCCTCAAAGTCTTCATCCAATCCAGCTATTACCCTCAATAATGTGCTTTTACCTGTACCATTTATACCTACAAGTCCTATTTTTTCACCTTCAGAGATTGACAACTGCAAATTATCAAAAATGGTTTTATCGGCATATGATTTATGTAAATGTTCAATTTTGTATGCTTCCATTGCCCAACATCCTTTTTAATATCGAAAATTATAATTATTTCTGTTAAACTTAATTTCAGTTCTACATATTATACACCTTTTTTAACTCAAATGATACAAAGGAGCAATGCTTATGTCGGAATTTTTCCAAAACTTGCCTCCTTATATCCAAGCATTAATAGCAGGTATTATTACATGGCTACTTACTGCATTAGGAGCTGCAGCTGTTTTTATTTTCAAAAGAGTAAACGATAAGATTTTAAATTCAATGCAAGGTTTCGCTGCGGGTATAATGATTGCAGCTAGCTTTTGGTCACTCTTACAACCAGCTATTAATTATGGCGAAGGTACATCATTACCGTGGCTACCGGCTGCTATCGGTTTTCTATTGGGCGGAGTATTTATTCGTGCACTAGATTTAGTTATCCCACACATACACCCAAACACCCAAGACACAAACCAATATCAAGAAGGTGTAGGTACAAAAAAACTCAATAAGAATACGTTACTCGTTTTAGCTATAACGCTACACAATATACCCGAAGGTTTATCTATTGGTGTGGCATTTGGTGGTATCGTAGCTGGCAATGGGCAGGCTACATTTTTAGGTGCCCTAGGTTTAGCTATAGGAATTGGTATCCAAAACATTCCAGAAGGTGCAGCCTTATCTATGCCAATAAGAGCAGCTGGTGCTTCTAGATGGAAAGCCTTTAACTATGGGCAAGCGTCTGCTATTGTCGAGCCTATATTTGCTACAATTGGTGCAGCAGCCGTACTGGTCGTTACACCTATGCTACCGTATGCCTTGGCATTTGCTGCAGGCGCGATGATATTTGTAGTTGTTGAAGAACTTATTCCTGATTCCCAAGCTAGTAATAATACTGACCTTGCAACAATGAGCCTCATGTTAGGGTTCACTATCATGATGATTTTAGACGTTGCGCTTGGATAAGGGCAAACAAAACGATGGATGTTGACACATTTTAAAAATTAAACATTACGCAAAGCGACTTGGTTCAGTAGTCCGGGATATACATTCATGTCTTGGACTTTTCTTATTCATAGTCATACTTGGATTAAATGGACATTTTAATCAATTTACAAGTCACAGTCAATTCCTCTTTTTTTATAATTATATTAAAAAAACCCCTCTAGATTTTTACTATAAAAAAATACCGACGACTCTATATTAGAATCGTCGGTATTTTTATTTATTTTTTCTCTTGTCCTTTTGGACCTGTTTTGTATTCATAATCTGAAGGCTTAATTTTATCGAAATCAGGATTATCATAGAATCTCAATAAATCACCGTTGAGAACATCATCACTCATTTGTAAATCTTTCTCAGATTGTTGTTTACGCTTATCAAAGTCTTTAGGTTTTTCTGTCATAGGTTCATTATTCTTATTATCATAAATTCTACCGTTAACATATTTATAATCTTTCGTTACAAAGTCACCATTTCTGAATGGTACTGTATCATTGTGATCTTTAGATAATAAATCTGTACCCATCATTAAATAGTTCTTCGTATCGATACCCATTAAGTGTAATAATGTAGGCATTACATCAGCTTGCCCAGCATAAGTTTTATCTACAGTACCTTCCTTACCAGGAATCTTCAACCAGAAACCTGTACGGTTTAAGTCGTTGAATTTAGCAGGTGTAATTTCTTCACCTAATAATTTTTCCATTGCTTTATTATGGTTTTCAGAAATACCATAGTGGTCACCATAAATCATTATTACTGAATCGTCATATAAACCTTTTTTCTTCAGTTCATTGACAAACTCTTCTAATGATTCATCGAGGTATCTTGCTGTTTGTACATAACCATCTACTGTAGAATCGCCTGTGTTCGGTTTGTCGATTGATGCATCTTCTGGTTGCACAGTGAATGGATAGTGGTTAGTTAACGTAATTAAATGACTATAGAATGGTTCTTTTTCTTTTGCTAAATAATCTGCTGATTCTTTAAAGAACTCTTTATCTTTAAGACCTAAGTTTTCAAGATTCTCTTCAGACATGTCGTAATAAGTTGCATCGTAGAATTTATCTACGCCAAAGTGTTTGTAAACTTGATCACGGTTCCAGAAAGTTTTGTAGTCACCATGCATAACACTAGATGTATAACCTTGCTGTTGATCTAGTATAGCTGGCAGTGATTGGTATGTGTTATCACCTTTCAATGAATAAGCTGAACCTTGTGGTAAACCAAACAAGCTGTTATCCATAGTAAACTCTGAATCCGATGTTTTACCTTGTCCTGTCTGATGATAGAAGTTTGGATAATATCTGTATCCTTCATTACCAGACGAGAGTTTATTTAAGAATGGTGTAACTTCTTCACCATTTACTTTTTTATTTATTAAGAAAGTTTGGAAACTTTCTAAATGAATTTTAATAACATTTTTCTTTTTAGCAGCACCGAAATATTCTTTATTTGGCTCAGTTTGCTTTTGTTTCGTATAATTCAATACTTTAGTTAAATCATCTTCATTAGCCAACGCTTTTTGTTGGTTATTTTGAATTGTTTTAACACCATCATATACAGTGAAATTATACGGACCTAAATATTTAACTAAATATTTATGGTCAAATGTACGTGTTAATAATTCTGGGCGATCTGATTCAGCAAATGCCAAATTTAAGAAGAATAAGGCAACTGAAGCAGCCATTACTACTGGTACAAACTTTTTGCTGAATACACGTTTATCAAACCATTTTTGTTTAAAAATTAAAATAAACAGATAAACAAAAGTATCTATAAAGTAAACGAAGTCATACCATTTGAATGAAGCTGTTACCGCGCCACCCATTGATTCAACATTTCCAACCTGGTTTAATGTACTAAATGTTAAAAAGTCAGAAAAGAATCTAAAGTATACAACGTTTGCGTATAATAAGAAAGTTAATATAAAGCCACCAATAAAGATGAACCAAAAAGCTTTCTTACCCTTGAAAAACAAGAAAATACTCAATATTAATGCAATTAAACTGTAAGGATTCATTAACAAGATTAAGTTTTGAACTAATCCTTTAACGCCTAAAGAAAAATCAACATAATATGAAAAATATGTTTTTAAGGTGACTGTTAGCACCGTTAAAATAAAAAACCCAAAAAGAGTTAATTTCTTTTTGTGTATACTCATGTTCTTATCCCCCGATATAAATTAATATAGGCTAGAACGCTTACCTAACCTTATAAAAAGTGTCAAAGTTACTATCTTAAACGTTTATTAGCGATGTTAGTATCTCTAATAAACGAAAGTCGTTATTGGCTTGGGTAAATTGTTTTTAGAATTATGCTTTAGCGCCATCTTTAATCAATAATTTAAAGTACACTGTTACAAGCATTCATATATTTCAGTTTTTAAGTTTTAATTGGTATCTATATTATAAATCATTGATATTTGTTTATAATCTTTCCAATCCATATTATTCATAATTATAGGTTGAAATTAGCTTTACAATTTTTATAGTTTTGTAATATGTTCGTAATAAAACGCACATAGTTCAATTAATAAATATAAAGCAATTATAGCTAAATATCAAGTAAAAAGACACTTTTTTTATGTAATTAGGCATTCAACAAAACCTTTATTAACGCCTTGTTAAACGGTTATTAACTTACTATTAAGTATTTATATGTTTTTTAATTATACCTTTATTGGATAGTATATTAATCGGACTATGGTCGTATTAAGAATTTAGTTAATACAATGTCAGACTTTCATGTGCTTACATAAATAAAAAAACTATTCAAAAATTCATGGGAATAAAAATAGAAAAAGCAGTAACCCAAAACCTAGGCTTATCTTTGGTGTTACCGCTTTACATTATATATACTCGTTATTTTAACATTTCTAATTGCATCCTATATTCAATGCCGTGAAATAACTGGTTCAACCAGTTTGTATATTTGATTAAATTCTTCTCCGCACTTTCCACATCTATAAATTGAAATTTCAATTTAGTTCCTTGATGCTTTTGCCCTAGCTTTGTTAAATGATAACTCGCAATCGTACCAACTTGTGGGTAGCTGCCTAAAGTATAATGATCATTTAATAAAATAATTGGTGTGCCGTCTCGTTTTACTTGTATGGTACCAATTTGTACCGATTGATGCTCTGGCATGTCTTCGTAAAATGCTTTTACAGGTTCTCCTTCTAAATACATGCCAACTCTGTTTGCTTTACTTGTAACTTTATACTCTCCAGAAGTAAATCTATTCAATACTTTAGGTTTAAAATCTTCTGTTCCTTTATTCTTTATTACATGAAAAACATCAGACATATAATTGAAAGATAACGCGTAACCATCGATACCCCAATCTGTTTGATGCGTTTCTTTTAAATTTTCAAATAATTTATGATGGCGCTTAGTGTAGTTTCGTTTCATGTTAACTTCGTCACCTTTTTGTAGTTTGCGACCATGGAAACCACCAATGTTTGACTTGAAGTCCGTCGAAGTTGATCCTAACCACTCACTAAGTTCAAATCCTCCACCTACTGCCAAATAAACTCTAGATGTACGATTCGTTTCTGTAAACACGAGTACATCACCTTTTTCCATCAAATACAATTTATTGGGTAGCACTTTCATATGTTCTGTCTTAGCTTTGAAACTTCCCCCACTCAATGCAATAAGCGTCGGTTCAGTAAAACGAAAACTCGCCATTCTATTTGTCATTTCTAAAGTAGCTTCATTCTTATCATTAGCTACAAGTCTATTTGCTATTTCATGCGATAGAGGATCCAAAGCACCGCCAGGGATAACACCATCATGTTCATACCCTTTGCGACCAAAATCTTGAAAACTTGAAAACAGCCCTTCACCTTCTATTATGATTGACATGGTTGAAACCCTCCTAAATCCAGCGTTTCCTCTTGAATCGCACAAAATTTAACATTATCTCCTAATTTTAATTTCGTGAAATCTTCTAATTCCGGATTAAATAATCGAACAGGTGTATATCCTATGACTAGCCAATCACCATATGTATCTGTTGTAGTGATGCCTGTCTTTTTACCTTCAATAATTACAGAACCTGCAGGAATAAAAGTCTTTTTCCCACCTGTATGATTTACAAATAAACGCTTATTCATCCCAGTTAAATAAGGAAATCCTGGTGTATAGCCCATCATTGATACAAAATAAGTTTGTTCCGTATGTAATTTCACGAATTTTTCAAAATCCATTTTATAATAAGTCAGTAAAGCATCTAAATCAGGCCCATAGTTTCCACCATAAACTACTGGAATTTCAATAGGTTCAACCGTTTCTTCCTCATGCTTAATTTCCATTTGTACCGTTTGCATTAATGCTTTCATATATAAAAATGGAGATTGGATGTGATGATGCTTAATCATGTCCCTTGCATCATAACAAATCATCATGTCTGATTCTGTAGGTACAATTTCTGTTATAAAAGGATACTGTTTGTCCGCTAAATACTTTTTCAAAGCAAGCAGATCTTCAGTCAAATCTTTAGAGACTTCTTTTTCTATAGAAACCACTATTGCTTGGTCTCCTTGACTATATATCTTCATAGTTTCACCTCATAAATTGTTACTAACGATAAAATACATCAAATGCTTGTATCAAATAATGTACCAGTTCTTTTACTAGGAAATAGACAAATATAAATTGAAATATGCAAGATACTGTAATGACGAAGCGTGTTAAATAAACACTTTGTCGTTTCAACAATTGATTTACGCCCCATTTGGTAAGCACAGAAATTATAATAATTGTTAATGCCCAAACCAATATCATCATTTTTCCTCACTCACTGTTTATAAATTTTGTCTTTACTATTTTGTTTATAAAATTTGATTATCTTAAATCGCGTATGCGCTATCAATGACGCCATGTTTATACTTTCTATATTCTATAGATAAATTTCTACCTCGGCAACCTCTCGCAAACTATTTATTAGAAAAATCTGTATTATATTACTATTTATTTTATCTTTTAATTCCTGTATATCATAATCTTTTTCTAATAACTCACCTTTGTCTAATAATTCTTGACGCATACAACCACGCAAAAAATCTTCGTTATAAAATGGTGTATAGTAATGGCCATCTTCTTTGATCATTATATTCCCAATATCAAATTCTAATACTTTACCTTCTTCATTATATAATAGAACGATATCGGTTTGATGATTATGTTCTAAATGTGCTCTTTGTGTCGTTTTGTGAACTATGACTTGTTTATTCACATCAGCTATTAAGGGTAACAGCTTTGCTGTAAATGTTGTCTTTTTTGGTAGAGGCGCTGCAACATAATTCATTACTCCATCTTTATTCAACATAATTTTTATTCGATAAACACCTGTTGCATATTGCTCGCTAATTGATGTTATAAGCTCCGACCAAGTCGACTCATTAAACAAAAATCCTAATTGTTCAGAAGCGGTTTTCATTCTTTTCTTATGATAAGAAATTCTGGGGAACAAACCTGACTCTAACTTCATTGTTTCAAAAAGTTGCATTATAATCGCTCCAATATCTTTGTTTTGTCTATAAATTCTTGAACTTCCTGCTCAGGTTTAGAGTCGATTGTAATACCTGCACCGACTCCATAAATGGCTTGGTTATTTAAGTATTGTATTGTTCGAATCGGCACATTAAAGATTGATTTCCCATTTGGAAGTAATAAGCCAATTGCACCACAGTAAATATTTCGTGGCGTTTGTTCTAACGCTGTTATGTAATTCATCGTATTGAGTTTTGGGGCGCCTGTAATTGAACCACAAGGAAATAATGCACTTAGTACCTGCTTTAAATCTGTATCTTTACGTAAAGTGGCAGTAATCATTGATGTCATTTGGAATACTGTCCTGTATGGTTCTATATGGAACGGCTTATATACTTTAACAGTGCCAGTTTTTGCAATTCGACTCATGTCATTACGTAGTAAATCTACAATCATTACATTTTCCGCTCTATCTTTGCTTGAGTGTCTTAAAGTGTTTAGATTTTGCTTATCTTCTGTTTCATTACTACCTCTTGGCATCGTACCTTTCATAGGTTTACTTAACAATACATCTTCACCTGCTTTAAATGGCCCTCGTTGGAAAAATAATTCTGGTGATAATGAAGCAACTTGTAGCTCATCTGTTTCAATAAGAGCAGAATAAAAGCCGTGATTATCATTTAATAGATGATAATATAATGTCGCTATAGAATGATGAATCGAATCTACTAATCTCGTTGTATAATTTACTTGATACGTATTCCCCTCCACAATAGCTGATTGTATCGTCCGAATATGTTTAATAAGTTCGGCTCGATTTAATTGAAATTGAAAATTACATTGTTGTTGATATAGCTTATCCTCAAGATCATTTTCAGTTTCTGATGTATTTTCAAAAACATATGCTGCCGCGTATACATATCCTTCGTCTGTCGGCACTGTTGCCATGTCTTTATTGAAGTAAGTTGCCGCTTCATAAGGTAAATATATGGCTACATAATAGCCATCATTTTGATAACTTTCTGCAAAACACACGACATCACCAATTTCTTCTATTGAATATGCAATTTTCTTAGCAATGCATTGTGTGAATAAATAACGATGCGTCTCATGCGTTGTTTCATCAGTTATGTAACGATAATTAAAATGTATTTGCATGGTAGGCCTCCACTATATTTATAAATATTTGAATTTGTTTAAGACCATATTCACTTAATATGGATTCTGGGTGGTATTGTACTCCATAAATTGGTAATAATTTATGTTCCAAAGCCATTATAATATTTTCATGATTTGTTGCTGTCACAGTTAATGCTTCTGGAAAAGATGATTGCTCCGCCTTTAAAGAGTGATAGCGCATCACATCGAATGATTCCGGCAATCCATCAAAGATACCTGTGCCACTATGTTTTATACGCGTTGTGTGGCCATGAATAGGCTTATCACTTTTCACTATATTTCCACCGAAATATGTCACAATTTGTTGAAACCCTAAACAAACACCTAATATAGGCATCTGTGTTGAAAATGTTTGAATTACTTCATTCAATACTGGGTAGTCCTCGGGAGAACCTGGCCCTGGTGAAATTACAATTGCATTAGGTTTATATAAATGAATTCGTTCATTGGTTACCATTTCTACATCAATAACCTCAACTTGTCCTCGATAACTTTGCTTAATATAATCTACGATGTTATAAGTGAACGAATCTTTATTATCTATAATTAGTATCATTACGTCGCCTCTTTTTAAATATCTTCGTTATTCTGTTATACTTATTATCACAAATATTAACTTGATTTTACAGTTTAAATGTATTATTCTAAATCACGTTATAAATGAATACAAAGAGGTTCCTAGCTGATACCCTCTATAAAAAACTAGACACATGATTTTCGTCTGTCTTTTTTATAGAGATGGACGTTTTTTTATGCCGTCATAGCATGAGTTATAACAGCTAGTTTGACAATATGAAGGAGTGCAAGCAATATGACGCAACAATCATTAGACAATAACAAGGCTATCGTAGTATTTAGTGGCGGACAAGATAGTACGACTTGTTTATTTTGGGCTAAGAAACATTTTGAAAGTGTAGAACTAGTTACATTTGCCTATGGCCAAAGACACGATACAGAAATCGAAGTAGCAAAACGCATTGCAGAAGAACAACATGTTAAGCACCACATCTTAGATATGTCTTTACTTTCACAACTAACACCTAATGCCCTTACGCAACACGACATGGAAATCGAAGTAGGAGAAGATGGTATCCCTAATACATTTGTTCCTGCAAGAAATTTACTTTTCTTATCTTTTGCTGGCGCCTTAGCATACCAGACAAACACTAAAAATATTATCACCGGTGTATGTGAGACGGATTTTTCAGGGTACCCTGATTGCAGAGATAGTTTTATTAAATCAATGAATGTAACGTTATCACTATCAATGGATAAAGATTTTGTAATTCATACGCCTTTAATGTGGTTAGATAAAAAAGCAACCTGGGCATTAAGTGATGAACTTGGAGCGCTAGACTACATTCGTTACAATACGCTTACTTGCTATAACGGTATCGTTGGTGAAGGCTGTGGAGAATGTCCTGCTTGCGAATTAAGAGCCCACGGTTTAAATACGTATTTAGCTGAAAAAGGAGAGAATTAATTATGTTCCAACAAAATTATCCTAGTGTACAACATCCATATACTTTCGAACTAAATAAAGACTTTAATTTTTCCGCAGCGCATTATATACCAAGTGAAGATGCAGGCAAATGCATGCGCACACATGGTCATACTTATTTTGTGAATTTAACGATCGTTGGCGATTCATTAGATCACAATGGTTTTTTAGTAAACTTTAGCGAGCTAAAGAAATTAGTCCACGGCCAATTCGATCACCATTTACTCAATGATTTACCACAATTCGAAGGAAAAAGTCCTTCTACTGAAATCGTAGCTCAAACGATATATGAAATGGTTCAAACATCTTTAAACCAACGCAATAACCAACCTAAATGTGTACAAGTCTATGTAAGAGAAACACCGACAAGCTATGTCGTATATAGACCAAAGGAGCAACGTAATCATGAGTAAAATACCTGTACTAGAAATTTTCGGTCCAACAATTCAAGGTGAAGGTCGCGTCATAGGCCGTAAAACCATGTTTGTACGAACTGCCGGTTGCGATTATCGTTGTAGTTGGTGTGATTCAAGCTTTACTTGGGACGGTAGCGCTAAAGAAGATATTCGCATGATGACTGCTGAAGAAATTTATGATGCTTTATACGAGATTGCCGGAGACTCTTTTAACCACGTCACAATATCTGGTGGTAACCCTGCCCTAATTAAAGGGATCCAACAATTAGTTGATTTATTTGATGAAAAACACATACAAAGCGCATTAGAAACTCAAGGTAGTAAGTTCCAACCGTGGATGACTCAAATAGACGATTTAACAATCAGTCCAAAACCACCAAGTTCGAAAATGAAACCAAACTTGCCTATATTAGATGAAGTCATTGAACAATGTGTACCAAAATCACTAAATCTGAAAGTTGTTATTTTCGATGATGAAGATTATGAATTTGCGAAAAAGATCCATCACAGATACCCTGATATTCCTTTTTACTTACAAGTAGGTAACCCTTATTTAGATGGTGAATACGTAGAATCACACACTAAAAAGTTATTAACGTTGTATGAAACGTTAGTAGACCGCGTAATGGTCAGTAGTGATATGAACAATGTATATGTTCTACCTCAATTACACACATTACTTTGGAGTAACAAAAAAGGTGTTTAAATTGTGTAATCTATGCGATCCGTTGTATAATGCTCTTTGTCTATATAACGAATCGCTTTTTAGTGATGCAAAAATATATAGTTGGTCATCACTGTAAAATTATTTTTATTATGCATTTAACATCATTTTTAATCTCATTTTAATGATGATGCTTTGAAGAAATTATGTAATTAAATGATTAAGTTTCACTTAATTGCTATAATATTGCAGTGAAGTATCTAGGTTAGGAGAGCATCATGCTAATTAATATAATTATAAATATAGCTACGGTATTAATTGTGCTCGGCATTGATTTATATCGTCAGAATTTCAAACAACTAAAGTTTAGCTCTATACTGATTGCAATAACATTCAACGGTATTATTAATTTATTTCTAGTCGGTGAATATGATTACATCGCCTTTTATACAATTACACAATTACTTATTTGGACTTTATTACAACTTTATTTAAATCGTAAGCTAACTGCTTATAAAATTACAGATCAAAAATTCATTGCGATTATTTTGACAATTATCATGAGTACATCATTAATTCTTACATATAGCACTAGTCATGACTCGTATTATATGTCTATTCCATACTTAGCCCCTGCTATTTTCTTAATTGGCGCAATCTTATTGTTCTATAGTACTTTTCAGCCAAAGGAAAAAGAGCAACTTAAGCTTTTACAACGTATCAAGCATCCAATTTTAATAGGTCAAATATGTATGATTGGTGCTTTAACGATAATGATGCTATTAACGCCTTATTGGTATGCCTTTATTATAGTTCATTTACTATTTATATTTTTCTTATTATGGCAGAATATATTTTTTTCACATAAATGATTAACATATTATATTTTGTGGTATAAATAAACAGTTAAATGATTTCTTAAAGGAGGTTAAATTATGTTTGGCTTTATACTTATGTTAATTGTCGGTGGCTTAATCGGCTGGATAGCTGGTGGCATCGTTGGTAAAGATATCCCGGGTGGGATTTTAGGTAACATTATTGCTGGTATCGTAGGTGCAGCAGTAGGTTCATGGATTTTTGGTGACTGGGGTTGGCACTTAGGTGGCATCGCAATCTTCCCAGCATTACTTGGTACAATTATTTTAGTTGCAGTCGTTTCATTCATTTTCGGTAAATTACGTAAAAAATAATCAACCATAATGAAACGCAATGATTTACTAAAATTTATATGGTGTGGCTCACAGAAGTCTAATTGAGATTTTGTGAGTACCAAGACTAAAGCGTCCGGGACATAACGATTGTCTCGGACGCTTACTTATTACGTTGTATTTTACAAATTCGTTATTTTTTAATCAAGGACTAATTAAAACTCATCTGCTTTTAATTAGTTCTTTTTTCTTTTTATCTTGTGTTTTCGAAGACTTTCTACGTTCACTACTTCCTACATCGTCATTGATATCTTGGGTGATATTATGATGATTTGTTTCATCAGCACATTTGAAATTAGAAGCCTGTACAATATATTTTGGACGTTGCTTCACTTCATAATAAATACGTCCGATATATTCACCGACAATCCCTATCGAAATGAGTTGTATACCGCCAAGTAATAATATAGCAGCAATTGTAGAGAAATAACCAGGTGTTTCAACGCCTTTAATCATAATACCTACCGATATATAACCGATATATAATAAACTAATAAAGAATACAATTAGACCGAGATAAATCATCGCACGTAAAGGTTTGTTATTAAATGAAATTAGACCATCAATGCCATAGTTTAATAATTTACTAAATGACCATTTAGATTCTCCATCCTCACGCTCAACATTTTCATAACTAAAGACTTTAGTATTGTAACCTATCCATTCATACAATCCTTTGGAAAATCTATTATATTCATCTAATTGAGTCAACGATTTTACGGCACGTTGGCTTAGCAATCTAAAATCTCCGACGCCATCTTCTAATTTAATATCTTCTACAAAATGATTTATTAATTTATAATAAATTTTTGTCATCATTTTCCTAGATTGATTTTCACCCGTTCTGTCTCTTTTGGCTATAACTTGGTCATAACCATCCATATACCCTTCTATCATTTGTGGTATTAATTCAGGTGGATGTTGCAAATCTGCATCAATCATAATGACGCCATCACAATTTTCACTATGCTGATATCCAGCAATCATTGCTGATTCTTTACCAAAATTGCGGCTAAAGGATATAAATTTTACATGTTTATCTTTCGTGGCCATCTCTTGAATATAATTAATGGTCTTATCTTTACTTCCGTCATCTACAAATAATAAATCATAGTCATAATGATGATCCTGACTATCTTTCGATAATATTTCAGTCAATCGTTCATACGTTTTTACTATTACTTCACCTTCATTATAACAAGGTACTATAACTCTTATTTGCATATATAAACACCTTCATTTCAATTACTTCAATTTTTACTTTATCAATTTCCACCATCATTATGCTATATAAATCATTTGGATTTACATAATCTTTATATAGCCTTAATACTAAATATTAAAACTTAACTTTTAAGCGAAGTTTTTTAAAAACGAATTAATTTTAAGATGATTTTAAAAAAACACATAATCATTTATTCATTGAATTTTTAATAAAAATGCTAATATTGACTGAAATATAAACTTATAAAAGTTATAAATTGTTACTTTAAGTCTATCAATTATTTCCATTATTTGAAAATAAAAACCATCAACACAATAAAGAAGAGACTATCTATTCAAAAATCAATTGAATACATAGTCTCGTTCAAAGTTATTTTAATGTCCCTATACGAACCTTATCAGGATCATTGCCTTGGCGCTCATCTTTATTTAAGCTATCAATTTCAGCAATATCAGTGAGTTCTAAACTAAAATCAAAGATATCATAATTTTCTTTAATACGTTCAGGCGTCTTAGATTTTGGAATCACTAATCTATTATGCGCTAGATGCCAACGTAGTACAATTTGAGCTGGTGTTTTATTATAACGTTCAGCTAATTTTGTAATAACATCATATTCTAGCAAGCCTCTATTTCTCATTAATGGCATCCAAGCAGTAACTGCAATATCATGGCTATCACAATATTCTTGTAATGCTTGTTGATTGAAGTTAGGGTGCACTTCTATCTGGTTCACAGCAGGTACAACTTCAGTTGCTTCCATAAGCTTTTCTAAATGATGTTGATTAAAGTTACATACGCCAATGGCACGGATACGTCCCTCTTCATATAATTTCTCCATTGCTTTATAACTCTCAATAAATAATCCATCCGCTTCACATGGCCAATGTATTAAGAATAGATCTAAGTAATCAGTACCAAGGTTTTCAATAGATTTGGTAAAGAATTCAATTGTTCGATCATAACCTTGATAGTCATTCCATAATTTAGATGTAATAAATAGATCTTCTCTAGGTACGTCTGATTTTTTCAATGCATTGCCTAATGCAATTTCATTTTTATAAAAATAAGCTGTATCAAATGCGCGGTATCCTGCTTCTAACGCTGCTGTTACAGCTGGTTCCATCTCTTCCTCTGTAATTTTATAAACACCTAAACCAACTTTAGGCATTGGGTAACCATTATTTAAATAATATACGTCTTCTATCATTGTTAATCCCCTTTCCGATTACTTTATTTATATAAGTAATATCCTTATTTTAATACGCACAGATATAAAAATATACTATCTCACACTTTTATCTTTAATCGAGCTCAACGTGTTAACCATTTGAACGCGCTTCCTTGCTGAATTTTTAGTTCTTCTATTAAGAAAAGTCTATTGCAATACGAAATTTCAAAATTAACTAAAATGCCTTCAACGAATCTTTCTTTAGTCGTATTTTAAATGCAAAAAATAGGAGAGAAATCATTTTATCAAAAATTGATTTCTCTCCCGCTTCTACATTAATAGATATATTTTAATTATTTTCTTCTTCTTCGGCTTCTTCTTCTAGTGTTGGTCTATTTTTATGATATTCCAATTCTAAAATAACAGTAATGATTTGATGGTTATCAATTTCAGAAATAACCCATCTATCATATTCAGTATCAACATAATCATTCTGTTGTAAATTCGTATTGTGTGCTTGTAACCAACCACCAATCGTATCAATATCCTCTGAATCTTCAAACTCAATATCTAATTGATCTTGTAAGTCATCTAATAATACACGACCATTAATTTGATATCTACTGTCTGTTATTTTCACAATATCGTTGACTTCATCATCATCAAATTCATCGCGAATTTCTCCAACAATTTCTTCTAAAATATCTTCCATTGTTAAGATACCAGCTGTACCACCATATTCATCTATGATAAGAGAAATATGAACATGTTCTCTTTGCATACGTACTAATGCGTCACTAATGCGTGTTGTTTCTGAAATCATAGGTAAGTCATGAACATAATTACTTACTTTCATTTGTTTACCTGAAGCGTATTCAGTTAAAAACTCTTTCACATTAATAAATCCTTTTACATGGTCTTTATCGCCATCAGCCGTAATAGGATAACGAGTAAATTGATGTTTTTTGATTGTATCTAACAATTCATCCACGTTAAATGGTTCATTCATCGTTATCATTTGCGTACGTGGTACCATAATATCTTTAGCTTGTCTTTCATCAAATGAAAAGATATTTTGCATATAAGCTAATTCGGTCTGATTAATTTCTCCACCATTATAGCTATTGTTGATTATTATTTTTATTTCTTCTTCTGACATTGCATCATTATTAGCATCGGGATCAACACCAAACATACGAATAATCATTCTCGCTGAACCATTCATTAACCAAATTAATGGTTTCATAACAACACCAAAATAGAATAATGGTCTTGAATAGAACAATGCTAATTTTTCAGTATGTTGTATTGCTAACGTTTTAGGTGCTAATTCACCTAGTACTACATGTAAATAAGTTACAATAATAAATGAAACAATAAATGATATTGTTGTCGTTAACGGGTCTGGCAAGTGGATTGCTTCGAATAACGGGTGTAATAATTTATTAAAAGTTGGTTCACCTAACCAACCTAATCCTAAAGATGTTACAGTGATACCGAGCTGACATGCAGATAAATAATAATCTAGATTTTTAATCATTTTTTTAACTACACGTGCACTACCATTACCTTCTGATGCAAGTTGATCAATTCTAGAACTGCGGACTTTCACTAAAGCGAATTCCGAGCCTACGAATACCGTTGTTAATGCTATTAAAAGAAAAAATATTACTAAATTCATTATGGTCACAGTTTCCAATTAGTTCCCTATTTCTAGGGATTCACCTCCAAAATATCGTGTCACAATAGATGACCGAATATAAGTATTTATATTATTATTAATTACTTTTTGACATACTACATCCTTCCCATTGTGACACCTCCCTAAAAATACGCATTTCTTTTATCTTATCACAAAATGAACATTTCTTGTAATTTTTACAATCAATAATTTTGTTAATCCAATACATTATTGAAACGTAAATCGGTGCTAAAGTCAATTTTTAAAAATATTTTAAAGCTCAATAATTATGAGTTGAAGTTGTGAACTTTACCTGATTTAATAGTTGTTAAAACTTGAATATCATCATCGACGACTACAATGTCTGCATCTTTGCCTATGGCTATACTTCCTTTATCATCTTTAATCTTCAATGCAATGGCTTGGTTTAAACTTGTAACACGCCACAAGTCATCTAATGACGCTCCTGTATATGCTATTAGGTTCTTTAATCCTTCATTCATTTTCAAGATACTACCTGCAAGAGCACCAGATGCCAGTCTCGCTTCTGAACCTTTAACTACCACATTCTGTCCACCTAAATCATATTCACCATCTGGCATACCTTTTGCTCTCATAGCATCAGTAATCAAAAAGAAACGTTTATTCCCTTTTTGTTTATAGGCTATTTTTACAGATGCAGGGTGTGAATGAATGCCATCAACGATTGATTCTGTGCTAAGCTCATCGTTAAGCCAAGCAGCACCAGATAAACCTGGGTTTCTGTGTTCGAATGGTGTACCGGCATTATAAAGGTGTGTCACATGCTTCGCCCCTTGTGCTACCGCTTCGTTAACTTCATCAAATGTTGCCACTGTATGACCAATTGAAAAATTAATTTGATCATGTAATGTTGATAAGGTTTCATCTGCACCTTCTACTTCTGGTGCAAAAGTCATTACTTTTATTTGATTGTTAGCAATTTCTTGAAATTGTTGTACCTTTTCAACTGAAGGACGTTGAACGTACGCTGGATTTTGAGCACCTACTTTATACTCAGATATAAACGGTCCTTCTAGATGTATCCCAACAATACTTGCTGTATTTAATGAATCTTGTTGTTCTTGATAGTCCACAATATTCTTTAAAGCTTTGATAATATTCTCATCAGACTGCGTCATTGTTGTAGCTAAGAAACTCGTTGTACCTTCTGATAATAATGATTCTGACAAATGTTTTAAACCTTCAAATGAAGCGTCCATAGCGTCTTCGCCATAGCCACCATGCATATGTATATCAATAAAACCGGGTAACACATGTTGTCCTTTTACATCGATGGTTGTTAAGTCTCCTTGATATTCACCTTCAGCAATTTGTATAATTTTGCCATTTTCAATCACAATGTAACCTTGTTCTACCGTTTCTTTTTCAGTATAAATGCGTCCATTTGCAATAACATATTTAGTCATTTTTCTACCTTCTTTACGCTAATTTAATCTCTTTAATTTCTTTGCAACTTTATTAATATTTTACCAAATTCAATCACTTAATTATATTCAAAACTTTTTACTTCTAGTCATATAATATAAAAAAGCCAGAAAATGAACTCAATTAGATGAGCTTTTCTGGCTTTTCTTATTTACTATCAAGCATCTATTTTAATCATTCATAGCTTCAGAAGTATGAATTTCGTCTTGTGTTAACTTAGGTTTTAATAAACCGTAGATAATCGCTGCAATTAATGAACCGATAATAATTGCAATTAATGATTGAAGTACGTGACCAAAGTCTGTACCTAGTATAACAATAATACCACCATGTGGTGCTTGAATTGCCGAACCAAGTCCTAACGCAATAGCACCAGCCACACCAGATCCAACCATCATTGAAGGTATAACTCGAATTGGGTCAGCAGCTGCAAATGGAATAGCACCTTCCGTTATAAATGATAAGCCCATGATATAGTTCGGTAGTACAGAACCTTTTTGTTCTTTTGTAAATTTCTTACGGAATATAAGCATTGCAGTCGCAATAGCAATTGGAGGTACCATACCACCAATCATTGCTGCCGTAATCGGAGCAGCATTACCACTTGTCAACGCTGCTACAGAGAATACATAAGCAGCCTTATTAAACGGACCACCCATGTCAATGGCCATCATTGCACCAACAACTAAACCAAGTAACATTATGTTTGTACCCGATAAACTTTCTAATCCGTTCAACAGTGTATTGTTCAGCCATGATGCAGGTGGATTAATGACATAAATCATTAATAATCCTGTGATCGTAACTGAAAGTACTGGGTAAATAAGTGTTGGTTTTAAACCTTCTAACGCTTGAGGCATACCTGAACATAATTTTTTAATAGCTAATGTTAAGTAACCTGCTAAGAAACCTGCAAGAATACCACCAATAAATCCTGAATCACCTGTGCTAGCTAGAACGCCACCGACAAGACCTGCTGCAAAGCCTGGTTTATCTGCAATACTGCGCGCAATGTAACCAGCAAGTATTGGAATAATTAACATGAATGCACTCTTATTACCTATATTCCATAATTGTTCAGCAAAAGCATTATATTCTGAACTTTTTGGATCAAAAGAGTTAGCGCCAAATAGGAACGCAATTGCCATCAAAATACCACCAGCAATAACAAGCGGTAACATATTAGATACACCGTTCATTAAATGCTTGTATATCGTTTTACCGACACCTTGTTTTTCATTGCTTGTTGATTGACCACTCGCCGTATTACCACTACGGGCTACAAATGGTTTACGAGATGTATCTTGTGCCAAGTTAATTAATTCTTCTGGTCGTTTTATACCATCTGCAACCGGTACTTCAACAACATTCTTACCGTCAAAACGATCTGTCTCAACATGTACATCAGCGGCTACAATAATACCTGATGCACGTTGAATATCTTCGTCTGTAAGATGATTTTTTATACCGCCTGATCCATTTGTTTCAACTTTAATTTTAACATTCATTTTCTCAGCTTGTTTTTTCAAAGCGTCACGTGCCATATAAGTATGAGCAATACCTGTTGGACATGCTGTTACTGCTAAAACGTATGGTTCATTTGAATTTTCATTATCTGTGGCAACACCTTGAGCCGCTTCTTCAGATGCTTCTTCTTCAGTTGCTTCATCATCTGCCTGATCTATAATTTGTAATACTTCTTCAGGTGAATTGGCATGAAGTAATGATTCACGAACTTTTTCGTCCATCAGAATACCAGACAATTTAGCTAATGCATCTAAGTGCGTTTGTGCTCCGCCTTCAGGTGCAGCAATCATAAAGAATAAATGTGCTGGTTGCATATCTAAACTCTGATAATCTACACCTGCTTTTGATTTCCCAAAAGCAATTGCTGGAGTTGTAACTGCTGAAACCTTAGCATGAGGTATAGCTATGCCTTCACCAATACCTGTTGTACTTTGAGATTCACGGTTATGGATTGCTTCTTTAAAAGATGTCACATCATTTAGTTTTCCAGCTTTATCTAATTGATTAACTAGTTCGTCAATGACACCATTCTTTTCTGTTGAAGAAAGATCCATTGCAATTGTATCTTTTGTTAATAATTCGGTAATTCTCATATTATTCACTCCCGTCTAGTGTCGTAATCACAACTTGTGTTCTAATGTCTTCAATTGCAGTTTTAGTAGCTAAATCATCATTAAATGCTGTAGCAGTACCTGCTGACACAGCTTGTTTGAAGGCTTCTTCAATCGACAGACCCGCTTCTAAACCTGCAACCATGCCTGCCACTGTACTATCTCCAGAGCCAACAGTATTTACAACATGACCGTTTGGTACACTTGCTTTATAACTGTAATGTTTATCGACATATACGGCTCCTTCTCCTCCCAATGAGATAATTACAGATTTAGCACCTTTTGCTAAAATTTCACGTGCAAATTGAATTACTTTTTGATCAGAATCAATTGTAGTATTAAACATAACTTCTAATTCATCTTTATTAGGTTTAATAAATAACGGATTATATTTTAATACAGATTCAACTAAATCCTTTTCAGCATCTACTACTAGTTGTGCGCCTGTTTCTTTCGTAATTTTAGCTATTTGTTCATATGCATCATTAGGCACACTTTTAGGAATACTACCAGCAACAATCACTGTGTCCTCCTCAGTTGTATCTTTAATTTGCGCTAATAACGTTTCAAACTGCACATTCGAAATTTGTGGACCAGGCGCATTAATCTCAGTTTCTTCACCCGTTTTTAATTTAACGTTAATTCTAGTATCCTCATCTACTTGAACAAAATCAGTGCCAATATTTGCTTTTTTTAAGGTATCTGCAATAAATTGTCCTGGAAAGCCTCCTGCAAAACCAAGTGCAGTAGATTGTACTCCTAACGTCTTTAATACTCTGGAAACATTAATACCTTTGCCACCAGCAAATTTATATGTTTCTGTAGCACGATTTAACCCATTAAGTTCAAAGTCATTCGCAAACATAATGTAGTCAATAGAAGGATTAAATGTAACTGTATAAATCATAATGTTCCTCCAATAAAGTTATATTTTTCAGCAAATAATCTAAAATATTTATTTGTCATTGCCTTCTTAGAAGTAATGAGTGATACATTAGCTTCTAACGGGACATGAGCAAAATAAACTTTTTCATATTTAGCATGGTCGATTAATACATAAACTTGTGTTCCTAATTCCATGGCATGATGTTTAATGATTGCTTCTTGTTCATCAGGTGTTGTTAAACCATATTTTAAATCAATACCATTCATTCCCAAAAATACTTTGTCAAAGCGATAACGCTTCAATGTTTCTAATGCGCTCGCACCGACTGTCGCAAATGTAGTGGATTTAACTTCCCCACCAATTATCAAAGTTCTAATCCCATATTTAAGAAGTTCTTCAACATGCGTTAGACCATTTGTCACTACGATTATGTCATTTGCTTTAATAAAAGGAATCATTTCGAGTGTAGTAGATCCTGCGTCCAAAAATACACAGTCGCAGTCTTCAATTTGACTCGCAGCGATTCTGCCAATTTCTTGTTTTTCTTTTAAATTAGTACCTCGTTTATCTGCTAAATTTGGCTCTAATACTGATGATTGATTGAGTGTCGCGCCTCCATGCAATCTTTTTAATTTCCCAAAATTTTGTAGCTTTGATAAGTCACGGCGAATTGTCGAGGCACTACAGCCAGTCCGATCGATTAATTCTTGTAATGTTAAAAAATCTTTTTTTGACAATTCAGTCAAAATTAACTCGTGGCGCTTTTCCGTTATCATACCTTCACCTCAGCTCATTGTCATTATAATGTTTCCGCTTTCTTATTTCAATCATTTTTTACCAAAATCAGTCAAAAACAGTCAATTATTGATTGAAATTTTCATGTTTATGCCATATTTTGTGTTTAATAAAAGAGCATCTTGGACCTAAATCCCTTTAAAAATATTTATAAAAATAGGATTGGGACACAAATCCCCAAAAAATAGCACTCCGATGGTTTAATTCATCGGAGTGCTATTTTTTATTCATTACTTCATACTAATATGTGCTTTTACATGTATATTAAGTCTAATCAGTCACAATGGGGTACTATCCTGTTAAATTATCTCTTGTATGACATGCATTACTTGTGCTTGCGTTACTGCGATTAAATCTTCTACATTTATATTAATTTGAACGCCTCGGTCTCCACCACTTATATATATTGAATCTAATGATTCAGCATTTTGATCAATCACTGTTGGAAACTGACGCTTCATTCCTATTGGAGAACAACCGCCTCTAATATAGCCAGTAACTTTTTTCAAATGATCAAGCGGCATTAAATTCAACTTTTTTTCTGCCACTGAGTGGGCTGCTGCTTTCATATCTAATGTTTTATTTACTGGTATAATAAATACGAAGTGTTCATGCGCAGCGTTTTCTAATACAAGTGTTTTATATACATGATTTGGGTCAACGCCTACTTTTTCTGCTACATGTTCTCCATCCATATGTTGTGTGCTAATATCATATGTATTCACGCTATAGGCTATAGCCTGTCTATCCAATATTCGCATCGCGTTTGTTTTCTTTTGTTTCATTTCATCACCTCATAGTATATCAACCATTTTAGTCGATACATATAACAGCGCAAGAATTCAATCTATTTTCAAACTTTTAATAAAATCAACTAATTCATCACGCATCGATTCATCTTTCAAAGCATACTCAATCGTAGTTTTCACAAATCCCAATTTTTCACCAACATCATAACGTTCACCTTCAAAATCATAAGCATAAACTTGATCGTCAGCGTTTAAACGTTCAATTGCATCTGTAAGTTGGATTTCACCACCTGCGCCTTTACCTTGCGTCGCTAAGTAATCAAAGATATCTGCAGTCAATACATAACGTCCCATAATAGCTAAATTAGAAGGCGCTGTGCCTTGTTTTGGTTTTTCAACAAATTTCGCTACTTCGTATTTTCTACCTGATTGTTCCATAGGATCGATAATGCCATATCTATGCGTTAAACTTTGTTCAACTTCTTGAACACCTATCACTGATTTTCCAGTTCCTTCATATACATTCATCAATTGTTTAATCGCTGGCGTGTCAGATTCGACTATATCATCGCCTAATAATACTGCAAAAGGTTCGTCACCTATAAATTGACGTGCAGAATAAATTGCATGTCCTAACCCTTTTTGTTCTTTTTGTCTAACATAAAATATATTAGCAAGCTCTGTAGAGTATTTTACTTTTTCAAGTAGCTCTTGCTTATCTTTTTCTTCTAAAATCATTTCCAATTCTTTTTGATTATCAAAATGATCTTCGATAGCCCTTTTATGTTTACCTGTTACGATAATGATATCTTCAATACCCGCACGAGCCGCTTCTTCAACAATATATTGAATTGTCGGTTTATCTAAGATTGGCAACATTTCTTTCGGCATAGCTTTCGTAGCCGGTAAAAATCTCGTGCCTAAACCAGCAGCTGGTATGATTGCTTTCTTTATTTTTCTCAAAACGCTCATCCTTTTCTTAAATAAAAATTACGTACTGATTGAATATAATCTACGCTTCATTATTCATTTTAACCGTTAACATTATCATAACATTGAAACGTTTCACTTAATACTTTTTTCATTTATAAAAAAGAGCCACATAAACGCCATGGGTTAACGTTTGTGTGGCTCTCTTTCAATGATTAATCAAGTGCAGGTTGACGAATTACATCACCCTTTTTATTCACAACAACTTTATAGTCTCTTTCGTTCTTGTATTCATGGAACGTGTAAAACATACCATCTTTCGATTCTTTTACATCTTTTAATACTGCATTTTGACCTAGTTCATCAACAGCGTATTTTTGCGCTATAACCTCAGATTCTTGAGGTGAAATATTAGGTTTATCATTTTGCTGTGTGATTTGATAAGATTTATCAAAAACACTTGCTTTATTATCTTCATCTACAGTTACTCGATAATACGTATTTGGTTTACTTTTATTTTCAAATGTAAAGATGTAATAATGAACGCCTTGACATGTTGTATCAATGCCGTAATCATTATAGCTATTTGAATTGTTATTATCTTTATTTACTAATGTTTGTGCTTTTTGTAATGCGCTAGAAAACGAAGGTAAATTTGCTTTTCCAACTTCATCATCTTTTAAATCATGTGTTGTCAATTTGGCAATCGGTTTATAGTTTTTAGCGTTATATGGTTCTTTATTTATTTCTTCTTTCGTTGCTGCTTTTATTGGATTTCCACTTTTTTCTTTAGTTATATCTTTAGCTTCTGCAATTTCATCCATAACAGAAAAACTAGAAATAGTTTCATGAACTTTAGCTAAAGCTTGTTGATTTGTAGCTATAAAAAGAAGAAAGGCTAAACAGCAAGCGAGAAGGAAAGCCATGATAGTTAAAATTAAATTTTTCAAATTTATCCCCTTACTTACAATTATTACATTTCCTATCATGTTATCATAGATTATTGATGTAAAACTTATATAGAACACAATTTAAAACAATCGTAACCTTTGTTACATGTTTATTACGTAAATTCAACCTTATTTAATACAAGTGTCATATTCAGACTTCATTCAACACAAATAATGTAATATCACCGTTGACGCTATTAAATTTTTATATAAAAAGTGGGACATTGAAATCTAATTATTGTAATCAGATTTCAATGTCCCACTTCTATATAAAGACAATATTTAATTTTTTAGAAAACATTACTAGACCCTATAGCATATATAGGATTAGGACATGTCATTCACACTATATCCTATATGCTCCTTGTTGCGATGAATTATGTTTTTCTGAAGCGTGATCTCAACTGTCTCTCTATAAAGATGACCAACATACCTAAAATCATAACGAATATCGACATGTATAATGGAAATTCAAAATTAATATCATATAATGTTCCTGCAACTAGTGGACCGATAAAGTTCCCCATACTGGTAAACGTAGAGTTTAATCCACCTGCGAAACCTTGTCTATTACCTGCTATATTCGAGAAATAATTTGTAATAGCTGGGCGAATCATATCGAAGCCTATAAAAACAATAAAGCTAATGAACATAATCGACCAATAACCGTGAACAAAAGTTAATGCTAATAGAATAATTGCTGAATATAGTAATGAATAAGTAATAAACGTTAATTCTTTAAAATAGCTCATAAACTTATCAAAGAAGAAAACTTGGAATACTGCCCCTAAAATGCCACCACCTGTAATAGCAAACGAGATATCAATAGGAGAATATTGTGCTTTATCTGCAGTATATAGTGGAAACAGCGTTTCAAATGATGATAACCCGAAAGCTAATACAAGTGTTAAAACGATTGGCGTAAGAAAGACTTTCCAATCAATTTTTGCTAGCAACTCAGGTTGATATTTAGTAAATCCATCTTGTGTTTCATGTTTCGGATTTTTAATAAGTATAATAGAAAGTATCAATGCTAAACAACCACTAAAGCCGGCTACATAGAATGGTAATCTATGCGAAACTTCTGCTAATAAACCTCCAATACCAGGCCCTAAAATAAATCCTGAATTAATTATTGCTGACATATATCCAAAGTTTTTAGCTTTATCTCTACCTGATGAAATATCTGCAATCATGCCTGTGACACCGGGCATAACCATACCTGCACTAAAGCCACCAAGTATTCTAGAAACAATTAGAAGTGAGAACGTATGACTTGCAGCGAATAAGAATTCTGAAATCGCAAATAGGCCTAAGCCAATACAGATGATTAACTTTTTACCTAATTTATCTGCGAGCGTACCACCAAATGGTGAAATAATCATTTGAGCTAAAGCAAATACAGCTACAAGTATGCCTAAATCGCTACCTTTTAAGCCTAAATCCTTTAAATAAACAGGGAGCACTGGCACGACTAAACCTATACCTAAAAAGACAAGAAAAATATTAAAATATAAAATAATAAACTGCTTCTTCACGTTGCTCGCTCCTTTCTTTTTATAAATTGTTTAAAGTGACTTTCAATTCTCAACGACACGAGAACAAGCCTAATATTAAAACATTTTATAACAGTTTCATGATAAATGACAATAAAAAATTTATTTTCTAATCACTATCGTATAATATCGTAATTATAACTTGTATAATAAAGATGTATCTAATTTTCAGAATGGGGGTTTCCTATGATTTATCAAGTAGATGGTAAGACGATTGTTTTAGTATTAGAACAAGGTGAAGACATTGTATCAGCAGTAACAGATATTGCAAAAGAACAAGGCGGTAAATTTGGCACAGTTAGTGGCATTGGTGCATGCGCTAGCGCGGAACTTAACTTCTATAATTTAGAAACCAAAACTTATGAAAAGAAAACCATTGATGAACCTCTAGAGCTCATCAGTTTAATGGGTAACATTTCTCATATTGACGAAAAACCCTTTGCGCATTTACATGCCACTTTCGGAACTAACCAATATGAAACACTGAGTGGTCATTTAACTAAAGCCGTTGTTTCTGCTACAGCAGAAATTATAATCACAATGACAAATTTAGATATAAATCGCAAACATAATGAAACAATTGGGTTAAACCTGTTAGATTTATAATTTGTTAATTAAAGTAAAAAGCGTTAATTCAGATTAAGCATTACTCGATAAGCAAGAGGAGTAGTAAGCAGAGATGTTTCAATGTAATAGAAACATCTCTGCTTTTATACTTATGTTTATCGTTCTATATGTCACATGCTTAAATATTTAACTACAGAGTTGTGTTTGTTTAGCATGTATATCTTAAAGTTAATGATTGAAATTTATATTTAAAAAATGTATTATGTAGTCTCATATTTCAAAAACATAAGTTAATATTTACCTTCGCCTATTAGCATAAAAGAGGGTTTATATTGCATTTACTAATGTACAATCAAATTACGATTCATTAATAATCTATTATATTAGCGCTTAATTAAAAAGAAAGTAGGTGTATTTATGCAAGCGCGTTATATCGCTAGAAGCATGTTCCTTATATTGATATTAGTTTCAATATTTTTTAATAATTACTTTCAGTTTATGACACTTAACCTATTTCTAGCGTATGTGCCGTTTGAACTATGCTTACTATTAAATTTATTCAAACCAAAATACAAATATGAGTGGCCGTTATTCATTATTTTCACACTTATTTTTGTATTAATGGTACCAAATACTTTGTATATGATTACTGACTTAATACATTTAAATCAGTTTAATTTCAATTTCTATCAAGGTTTAGTAATCAGTGAATGGGCATACTTTGCATTCCTTGTATCTGGCGTATTACTAGCCATTTACCTATTAATTCTAATGTTTTTAGAAATGGAGCAATTCACGCAACATCTCTGGCTCAACAGATTAATTATAGTAGTAATGATGTTCTTAAACGGTCTCGGTATATTTATTGGACGCTTCTTGCGTCTACATTCAGTTTACCTTATACATGAACCACTTCGTATCTTTAACGAAGTATCTTCGAGTTTAAATACTGAAACGTTACGTTTTATTTTATTACTTATTGCATTACAAGTGATTATATTCCTATTTGCGAAAGGAGTGCGTAGCGTAAAATGACTTTGAATATTATAGTTCTCATTATTATTTTAATTTTATGTCAATTAATCATTGGACATTTATTACATGATGTAGGTTTTTCATATCTTCACAGTATCATATTGATGTTGTTCCCCTTAGGTATTGGTTTATTTTATCTACAACTATTTTATTATGAACGTCGTTTTCCAAATTGGAGCGTCCCTATTAACATTAAATTAAGATTAAAATATATGTATATATTAACGTTTTTTGAATATGTAACTTTATATATTTGCGTCTTTAGATTTTAATAAATTTATGCAGCATTCATTATATAAAAACGGTCTCACATCAATAAATACATGTAACAATTTCTAAACTTTCATATGTATTACTAAGCTGTCGACAATTCTTTAAATATTTTGTCGACAGTTTTTATGTGCTTATAAATTGATTCCTCCGTTGTGATAAAGTATCAACAATCATTTAATTTCTACACACCATTATCAAAGTTAAGGGCTGAGACATGTTATTATGTCCCAGCCCTTAACTAAAGCGTTGTATACAAATCATTTATTTAAATGAATAACTTATGCCATAAATATTAAAGCTTTAATGCTTGTTTAACTTCTTGAACGGACTCTGCAGAAACTTTTAATTGCTCATATTCATCTTCAGATAAATTTAAATCTACAATACGTTCAATACCATTTGAACTTAAAATTGTTGGAACACCTAAGCAAATATCTGTAAATTGATACTCTCCTTCTAATAAGGCAATACTAGGTAGTAATCTATGTTGGTCTTTTAAAATCGCTTCAATCATACTGTATACTGCTGAAGCTGGAGCATAATAAGCTGAACCATTTCCGAGTAATTCTACGATTTCTGCGCCGCCTTTACGGGTACGCTCAACAATTGCCTCAATTTGTTGCGCATCAAGTAGTTTATGAAGTGGGACACCATTTACATTAGTTGAATCTACTAATGGAACCATCGTGTCACCATGCCCCCCTAATACTAAACCTTTGATATCTTTAATAGAAACATTTAAAGCTTCTGCAATAAACGTTAGATATCTTGACGTATCTAATACACCGGATTGTCCTATTACTCGCTCTTTCGGAAATCCAGAAGCTTTTAATACTGAATAAGTCATAGCATCTACAGGGTTCGTAAGTACGATAATCTTACAGTCAGGTGAATATTTCACAATTTCTTTTGTAACATCATGCATAACCGCTTCATTAACTTGTACTAAGTCATCACGACTCATCCCGGGTTTACGTGGTACGCCTGCTGTAATCACTACAATATCTGAATCTTTTGTATCAGTATAATCAACGGACCCTTTTACATTCACATCAAAGCCATAGACCGAACTACTTTCTAAAATATCCAATGCTTTACCTTTAACTTGACCTTCATTTGTCGGGCGATCAATCAGTACAACATCAGCCAACTCTTGTTGCGCAACAATAAAAGCCAATGTTGCACCTGTATTGCCTCCACCTATAATAGAAACTTTTTGTTTTGCCATAAAAACATCTCCCTCATACAATCACTTGAATACGTTACATAAATTATATCATCTCTAACTCTCGATAATGATTTCATTTCGTTAAGTTAAATTATCAAATTTACTTATGTGTTTTTTGCCTTTTAATCCATTTCCAAATTATAAAAATGACTAAAACAAGTAAAACTAAATAAATAATTTTAGAATAGATATCCATGTAGTAAACAATTGCATGCCAATTTCCGCCCACAGCTTGTCCTAAATAAATCAGCACCATATTCCAAATCAGGGTACCAAGCGTAGTAAACAAAATAAACAAAGGTATGTTCATTCGAGTTAAACCGGCTGGGATAGAAATTAAACTTCTCAACAGTGGCACAAAGCGACAAAAGAAAATTGTCCAGTATCCATACTTTTCAAACCAATTAATCGTTCTATCTATATCCTTGGTTTTCACACGCAAAAACTTTCCATAACGATTTACAAAGCGATACAAGTTTCTTTCGCCAATCCAGGCCCCAACACCATATAAAACGATAGCTCCGATAACAGAGCCAAGTGTTGAAGTGATTGTCACACCAATAAAGCTAAGATCAGACTTGGTCGTCATAAAACCACCAAACGTCAAAATAATTTCAGATGGTATTGGAGGAAATATGTTTTCCAAAAAGATTAATAATCCAATACCTAAATAGCCATGTTGCTCCATAAAATGTGTTATCCACTGTTCCATTCATTTCCTCCTAAAGGTCGTTAAAACAAAGCATTAAAATAGATTATTTGTTAACGCATATAAATACATTGATAAGCCAAATAGAATCATACTTAAAATCGTTAATATCAATGCCAAAATAGTAGTACGTTTATAATGTTTAATAAATGCTATGAATAAAATAGCTCCATTATAAAAGAAAAATAATCCAAAAAGTGTCATCATTATATTAATATCAGGATACACAATATTTAATAATGCAATGACTAAGGCAAAACCTAAAAACGGAAAATTAATAAAATTACGTTGAAACTTATATTGTTTTAATTGGTGCTGTTCGTTCTGTGTATTCATTATCTTTACTCCTTCAAACTTTAAACTATGGGATATCATGCCCCAAAGAAGCCGTATAAATATCAAACCATTCTTGGTCTGTAAGTGACACCTTCAGGCCATTAATTGCTTCATCAATACGTTCAATTTTGTGTGTACCTAACACAGGCATTAATGATGCAGGGTGTTTATTTAACCATGCCATAATGATACCATTCGAGGTTACATTATATTTTTGTGCTAAAGGAGAAACAACTGCCATAATTCGCGCAGATTTTTCATCTTCTAAATCGAATAGTTTACCGCCTGCCATTGGACTCCACGACATAATTTTAACATCATCTTTATACATATGATTAATGATACCATTTTCAATAGCGTCTAAACTATATGGTGAGACCTCCAGTTGGTTTAAAGTGATATGCAATTTATCACAAACTAGACATTTACTTAGTAAATCGTATTCAGATTTGTTGAAATTTGAAACACCAAATGACTTAACTTTCCCCTGTTGAACCAATGTTTTTATTGCTTCAGTCACTTCGTTTGGATCCATTAAAGGTGATGGTCTATGGATAAGCAGAGAATCTAGTTGTTCAACTTGTAAGTTTTGTAACGAACGGTCAACAGATCGAATAATATGCTCTTTACTATGATCATAGCGATGGCCACTTGTTTCATCAAGTGGGCTTGATGGCAATACGATACCACATTTAGTTACAATCTCTATTTGATTGCGTAGTTGTGGCGATAGTTTTAGTGCTTCACCAAAGATACCTTCACAACTGTATGAACCATAAATATCAGCGTGATCCATAGTGGTGATACCTCTTTCAACCAATTCATTCAAATATCTATTTAATTGTTGAGGTGTCCAGTTCCAGTCATTCGCTCTCCAAAATCCTTGTATTACATTCGAAAAAGAAACGTATTGATTAATTTTTACTTTATTCATATCTCCAACACCCTTTTTATTATATTCAATAATCAAGTGAACTGTAGCATATCCAATTTATTGCGCAGTTGGTTTTCATCTATTTGTTCACCAATAATCACAATTGTTAATGGCATCATTGTATCGATAACTTGATAATCTGGTAAACCAAATGCATATTGAAATTCATATATATCATTTGGTGTATCACGAAACTTGACGTATCCCTTTAATCTTAGAACATTATCGGGTAGTCGTAAAATAAACTGATAGAATAATTGACGATCAATTGCTCCAGTAAATTGATACTGCATACTCTTAATACCATGATGATGCATTGGTTGTTCTAAATGTGACGTACTATTATCTGCAGTTATCATTATGTTATCCATATCAAAATCAGCATATGATGTATAAAATTTTGGCGCTCTTGGATTTATTTTTTCAATTTCTTTTATTTTATCGTACTCAACACTATCCAACAAATCCATTTTATTGATTACAATTGCATGACTTACTTTTAATTGTTCTTCCATTAATTGTTTTGTACTATTAGTATATTGTGTTCTAGTCAAAAATCTCGGTGCGTCAACTAAGCCTATAACTACTGGTGCATCAAGGTATTCAACGATTTCAGGATCTTGACAAGCCGCAATAATTTCAATGGGATGTGCGATACCCGTAGCTTCAATTATAATATGGTGCATTGCACTTTTGTTAATAAAATGTTTTAATTGTTTTATTAAATCCCGTTGCAAGTCACAACATATGCAACCATTTAATATCGATGCAACCTCTATATCATGGCTTAATGCATGGCTATCTACATCTAAATTGCCGTATTCATTTACGATGATACTCGGGTTTTCATTTTTATTTAGTAAATATTTTACATAATTACTGAGAAAAGTTGTTTTCCCACTACCTAAAAACCCTGTTACTACGGTAATAGCTATTTTAGGCTGTTTAATATTTTTCAAAAAATCACTCATTTCATAAATTTAAATGTTTGTGTAAAAGATAATTTTTTCGTATAATTAATCTTTCACTTGATAAAATATTAGATATCTTCTAAACTTTATACACGCTATATTTTAGCATGGCACAGTGCAAAAGTGTGTTTGAGGAAGTGTCACACACAACGTTAGACGGATTCAGGTCCGATGCAGAGTCAAGAAAACGGATAGAATGTCTGGAGGAGAACTTATGTCTGAACCACTTAATTTAAAGGAACAACTTTGTTTTAGTTTGTATAACGCTCAAAGACAAGTAAATCGCTACTACTCTAATAATGTCTTTAAGAAATACAAACTAACATACCCGCAATTTTTAGTACTTACTATTCTTTGGGGCGAATCACCTGTCAATGTCAAAAAAGTCGTTACAGAATTGGCGCTTGATACTGGCACAGTATCTCCATTACTTAAGAGAATGGAACAAGTTGATTTAATCAAACGTGAACGTTCTGAAGTAGATCAACGTGAAGTATTTATTCATTTGACTGATAAGAGCGAAGCAATTCGTCCAGAATTAGATACTGCATGTCAAGATGTTGCAGTTGCATCTTCTCTTGATCAAGATGAATCTAAAGAATTAAATAGATTGCTTGCAAAAGTAATCTCCGCCTTTACTGAAGAAAAAGCAAAATAAGATTTTCTACCCATATTAAAGGCCAAAGATATATCAAAATGATTACTTAAATATACTTGATTTAGAGAGAGAGCTCAAACACTTATGTGTTTGAGCTCTCTTTTAACTATTATAAAACCTCGTATTGTAAACTGTAAATATTAAGAATCTACATTAAGAAAAAGTCGTACTTTCTATAATCATGAGCCCTAGACCCTCTTAAATTCTTATTCTAAATAAAATTGAAAGTAATCCTTTTTGTATTCTATACAAATGCTAAAATTTCATAATATTATGAAGCATTAATCTTAATCATTTGTTGCAAATAACCATTTTCTTTAGTAGTTAAAGTTTCATAACTACCTTCTTCTAGAATAGTACCTTCTTGCATAACAATGACTTTATCAAAGTGTGGTAACAATCTTAAATCATGCGTAGCAACAACTAGCGTTTCAGCATGCTTATGGACTAAATCCATGACTACATTTGTATGATGAACATCTAAAGCAGTTGTTGGTTCATCAAGTATCCAAAGTGAAGATGGTTTCAATAATAGTCTTGCTAAAGCCAATCTTTGTATTTCTCCACCGGATAATGTCTGGCCAGAAAGTGTAATCACTCTGTCTAAATCAATGTGTGCTAATCCAAGTCGATCTAGCAACTCTCTAAGTACATCATCTGCTTGCTCTGAAAATAAATTTTCTCTTACAGTTCCGTCAAACAATTGTTGAGATTGTAAGAGTGCATTGATATAACTATATTTATCTTCATTTACTATTTTAGAAATATGCTGTTGATGTAATAGTACTTTCCCTTTATCACTTTGGTATAGTCCTAGCATAAGTTGTAATAAAGAGCTCTTACCTGAACCAGATGGTCCAACTATCGCTACGTGTTCACCTTTATTGATGACTAACTGAATCTGGGATAATACGGGTGTTGACTGATTCCAATATTTGAAATCTACATCTCGTAAGTGTATTAAAGGCAATGCATCAGAACCTCCCGTTTGCATAGGTTCATTACCTTGTGTCATTGGATGCGCAATCACCTCATTAATATCAGCTAAAGCTTCATCAGTATCAGCTTTATAATAAGCTACGTTACTCATCGGAATCGCTTGTTCAAATAATGTTAGCATCATTAATACGATACTCGTCAAATACACAACATCTAATTGTTGGTTATGTACTTGAACAACACCTAAATATAATGTGAAAAATAATGCAATCATCGCTACAATGTTCAAGCTATATTCATAAAGTGATAAAAAACGTTGCTCCTTAGCTTGTACACTTTCATACTCATCTAATTGCTCTAAAACTTGCTTTCTATAATATTCCGTTTGATTAAACCGTATTAGTTCCTCATAACCTTCTTTATAGTCATAAAATTGACTTAAAAATTCACCTTGGACTTCGTTTACTTGTCTTTTTAATATACGTGCCCTTTTAGCACTTAACCAAGGGATAATAATTAACGTAGTAATCATACTCAAACAAATAATCACTGCATGTATATATGAAAAATAAAATATCGTAATCATAGTGACAATTGCAGTTAAACCTATGACTACAGGAGGATAATAAACCCTTAAATATATATTTTGCAAAGCTTCAACTCTACCAATCATACGTGCAATTAAATCACTAGAATTGAATTTACGATAAACATCAGGTACAACAGGCAGTAATTTTTTGAAGAATTGAACTCGCACATCGCGCAACATTGTAAACGTTGTTCTATGAGATAATAGTCTCTCAATATATCTCGCTACCGCTCTAAGAAATCCAAACATTTTCACCGAAACAATCAATACCATCAGCGCAAACAGAGGAGCCCCCAGAGCACTTTGTGTAATCATATAACCACTTAAAAAGAACATACCTAATGCGACTAAACTGCCCACTACACCAACTAAAACAGATAATATTAAATCCTTATCTATACTAAATTTAATCCGTGGTTTCATGTTCATCACCACCTTGTCGAAGGTTATTTAATTTATGCGTGTCATCTGATTTTAAAATGCCGTGTTCAATCAAAATACGTCTGTCTGCATTTTTAATTGTATGTGCTCTATGCGCAATAGTAATCATTGTGATATTAGAAAACTGCTGTTCAATAACGCTTTGTATTATATTTTCAGTTTTCACGTCTAAGCCTGTTGCTGGCTCATCAAAGATCAATAGGTCTGGATGGCCCAATAATATTCTTGATAGCTCTATACGTCTCATTTGACCGCCTGAAAGCATCTCTCCACCTTCACCTATCCTTGTGTCTAAACCATCTTTTAGTGATAACACTTTTTCTTTTAATTCTACATCGGCTAAAACTTGTAATATTTGCGCTTCATCCACTTGATGAAACATCGTTATATTATCTCGTATAGATGCATTGAAAATATAAGGAGCTTGGCTAAGGAACCCTATATTTAAATCTTTCTGTTTATAAGTAATCGTGCCATTGCTCGGTTCCAAATTTTGCGCGATCAGTTGCGCTAGTGTTGATTTTCCTGCACCACTTCTTCCAATTAATGCGATATGCTCACCACTCTTAATATTTAAGTTAATATTTTTTAATGCATGTTCATTGGCGTCTTTATATTTAAAATCCACTTGGTTTAATCGAATCAAAGCACTCTGATTTAAGTTAATTTGTGTTTGGGGTTTAGGCTTTTTATCCTCTTTGTCCAACACTTCGAATAACACATCACTAGAACCTTCACTTTGTTTACCAGTATGAAAAGATTGCCCGAGGTCTTTAATTGAATTATAAAATTCTGGTGCCAATATAATCGCAATTGCTGCTGTCTTAAAGTCTAAATTATGAAATAAAATCAAACCTAAACCAGCCTCTAACGCTACTAGACCAATACCGAGCATGCTAATAAATTCAAGCATTAAGCCAGATAAAAAGGCACTTCTTAAAATACGCATCGTTAAATCTCTAAACTTAGTACTTTCCTCATAAAGTTCTTTTTCTGTCTGTTCAGTTCTATTAAAAAGTTTTAACGTTACTAAACCTTTTATTTTATTTAAAAATTGTTGGCTAAATTGATTTAAATAAGTCATTTTATCTTTAGATTCATCACGCGTTTTTAAGCCAAAAATGATATAAAAAAGTGGAATAAAAGGTGCTGTGACTATCATAATCAATGCCGTATTTAAATGAACAAAACACATAGCGATAATTATTAGTAATGGTATCATCATTGATTTAAATACTTGAGGAAAATAACTATTAAAAAAAGGAACAATGCCATCAACACTTTCAGTTAAAGTGTTCATTTGCACACCAATTGGATCTTTGGATTGCTTTATAATAAGCTGCTTTCTTAAATCACGTTTAACTTTCGCTGCCATTTGATTGCCTATCATTTGATTTATAGTATTAAATGTAGCACGTGCTATCAAAACAATTAATGTAAACATTAATAAATTTAATAAATCATGATTATCACTTAATAACATTACATTTAATATTTCTGCAATAGAAATATTTTGTACTACAACTGTAATTGCTAAGAGTGTACTAACTACAAACATAAAGATAGGATATATTTTATACTGCATTGCTAAACTTGTTAATCTTTTCACAAATATCACCTACCCCACATTATAGACTGCGTGTATAAAAATTAAATTAATTCGCTCATTGTTTTATATACTTTTTTATGGTGTTTTCATATTTTAGACATAATTACTTTTTATAATTTTAACTTAAATTTTACTGTAACTTTACACACGTCCTTTAAAATGACTGTTTTCTTTTAATTATATACATCTTTAGTCTAAAATCACATTTTTAAGTGGCATAATACATTTTTATTGTGCTATCATTAAAAAATGAAAATACACAAAATTTTATAAGTACTATGAAAGTAGGTAAATTATGTTAATACTTGAATTGATTAAAGGTATCATTCTAGGTATCGTTGAGGGTTTAACAGAATTCGCACCCGTTTCATCAACAGGTCATATGATACTCATAGATGATATGTGGTTGAAGTCGAGTGAATTTTTAGGATCTGAATCGGCATTTACATTTAAGATTGTCATCCAACTAGGTTCAGTATTCGCAGGCGCTTGGGTATTTCGTGAGCGTTATTTCGAAATGTTACATATAGGTAAATACAGAGCAGAACCTATTGATGGTATTGGTCAAAAGCCAAAACGTTTAAACTTACTACACATCATTGTGGGTATGATTCCTGCAGGTGTTTTAGGTTTGCTATTTGATGATGTTATCGAAAAATATCTATTCAGTGTACCAACAGTAATGATTGGATTGTTTATAGGCGCAATTTATATGATTATTGCTGACATCTACAGTAAAAGAGTTACAAATCCACAAACTGTAGACCAAATCAATTATTTCCAAGCTTTTGTTATTGGATTATCTCAAGCCATAGCAATGTGGCCAGGTTTTAGTAGATCTGGTTCAACAATCTCTACTGGTGTATTAATGAAAATGAACCATAAGGCTGCCTCAGATTTTACATTTATTATGGCAGTGCCTGTTATGCTTGCAGCAAGTGGTTTATCACTAGTGAAAAATTTAGAATATATTCAATTAAATCATATTGGTTTCTATATTCTTGGCTTTATCGCCGCGTTCATTGTTGGGTTAATTGCAATCAAAACTTTCTTATACTTAATTAGTAAAATTAAATTAATACCATTTGCAATTTATAGAATTATATTGGTCATTATCATCGCTATTCTATACTTCGGATTTGGTATTGGACAAGGTATTACAGGAGAATAATTTAAAGTCTAATTTAAATACTTGAACATTAAAGCCGATAAACATCTCAACTATTTCTTAGATGTTTATCGGCTTTTTATTCTTTTCTTATAGCTTGCTTAAACATTAGTCTATTTCTCCCTAATAAATGCTATACTCAGGCTATATTTACCGTTTATTTTCATGTATGATAGGGTAATATTAAGATAGTATAAATTAAATGGAGGCAACGCATATGGACAAAAAGCAATTAATTAAAACAATAATCACAGTGGCTCCTGTGTTTTTAGTACCATTAATCGTTGAACGTAAACGAATTAAAGATCACCCAGACGTTAAAAAAGCGAGCGATGCAACCGTGAGCGCTACTAAAGCAGTTGCAAATAAATCTGGACAATTGAAAGATACTGTCGTAGAAAAATCATCTCATGCAAAAGAATATGTAGTAGATAAAAAACACGACATGGATCAAAAACGAGAACTTAAACGTATTGCTAAAGAACACGATCCAGCATATATTGAGAAAAAGGGCGAAAAACTAGAAAAAGAAAATCGCAAAGAAGCTCAAAAAATGAATAAGCTTCTTCAAAAAAATATCGACAAACGTCATAAAGAAGAAGAAAAAGCACGTCAAGATAATGAAAAACAGCGTATTAAAGATATGAAAAAATCTAACAAACATATGGAAAAAGTTGGATTAACACCTGGCAAACTTGATGATGACACTGAGAAAAAAGGCGAAAAATTAGAGAAAGAAAACCGTAAAGACATTCAAAAACTAGATAAAATCTTACAGAAAAACATCGACAAACGCCACAAAGAAGAAGATAAAGTACGAGCAAAAGATAAAAAAGCACGCTTATCTGAATTCAAAAAATATGAAGACTACGTTGCTAAAAGCGTTGTAAAACAAAACAACGAAAATAAAGGCAAATAACACTAATGACACAGGTCATTATAGACGGAGATGCTTGTCCTGTAATCAATTCAGTTATTGAATTGACTGAAGGGACAGGCATTTTTGTTACAATCGTTCGTAGTTTCAGTCATTTTTCTACTATAGAACAACCTGAGCATGTAAAAACCATTTATGTCGATGATGGACCAGATGCGGTTGACTATAGGATTGTTAAACTAGCAGGAATTGATGATTTAGTAATTACGCAAGATTATGGTCTTGCAAGTTTATTACTAAATAAAACAAAAATTGTCATGCATCACAAAGGCTATATATACAACCACCAAAATATTGACACTTTACTTGAGCAAAGGCATACAAATGCACAATTTAGAAAAAGTGGTGGTCGCACAAAAGGCCCTTCTGCATTTACAGAACAAGATTTGTTTAAATTTGAATCTGCATTTTCATCTGTATTACAAGATCAACACTTGAACAAGGAGGAATAAACATGAAAAGAATTGCCGTATACTGTGGCGCTAGTAAAGGAAATGACCCTTCCTATATGTCAGAAGCTTATCAGCTAGGTAAAACCATGGCCGAAAAAGGTTATGAATTAATCTTTGGAGCTGGCTCTGTAGGCATTATGGGGGCAATACAAGATGGCGTACTAGATCATGGCGGTAGCGCTATCGGAGTTATGCCTAATATGTTAAATGAAAAAGAAATAACTAGTCAGAAATTAACAGAACTTATTTTAGTTGACTCTATGCATGAAAGAAAAAACAAAATGGCCGAATTAGCAGACGCCTTTGTCATGGCCCCTGGTGGCGCTGGTTCTTTAGAAGAATTCTTTGAAATGTATAGTTGGTCTCAAATTGGCATTCATCAAAAACCGATCGCTATATTTAATATCAATGGGTTCTTCAATCCATTACAATCCCTATTATCTCATATGATTGAAGAAGGGTTTATCGATGTTAAATACGATACTTTAGCGCCATTATGCGATACAACAGAAGCACTATTTGAAACTATCAATAATTATAAACCTTTAGGTGTTAGAACTTACGACTAACTTCAAGGGTAAGGAAGTTAATTATTTTAAATTTTCTTCCTTGCCCTTTATTTATAATTTAAATAATTGCTATTAACTGTTTTAGGATCATCAATGCAACAATAATGATAATAATTGCTGAACATTTATTTAATACCAAAATATATTTTCCTGTTTTATCTACATGTCCTATAATCTTCCCCACTATTGCTAAAATGAAAAACCAAACCCACGACACCAGTACAGTGGCAATACTAAACACTACTTTTTCTACTCCTTCGTATATAGCAGCACTTGTACCAATTACACCTATCGTATCCATAATTGCATGTGGATTTAGTAATGACACTGATAATGCGAAACCTATTTGCTTTTTAGCAGTCATAGGTTTATAAGTTTGAAGTTGATATTGATGTGATGTCCACAATGACCATGCCATATAACTTAAAAAGACAATACCTATACAATAAATAGTTATCTGCAAAACAGGTAAAGACAACAAAATTAATGATACCCCTAAAATAGCTAATAATATTAATAATGTATCACATAAACCAGCGGTGATAATTACCGGTAGTGATTTGTATATACTTTTATGATTAGCTCCTTGATTAAATACAAAGACATTTTGAGCGCCTAAAGGCAATATGAGTCCTAGCGCCAAAAGTAATCCATGAACTGCTGGTTGTAACATACCAAAATACTCTCCTTTAATTATTACGTCTATATTAACTATGCTATACTATATCCAAAGAAATTAGACCAACCAGATGCAAATTAAAATACCAACCAGGTAATATAGGAGTTATTTTATGTTCAAACCAAAATACAAACAAATTATTGATGATATCATTTCACAAATTGATACCGGGAAATTAGAACAAGGCATGCAATTATCTTCTCAAAGAGATATGGCCAGGAAATATCAAGTGAATCGTTCTACCGTTATACAAGCAATCGATATTCTTAAAAGTCAGGGAATAATAGATGGTAGAGAGAAACAGCGCTTATATGTATCTGGAAATACTTGGCATACTTATATTAGAAACAATATTAATTGGCAAAACTATATCAGCAATAGTACAACCAAAAATAATCAATACTTCGTTCAACAAATTAACAAACTAGAATTCCACTCTAACATCAAGCGATTAGGTACTGGAGAACTAGCTCCCAATCTTATACCTAATGAACAATTCAAAGAAATTTTGAGTAAGTGTAATACTAATGTGTTAAACACTAATTACGAACATCCGCAGGGAAATCTAAAGCTTAGAGAAGCAGTTGTGCAATATATGCAAAAATTAGGCATCACATGTAGCATTGACCACATTTGTATCACCTCTGGCGCATTACAAGGTTTAAAACTAATTGCTGATGGCTTACTAATCCCACAATCCAAGATTATTGTTGAATCTCCTTCATATATTAATTCGATACGTACTTGGCATAATATTAGAGCTGATATACAACAAATAAGCATTTCTGATATTAAAAGTAATATTAACAATATATTTAAAGCACAAGCACAATATGCAAATAGCATTTTCTATTGTATACCGACATTACACAACCCTACACAACATTGTTATTCGCTAGCAGAAAAACAAAAAATTATTATGCAATGTGAACAACATGGTATGCCTATTGTAGAAGATGATGTTTATGGTGACTTATATTTTAATCACGAACGTCCACTACCTTTAAAAACATTTGATACAAATGATAATATTTTATATTTGACTAGCTTATCCAAAACTGTAAGTCCTGGTTTGCGGGTCGGTTGGATCGTTGCCAAGCCCTCCGTTGCGGCACATTTAGCTGATTTAAAAATGCAAAATGACTATGGCGCAAGTTCTATATCACAATATATCGCATCAGAATGGTTAACACATCCACAATACCACGACCAACACCTCAAAGAGCTTAAGGAAAAGCTTTTAGTTAAAAGAAATTTGTTTTTAGAATCCTTGAAGAAATATTTTAGTGATTTCGGTTCATGGTCGATGCCAGATGGTTCATTTTATATTTGGTTCCAATTTAAGTTCTCCATCGATATGAAAAGACTTTTCGATGCAGCTATTACAGAAAATATACTAATTAATCCCGGTGAAGTTTACGATAAACATGCGCATAATTGTATCCGTTTCTCATATGCTTATATTGATACCGATGATATCGATGCAACTTTAAAACAATTAAGGGAAATTATCAAAATACGTTTTCTCATATCGTCATAAACAGGGTATGATATGGAAATTTAATTTTTTAAACAGATTACGTCGTTCCACCTCGGCAGAGAATACTAGAGCTGATAGTGACAAAAGTTCACCTGAGGAAATCCATCTATAAATTTTACAAATTCAATAAATTAATTAAGGCTGAGACAATTAAATTTGCCTCAGCCTTAATTAATATGCATTTGAAATGGCCACAATGCCCACTACCAAAACAACTTTTCTTAAACGTTTTTTGATAAATCTTTATGATATCTAACATGTCTTTTTAGTGGATGATATTTACTGAGATTAGGATACTCAAAATAATCGTATAATTTCATGCCGATTTTTTCCATCACTTTTCTAGAAGCTGCATTATTTTCTGAAGTAAAGGCATAGACATCTTCTAAACCTTGAGATTTGGCATATTTCAATACGGCTTCCGCACCTTCTGTAGCAAAACCATTCCCCCAAACTTCAGGAATTAAACGCCATCCTATTTCATAAAATGGCAACTCATCAAATGTATATTTACTTTCTTTAGGTACATAATTCAATCCAATAAAACCTAACCAACCATTCGTCTCTTTCAATTCAACAGCGAATAGGCCAATATTATATTTTGATATAACTTCATCCATTTTATTCATATCGTGTTCTGAACGTCTATAACTTAATAAACTAGGAAAATATCTACGAACTTGTTGATTTGCGTTCATTTGTTGAAATGGTAGCAAGTCTTCCTCCCGCCAGTCACGTAACCTTAAACGTTCAGTTTCAATATAAACTGTCATATGTTACACCTCTATACTGGAAAATAAATTTCTATATAAAAGTAACGCGTTATGAAACAGTTCATATCGCGCTACCTACATATTCTATCAATAATCAACATTTAAGCTCTTGAAATATAACTAATTAACTTTACGTTTACTGCAACTTCTTTCAAACGGCTACGTTCACTTTTTGGTGCAGTAAATGTTGCATCAATAAAATCATTTTTATGATTTAGTCTGTAAGTAGCTACAAAAGTATCTGTATCAGATTCAAAATTTGGTAAGTGTGCAATCACACGTTTAATTTCACCTGTAGAGTCTTTTATTTCTCTGCCTGTAATATTTTCTATTTCTCTACCTAATTCTGGTAAAGTAATAGATCTGCCTTCTAATAAATTGAAATCTTGTTCGTGCATATTCATTACCTCTTTTCTATGTAAGGAAATTATCAAAAACACAACTTACTCCAAACTAGTCGTTAACTTAAGCCTGAATGATTGTTTAATAACTCCCTTGTATTTCAACTTCTTTGCATTTTTATACGTACTTACTAATCCACATTATGTTTAATGATACCCATTATAACAATTAGTAAAACCATATTACAATGATTTCCTAGGAAATATTACAATGCATTTTTAAAAATATAATTAAATCTAATTTCTATATATTATACAGATATATTTTTTCATTCTCCATATTTCATTCGATTATACAACAATCTACACGGTTTAGGTTTCTGAATTTATATCTTTTTCTAAGCTTTCAGATTTATCCTTCAGCTTATCATGTTCTTTTTCTAGTTTATCTTTTTGCTTTTTCAAATCTTTTTTTTGTTTCTCTAATTTATCGACATCTTTTTCCAAAGATGCTTTTTCATCATCTTTACCACAAGCTGTTAATGTAACTGTCGCTGCTAATATGAGTGCCAAACACCTTTTCATGTAAGAACTCCTTTTTCATAATAATATATTAATTTTATCATTAATTATTATTATCTTCATTAATTACTGATAGTTTTTTGGACATAATTATTTTTTCCACCTGATAATCCATATTTAAATTCATTTCAATCATTTGTTTGTTACTATACGCTACGGTACTTTCTATTTTTTGAGCACCTTGACTAATGGCCCACGATTCAATAGATGATTTCAATTTGGCACCTATACTCTGGTGTCTATATTCAGGATGGACATAGAGCATTTCAATAATAACTTTATACCCTACCGTCTCAATTCGCGCCCATACATATCCTTGTAAAATACCATCCAGTGTTTGAATTAAAATGCGACCTGTTTCTAACTTCAAGCTCCGCTCGATCATTTCTATACGTAAAGCCACTGATAAATTAGTTTTTCTGTAATCATAATATTGTTGTTCAAGTTGCTGCTCGTGTATGTTGGCAATTTCTTCTATAAATTGGTTTTGTGATAGTGAAAGTTGTTCCATAATTTCTCCTTCTAAAAAGTTAAGTTGATTTATGTTGTGATATTCGTCATAATAAGCCATATCTTATTCTTACATTCTATAAAAAAGGTAGCGGAATTCAAATGAAATCTACTGAAAGATTAATGCGTGAAAATAATGTGAAATCACTACGATTAAACAATACTGATAGAGAAATATTCGAAAACTATATGACATATGTACGCGCGGATCTAAGTGTGAATCCCTATGATTCCGAAAAGATGTTAAATCGTATATTAGCTCAATTATTACAAGCCGAAAAAGAAGGCACGCTCGCTATGGATTTCTTTGATCATGACCCTAAATCACACGCAAAAAATGAAATTAAAAAATTGCCAAATGAAACGCTCATCAACATATTCAAATATATTTTCCAACACATTTTACTTTTCTTTGGTATTTTTTGTTTCCTTAAAGGATTTATTGGTTTTTTTATCGGCGCTAAACGACTATATATATACACATTTCCTATAATGTTACTCGTCGGTATTAGCATTATTTTCATTTTTATATGGATGGTTTTTAAAACTGTACAAATGCAATGCTTTACCAAATCACATTGGACTTGGATTATGACATACGTCAGTATTATACTTTTGTTATGTGCGTTATTTTATGTGTTTTTTGTACCTCAAGCAGCACTCGCTGTTGGTCCTTATATTCTCATAAGTAATTGGACATTTATTATTATTTCTTTCATAATTATGCCAATTTCATTGTATATCGATCATCACTATATTAATAAAGATGCAAATACTTCACTATAATTTGATGACATTGCTTTAATAATAAAAAGAAAGAGCCTGAGACATAACTCTATATGCCTCAGGCTCTTATTTTATATAGCTTAGTATCTAGTTAAATTAAATAAAATATTTCTTACTTATGATCTCTAAACTCTATTACCTTTTCCGAACAAGCATAATGCAAGTATATAGAAAATTACAACGATATATATCATGATAATGTGAATTTAAGTTGTCATGCCTTCTTTTTTCTCAACTGCAACACTGATAAACAAGAATATTAAACCAATCGCTGTTAAAATAGGAGCGATAAGACTTAGAGACGCTACTGGTAAATGCGTAACGACTAGTCCACCTATAAAGGCACCTAAAGCATTTCCTAGATTAAATGCTGATTGATTCAATGTACTAGCAAGCGTTGGCGCATCTTTGGAAATTAAAGTACTTTTGAACTGTAGCGATGGACTCATGCTAAATCCTATTAGACCAAAGAAGAATATACCTGCTACCATTAAGAATCCGTTCATTTGGATAAAGTATAATAGCACGAAATATAGAATAAATATTGTAAATATCATTTGTAATGATTTATTTAAATTCCAATCTGCAAGCTTACCACCTACGATATTACCTAATGTAACACCTACACCAAATATAATAAGTAGATATGAAATAAGATTCTCTTGAACATTAGAAACGTCAGTTAAAACTGTAGAGATATATGTGAAATAAGCAAATACACTACTAAATCCGAATAGTGTTACTGCTAATGTTAACCATAAACGCTTCTCTTTTAAAATTTTCAATTCATTTAATACTGAAGATTTAACTGTTTCACGTTGCATTGGCACAAAAATAATAATCCCTACTAAAGCTATCGCACCAATAATAGAAATAACAATAAATGTCATTGGCCAACCAAAATTTTGTCCAACTAATGTACCGAATGGCACACCTAAGATGTTACTTAAACTTAATCCCATAAACATCAAGGCCATGGCACTTGCTCTTTTCTCTGGTCTAACCATACTTGCGGCAAGTATAGAGCCTATACCAAAGAATGAACCGTGCGCTAACGATGTAATAATACGACTTGTCATCATAAATCCGTAACTTGGACTAAATGAAGCAGCAAAATTACCTAAAATAAAGATGCCCATTAAAACTAATAATAGATACTTTCTATTCCATTTTATTGTTAACATAACTATGATTGGTCCACCAATGGCAACACCTAACGCATAACCAGTAATTAGCTGTCCTGCTTGACTCACAGTTACATCAAAGTCCCTTGCAATATTTGGTAAAAGTCCCATAATTACAAATTCTGTCATACCGATTGCAAACGCACCGATAGCCAGCATCCATATAGCTATTGGATATTTCATTTCGACTCCCCTCCTATTCCATTTTTTAAACATGTTTGTGATTATACTAAAATAAAGCAACTGAAAACAAGGCAATTGCTTAATTTTTTATTAATTTATTATATTAATGCGCTTTCATTAAAATTATATGTATATTTAATCGTTCTATTTTAATTTTCGAGTTATAATTTCTCACAAAAAAAGAGCTAACAGTAACCTTAGAATTAAATGAATTGCTCAATTTATTCTGAAGATAAAACTATTAGCTCAAAAGATGATTTTAATTAATTAGTAATGCATCTACAAAAAACCATACTACCATAACAATCATGATAATCGCTTGTGCGATAGTACTTGCTAAAAATGCCACAACCGAGCCAAAACTTGCTTTTAAAGCTTTTGAAAAATTTGGTTCTTGAATCATTTCTACAATTAATACCGCCACAAATGGAATAATGATAATTCCGAATGGTGGAAATACAAAGCACCCTACAATAACACCTATAAGCGCTGCATACTCACTCTTTTTTGAACCACCAAATTTATTAACAAAATATTGATTCATTATAAAATCTGCAACGATTATAAATAATGTAAGTAAAATCATAGATACATAGAACACCCATGATAAGTTACCATTGTGAAAACCGAATTGATAAATCAGAAAACCAACCCATAAGACAAGTACAGATGGAATAACCGGTTTAATTAAACCTATAAACGCTAAGACAAATGCTGCTATAATACATAACCATAAAATAATTGTCATTATTAATTACTCATACTTTCTTCTGTAAATTTTTGATCTTTGGTAAAGAAAATGAGAACCATACCTATAAATATAGATCCTGCAGAAACAAAGAAAACATTTCCTAAACCAACCCATTGACTCATTATACCACCTAACAAGTTACCACATAATTGGCCAATAACCATTGCATTAGCAAATAACGTTGAGGCATAACCCGGAAAGTCTGGTAATATATCTTGAAAGTAACTAATTCCTAAACCAAGTAGTATTGCTAAAAATATCGCTAAAAATACTTGACCTACAAACATCATCGCTAAACTTTCGAACATGCCGATACTAAAGTAAAACAATCCTCCGAAGAGACCACCTAATATGAGTAAGGTACGTGTTGTCATTTTTGCTGACAATATACCTAAAATGACCATAAAAGGCACTTCTAGTCCAGCACATAAACTTGCTAATCCACCAACAAAACCTTCGGGTTCATTAAGGTACTTCGTTACAAATAATGGCATATTCAATGTATACATCCATTGCCCTATATGTAGCAAAATAAACGCTAAAAACGGAATAAATAGTGACTTATCTCTTAGCATGTTGGGAGCTGTAGCCTCAACATGATTTACATCAGAAACAGTGTGTTCTGTCTTTATATCTTTAAAGAAAAATACTTGCAATAGTAAGGTAAAGATAATGATTGTAATCGTACCACCAAACAAGCCCGAATACCCATTAGCATTTAGAAGTAAGGCACCGATTAAAGGACCAAATAAAAAGCCAAATGAAAACATGGAACGCAAAACTGCATTGGCAAATTTAGCTTTATTTCTTGAAGCAGAGGCATTAATTGATTCACGTGCTGATGCATACATTTGTGGCATCGCTGGCGCAAAACACCCTTGGAAAATAGCGTACATTGCTATAAAAATCCATATTTCATGTATATAGAAATAAATTGAAAAACTAACTGCCCCCATAAATAAGGCAGCAATTATTATTAATTTTCTATTAATATTATGCGTATCAGAAAAACGCGCAACTATCGTATTCATTATAAATTGACTGATTGCAGCTAAGGCTAACAACAATCCATATTGTGTGGAAGTCATGCCTAAATCATTTGTAGCAAACAATACTAAATAAGGTACTGTAATTGCTATCCCCATACCTAACAGCATCATATTCACTACAAATAATTTGTAGTTTTTAATATGTAATAAGGCACTAAACATGTAGACAACCTCTATTCTCTTAAATAATATATTTCTTCGTCAGTGCAATAACTTTAATGTTATAAAATAAAACCTTAAATTAAATCCGTATCTGTTTTATTACTCAACATATTCCATCATTAGATTTATAAATGACTCTACCTGGGGCAACTGTGTCATACTTGAATCGTAGCTTAAAAACGTAGAACGTATGAGCGATTTATTATCGATATCCACGCGTTTGAATTCGAATAATTCGCGATCTATATGTTTCATCATAATCTCTGGTAATATTGTTACACCAACGCCATTTAATAACATTTCTTTACAAGTTGCCACTTGATCTACTGTAATCATTGCGTGGTAATCTTGGCCAATTTGACTTCCATACCATTCTTTTATTTGATTAATATAAATTGGGTCTGCTTGGAATTCGATAAAAGGCATTGTTTCAAGTTCATCATTCCTATTTTTAGGATAAATGAAGTAGTGCTCGTCATTAAAAAGGTGTGTATTACTTAAATTCATAATCTTATTACCACGGATAATCATTACATGATAATCTCTATGATTCGCTTTAATTTGTTCGCTTGAACCAACTTGAACTTGAATTTCTACATTAGGAAATTGTCTTGTGTATAAATTTAATACTTCAGGTAACAATGTTTGGCCAATTAAAGATGAACAACCGATAGATATGGTTCCATTGACTTCACCAATATGCGCTTGCATTTTATCTAAAAACAAACGCTCTCTATTGAGCATTTCTCTAGCGTGTTCAATTATCATTGTACCTTCCGTCGTCGTAATCAATTGTTTCTTAGTTCGGATAAAAACGTTGACGCCAAAAGCATTTTCAATCGCTTTAAGCCTTTGCGTAACTGCAGGTTGTGAAATATAGAGAATTTCAGCTGCTTTTCTCAGTGTTTTTGTTTCATCCAAAGTAGTTAACAAGCGATAATCGTCAATCTTCATAATTATCCCCCTATTTTTATAAGCCACTGTTAATTATCGTATAATAACTCTCATTTTTATTTGTGTAGATTACATGTAATTCTAAGTTTTTGTTATACATGCAATATTTACTATAACACGTTTATTTATATACTTATATGCCTTTTCAATACCTGAATTTCGGTAGTTCGTATCGTTTAACATTTCATACTAACTGCGATTCAAATACATACCATATAGGTTAGCTCTTTTCATGATTTGAAGACTTTTGTTGCTCTGATTTATGCGTAGAAGTATGTCTATGCTGTTTATCATGTGGGTGTTGTTTGGATTTATGAGTATTGTGTTTGTGCGCTTTCGGCTTATGTTTACTATGTTTCTGTCCCTTTGCTTTCTGTTTAATTTTATGATAACAATACATAATTTTGTCTTGCATAGTTGGAAAATCAGCATCGATTTTTATCATGAGCTGATGCGCGATTACATATGCTTCATGATATTGTTTCTTAGAAATTTGTCCTGTATCTAATGCACGTTGTAAATCATCTTCATCAACAAGTTCATAAGACCCATTTGGCAATACAAGCACATCTAAACACAAATCAATCGTACGTGCATTTCCTTTCTGTGTAACATTCTTTAAATTGATATCAAAATAATATTCTAATGGGTTGCCCTTGTCATCTAACATCACTGTAATACTATAACGTTTTTTCTCAGGTAAGATTTGTAACCATTGATAGTTGTCATCAGCAACAATAATGTTTTGTCCAACAACTGATACCTCTAATGGCTCACGAACTTTTTTCATAGTGACTAAACCAATAATACCTTTAAACTTATTATTGTTCACTTTGACCTCTGTGTACTCTCTATCAATGATGCGACGCCAGTGACGCTTATCAATATATTTTACTTTCACTGTCACCAACTCCTTGTCATTATTATATAAAACTGTTTCGCCCATGTCATCTCATGAATTATATTGATGGCTTTTATTTTTAACTTCAAAATTTGATTAGTATTATTGTACTATATTTCATAGTGTAAAAGCGAAATTGACAATTCCCCAGAAGTCTGTTAAATTTTATCTATATTTTTCAGAAAATTCCATAAATAAAGGAGCCTTACCATGACAGTTATCCATAGACCATTTAGAGCAGATCATGTTGGTAGTTTATTACGACCAGATCGCTTAAAAGAAGCACGACAAGACTATAAAAATAAAGTAATAGACGCACAAACACTAAAAGCTATTGAAGATGAAGAAATTGAACATATTATCGAAAAACAATTAGAAGTAGGGTTACATAGTATTACAGATGGAGAATTTCGTAGAAGTTGGTGGCATTTCGACTTCTTAGAGAACTTAGATGGTGTTCAGGGCTATACATCAGAACACGGTTTAGAATTCGAAGGTGTTGAAACTAGAAATCATAATGTGAAGATTGTAGACAAGGTTGCATTTAACCCTAACCATCCCCATTTTGAACATTTCCAATTCTTACATGAAAAAGTAAACGGCCGAGGGACATCAAAAGTCTCTATTCCTAGCCCTAACCAACTTTTCCATCCAAACATTTTGAATGAAACAATATATCCAGATATTGAAGCATATTCACATGATGTTGCCAAAGCCTATCATGATAGTCTATTAAAATTTTATGAACTAGGTGCGCGTTACATCCAATTAGATGACGTTTATTGGGCAAATCTAACATCAGGAACTCAAAAAACACGTGGACGCGATCGTTCTGAAGCTGAAAAAGAAAATGCACGACAACTTGCATTACGTGTCGTCAATGAAGCAGTACAAGGATTACCCGAAGATTTACTTATTACAACACACGTTTGTCGAGGTAACTACCAGTCTACTTGGGCAATTTCAGGTGGTTACGAACCAGTAGCTCCCTATTTATTCCAGGAAAATTTAGGCGGATTTTTCTTAGAGTATGACGATGATCGCTCTGGAGACTTTGAGCCATTACGCTATTTCCCAAAAGATAAATCAGCAGCAGTATTAGGATTATTCACTTCAAAAACTGGTGAACTTGAGGATAAAAACGCTATACTTAAGCGCATTGAAGAAGCCCAACAATATGTGGATTTAGATCAAATTTGTTTAAGTCCTCAATGTGGATTTGCTTCTACTGAAGAAGGTAATAAACTTACGGAAGATGCACAATGGAAAAAACTTGCTTATGTAGTAGAAATCGCAAAAGAAGTATTTGGAACTGCAAAATAACATAAAGTAGCATCAACGATTTGAGAGCCCGAGACATTTGTGTCTCGGGCTCTCAAATCTTTTATAGAATTTAATGTTTGTTTGCTTCAATAGATTCAGAAGATAATGCATAACGCATATTAATATCTTCTAAGTTAGGATATTGTTCGTTCAACCAACTTTGGCTCAATAATTCAAAATGTTCAAACTCAAATGCAGGTTGACACATACATCCAACAAGCGCGTAATCATTTTGCCCTTCAACTGATGATGCGAATATGGTTCCTTTAGGTACTACATACTGTAATACGTCACCCGCTTCTATATTCTTCCCTAAAGATACTTGTTCGTATCTACCATCAGGGTGAATCATATGAATCGTTAATGAATCACCATCATGATAATACCAAATTTCATTTGCATCTATACGATGAAAATGTGAAATATTGTCATGCGTTAATAAGAAATAAATACTAGAATACTGCGCTCTTTGTCTTGCATTGTCTGTAGTACCTTTAATTACTTCTTTATAATAACCACCTTCTGGGTGTGGTTGCAGTTGTAATTGTGAAATCCAAGATTGTATATGTTGATTCATATTATTTCAAATCCACGTTATGAAATACATTTTGCACATCATCTAAGTCTTCTAATACTTCAATAAGTGTTTCAAATTGTTTTTGGTCTTCTTCTGATAATTCAATATCAGATTGGGGTAACATTTCAAATTCCGCAACTTTAAATGTATCAATACCTATTTCTCTTAACGCATCTTGTACTTGAGCAAATTGGTCTGGTTCAGCATATACAATAGTTAAGCCATTCTCATCAATCACATCTCTGACATCCACATCTTTTTCCATTAATGCTTCTAATGTATCGTCTACCGATTTGCCTTCAAAACCAAATACAGCTGTATATTCAAACATATAAGCGACTGATCCTGATACGCCCATATTCCCTCCATTTTTACCAAAAGCTGCACGTACATCTGAAGCCGTTCTATTTACATTGTCTGTCAAAGCATCAACGATAATCATTGAGCCATTTGGACCAAAACCTTCATATCTTAATTCATCATAACTTTCTTCACCAGAGCCCTTAGCTTTTTCAATTGCTTTCTCAATAATGTGGTTCGGAACTGAATAAGTTTTGGCACGCTCTAATGTTAAACGTAAAGCTTGATTGGCATGCGGATCAGGTTCACCTGATTTAGCTGCTACATATATTTCTTTACCAAACTTCGCATAAATTTTACTTGTATTTTTATCTTTTTGGGCCTTTTTTTCTTTAATGTTATTCCACTTACGTCCCATGATTTCATCTCGCTTTCTCGATTACTACATTTATTAATATGATATATTATACAATATTTTTGCTTTAGAATATAGATTTACGCACATCAGTTGAATCCAAGTCCTCTTCAAACTACAAAAACTACAGATGCTTACCATATAAAGTAAATACCTGTAGTTTTTATTTTATTATTTATTTAGCCTATTAAAGTACACTATTATTTACTTAACATATCCTTCAATATCATCTAATAAAATTTTATAGTTTTGTGCATTGTCATTATTCATAAATAAATATACTTTACGCTCATCTTCAGTTGAACGTATTTTGCTCACTCTATCTTGATCAATCAATCTACGAATCGATGCAAGCACCTTAGTTCTACTTAACTCAAGTTCAGTAGTTGCAATTTTTAGAAATGGCTGCATTAACATATTATTTTCACTACAATTTTGTTCTATCAATTCTAAAATTGCAACGTCATTCATAGTCAATTTGTAGTTTGATTCAATGTAGTGCATTAAACTTTTATATTTTTTGTAAATATTTAAAAATTGCTCTTTTTTGTCTTTATTCACTGTTGTCACACCTCCAAATGCTAGTAAGCAATACAATACAATTATCCATAAATTACAAGTCTATGTCCTTATTAATTATAATTATAGATTTGTCAAAATTACGAATAATGATAAATTGTATTTTGCTACGCATACTTTTAAAAGAGGTGAAATATAAATTTTTTAATTTTTATAAATATCAATAATGTGAACCGTATTATAATTTAAATCAATGGTCAAATGTTCTTCTTTAAAATCATGTTGCATAACACTAAAATGTGGTTTATTATAGTCATCGATTTTACTAATCAATTCATCTGACCACGTATGCTCAATTCTTAAAGCTGGCGCAATAATACCATTTATATTTCCAAATGTGCTATTTATTTTTTCATAAAAAATTATATAAGGACGTCTCATAGCCTTATCTTTAAAATTTAAATGTATTTGTATATTTTGCGGTTCGATCTCTGCAGTTTCACTTTCCACTATACGCCAATCATTTACAAAAATTGAAATTTTCTCTGGTTGATTCACAATTGTATAGTATTCAAAATCTTTCACTTCATATCTCATTTTCTCCATTATTCTTTCATACATATTACCTAGAACAGAGCGGAATCCTTTTTGATCATATAAATATAATGCAATTTTCTCACCTTGTTGCTGGAATAAATCTATCCCCACTCCTGTAAAATATTCACGCATCTGTTTGAACATGCCCATAAGTAATGGGGGACTTTCAATAATCTCCATATTATCGTCATTCAATAAGTAATTATTATGAACATTCAAAAGAAAATATGCTCTTTCTTCTAATTCCATATCGTTCATAATCTTTTTAATATTACTAAACTTAAACACTTGTTTTGTAAGCAAGTCTTCATGATCTTCGCTCAAATAGGGAGATGTCAATTTATGATTATCTATAAAGAAATAATCAAACCCTATACGTTTCATCTGCTTCTCCATCAATTTAAAACATTCAGGATTATTGAATAAATGCGTAATATCAATTCCAAATTTTACATATTCTCTATACTGTTGAATTTTAATAATATTACGATAAATTTCCTTGATAGACATACTCTTAACATTAAAGATGTAACTCACTGAATGCATATGTTTATCTGATAATTCTGGATGTGCTTGTAAATAAGCTTGATATTGGCTATATATTTGGTCGATATATATATTAACATCGTCACTACTTTTAATTTTAAATGCAAGGTCCACATTTGCGTGATAAACAAAATTAATGAAGCCATATGATTCGTCCATAAATGTTTCCTGTAACTTTCTCGGATCTATCATGCAGTAAACAATCACTTTTTGTGTACCTTCAAATAAATAACTCATACTTTTATTCGCAAACAAATTGTGAAACTCTTCTATACTATGAATTTGAATTACAATAGTATCGTTAGTAACTTCATTAGTATGTTGCAGATCAATACAAATATAATTATTCTGAACATTGAGTTTGTTAAGTCGTTTAGCTATTATATTCTGAATTTCAGCGATTGTACTCATGTTATAATCTTCTGCTGTAAAAGGAAATGACTTATCCAATTTTGAAAGTAGACGATAGTCCTTAGGTGAATAACCAAAATAGTGTTTAAATTTTTTACTATAGATAGCAGAACTGCTAAATCCATAGTAATCGGACACCTCACTTATCGTAGATTTTCCTTTTAGCAAACTAGATATTGATGTTGAAAGTTTTAAAGTATCTATGTACGTTTTAAAGCTCATCCCCAACGTATTATAAAATTGAGTCGATATATTTGATTGAGAAATGAAAAGTTTATTGGCAATTTCTTTTAACGTTAATTTCTTATCTAAATGGTTATTAACATAATCTAGCATTTCGCCGGTAATACCATAAAATGAATAGTCTGTTTGTTGTTTCAAATATTTTATGTCGACTTTTGCTTCAGAAGCAATAATGTCGACAATATTATTCATGTAAGACTCAAATAACGCTTCGGTCAAAGTTTGATTTAATTGATGTTGCGCTAAGCTAAGTATAGATTGGAATAACGCATTGGAAGATCGTATTAAATTAGATGTATATTGATACGCAAAAAAATCATAGCCACGATCATAAAACCAATCACTCGCAATATACAACTTAATCGCTTGTTCATTTCTTTTTATTGTAAAAATTTCAGAGTTATTGATTATAAACAAATCATTTTCTACTTCTATATTTGTTATAAAATGTTGTATTTCTGTAATCCCTTTTAATGGGAATATTAGTAATAAGCCGTCAGCTACGCGTTTCGCAGGATAATTATCCATAGAAATAATATTTAAGCACTGCGCTTTCATAATTTAACCTCTTTCAAATATTGTCATACGCTATGCATTAAAATGTCACTCTATCATAAAAGCTAAAGTTGGCACTTTATATCTTAATTAATAAAATAAGTATTTTTTGTCTTTAGATAATTTTGTATAAAACAAATAATTTTGTCAACTTTTTTCATTAATTAAACTCAATTTTAAAATTTTAGCATTGTATTTTTTTGAAAATTAAAAAGGTCGTTCTATTAAAGCGTTTCATTAGATAAAAAATCACCTTCAAAAACTCTCAATTCATAAGGTGTTTTGAAGGTGTCTTCATTATATTAGATTTTAAATTTTATTATTTTCTAAACTTAGTTGCAAGCCTTAACACATACTTGATAATGTGCAATAGATTTACAAATAAATTAAAGCCCATTTCTCTTGGAGAGAATTGTCCCCGCTTCATACGATTGAAATCGTATAGTGTATAGAGTAGAAATAGTAATAACCCTACTACAGTTATAATTGTATGGAAGATTGGATTTTGTATAAACATACCAATCAAACTTGCTATAATAAGTGCAACTAAAGTAACAAATAAATATTTTCCCATACTAGCTGCATTTCCAATTAAGAAATAGCCAATAATACCAAAAACAATAAATGCTGAAATTGCTAAAATGATATTTTTGAAGAAAACTTCCGGCCCTAAATTCTGTAAATATGCAGTGAATGTTGCATAAGATAATAACCCTACAACAATTGCGTAAATATGAGAGATTACTATGCCATATTTTCGTGCACGATTAAAGATAACTGTAATCAATACTAAGGCAAGAAGGACAAATGAGAGTGGTTTCCTCCATTCCATAGGTAAGAATTGTCCAAAATAGCAACCAATACCAAAAATAATCCAGTAATACATAAAGAATAGCCATACTTTACTATATGCATGCGATTGTGATTTAGATTGGTTTTTAGACTGCTTTTGTTGCTTATTTACATGTTGTGTTGATTCCGCCAATTTATTCACTCCTTCTCAATTATAGAACTATTTATAAAAATAATATGCGTTTAATCATAACATTTATAGGATATATGTATATCATGTAAATTTTCACAATGTCCTACGATAGTAATTATTAATACTTTAATGTTCACTGTTTCATTGATTAGCAAACATGATGAATGTATTTTCTAACAATTTTAATGTTAATATCACTATTTTTGCTAATAGTTAATGTTACATTTCAAATAAAATTAATTACAAGTGAAATGTAACACATACTTATAAATCCCTATACTAAGGTATTTGTCGAACAATCCTCAGTGGATAACTAAATGTTAATAATATTACAACTTTATAACAACGTACACAAAGCAAATGATTTTTGTTAGTATGAAACGTGAATTGAGATTTAAAAAACTAACGACATGTATTTATTTTAATAATCACTGTTAGACATAGGCATTGAAGGAGGAGTTTTTTTGAAAAAGTTAGCATTTGCAGTAACAGCTGCTTCAGGTGCAGCAGCATTCATAGCAAATAATGAAGCTGATGCATCAACACAGCATACAGTAAAATCTGGCGAGTCACTATGGTCAATTTCACAGCAATACGGTGTTTCAATTGATGAAATTAAACAAAATAATAACATTAACAATAACATTGTATTCCCAGGACAAGTCATTGAAATTGGTGGAAGTGGTTCTCAGGGACAAGAATCATCTTCAAACGCTACTTCAGGTGGATCAACTCACACTGTACAATCTGGTGAGTCTTTAAATATCATCGCAAATAAATATGGCGTTTCAGTTGAAGAAATTGTTTCAGCCAATAATTTAAATGGTTATATTATCTATCCTAATCAAACTTTAACAATCCCTGGTGCAACAGGAACTGGTGGTGCTGGCGGTAGCTCAACAGAAACACCAAGCACGAACACGGGTGATTCATCAGCGAGTGATGCTAACCTATACGATTGGGGACAATGTACTTGGCACGTGTTTAATCGTAGAGCAGAAACTGGTCAACCAATTAGTACTTATTGGTGGAATGCAGATCACTGGGCAAACAATGCCGCTGCAGATGGTTATACAGTAAATAATTCACCAAGTGCTGGTTCAATCATGCAAAACTATGAAGGACCTATTGGGCACGTTGCTTACGTAGAACAAGTAAATCCAGATGGTAGTATTCTAATTTCAGAAATGAATTATAATACGCCTCCAGGTACTGTTGATTATCGTACTATCCCTGCATCACAAGCTTCAAGTTATAATTACATTCATTAATTATAACTTATTACGCTAATAGAAATGATGAATGTAGTAAAATAAATCAAATAATAGCCTGAGACTTAAATGTCTCAGGCTATTATTTTATGCTCATGAACAATTGCTTTGTCGTTTGACCACTCTATATTTAAATACAAAAGTCAGAAAGAAATCTAATTTATTTAAAAGTTTCCATTGTTTACACTTAGGCTAATGTTGATAAAGTTAAAGAGTTATTTGAGCTAATGCTCAAACATAAGCTACACTAATTCAATATATTAATTACTAAAACTAGAGTCCTTGTGTCATTACTACTAACTCATTTAAATTAAAAATATGACATTAAAACTACTATTATAAAATAATTACGGCTGAGACAATTCAATTGTCCCAGCCGCTCTTAGATTGCTTTATCTTAAATTATAAGAAAAAATTAATAATGTAATAAATTAGTGCTGCAACTATTGCAGAAATAGGTAATGTAATAACCCATGTAACAATCATACGTTGCGCTGTGTTCCATTTAACACCTTTAATACGGTTAGAAGATCCTACACCTAATATAGATGAAGAAACGACATGCGTTGTAGATAGCGGGAAATGTAATGATGATGCTACAAATATAGTTAATGCAGATGATAAATCTGCTGCTGCACCATTAGCTGGTCGTATTTTCATAATATTACCACCAACTGTTTTAATAATTTTCCAACCACCGACAGCAGTACCTAATCCCATCGCAGTAGCACAGGAAACTTTAACCCATAGCTGTGGTTCTACGCTAGAACCAGTTTGAATACCAGCAACAATTAAAGCTAATGTAATAATCCCCATTGATTTTTGTGCGTCATTCGTACCGTGTGAGAACGATTGTAAAGACGCTGTGAAAATCTGGAAGAATCTAAAATTACGGTTAGTTTTTGTAAGGTTTGCATTTTTAAATACTATTTTCACAATGGAGTACATTATAAACCCTACACAGAATGCAATGACTGGTGATAAAAGTAATACGATTATAATTTTTGTAAAACCTTGATAATGTAATACGGCAAATGAACCTTGTGAAGCAATTGCCGCACCAGCGATAGAACCTATCAATGCATGAGAAGATGAACTTGGTATACCATAATACCAAGTTAATAAATTCCAGAAAATTGCAGCGATAATAGCTGCTAATACTACAACTAGACCATTTTCTAATTTAAATGGGTCTACGATATCTTTAGTTATTGTTCCTGCAACCCCAGTGAACGTTAAAGCACCGATAAAATTCATGACAGATGCCAAAAGTATAGCCGTTCTAGGAGTTAAGGCACGTGTTGAAACAGCAGTAGCAACAGCATTGGCTGTATCATGGAAACCATTGATAAAGTCAAATATAAGTGAAAAAATAACAATAGCTACTGTGATGATCAAAATATATTCCATAAGTTAGGACTCCTTAGCTATTTTTCATGATTATTGTTTCAAAGTTATTTGCTACGGCTTGACATTTATCTGCAATTTCTTCTAAGCTTTCATATATTTCTTTTATTTTAATTAATGTGATTGGGTCTGTTTCACTGTTAAAGATATGCTTAATTGATTGACGTAAAATACCATCACAGTTTGTTTCAAATTCTTTAATATTAATAGAATGAATACGCATGTGAGATAATTTTTTATCTACTAATAATCCAACAGCTAATTTCATTTCTGCTATAGCTTTTTGAATATTATCTACAAATTCAGCCATATATTCATCAGTATATTCAATAGAATACATTTCAAACATACCTGAAGTTTCTTCAATTGCGTCTAAAACGTCATCAATTGCATTACATAAAGAGAGGATATCCTCACGTTCAATTGGTGTAATAAAAGTTTGGTTTAAGTCTGAAATCACTTGATGCATTAATTCATCACCGTGGGACTCATATGTTTTAATATTATCTGAGTATGCTTTCAAATCTAAGTGTGTATTAAAATCCATTTTTCCAAATTCAATTGCTGCTCTATCTAAATTGAACACCATTTCTTCTAGTTTCACCATGAACTTATCTTTTTTCTTGTTAAACATCCAAAAAATCCTCCATTTACAGCGATTGTTCCCAATCACCTTCAATAAATTTAAAAAATTTAAATACCTATGTCTAAGATAAATTAAGATTTACAAGATTTACAATTCACTCATTTTTTTGAATCATTTTACTATTGTTAAAATTGTGTAAACGAGTATTTGCTTCTATTGGTTAAAAAATCTCATAAATGTTGATTTATCCTTATTTGAAAATAGCACAAAATTTACAATCCTACAATTGCATTTACAAATTCTTAATATTACATTTTCGTAAAATTAACAAAATTTTACTACTTTTATTATTATAAACCGTAGTTGTATATTTAGGAATTGTAAGCTATCAGATTGAATTAATTTTAATAACTACTTCATATTAAACTCACCTTAAATATGATTGCATATTTATTATTTGTATTCAACAACTTTTTTCACTAATTTGCAAATATTTTTATAAATAATTTTAAATACACATCTTACGAGCATACAAATTTTCAGAACAAAAAGAACCCAAGAAACAAATAATCTTCTCAGGTTCTAAACACGTACTGGCTAACATAATTTATAATGCCTACACTCTTATTATAGTTTTACATTTACTTAGTATTTTATAAATTTCCAGATATTCTTGATATCAATTCATTTTGCTTAGGGAAAGTGAATTTCATAGATGTTCCTACTTTCGGTTCTGAAGAAACCGATACATGGACACCTAATTTTTCTTTCACATGATTGACAAGGTACAAGCCCAGCCCAGAAGCTGATGTTTCATTACGATCGCTAGTGGAAGTAAAACCTTTTTCAAAAATACGTGGTAGATCTTTGGCACTTATCCCTTTACCTTCATCTGTTATTTTAAGAACTGTATGACCTTTTTCGACATAGGCATGAACATGAATTGTACTTTCTTCGCTATATTTAACTGAATTTGATAAAATTTGTCTAATCATCATTCGACACCATTTAGCATCTGTGTATACTTTATAATCATCTTCAAAATTCAAATCATAGTCAATACCTTTAGACTGACTAATATATCGAGTAATCTGTATTTCTTCAATTACAAGACGTTTCAGCGCGACATGTTCAAAATACATATCTTTATTTTGTGACTCTAGGCGAGTTAAGAACAACTGTCTATCTAACATGTCATTTATTCGTGTCCATTCATATAAAAGCGCGTTTTTTCTAGTCATGTCTTGTTCTTTTTCTATTAATAGTTTCATTGCTGTTACAGGAGTTTTAATATCATGTACAAAATCTGTTAATGATGCTTCAGTAGATTGAATTTGCTTTTGCTGACGTGTAACTAATGATTTTTGGTCTGTAATTTGACCGTATAAATATTTAACCATTTCTTGCTGTAAAGGCGTATCCGCCAATGATTTATGTTTTAATGCTTCAGGTTCTATATTTTCATCTAAATGCTTAAAAAATTTGATTTCCTTCAAAAACGTGAATGATAAAAACAAGATAGAAATACCTAGATTTAAAATTATAATATAATATGTACTCCCTACACTAATATCATAATCTAAATAAGCAATAAGCAAAGTGATAAAGTTTAAGAAAACAAACCATAATATCCAATATATTCGCGACCTTAAAAAGATATAAATCCATTTAAAGTTATCCATGCGCCATATACCCTTTACCTATTTTCGTTTCAATCGCGTTACTCATATCAATATCTGCTAATTTCTTCCTTAAACGGTTCACATTAACCGTTAAAGTATTGTCACTAACGAATGCCTCATCATCCCATAATGCAGTAATCAATGTGTCTCTCGTAACAATTTGGTCTTGCTTCTTAACTAGCATTTCTAAAATAATCATTTCAGTTTTAGATAAGTAAATTTGCGATTCATCTTTACTAATACTATCTTTAGACAAATCTAGAGTTGCATCTTGCCAAGTAAGAATTCGCTTTTCTTCCAAACTAAATTGATATACCCTTCTATAGATTGCTTGAAGTTTAGCAATTAATATACTCGTGTTAAATGGTTTTTGAACATAATCATCTGCACCCAATTCCATACTCATCACATGATCCATTGGATTATCTCTCGACGATAAGAACAAGATTGGCGTATTAGATATTTCTCTAATCTTTCTAGTCCAGTAAAAACCGTCATATTTAGGTAGTTTCACATCCATAATAACAATAGTAGGATTAACTGCTTCAAATTTAGTCATTACATCATTAAAGTCATCAATGCCATAAATTTTAAAATCCCATTGTTCTAATTCTTCACTTAATTCTTTAAACAATGTCATATCATCTTCTACTAATAAAATATCCACTTCATCACCACTTTATCTATTTAGTATATTTTATATCTTCTCCAGATTGAATTCTTCCATTAAAGTGCTTAATTCGGCAATCTATTTCAAATCCTCTCATCATTAGGCCTTGGAATGGTGACTGGATTAAATAATACACCGGCCAAACGAGTTTAGGTATATAATCATATAAATGTACTACTACAGTTTGTGTATCTTTGAGTCTACGAAATTCTAACTTACCTTGTTTCAATAAATTAGGTTTAACTAATGTACCACCCACTAATTGTAATGAAATGATATCATCTTCTATTTGCATTTTATGAAAAACAAGAACAGGTTTAGCCTTGTCTTTAAGATATATTACATAGTCCTCTTCTTCTTTGTAAGTATGCAATAATGTGCCTTTAGTTTCATTCAACCATTTAAAATAGTATTCAACCAACTGTTCTAGTGTCCAATTCATAGGAAGTTGCATGCTTAGGGCGCTACGTACATCATCGTATTTAGAAGATTGAAGTTCTACCGACACATGCGGACGCGATACAGTTGTTTCTGTCTTTTCGACAAAGACACCATATGACGACAAGCGTTGGATGGTTTCATAATCAAATCTGCTTCCACTAATATAAATAATTTTACTTATGCCATTTTTAGCAGCTGCCCGACCAAAGTTATCTGCAGCGATTAAATTCAAATCTCTTGCCGTGGCTTGTGTTAATTTTGCAGAATGCTTAGTTGGATCTAAATAATAAATGGCTATATCCATATCTTCCATAGCTGATAACACATCCATATAATTATAAATATCTTTCTTTAACCATGTCACTTCTTTAAAGTCTTCTTCTTTAGGATATTTTGATAATGTATATAAATTAGCGTCATTTTTTATATGTTGAATTAAATTTTTTCCTATATATCCTGTGACACCTGCTAATAAAATGTTAGGTTTCATAATCATACTTCCTTTGTATTAGTTTAGCTCAACATAAATATATCCTAGTAATATCACGCTAATGATGTTAAGTTATACTATAACTAAGCATTAGCAAAATAGAAATAAGGAGTGGACACACATGGTTCATCAAATACGTGAAATCGGTATCAATGATGTAGATCCATTTGTTAAATTATTAACGACAATTTATGATGAATCTGATTATTTAATATACAATCCAGGGGAATACGCACCCTCTAATAACGATGCGCTTTCAAACCTAGAGCATTATATTACATCGCCTTTCAATGCCATTTATGTCGCTGAAAATAACGGCGAACTCGTCGGCTTTGCAATCGTAACGACAGAAAATTTTGAACGCACACGTCATGAAGCTCATTTTTCAATGGGCGTCATTAGACACTACAGAGAAAAGGGCCTCGGCCAATCTTTGATTAATTCTGTAGATGCATGGTGCTTAAATCATAACATTCGTCGTATAGAAGCAACAGTCGTACCCGAAAATACTACAGCTGTTGAATTATTTAAAACTGCGGGCTATCAAATTGAAGGTGAACTTCGTGATAAATTATACATTGACGGTAAATATTACAACAAATATGTAATGGCAAAGTTATTATTTTAATCTACCTCTAAGCATAATATTTAAACATGTCACACTTATAGTTTAATTGTAAATGAACAAAGACCCAAATAACAATATTGTTATATAATCATTTAGACGTTGAATGTCAAAATATTTATACCGTGTTATAGGCATTAATAGTTGACCTTGCTCAACTTCTTGTTGCGATTTTAAAAAAGAAGAGGGAGACTGAAATCATATTTCCAATAATGATTTCAGTCTCCCTCTTCTTTTCTTTATAAGTAGGATAATCTTAATTTTTGAAATTAGTAATTATACTATATGTGTTAAGTTCACTCTCATATTTATACTACAGTAATCTAAAATTACTATTACTATATCAATAAGATGCAAATAACCGCCTGTATTTCCCTATAATCTAATAAGGATTTAATTCAACTCCATTAGGATTCGTCGTTTCTTCACTAAGATTTGTTTCAACGCCAGATGAACTTGTATTTCTACTTAAAAATCTTAGAACATCTTTCATGTTTTGTTGTGATTCTGGTAAATCCATGTGGAATTGGTATTGATGTCTTAAATTATGAGAACCATCATAAAATAATTTGTCCACTGGAATATCCATAGATTTCAGCTTTTTATAAAATGATATATTTTGACTATAGAATGGATCAGCGTCACCTACAGATAAAAACGTTGGAGGATAATCTTTAGTAACCTGATTTATCGTAGACATTTCACTAATATATTTAAATTGCTGTTCCCAGTCTCGTTTTCCAGTATAACTTTCCATAAAAAGTTGTATCCTTGGAAACTCAGTAGCTTTTACTGTTTTCATATCATAAAAACCACCGAAAAATATTGCTGCCTTCAATTGATCTGCTTCAAATTGTTGTTTAAATGACATATCTTCTCGTAATGATTTATTTGTTTGAATGGCCGTGTATTGGCTAGATAATTGTGCCCCTGCAGAGTCGCCTCCAAAAATCACTTGATCAAAGTCCATCGGCAATTCATGCTTATTACGCTTTATGAATTTTACAGCTTGATCAATTTGGTGTAGCTGCGTTGGATATTTATTATCTGGTGCAAGTGCATAATTAATATTCACAACAATATAGCCTTGCTCAGCGATTTTCGATAATAGTGGGTTCTTATATTGTTTATCTCCCGCTATAAAGCCACCACCATGCATCCAAAAAATGACAGGTAACTTATTATCTGAATCTAATTCAGTAGGTGTTAGTATATCTAACCTACTATTAGGCATACCAGTACCATAGGTTATATTTGTAAATGCATTTACATTTTTATTGTTAATCTGTACTTTTTCTTTAATTTCTTGTGAATGTTGACGGTCATACTGTTGTTTTAATAACAGAGCAGTCACGATTGCTACTACAATAACAATACTTAAAGTAATTATCGTCCATTTGTATTTTTTCTTCATGCATTACCTTCCCTTTCGAAATGCATTGTACCATAATTAACCATTGCACAGTAGTGTTTATAAATTGTCGAAATTATTAAAAACTCAGCTTGCACAATTTGTACAAGCTGAGACTTTATTTCTTATTTTAATGCCATGAATAATTTATGCTATGAACTTTTTGTTTTGACGTTTTCTACTATAGTATTTAATCAACACGCCGATTACAACTACAAGTCCAACAATACCCATTATTGGGTATAAGAAGTTAATCAATCCTGCAAAGCCTACGAAACTTAAACCATAAGCTACAACCATTATAACTACGATAAATATATGATATTTTTTACTATATGGTTCTGTAAATCTGGCAGCAAATGAATACATTAAACCAAGAATTGTATTATACATAACAGCCAACATAATAACTGATAGTACAAGCGCAATCCAAGGGCTTATTTCATTTGCTAATGTCAGCATAGGAATATCAGCATTCTCAATTTTTGGGAACTCAGACTGTAATGCAAAGTTAATCAGTGCTAATAATATTGTATAAACAATACCGCCAAATAATGCCCCAGCTCCGGACACTCTACGTCTAGAAGCATCACCGCCGATTGCTACAATCGTACTAAAGCCTACTGCGAATGCAAGTCCACCATAATTAATTCCTTTTAATATACCTAACCATAAGCTAGCTTCTGGTACAGTTTCATTTACTTTATCTATCGAAATACTACCATTAAAAAGGTAATACGCAGCAATAATTACAACCAAAACAATTAAGAATGGTGTAACAATGCCTAATGCTCTAACGATTTTATTAAAATCCATCAATAATGTAATATAAATTGCAATAACCATAATTAATGCGCCTAGCCATGTTGGCACATCAAAGCTCTCTTGAAATGTTGACCCTGCTCCAGCAATCATTGTAACTGAAATGCCAAACAAGAAAAAGATAAGCAAATAGTCTACAAGTTTACTGAACTTATCACCAAACAAATAGTCTAAAGTTGACTCATGGTTTTGCGCATCAAACGCAGTACCAATCTTTGCAACTTGTCGACCTATAAAGCCTAATATTAAACCAGAAAGTATAACCCCAATATATGACCATAAGCCATATGGTGAGAAAAATTGCATAACTTCCTGTCCTGTTGAAAAGCCAGCACCTACAACGATACCGACATAAGCGAAACCAATTTTTATAGCTTCTTTATTCAACCCCATGTTATTTTAACCTCCTCATAGTTAACACATTGCATTATTATAACTTACTGATTATTTTTTGCAACTGCACAATATAAAATTTTACACTTCTAATTGCTCTCAATAATACTCAATAAGTTAAATATCATTTTTTAATCATTCATTATATTCTTTAAATATAACAAATATTAATAAAACTACTGCATATTTACAGTTATTACAATTTAATTTTTGCAATTTTATACATTACTAAAAGCATGCTTTAACAATGCATAAAATTACAAAAATTAAAATAAAAAAGAATCAAAATAGATACACCTTTTAACATGTATATTTCGATTCTTCAATAAATCACTTTAATGTGTTATTTTGTCAAGTTCTAATAATATGATTACTCAACTATGATAATTTTGTTATTAGTGTGCGTTTTTAAAACGATTAAGTTCATTAAAGTCAACAACTACGTTATCCATACGTTTTGCTGTTTCTTTCAGTACATTACGCGCAACACTGTTAGTTGGGTCCAATTTAAGTATTTGGCGAGAAATTTCAAACGCCTTTTTATCAGAAATGACTGGTTCAGGAACTGCATGCAATAATAACATTTGTAACAAACTTTTTACTTCTTTGCCCTCAGTAAGTTTTATGGAAGACTCCGCATGATAATATGCAGAATCTAAAGCACCCTGAAGTTCACTTAATGGATAGACTAATAATAGAAAAGCTAAGTCATGCATTTCTGCAGTTTCTTCTACTTTCATCATATCTAAAATACATGTATAAAACATAATGTTTTCAGCTTCATGTGCGCTTGAAATGTATAATTCTTCAAATTCCATAAAATCTGTTTGGGACATTAAACGTTTGACTGACTCAAATTCGCCGTTTAAGACATGCTTTAATATTAAATCTTTCATGGCAATGTCCTCCTAGATATCCAGATTTCTATTACAATTAATTTTCATTTTACCACAATTCAATTAAATATTCCTATAAAAAAGAAATTTTTTGTTATATTAGTTGAGAGCATCATTTTAATTTATATTTAACATAGCAAAACAAATAACATTATTTAACCAAACGTTTTATTTAATTCTCCCAACGTTTGTTCTATGGAACTACCAACTGACAATTGCACAGCTGCAGTAAAACTACCTTCAACAATAGGCGCTTGTACTTTTTCAATACGTTGGTCGCCTTCATACATTTCAATTGCTAAATCTAAGTTCATTTCAGCAGACCCTATATCATAAAAGCATAATGCATCATCAGTTAATTCGTTTATTAATTCTTGAATATGGTCATACGATGTACCAATTTTACCATCAACGCCACCTTGGACAATGACGTTAACATCACCGGCCATTTGATTTAATAACGCTTTTGTACCTTCTGCAATTTCTTTACTATGACTAATTATTACTATATTTGTCATTACGAATCATCTCCAATCAACGCATTTAAGATATAAACACTACTTTGGGCTCCAGGGTCAACATGTCCTAAGGAATCTTTTTTAAAATATGCAGCTCTACCTTTAGTTGCTTCGATATCTTTTGTTAAATCTGCGTAGGATTGCAATACATTTCTTGTTAATGGTTCATCATTTTGTACAGCCTGATTTGCACGCTCGATTACATCATACATCGTTTTTTCATTCAACGTTACTTTACCTCTTTGAGCAATTGCCTCTGAAAAAGTTGTTAAAAGTGCTTTCAAATTCGAATGATCTATTTCATCTGATACTGCTTGTGACATTTTCACAAAACTAAAACCGTATAAAGGACCGGAAGCACCGCCAATATTAGACATAAGTGTCATACCAGTAGATTTCAATAAACTTTGCATAGAGCTATCATCAATATTCTCTGGTAACGCTTTGAAACCTCTAACCATATTCACCCCATGGTCACCATCACCGATTGCTCTATCTAATTCTGTTAATAACTCTTCCTTTTCTTCAAATACATCTACTAATTTTAATAATCTTTCTTTTAGTTCAACGACATTCATCTATCTTCCGCTCCTTTCAATAATCACTTTATTTTTAATGGAAATACGCACTTTCTGTTGTATCAGTTAGTGCAACTAATAATTCTTCTGAAGATGGTACAAATGTTAATGATAAACCTTGCATATCTAATGCCGTCATGTAATCTCCAACAAGCCAATGAGTAATCGATTTACTTTTTTGTTCTAAATTTTCACCGACATATTTTGCAGCAATATTAAGTTCTGACAAAGGTGTTGCTCCCATGCCATTGACCATTACAATGAGCTCATCTGAGTCAACTTCTTTAAGTAAAACTTGAATTAATTGATCTACAATTTGATCTACAGGTTTAACCTTTTCTCTAGACAATCCCTTTTCACCATGTATACCCACACCAATTTCCATATTTTCCTCTTCTATATCAAATCCATATTGTCCAGTAGTGGGAACCATAGGTGCTGTTAACGCCATGCCAATGCTCTTTATTTTAGGTAATAAACCTTCTACTTTTTCTTTAATCTCTACTAATGACAACCCTTTTTCTGCCAAATAGCCAGCATACTTATGAACAATCACTGTACCCGCTACACCTCGACGTTGGGTTTCATCTTCCACTGCAACGTCATCTTTTACAACTACAGTTGCTACTTGAATGTCTTCCATTTCCGCCATTTCTTGAGCCATCTCAAAATTCATAACATCCCCGGCATAATTTTTTACTATAAGCAATACACCATCACCATTATCGACAGCTTTTATAGCACTAAGAATCTTATCTGGCGTAGGTGAAGTAAATACTTCTCCACACACTGCAGCATCCAACATACCTTTGGCAACATAACCTGCATGAGCTGGCTCGTGACCACTTCCACCACCAGAAACTAAAGAAACTCCTTGTTCTTTTCTATCTTTTCTAACTACGACTGTATCCGAAATAATTTCTATTTGCTTGTTCGTTTTTGAAAGCCCGTCCAACATATCATTCAAAAAATTCGTTTTTTGTTTAATTAGTTTTTTCATAATAACGACCTCCTATTTAACCTATTCATTTATAGTATACCCCACACACAAATGCAAACGCTAACATATGAGTGCTAATTTCATTTGTGCGTGAGAAATTGAAATATAACTCATATTTTCTAAAATCATTTGATATTATAAATACTTTAATAACAAAGGTGAGTAATCACAAAAAGCACAAGATATAATTATATCTCGTGCTTTCAAAGCATAGACAAATCTTAAGTGATAGTTCACCTAATGTTTGTTTATGTATATTTTTATAGTTACATTTCAAAATAATTGTGGTCTTTCAGAGCAAAGTTGCTTGCTTTAACTTTTAACTATTGATTTATTCAATATAATAAGCACGACCACTGTTTAATTTATATATTATAATCTTTTCAGTTTAATAATGGCAGTGACTTAGGACGCCTCCTACGGAAAGACCCCTAGCCGAAGACTACAGTCTAATACAGCGCTCGTAGAAATCGTGTATAAAAAAACTGTCAACAAAGTCAAGGGCTTTGTCGACAGTCTGAAAACACGATATAAGCAAATTATACTGATTTCGTTTTATACATTAAGTATAAGAAATAAGGCGCACCTATTATAGCAACTACAATTCCTGCTGGAACACCTGATGGTTGTAGTATAACCTGTCCGATAGTATCTGCTAGTACAAGTAAAAAAGCACCTATTAGTATTGAAATCGGTAAGAATAATTGATGTCTTGGGCCAACAATTGACTTAGCAATATGTGGTCCTAACAATCCAATAAATCCAATCGCACCCGCTACAGATACAGCGGCTGATGATAGCACAACTGCAACTAATAATAAGACAATACGTTCGCGACCTATCTTCACACCGACGCCTTGAGCAATATACTGATGTGTATTCAATAAATTTAGGACGTTCGCTTTGAATAATAAGAATGGTATTAATACGATAACCCAAGGCAAAAAGGCTATTACAAACGCCCATTCATCACCCCAAATATTACCAGCAAGCCAAGAAGCTATAAATTCTGATTGGTCTTCGTCAAAAGTGGACATTAGTGTTAATGACCCACCACTAAGTGCAGTAGACATCCCCACACCGACAAGTACCATACTCGCTGGAGTAATACCTTCTCCTTTATTATAACTAAATGAGAAAATAATAAGCGCAGTCAAAACGCCACCTATCATACTAATAAATGGTAAAACATACACAAAATTACTCGCATCTACTTGCCCTACTACTATAAACAAAGCTATTACAAAGCCACTTCCGGCATTAATACCTAATATACCCGGCTCCGCCAGTGGATTTTTCGTTACACTTTGTATGACCGCACCACTCATGGCTAAAGCAGCACCAGCTAGTATTGTAATAATCATACGTGGTAATCTAAATTCCATCAATATCAGCGTGTCGGTATATTCACCCTGGCCAATTAACGTCTTAAAAAATGCTTCGACAGACATTTTATATTCTCCAGAAGTAATGCTCCATACACACGCTAGCAAGACTAGGACTGAGAGAATAATCATCGTAAGCCACTGTTTATATCTTAACTTTGGATCTATCATGAGAAGCGACCTCCTCTTTTAACTAAGTACAAGAAGTAAGGTACACCAATAAAGGAAATGATAGCTCCTACTGGTGCTTCTCCTAACATACGCGCAACCGTATCTGCTACTAGCAATAGCAAACCACCTACTACAGCAGTTAAAGGGATCACTCTAGCATAATCCGTCCCCACTAAGTATCTTACTATATGTGGTACCATCAGCCCGACAAATGCAATTTGACCAACCATTGCAACTGCAATACCAGCCAAAACCATAGATAATATCAGTGAAATAGCTCGTGTAAACGCAACGTTTTGACCTAGACCTTTGGCTAATGTTTCACCTAAATTTAAAATTGTTAATTGCTTACTCATTGAAATGATAATAACGAGGGCTATGATGATAAACGGCGCTGCCCATATCAATTGATTCCAAGTTGTACCAGATACGCCACCAGCACTCCAAAAAGTTAAACTTTGATTTAATCTAAATAATAACGCAACACCCTGACTTAATGCGGTTAATAATGCACTGACAGCCGCACCGGCCAAAATAATTCTCATAGGATTGAAGCCGTCACTTCTGGATCGTCCAATCATTAAAACAATAAAGCCACCCATCAACGCACCTATAAAACCAGCAAACATCATCACTAGGAATGGTGCCGTAGGATAAAATGCAAACGTAAGCGCTAGCATAAATGATGCACCAGAGTTCAACCCTATAAGACTCGGGTCAGCCAAACCATTTTTAGTCACGCCTTGAATAACAGCGCCAGAAGTACCCAACGCAACACCTACTAATATGGCACCAATATCTCTTGGAATACGAATCTCACTGATAATATTATGCTGTTGATTTTTAGAATCATAATTAAACACTGCTTCAAAAATAGTGCTTAAATGAATTTTGGCATCCCCAAACAATATTGAAATGATGAGTACGCCGATTAATAATAATACAGCTATTACAAAAGTTGCTGTAAAACTTAACTTCCCTTTTCTCTTAGTAGTCATAATTTACCCCTAAACTTCTGAATAGCTTTTTCTGCACAAGTCATACGTTACTAACATTGGTTTGCCAGTTCTTGGGTCTGTACTAATTTCAACATCAATGTTGAATACTTTTTCTAAAATGTCTTTCGTTAATACTTCTTCAGTATCACCATTGGCAATAATATCGCCATTTTTCATAGTAATTAAATGATCAGAAAAACGAACGGCTTGGTTAATATCATGCAGTACCATAATAATAGTACAGCCTTGTTCTTTATTGAGTTGGGTAATTAATTCTAAGATCTCTAACTGATGTGAAATGTCTAAATATGTTGTTGGCTCGTCTAAGAATATAATATCTGTACGTTGCGCTAATGCCATTGCAATCCATACACGTTGTCGTTGTCCTCCACTCAAATCATTTATAGGGCGTAATTTAAAATCATAAGTACCTGTAACACGCATTGCCCAGTCGATTTCTTTTTTATCTTCGGCAGATAGACGTCCGAATCCTTTTTGATGTGGAAAACGGCCATACGATACTAATTCACCAACTGTAAGTCCATCTGCAACCTCTGGAGACTGAGGTAAAATGGCAATTTTTTTAGCTATTTCTTTCGTAGATTGTGAGTGTATGTTTTCATTATCTAATTTGATTTCTCCACCTTTAATCGGCAGTAGTCGTGATAATGCTTTAAGTAATGTCGACTTACCACAACCGTTTGGTCCTATAATTGAAGTAATCTTGCCATCAGGTATGTGAACATCTAAATTATCCACAATGACATTTTCTCCATAACCTATAGTGACCTGTTCTCCTTTTAAGCGATTCATAATTCCCCTTCTTCCTATATTAATAAGCATAACATCGTAAATTTTCCCAATTTAATTTATATTAAGTCATGTTGAAATTTTAATTTTTTCAGTAAATGATAATCATTATCACAGATGATATTATACCATTTTTTACACCTATTGACTATTAATTATTTTCAACAGACCCTCAAAATTCGTTATCCTTATAGGCTTTTTTTATTCACAAAATGGCACTGTTTAATCTTAACTTTCCCTCCTGATTTATTTAATTTTTTATATTAAAAAACCTAATTCATAATGGAAATAATCCAAATAAATTAGGCAATTTATTATTCAACTTTAATTTTATGTTAATGTTAATGTTCATCGATTAAGAAACCATTACCGTATACATCACGTACATCATGAATAACTAAAAATGCGTTATCATCGATTTTTCTTATTAAACGTTTTGCTTTCGTTACTTGTGTTTTAGTGATAACAACATACAAAACGTCTTTATCTTCTTTTGAAAAATAGCCACGTCCATTTAAAATGGTAAGTCCACGTCCTACTTGTTCATCAATAATTTTAGCAATTTCATCAGGTTTGCTTGAAATAATTGTCATGGCTTTCTTCGTATTTAAACCTTCGATAACGTAATCCATTACTTTTGTACCGATATACAATGAAATCACAGTAACCAATGCACTAGAGATTGGAATAACAGTCAGTGATATAGCTACAACAATTAAATCGAAGAATAGTAATGCATAAGGTGTACTAACATCTAAGTATTTATTAGCGATTCGAGCTAAAATTGTAGTCCCAGCTGTAGTTCCACCTGCAAGCACGATCACACCAATACCTAGTCCTACGCAAAGGCCACCAAATACTGCATTAACCAATATATTGCCTGTTTCAATTTCCCAACTTACAGTTAATTCTAAAAAGATAGAAATTAATATCGTTGCGACAATCGTTAAATACATACTTCGTTTACTTAAAAATTTATAACCTATCCCAATTAAAATGGCATTAAATACAAAGTTTGTAATACCTGGAGAAATGTGAAAAGCATAGTAAAGTACGATCGCTATACCAGTCACGCCTCCCTCACCTAAATCAGCAGATATAATAAAGGTATTCACCCCAGCTGAAAAAAAGAACGATCCAAAAACAACTAATATTAAATCTCGTACTGTTTTATTCACCCACACGACCCCCTTGAATTTACACTAATCAATTGAATGTTAGCAAATTATCAGAAATACTACAACACGAATATAAAGAAAACTCTTTATATAATAAATTTAATTTGCATTGTAATCTCTTCTTATATAATTAAAATTCTTTAATTTTTAAAAATTCTGAAATTTCTGTTTACTTATTAATTTTTCTTTGATATAATAAAATTTATCTTCTTATTGGTAGCCAATAAGAAGCCATCTCCTTTGTGTTGTTTATAGTAACAAACAAAACAATTTTTGCTCGAGTATATATTTAGTACCTAGTCCTTACTACTTATATACAGTTAATTCATTTCCCGTAAAAGCCAAGTAATGATGAATGTGTCTCCTCACTTCAATTACTTGGCTTAATTTTTTTGCTTTTTTTAATCATAATGCTTTGTAAATACAAACATAATCTATAGTAAACTATAACGTTATATCTAATAAAGAACAAAAAAAACTAGACATTCAAAAGCGTGTACTAACACTTTTAAACATCTAGTTATTTAATTTTTTCAATCAAAATAAGCATATAACTAAGATTCAATATTTATTTATGATTTACCAAGCAAATAATCCCACAAATCCTGCAGTCATTAATGATACTAAAATACCTGCAAGTAATAACATCGGTACATATTGTGATACGAAATCTGACGTTTTCTTATCTACGATTCCTTTTAATGTTCCTACAATCATACCAATTGTCGAGAAGTTCGCGAATGAAATTAAGAATGTTGTAATGACAGCACGTCTATGTGGAGAATAAGATTCAACAACATCTTTAATCTGTCCCATAACAACAAATTCATTAGTGACAATTTTTTTAGCCATCTGCTGTGCAACAATCCAAGCTTCATCCCATGGTAAACCTAGCAATAACGCAAATGGATACATAAAGGCACCAAGTATTTGATCTAAACCAAAGCTACCTTTAATACCCGCCCAACTACCAATGAAGCCTGTAAGTAAATTAATTAATCGATCAATTAAATCTGATAGCGCAACGAAACTAATAACAAACGCTACAATAATTAAGATTAATTTACCTGCGTTTAATACTGAGTCACCTAAGAATGAGAAGAACGGTTGACGTTCTAATTCATTACTTTGAATAGTATAAATAATATCTTCTTTTTCTTCTACTGTAACCGGATTTAATATAGATGAAACTATAATCGCATTGATTATATTTAACGGAATCGCTGTTAATACTAAATCACCGGGAACCATAGAGACATATGCGCCGACAATAGCCCCAGATACAGAACTCATAGACATCATCGCCACCGTTAACACACGAGTTTCTTTCATACGTTTTAATTGTTCATTCGAAACTGCTAATGCTTCTGTATTACCTAAAAACATCATTTCAATACCAAAGAATGATTCGAACTTTGGTTGACGCGTGATTTTTGCTAAAACCCAGCCAATACCACCAATTACCTTAGGTAAAATATTGAAATACATTAAAATATCAAATAACGGAACAACTAATAATATTGGGAATAATGCACTAACTGCCATGTCCATTGCACCTGGTTTTACCCAGCTAGAAAAAGCAAACCCTGTACCTGCATGTGCTGAATCAATCACCCAAGAAATACCATTAGCTAGTGTTTGTACTGCAGTTTTCCCCCATGGGAAGAACATGAAGAACCAAGCTAAAAATAAGTTTACTACAACTAATATTGCAATTGATTTCCATTGAATATCCTTTTTGCTTCGAGAGAATAATACTGCGATCCCTAAAAACACAAACAATCCAATTATGTTAATCACTAAAAACATAATACACCCACCATTTCTTATTAAAATCATTGATAACAATGGATTTTTGAAAGTAATTTATGTAGCTATGTATTCGGAAGAATAAAGGTAAATGCATATTACTGACATAAACAATCATAGACAGCTTTAAACGATGCATTTACCTTAATTATTCCTAATCCCTAGTTTTGTTAATTCATTTTTGTAATTAATTTATACTTTCTCAAAACACTGTTTATTAATAATTCACAATAATTATAGCATGCATGTACTTTATATAAAATAACAATTTTATAGTTCGACAAACGTCACTTTTTATACACAATCTAAGCCTAAACATTCGCCTTTCTCTATGAAAACGCCTACACAACTATAGTTATAATTTACTTTTTACTCTTTTTCTTATTTCGTCAAATTCTGTGTGTTTACAAATTGTTTATATTTCTCATGATTCATAATCAATTCTTGATGTGTACCTTTACCAGTCACTTTACCCGCATCAACAAAAATAATTTGCTCTGCTTTTTTAATAGTAGACAATCTATGCGCGATAACTACAGTTGTACGGTTTTCCATCAATTCTTCTAGTGCATCTTGAATCTTTCTTTCACTTTCACTATCCAGATTAGCTGTAGCTTCATCTAATAATAGGATATCTGGATTTTTGACAAAACTACGTGCTATATCAATACGTTGACGTTGACCGCCAGATAATTTTAACCCTCGTTCGCCAACCATCGTATCGTAGCCATCTTCAAATTGTTCAATAAACTCATGACAGTTCGCTAATTTCGCAAAATGTATCAGTTCCTCATCACTTACTTCACGATTAATACCATACAATATATTATCTCTAATCGTACCATTCATCATTGAATTTGATTGCATTACATAACCAATTTTATCGCGCCATTCACCTAACGCGATGTCATAAATGGACTTATCACCATATTTAATATCCCCTTGGTCAATATCATACATTCGCTCAATAATATTAAAAATGGTACTCTTTCCTGACCCTGAAGGCCCCACAAATGCAGTGACTTTGCTCTGTGGTATTTCAAAACTAACATCACTCAGAATTGGCTTAACTCCATATTTAAAGTCAACATGCTCAAACATCAAGCTGCCATCAGTAATGTTAGCTTCTTGTTCTATATGGAATGCTTCTGTAGGCTCTTCCATAATTTCATAAATACGACCACTTGCACCTACAGCTTTTTTATAATCTGTAACAAGCGTTGAAAGATTGATCAGTGGTGTTGATAATTGTATAACATAGAAAATCATAGCAATCAGTGTACCTGCTGTGATAGCACCAGTTGAAATTCTAATCGCACCAAACCCTAATATAATTGCGATCGTAAGTAACATAATCACGCCTGAAATAGGCTGTATTACTGCAGTGATTTTAGCTTGTTTTAATCCTAAAAAGTAAATCTCTTTTAAGTTTTTATGCGCATTATTTAGTTCTAAGTCTTCAGTATGTGAAACTTTCACTAAACGCATTTCTGTCAAAACACGACCTAACAAACCACTAAAATTAGCGATTTCAGCTTGTGTTTTTTTAGAAATCTTTTCCATAATTTTACCTAACGGAAACATGATTAATACAAATATTGGAATAGTGATGAATGTGACTAATGTCATCTTCCAATCCATAATGAATAACATAACCAACGAACCTAAAATTGTTAAAACTGACGGTAATAAATTAGGAAGTTTTTGAGAAATAAATTCATTGATGACTTTCGTATCATCCGTCAGTCGACTCATTAATTGTCCACTTTCATTTTGGTCAAAAAATGGCATTTTCAAATGGATAATATGATGCCATAACACAGATCTAATCGCATATATAACTTTTTCCCCAATTTTACTTAACAAGTATAATCCAACACCGCTAAGTAGTGCATTAACAATAAATATTGAAATAAATCCTGCAACAAACATCCAGTTCATATTATCAAAGGAAAATTTATCTACTAGTTTCCCAGTAAATAGCGGGACTAAAAGTCCAGTAATACTCCCCAATGAAGAAATAAATACAGCAATAATGATAAGGCCAATAGGCCATGATAATTTTTTAAATAAATAGAATAATGGATTTTCTTGCTTCATATTTTTACCTCTTCTATTTTTATTTTTTATTTTTAAGCTAATGCTAAAAATGAGTTTGAGCAGAATAACATTATAATAGTTAATCAGTTAAATTCCAAGCAAACACAACTTTATTTTTTACAATTATTTTTGACTATACAATAATTGTAATAATTTCATGAATATATTTTATTTAAACTTTACAATATGCTAAAATACTTCTATTGCAATAAAACTTAAAATATTAAGAGGGAATGTAATTATGAGAAAGTTAATTTTGACATTTATAACTGTACTCTTCATTGGTACAATTATAACACCTTTTGCTGAAGCTGAAACTGTTACCCCTACGCAAGCAGCAAATCAATATGGTTATAATGTATCTGAGTCATATCAACCTGAGGGTGCAGTAAATGTTGCGCAAACAGGCCAGTTACTTTATCAATACAATATGAATAAAAAGTGGTATCCCGCTTCAATGACCAAGCTTATGACCATGTATCTAACGCTTGATGCAGTCAACAAAGGCGAGTTATCTTTAAATGATAAAGTAAAAATTACGGATACACACTACCGTATGTCCACCTTACCAGAATTAAGTAATACCAAGTTATACCCTGGCGAAACTTATACAATTAAGGAATTACTTCAGATTACGGTATCAAATTCAAGTAATGCAGCTGCACTCATTTTAGGAAAAGAAGTCTCAGGCAATCTTTCAGACTTCACCGATAAAATGAATAAAAAAGCAAAAGCATTAGGAATGGAAAACACGCATTTTGTAAATCCAACAGGTGCAGAAAATCATCAACTTCGTGACTTTGTGCCTAAGAAATATAAAAGTGAAAATGATAATAAGTCTACTGCCAAAGACTTCGGTATACTTTCGCAACGTGTCGTTCAAGACACACCGAAAATTTTAGATTTTACTAAACAACTAGCACCTACGCAACACGGTGTGACATATTATACCTTCAACCATTCGCTTGAAGGTGCAGATATGAGTTTAGAAGGTACTGACGGTTTAAAAACGGGGTCAAGCGATGTTGCTGACTATAACCATACAATAACAACGAAACGTGATGGTTTTAGAATTAACCAAGCTATTATGGGCGCAGGTAATTACGATAAACTTGGTGGTGAAAAGCAACGCAACATGATTGGTAATGCTTTAATGAACATGTCTTTTGACCAGTATAAATATGAAAAAATATTGTCAAAAGGCGAACAAAAAATTAATGGGAAAACATATTTTGTAGAGAAAGATCTCTACGACGTGTTACCAAAAGATTTTGATAAAAAAGACTATAAAGTTGTAATTGAAGACAACAAAGCGCATATTGAATATGATCGCGAGTTTATTAGTGATAAATATGGTCCGCCTTCAGTTGACGTCAACAAGCCGCTAGTTCACCAAGCAACAACAGTTGTAAAATCATCTTGGGATGAGCATCCTATATTAACTTTATTAGGTACAATTCTAATAATTGCAGCAATCGCAATTATTATCTATCTAATCATTGACTTAATCAGAAAAAAATCAAATAAAAAGAAATAATAATCATTCAAGTGATTGTTACATTATCAAGTAATGCTCCCTTTCAATTAAAATTATGCTCATGCAAAGCAAACATAATATAACTACTACCTTTAGCTAGCGTAGTAACTGCTCAAACATTGAGGGTGTGAAAATAAAATCGTTGATTTTATTTTCACACCCCCTTTTTTTATTTTAATAACAAAAAGAAGCTAGATTACATTAAAGAGTATCGTGCCCAATTTTCTGTAACCTAGCTTCTCAAATTACTTCACAACGAATAATTTAAAAAACAACAAAGTTATTTTTCATTATCACCGTAAAGTTCTTTTTTAATTTTAGTCGTAGAGATACCTTCAGTACGATTTAGATAAATAACTTCACACTTCTCTTTTAAGAAGTCGAATTCACCTTCCCAATCGTGCCCCATAACAAACGTATCTATCTCATAGCGATCTACATCAATTTCTTTTTGTCCCCAACCACTTTCAGGGATAACAAGATCGACATATCTAATTGATTCTAACATCATTTTTCTTTGTTCATAGTTATAATAAGATTTTTTATTTTTAACACGATTAAATTCATCTGTTGAGAGTGCAACGACTAAATAATCGCCCATTTCTCTCGCTCTTCTTAATAATTCAATATGGCCATAATGCAATAAATCATATGTTCCATAAGTAATAACTCGTTTCATTAGCATATGCTCCTTAACAAAATATTAATTTAATATTTACATTTTTAAAAATTATAGCATATTAAATCTTAGTTTACTAATTCTGATAATTTTCATCTTTTCAAAATTTGTTTTAATTTCATTTTACTTCTAAATTTTGCGCGTCTCGGTAGCACTTCTACTTTAAAACGATAATAGTTCGGTCTTCCAATACCAACGCTTAGTAGTGCGTCTCTCCACTGATAATATAGAGCCTTATTCCATTTGCCACTACCTTGTTCGATTACTTTAATTATTCTAAATAATGCTTCACCAGCATAATCTGTTTTTTGCATTTCTTTAATATATGAAATAACAAGATCTAACATTTTTTGTGTAACGGTTTTATGCTGCCCGACATATGCTTGGATCAGATAACTTACGATCAATTCATCCATACGATAACTATAATAGATTCTTGCTTCTCTTAACAATAAGGTATCCATCACACGTGCTCTAACTTTTTCTGCATCACGTATATAAGATTCAAATTGATTCGCAAGTTGATCAGTTACTGAACCAGCTTGCTCATTGTAGCCATAAACGATATCTGGCAATAATTGAATGTCACGTGCCTTTTTGTATGCTTGGATAATAAAGGTATGCTCTTCACAAAAAACAACGTCTTCATCAAATCGTAAATCAGCAAATTTTGCGCTAAACATTTTGGCACCAGGACCAATTGATTGCATCACTTCAGGACATTGAGCAATATTTACAGTCTCTAATTTCTTGATTGCTTCGTGAGAATAAATGGATTGCCAGTCACCATTGTTTTCTCTTGCAATTTGTCCAATAACAATATCTACATTTTCATCTCTTTGATAATAATCAGCCATAAAATCTATTCTACTAGGTAAGAATTCATCATCAGCATCTAAAAACATAAAAACATCGCCTGACATATTAGCAATACCAACATTTCTGCTAGCTGCCGCACCTTGATTTTCTTGGTTAATAATCTTTATGTTTTTATATTCCTTTTGCAGTTGTTCTAATACAAACTTACTATCATCTTCCGAACCATCATTGATGCATATAATTTCATAATTTTGCTTTGTATCAATCGATGAAATTGCTCTACGAATTGTTTTTTCTGCGTTATACACAGGAATGATTATTGAAATTTTCATTTTTTCACCATCTCTTCAATTTCATTAATTATGCTCGTCAAACTATCTTTCGTATTATATTCATGCCAAGCTTCAAACAAAAGAGCTGGCGCGTAACTATTTTCATGTAACTTATGCATTAAGTCATCCTCACTATAAGCTTTATATGCCTCTGGTATTTTCTCATAAAATACATTTAATCCACGGGTGCGATTATAATCCGCTTCATCATAAACATAAAAAAGTGTGGGTTTCTTTAATATACTCGCTTCAATTGCCAGTGAACTGTAATCACTAATAATCACATCTGCTAATATCATTAACGATTGCAAGTTAATTGTCGTCTGCTGTTCTGTAGCAATAGACGGGTGTAATTTACTCAATAAAGTATAACCTGGTAGCTCTGCTTCAAATTTCTGCTTATCTATCTGACGATTAGCCTGCTTGTGTTCTCGATAGGTAGGCACGTAAACAGCTACCTTGCCATTTATCCCATATTGTTGTTTCAATTCTTGTTGTCTTTGTTCAACATCCAATCTCGTATATGGCACCAACCTCGGCAATCCGGTTCTTAGGAACTGTTCTTCATTAGCCCCAAATGATTCTGTAAAACAAGCAGCCATCGGTTCACCACCAATAATGTACTTATCTGTCGCGTCATAAACTTTTTTATATTGTTGAACTATTTTATTATTTGATAAGTCAACTTGTCTATCTGTAAATCCGAAATTTTTCAATGCACCTGCTGCGTGCCATGTTTGTATGACCGTCTGTTGTTTTTTCTTCTTGAAGCCACCCATTATTAGATAGTATGTGTCTATCACGACTACTTTTGCGCTACTTAACGCCTTGATATGCTTAAACACTTGCTTATTTCCTGCAGGTAAAAACACTAAATCCTCTAAATGTTGGATATATTTACGATTTTTTTCTGTGCCAATAACTGTTAGTTTATACCCTTTACGGTTTAACGCTTCAATAATAGGTAACACATCTTCAGCAAAAGTCATCATTACCACAATTTGATCACTTTGAACTTTTTTCTTTTGATATATCATATTCAAAAAGCCAATAATAATAATATAGAGCTTTTTTATAATTTGTCTCAATACATTTCACCGCCGTTAATTATTAACTACTTTAGCTTTCATTATATCTATCCTGTATAAAAAATTATAGAAAAAACCTTTTCTGTGAAATAACCTCAACAGATCTTTAAAAACGTATTTTAATTTCATTTATAAACACACATAATTTCAAAATTTCTTATTTCCAACTAAAGTTTTGTGTTATTTAGGTATCGTATCAGTTCTTTATCAAAACGTTAACTATAAACACCACTCTATTTAACAACTTTTAATTTTAGAAAAAAATAAAAAAAGGAAGTAGGGTAGAAATCATTTTCAAAAAATTGATTTCTACCCTACTTCCACTACAACACTACTGAATTGCAGTTATTCTAATATTGTTATTACATAAAGTCTGCAAAATGATCTCTATAACGCATATGCATAATTGAACCTACTATGAATAAGAACAAGATGATTAATAGATTATACAAAGTCAGTTCCCAATGTGTTATAAAGAACCACTCTTTATGTAACACAGCAGAACGATATGCTTCAGCTAGATAATAAATTGGGTTTAATTGCATTATGTCTTTTACAATGCCTTCTGGTGGCACAATTAAAATGGATGATGCAAAGAACACCATTCTCATGAGCGCTTGAATGGCCTGTTGCGTATCCTTTACAAGCACTCCTAACGTTGACGTAAACAACGCTATTGCAGTTGTTAATATTAATGCAAATGGTACATATAAGAAAAGTTGCAACGTGTATATTGTTGGATAGTAACCAGCCAACATACATAATAAAATGACCACAACAAGTAGTGCAAGATGACCGTAAAACCTACTCATTACTATATAAGAAGGTATGATTGATAACGGGAAATTCATCTTCGCTACTTGATTATATTTCGTTGCTATTGATTTAGTACCTTCCAAAATTCCTTGGTTAACAAAGAACCACATACTGATACCTACGAGTAACCAGTAAATAAATGGCACACCATCTATAGGATCGTTACTTCTAATACCAAGACCAAATACAAACCAATAAACCATGATTTGCATAGCTGGATTAATTAACTCCCAAGCCATACCTAGATAGTTATTTGTATTAGAAATCTTCACTTGGAACTGTGCTAGTCTTTGTATTAGATAGAAATTTTTAAAATGCTCTCTAAATACTACCCATACTGCATTCATTTAAATAAACCACACTTTCAATCGATTTGCTTATCACAATTTACTTATGACACTATTATATTCAATTTCAATATACGCTTTATTAACTATCATAACAACTTTCAGCAACTTTCGGAAATAGTTATTTTAAAAAGTGTTAAAAAGTTAAATTTTTTGTATACTAAATAATGAAATAATAGTTGATATAAGTCTAAATAATAGCTATCGCACTTTATATATTTTTTTATTTTGTCGTTATAGTTGCTTTTATAATTTTTATTCAGTAAAATTTAACAACTGTATAAGCATTAATTTCGTTAAATTATACTCACTTACTTTACAATAGGTTTATAAATTTAACAACTAATATAATGTATAATATAATAGTACTATCTGTAAACAAGGAAGGTAAAATTATGAATGTATCCGTTAACATTGAAAATGTAACTAAAGAGTATCGTATTTATCGTAATAACAAAGAACGTTTAAAGGATGTCTTACTCCCTTTTCATAAAAACAAAACATTTTATGCCTTAGATAACTTGTCCTTAAAAGCTTATGAGGGCGATGTGATTGGATTAGTCGGCATTAACGGCTCAGGAAAATCTACCTTAAGTAATATGATTGGCGGTTCTCTATCTCCTACTGATGGTGGTATTAAGCGTGATGGTGATGTAAGCGTGATTGCGATTAATGCAGGATTAAATGGACAACTAACAGGCATTGAAAATATCGAGTTTAAAATGTTATGTATGGGATTCACTAGAAAACAAATCAAAGAATTAACACCTGAAGTTATTGAATTCAGTGAATTAGGAGAATTTATATACCAACCTGTTAAAAAATATTCTAGTGGTATGCGCGCTAAATTAGGCTTCTCAATTAACATTACAACCAACCCAGATATCCTTGTTATTGACGAAGCTTTATCCGTTGGTGACCAAACTTTCGCACAAAAATGTTTAGATAAGATCTTTGAATACAAAGAACAAGGTAAAACCATTTTCTTTGTGAGTCATAATATGAAACAAGTACGAGAATTCTGTACTAAGATTGCTTGGATTGAAGCTGGCAAACTGAAACAATTCGGTGAATTGGATGAAGTCTTGCCTGAATATGAGAAATTCTTAAACGACTTTAAAAAACGCTCTAAAGCAGAACAAAAGAAATTCAGAAGTGATCTCGACAATTCAAGATTTGTCGTAAAATAATATAAAAAGTCCTAGCATTGATTTCGAATTCAGTGCTAGGGCTTTTTATATTTAATAGACTTTTGAATTAATAAATTACAAACAAGGTAATTAACACATACATTTAATTATCGACTTAAAACGTGTAAATAAATAATTCGACGAGATTCTTACTATTTTTTAAATTTAACTTTAGCTACTTTAAATAAAAATTTAGGTATCGACTTCATTCTACCTATACGCTTCCAATCAATTAACAAGCGATAAACCCACTCAATATTTAACTTCCTAAATATCATAGGTGCTCGATTTTTCGCACCACTGAATACTTCGAATGAGCCACCTACCCCCATTAACACTGATTGATTAAATTGATCTGAGTGACGTTCTATCCATTGTTCTTGTCTTGGATAACCCATGCCAACAAACACATAATCCGGATCAAAAGAAGTTACTTGTTTTAATACCATCTCATCTGATAAATCAAAAAAACCATGGTGGTAATCAAAAATAATATTCGGGTATTTTTCAGCTAGTTTATGTTGCGCCGTTTTAACAACATCATTTTCAGCACCTAGTAGAAATACTTTTTGCTGATTTGCATTAGCAATTTTTAAACATGCTTCCATCAATTCAATACCTGGAACTCTGGCTTTTAAAGGCGTATTAAGTATTCTCGCAGCCTTAACGACCCCAGTCCCATCTGGCACTACATAATTTGCACTGTTTATTAAATTTCTATAATTTTCATTTTCTGTAGCATAATCTACAATTTCAGGGTTTGCCGTTACAATAAACAAATTTCTAGAACTTGCTGTTAAGAAAAATTGTTTAATATTGTCTCGCATTTCCTCTAGAGTAACGTTATCAAAATATACAGATAACACATTTACTTTATTTGCTTTATTGCTTTCCGTCATGTCTTGGAATCTCCTAACTCAATTATAGCGCTTTAGCATTATGGTTTATGCTTGTTATATTAACACATTATGATTCATCCAGATAATATAAATAGGTACTAATCATTTTTATATTCTAAATCTACATCCAAAGTCCAAATGCGTTATTTCAAAATTTACTTTATACTTAATATTGCGCTATAAATGTTTTTAAAATCTATAAAAGCGTTTATTGAAAATTAAATCGAGGTTATATTATGTCATATTTACAATCATTTTTTAGTTCTGTAATACAACTCAATTTGTACTGGGTCGTATTTATAGCTTTAATATATATTTTAATTCATTCTTATCGCAACAAACCAATAAATCAATTTTTAGATATATACTTAAATTACATCCCCGTATTAACACATGAATTCGGACATATCTTATTTAATAAAATAAGTGGTGGTAAAGCTAAAGATTTGGTGATTGTTTCCTCACCTTCAGAACGTATTGAAACTTCACAACAAGGTTTCGCCATTACTCAATCAAAATCACGATTAGGACAAGCCATTACAACATTTGGTGGATATATTATGCCACCACTAATGCTGTTTATCGGTTTTTGGGCACTAGATTCAAAATACCCTAGTTTATTTATTACGGCATACTTAATCATTTTTATATATTTTTTAATATTAACTTCCAGAAAATTATTGCCAATTATTATTGTAATATTGTTAATTGCTTTGCTTTATTTCTTATTCCAAAGCGATAATCAACTCATGATGTTTTACATCGTAGCCATCACTTACCATTTCATTCTAGGTGTACTTTTAGGCGAAGTTATACAATCATCTTGGACTATTTTCAAACTCACATTTTCACATCAATCAGTTACTTGGGATGGCTCAACTCTAAAATCATTAACTTATCTGCCTACATTCGTTTTTAGTGCTATTTGGATAGCAATCAATCTATTTACTATTTACCAATTATTTCATGCTTATTTTACAACCTAAAACCTAGTTGTATTGGTTACTGAAGTAGTACAACAGTATCATTGTAATTACTAGTATTAAACATTAGAAATTGAGAGAACGCCTCCATGGATATACAAATCCCCCTTCCAAAGTTTTCATTTATTAATGATTACTTTGGAGGGGGGATCATTACCGATAGTCTGAGCACCTTCATAAAATGGGGGTGCTTTTTTTGAGTTCAGTATATGTCAAAGCTCAATCTGCACCATCATTTTTCTGCATAGATATGCTCTGCGTTATCATAACTTAATACCGTAACTTGATCATCTTTTTTAACAATAATGACTTTGTTGGTATCATCTCTATTGATAATTTCTATTTGCTCACCTATTAAAATAGCTTTACTTGATAAATAAATTAATAAGTCCGTTCTATCACGTACTCTTTTAATTGTTACTATATCACCAGTTTCAAAAGACAATAGATTCGTAGTGTATAGTTCTTTATATTGATTTTCTCTTGGTATTACGCCCCCGTGAGGACATGTTATTGGATAATCCAATAATTTATCTAAACGATCAACAAACAAATGAGATACTCTATGTTCTAATACCTCTGCTTCTTGATGCACTTCTTCCCAATTATATTGCAAAATTTTTATTAAAAATAATTCCAATAAACGATGACGTTTAATTATATCTAAAGTATAAGTTAAACCTGTTTCAGAAAGCTTCACACCTTTGTAAGGTTTTGTTTCTACATATCCCGACTTTTCCAAACGATTAACCATTTCACTTACAGAAGGTGGCTTAATGTTTAAATATTGGGATAGTGTTTTATTTGAAACGAAAGAATGGTCACCATCATGCGTTAAAATTGCCTTTAAATAATCTTCCTTTTCTTCAGTTAGCATTATCTCACCTCTCAAGTCATTCAACTTATTGTATCACGAATCGACTTGACACGCTAAAATTTCATGGTATATTATAAAATAAATTAGGTTAGCCTAAAATTATTATTAAGGAGGATGAAAATGTTAGAAATTGAGAATTTAAATCTTACATTAGGAAATAAACATGTTCTACAAAATGTTAATTTATCCATTCCTATTAATGGTGAAATAATCGGAATTATGGGTCCTAATGGAGCTGGGAAATCATCTTTAATTAAATCTCTTATCGGAGAATTTAAATCAACAGGCAAAGCCCAATTAAATGGTAATCCCATACAAAATGATTTGAAATCTATAACTTATATCCCACAAAAAGCACATATTGATCTAGATTTTCCTATCAATGTGGAGCACGTAGTCATGTCAGGTGCATATAAAGATATAGGCTGGTTTAGATGGGTAAATTCCGAAACTAAAAAAAGATTAAATCAATTAATGGATACGTTAGAGTTAAAAGATTTACGACATCGTCAAATTTCCGAACTGAGTGGTGGACAGTTACAACGTGTGCTCGTAGCTCGTGCATTAATGACTGATAGCACATTATATTTATTGGATGAGCCTTTCGTCGGGATTGACTTTCACAGTGAACAAATCATTATGTCACAATTACGAATTCTAAAAAAATCCGGAAAATTACTGCTCATTGTACATCATGATTTATCAAAAACTGATGAATATTTTGATCGCGTAATCCTTTTAAACAGAAATATTCGTTATTTTGGGGATAGCACAACTGCTATGAAACCTGAGCATTTAAACAACACATTTATAAGTGCTCCATCACAACATGAAACTGCTTAGTATTTTAGAAAGGACGTAACTTATAATGGATTTTTTTCAACAATTACTCGATTATAAATTTTTAAGCAATGCACTAATTATTTCAATTGTTGTAGGTATTGTATGTGGAACAGTCGGCTCTCTTATTGTTCTTAGAGGCCTTTCACTAATGGGAGATGCAATGAGCCATGCCGTACTACCAGGTGTAGCATTATCATTTTTATTCAATATACCTATGTTTATTGGTGCTTTAGCAACGGGGATGGTAGCAAGTATTTTTATTGGTTTTATTACTAAAAATAGTAAAACCAAATCCGACGCAGCTATCGGCATTAGCTATACTGCATTTTTAGCTTTAGGGATTATCTTAGTCAGTTTAATCAACAGTACAACTGACCTTTATCATATTTTATTCGGTAATTTACTCGCAGTTACGCAAGTCACATTCTGGTCAACTATCGTTGTTGGAGTTTTAGTAATGTTATTAATTATTGTTTTTTATAGACCTTTAATGGTTTCAACATTCGATCCAGTATTCAGCAGAATGAGCGGCTTAAACACAACATTAATTCATTACTTTGTAATGTTATTACTATCTCTTGTAACTGTAGCAAGCATTCAAACTGTCGGGATTATACTGGTAGTAGCTTTACTTATCACGCCAGCATCTGCTGCATTTTTAATTTCTAAAAAATTACATACAATGATGATTGTAGCTAGTCTAATTAGTACTGTAAGTGCTATTGTCGGACTATATTTCAGCTACGTTTATAACATCCCTAGTGGTGCAACGATTGTATTCTTCGCATTCTTAATTTATATCGTTATTTTTGCTTTAACTAAATTAGAACTTTTTAAAAAGAGAGGACAACAAACATGAAGAAATTACTATCAATCGCTTTAATATTTTTACTATTTTTAGCAGCCTGTGGTAACACCAAGAATGACTCAGGTGCAAATTCAAACGAAAAATTAAAAGTTGTAACAACAAACTCTATTTTATATGACATGGTTAAAAATGCTGGCGGTAAAAACGTTGAAATTCACAGTATCGTACCAATAGGTCAAGACCCACACGAATATGAAGTTAAGCCTAAAGATATTAAAGCATTAACTGATGCTGATATCGTTTTTTATAACGGATTAAACTTAGAAACAGGTAATGGTTGGTTTGATAAAGCCTTATCTCAAGCTGGTAAGTCAACAAAAGATGACAGTGTAGTAAAAGTATCTGAAAAAGTAAAACCTTTATACTTAAACGACGCTGAAGGCGATGAAAGTAAACAAGATCCACACGCTTGGTTAAGCTTGGAAAATGGAATAAAATACGTTGAAACAATTAGAGATACCCTACTAAAACACGATAAAGCACATAATGATGATATCAAATCGCACAGCAAAGATTATATCGCTAAATTAGAAGAGTTAAATAAAGATAGTCATGAGAAATTCAATGATATACCAAAAGATCGCAGAGCCATGATTACAAGTGAAGGTGCATTTAAATATTTCTCTAAACAATATGACATCACACCAGGTTATATTTGGGAGATAAACACTGAAAAACAAGGTACACCAGAACAAATGAAACAAGCGATTCAATTCGTAAAAGATCATGACTTAAAACATCTCCTTGTTGAAACGAGTGTAGATAAGAAGAGTATGCAAAGCTTAAGTGAAGAAACTAATAAAGATATATACGGTGAAGTATTTACTGACTCAATTGGTCAAGAAGGATCAAAAGGTGATTCTTATTACAATATGATGAAATCAAATATCGATACTGTACACGGCAGCATGGAATAAATGGTTTGGGCTATTTAACCTAGATAATAGGTGAATAGTCCCATGCCGTACAGCTTTCCTCCTAATTGCGTACGGCATGGTGGTATTCAAGCCTTAAATCATCTCCCTAACTCCATCAATGGTCGGTTCCTCCCCCCATTGATGGAGATTTTTATAATACTTTTGCTAAATCAAATAATAGATTTCATAAAAAAGGCAGATTCCAGAATGGAATCTGCTTTTTTTTATGATTTAATCCGTCAAACTATCTACAATAATCATTTCATCATAATTTATCGCTTCACGGATTTTTAATGCTGTCACTTCACTTACTTCTTCATCATCAACAAGTTGATTTAAAATACGACGCTGCTCTTTAAGTGCAAGTAATTTAATTTTTGTTATTGAATTCTCATTTTTAGGATTGAAGAAATTAGAAGGTGTTAAGTTATCTATACGAAGCAGATAGCTATCACAAATCATACCGACTTCTAATTTATTATCTTCAGTTGTTTCTCTTCCTAAACGGCTCACAACGCGATAGTGAACTGTACGCATTACATTTGAAATCTCTTGCAAGTTATCAATTATTGATAACGGAGATGCCGCATTAGTTTTCACTTTATGCTTAATTCTTCTTTTCAAAATCATCGCTCTAAATTCAACTTTAATGCGTTGTATTAATGAAGCTTGTTTATAAACTTGGGTACGCTCTGTATAACGCATATAGTTATCTAATACGTTAGTAGTAATATCGCCATTCTCAACTAAGTTATTAAGTGTATGGTTCTCTACATCAAATGCTAATTTTTGTAACCTTTGAAGTTCTTTAGTATTTTCATCTTCATTTTCAACAGTTCTTAAGAAAGCTAATTTATCATGGTAATCTTTAATTACGTTACCATATTGAAAGCTAGATTCTACTGAAGACATTTGATTTAAATTATCTATTACTTTTTCTAAGATATATACACGTGCTTGTTTGAAATTCATACCCACAACTTTAGGTTTTTTAGCGTTAGGAGTAACAACAGGAAGTACAAATTGTGCTACGATTAAACTGATGATGACCATACCTGAAGCTATAAACAATAGATCATCTCTAAAAGTAAACGAGTGATGGTCTGCAAGCATATAAGGTAATGTTAAAGCAATGGCTAAAGAAATCGTCCCATGAACACCACATAAAGTCATGATAAAAGCATACATGCCACGTTTAGGTGGCGTTTCCTTTACTTTGGTTTCATCTTCATTATACGAAATCATTTTCTGGAATGGGCTCACTGGCAAGTAAAAATACGGATATAAAACAAAAACCCATAAAAATCTAAATAAATAAATAGCTAAGGCAATTAAACATGTCACCACTATTAAGAAAATTAAATTGTGTGGTTCATTTTCAATGATACGCCCCACCACTTCAGGGATTAAATAACCTAAAATAGAAAATACAAAACCATTCAAAGCATATCCCAAAATATTCCAAGTATGGTTATAGCTCATCTGTAATCTTGTACGTGCTTGAGCAATACGATCACGTTCAAAACCATGAACTAAACCAGCAATTACTGCTGCAATAATACCAGAAGCATGGAACATTTCTGCCACAATATAAGTTACAAATGGTGTAACTAACTGAATAAATGTGAACATATTAATATTTTCAATACCACGACGAGACAGTGTCACTCTAAATCTAACAAGTGCAACACCTATGATTAAGCCTACGACGAAGCCGCCGATTGAAGAGATTAAGAACTGTTCAACAGCATTAATCATTGAGAAGCCACCTGTAATCAGTGCAGCTACAGCAATTTTAAAGGATATGATACCAGCTGCATCATTTAAGAGAGATTCACCCTCTAAAATTGTCATAGAACCCTTCGGTAATACTTTCCCATTAGTTATAGCTTGTACTGCGACTGCATCAGTTGGACATAGTATCGCGGCCAACGCAAAGGCAGCTGCCATCGGTAATTCTGGCCAAATCCAATGTACAAATAGTCCTACCACTATAACTGTCGTAACTACTAGTCCTAACGCCATCATTAAGACTGGTTTTATGTACCGTCGCAAATGAACACGTGAAACTTTAACACCTTCAACAAACAGAAGTGGTGCAATTAAAGCGACCATAAATAGTTCCGAATCAAATCGAAATTCAACGGGAATTGGTGTCACATACAATAACATACCTAATATAATTTGGATAAAAGCCAATGGTACTTTAGGAAGTATTGTGTGCACTAGCGAACTTACAATAACAAGTGCTAAAAATATAAGTATCGTTTCAAATATTTGCAAGGTTTCACCTCTTTTCAACATAATTATTCATTCATAAATGTTGAGGTTGAAACATAAAATAATATTGTCTTTTATTGAACATATTGTGTTTCAAACTCTTACTCATCAAATACCAAAAGTTTTCATCCCCAATTTGATAATTAATTTAAAAATTAACATAATTACATATATATATTATTTTATCATTTTATTGACTATCCCTTAAACGTAATGCACCTAAATACCGTAATTTTCTATTTTAAAGTAAATTTACGGTTAATTAAGCTATTTTAAACAAAAAGACACTTCTTGAAATATGAGAAGTGTCTTCTTGTAACAAATTAGTAATCATGTTCTTTTTCATACGTTTTTCTTCTACGTTCTTCACGCTCATGTGCACGCTTTTTCAATTGATCAAATGTATTATTCTCAGTAGCACTCAATAAGATATTCGTTTGTCTAGGAGCATCACTTTTTCTATACATATACGCGCCAGTACGGTATGCTGCACGAGAAATTAAGTGTCCTCCAACAGGAGATGTTAAATTAATAAACACTAAAGCAAGAATAAGTCTTACACTTAGATAACCTTGCGATGAAATAAAATAGATGATAACGCCCACAAGTGTCAATAATACAGATAACGTTGAACTTTTCGTTGCCGCATGACTACGTAAAAAGACATCTTGGAATTTAATTAGACCAATGGCACTAATTAAAGCTATAATACTTCCTAAAAATATCATAAAGGCCGCAATAAGATTAACGATTTCGCTTGTTATTTGCATTGAAGACGTGCCCCCCTTCTATAAATCTAGAAATCGACACTGTACTTACAAAGGAAATAATGGCGATAAGTAATATCGAATCCAAGAATGAGAATGTACCGAACACGATGCTTAGCAATCCAACCATCGACATTAATATTGCACTGGCAGTATCAAATGCAACTACTCTATCTGCAGTAGTCGGACCCTTTATCAATCTAAATAGTGTTAGTAATAAAGCTATACCAAATATAATGAGCGCACTTGTGATAAAGAAATCTATTAGATATTCGATCATTCTGCCACCTCCAATATGAGTCCTTCATATTGTCTGATACTTTTCAGTAATTTCTGTTTTTCTTTATCTGAAACATCAATGGCATGTATAAAGAACTTTTTCTTTTCTTTCGAAATTCTAATAACTGTAGATCCAGGCGTGATAATAATTAAAATTGTTAAGAAAGATACTTCCCAATCTGTATCTAACGTCGTTTCATAAGTTACTAATCCAGGATTTAAGTCCTTTGTTTTAAATAATATATAATTGATTGTCGTCATACTTGAAGTAATTAGCTGATAAAGATAAACTGCTAAAAACTTAATGCTGACCCATACCTTTTTCAAATAGAATTGTTGCCCAAAGAAACGATGTAAAATATAGATAACTAATAATCCTATAAGGTAACCTGCGAAAAAGGTCGATATTTTAAAAGAATCTTCATCTTGAAAAAGGACCCATAAAAAGGCAATGACGATGTTAAGTAAGACTTGTCTCATTATTTATCCTCCTTCATTAAATGAGGATTAACCATTTTTTCGTACAATCCATCATCCATATTTAAGTGCGTCGCATTTTCAGTTACTTTAAATATTAACGGCGCCGCAATACCCATTGCAATAATCGTTGCTACTAAGATACCTATAAGAATTTTACGGTACTGTGGAATTTTTTTAAATACAATAGCTTCTCCTCTTTGTTCATTACCTAGATACATCACAAAGAATACTCTAAATAAACTAAACATTGCTATTAAACTTGTAATAATCATCAACGTTAAACCAATGTAGTTTCCATTTTCAATTGCACCTTCAAAAATAAACACCTTACCAGGGAAACCACTTAATGGAGGCACCCCTCCGATTGCTAAAATCATCACAACAAATGCTACACCAAAGAATGGTTCTTGTTTCGCTAATCCATGTAAACTTCGGTACTGCCTATAACCTGTGACATATACGAGACTACCTATAATAAAGAATAGCAACGTTTTAACTACAATATCATTCGCTAAATAGAAAATAGCACCGTTCACACCAGCAAAAGTATTCGTTCCCAATCCTAAGATTACAAAACCGATAGATAAAATAACCTGGTATGCTGCAATCTTTTTAATATCTTTATATGCAAGTACACCAAAAGCACCTATCAGCATTGTAATACAAGATAAGAAGACTAATAACGGATGTGAAATCCCATGATGTTCATCAAATATAAGTGTAAAGAAACGAATTAATGCGTATGCACCTACTTTAGTCATTAATGCTGCAAATAGTGCTGCTAATTCTGTATTTAACACTGCATATGCTTTAGGCAACCACATAAATAGTACTAAAGCAGCTTTTGCACCAAATGCAATTAAGAACACCATTGAAACAATTACGATGGCACTCTTGTCATTCATTTCATTTAGTCGTTGAGATACAAGTGTGAAATTTAATGTACCAGTTAATTTGTACAATAAACCAATGCCTAATAATAGTAACCATGAACCTAAAATATTAAGTACGACATAGATAATTGCAGCTCGTAATTGTTCTACTGATTGCCCTAATGTAATAAGTACGAATGATGCCAATAACATCACTTCAAACATAACATAGATATTGAATAAGTCTGCTGTTAAAAATGAGCCTATTACGCCGACAGTTAAGAATAAAATAAAACTAGGTAAATAGTAACGTATCGCTCGTTTCTCAGTTCGTCCAAAGCCATATGCCATAATCAGCGTAACGACAAAACTTGAAGTTACAACCAACAATAGACTTAAGGAATCTCCCACAAATTGAATACCATATGGCGCTTTCCAACCACCAAAATCTAACGCAATTGGTTTGTTATACATTACATAAATGAGCAATGCCAAGGAAACTAACGTTGTAAAAGCCATTGTACCAATTGAAAAGATCCTAGATAATCTACTGTGCGTACGAATGAATACTAAACCTAAACCACAAACTGCCGGTAGTAGTAATGGTAGTATTAATAAATTACTCATCATTATCGTCATCACCTCTCAGTACATCGATTTCATCTTCTTTAGTAACACGATATGTTCTATATACAAGTACTAAGAGAAAGGCGGTCATTGCAAATCCGATAACAATTGCAGTTAGTACAATTGCTTGTAATAAAGGGTCCACAAATTGCTTACTGCCTTCACCAATTAAAGGTTCAACCATTTCTTTGCTGTATTTACCCATACTCATAATAATCAGGTTACCAGCATGAGTGTAAATCGAAATTCCAATAACAATTCTTATCAAATTGACTGATAATATCATATACGTTCCAATAAATATTAAAAAGCCAATGACCATTAATAATATTAAATTCATGAGCGACCACCACTAATTGAAAGCATAACTGTAACAACCACACCCACAACGGATAATACAATCCCTGCTTCAAATAGCGTTACAGTTGATAAATGTACTTCGCCTAACAATGGTAACTGTACATATGCATCTGTTTGGTAAAGGAACGGTTTACCAAAGAACATAGGTACGACGGCTGTAATAAATGATAGTAAAGAACCACAGATCATTAGAATTCTGAAATCTAATGGTAATGCGACTAAAACTTGTTTAACGTCGAAGGCCAAAAACATCAATAGAAATGCTGAACTGAAAACGAGGCCGCCAATAAAGCCACCGCCTGGATTATTATGCCCAGCTAAAAACAGATAAAATCCAAAAGTTAATAAGATAAACACAACAATTTTCGTTATCGTTCGTAATACAACATCATTCTCTTTCATCTTGACCCCTCCGTTCTTTAAAGTTAAGTAATGTATAAATACCTAAACCAGCTATGATTAGTACCATACCTTCAAACAATGTATCTAAAGCACGGAAATCACCTAGTATTGAATTCACAATATTTTTACCACCTGCTAAATTATAAGCATCATGATAAAACGTTGAAATTGTAGGCATTGAATCACTTTGTTGAGCGATAAACACCAGCGTCACGACAATGATTGCCATCAGTAGTGATACGACAATTTTAACTGCTTCACGCTTTTTGTGTACTTTTGCACGTGGAACGTTTGGTAGTCTTGAAAAACTTACGATAAACAGAATCGTAGTAATCGTTTCTACCACTAATTGTGTTAATGCTAAATCTGGCGCTTTCATTAAAATGAAGAAAATTGTTACACAATAACCAATAATCCCATTAAGTATAACCATTGTTAAACGTTGACGAATAAATGTTAAAGCTATACCGAGCACAAATACAACGATTAAAGTAATTACTTCAATTGGACCAAATTCACTAACGTGAATCTGTTGGACATGTGGGAAGCCTGCTTGAATAATCCCATAAATGACAACCATACTAAATATTAATAAAGTCAATGTAATATAATGATTTAAGCGGTTATTCATTAAAGTACGGATACCATAACCAGAATAATGTTCAAATTGATTATATGAACCCAAATATAAGTCGGTGATAGATTTCACCTTAAGTTTGTTAGCATGATTTTTCCAATTTATTTTAAAGGCCATCGTAAACCCAACAACTATTACAATAATGCTTAATATGAGAGGTAAATTGAAGCCATGCCACTGAGCAATATGTGGCGCCACATTGTCTACTTTTTCTCCAATTGTGATACTTCGCAATGCCGGCAAAACAACATAATGTCCAAAAATATTTGGGACAAAGAAGATAACCGGTAATAAAATCATCATAATTGCAGAAGGTAGAGTAAATACAAACGGTTCATGTGGTGATTTTATCGGTAAATCTGCTTTTTGATAATCTCCCCAAAATACTTCCTTAATCATGTAAGCTGAATATATTAAAGTAAAGATACTTGCTAAAACCCCAATTACTGTTATAACTATAGTTAATGAAAGATTAAATTGAGGTAGTTCAACCGCACTAACTAGGCCATCAAAGAACATCTCTTTACTGAGGAATCCATTTAAGAATGGTATACCGGCCATAGAGAACGCTGATAATAACATAACGATGTGTGTGATTGGAAACACCTTTCTTAATCCAGACAATCGACGGATATCTCTCGTACCTGTTTCATGATCAATAATACCTACACCCATGAATAATGCACCTTTAAATAGCGCGTGGTTCATAAGATGGAATAATGCTGCAAATAGGATAAATCCGTACGCCTCAGATAATGCACCAGTAGGATGCTGTGCAAAACCACCACCTAAACCAACCATGGCAACAATCATGCCTAATTGACTTATTGTTGAATAAGCTAATATAGCTTTCATATCAAACTGTCTCGTTGCATTAACCGCTCCAAATATCATTGTGATTAAACCAACAAATGTCACACAATAAATATAAAAATCACTCAATCCTAATAATGGTGTAAACCTAAATAATAAGAAAATACCTGCTTTAACCATTGTTGCAGAGTGTAAATAAGCACTTACTGGTGTAGGTGCAGCCATTGCCTTCGGTAACCATATGTGGAAGGGAAACTGTGCTGACTTTGTAAATGCACCAATCAAGAATAATATAACAATTGGGATAAAAAGATTACTTTCAGCAATCTTGTCGCTTTGTTCAATAATCGAAGATATAGAATTGGTACCTGTTACGGTATAGACCATGATGAATCCTACTAATAAAGCAAGTCCACCAAACACTGTAATCATAAATGATTGAATCGCACCAAATTGACTTTCACTTTTACTATACCAATATGCAATTAATAAAAATGAAGAAACACTCGTTAATTCCCAAAATACATACATTAAAATAGTATTATTTGCAGTAACTACGCCTAACATACTAATCATAAAAAGTAATAAATATATATAAAAACGTGGTAAATTATCATGTTCTTTTGATAGATATTGCGTAGCATAGAAGAATACCGCTAACCCAATAAGTGATATTAGCAAGCTAAAGAATAAACTCAAGCCATCCAATCTAAAATCTATATTAATGTCCAACAATGTAAGCCACGGTATTTTTACTGATACAAAATGACCGTGCATTACTTGTGGTAATTGCCATAAAAAGTATATAGAGGCAACGATGGGTGCTAAGAGTGCAATATGACCTGCAAATCTTTGGATTTTAGGTATAGCCATTGTTAGTAACAAAAGTAACATTATTAAAAATAAAGCCCCAAGTAGATAGACTAAACTCATCGTATTCCCCCTTTAATTGTAATTTATAAATTTAAAGCTATTGTGGTATTGCTCTTCTTTGTAGAAATACCTATAAATTTCATAGTTTCATAAGTAGTTTGATGACCGAGGTATTTTTGAATAATAGATATCGATATACCTGATTGATAAGCATGATATGCAAATGTTTTTCTAAGAGTGGTCAAACCAATATGCAACATCCCTAATTCATTAGCAGCCGCATGTATAATTCGATATGCTTGTTGCCTCGACAAACCTTTAAATGTTCTATTTGATTGAAACAACAATTGATTTTCATTTAGACCTTCCTCATTTATATAATCAAATAACTCATTTCTTAAATCATCAGGTAATTTGATATAAATATTAGGAGCGTGATCTTCAAGCCAATATAACTTTATATGATCGTCTAATCCTTTGACATCATTAACACATAAATTCAATAATTCAGATAGTTTAACACCTGTATGTATTGCAAATTTAAACAGTAAATAATCCCGCCTAGACTTACAGCTCAATACTTTATACATTGATTTAATTTCTTCAATATCCTTAATAGGATCCACTTGATTCATATTTCCACCTCTCACACCATAAATGTTTCTTATTTAATGATATATGATATTTATGTCACATGGAAGTATTTAATACAAATTTCTTAAATTTTTTTGCCCATTTTGCTATTCGCAGTCGATATATATAGTGAAAGGAGGTTAATTACAATGAATAATATCAGTCAACTCGCAGTTACATTATCGCGTACATTGTTCGACAAAAATGGTAAAGCTAGTCAGTTTAAGCGTCATTTCGCTAATTTAAATACAGACGTAAAAACTGAACAACTTAAAAGTTTCAAATCCATTATAGAACAAATCACAGGAGAACGATTTGATAAACTTGAAGTCATTAAGACAGAAACAATTAATTAAGGAGGAAACGAAATATGTCACAAACGTTAGAACTTATTTTCAACGATGCTGTTAATAAGACGGTCAAATTACAAATACCCAAGATTGAGCATTTTATAAACGAATCTACCGTAAAAGAAGGTATGGCCAAATTAATAGAGTTGGATATTTTGAGACCGAAGTCAGGTATTCCTAAAACAGCCCATGCTGCACAAATTATAGATAAATCTACTAAACTCATATTTGAAAATTAAATACCTAGTAATATCGACGTAATGGACTATAATTAAAAAACGTTACGTAAAAAAGGCTTGAAACAAATGTTTCAGGCCTTTTTTACTGGTTAATAATAAACGTCAGATTATATAATCAACTGACTACTTTCCTATTCTAATCTATCATTAATCTCTTTAAGGTCTTAGCCTGACGGTATCACCAAAAAATATCTTTTTCTTACCCAATTTTTTACACATTGAGTATTTATCATATACTTCAACAACTTGAGCTAAATTTTTATATGTCCGTCTAGGATTCAACACTTCTATAAATTGATTCTTTTTTATTTGATCGTTACTGCCTGCGCCAACAAAAAAAGTTTCCTCATCTAAAAGACGAATTATGGAAAGTTGTTTCAATATCTATAGTCACTCACTTCTGAAATTACTTTCATTATTCAAAATACATTAAATTTGTTAATTTTTTATTATCTAAAAAACATCAACATATATATTTTATTATACTTTGTTTGTTGTGTACATTATTTTCTCTGATATACATATATTTCTGCTCCCAATTTAAATGTATGCATACATTAATCTTTCCTTTATAATAAAGTTATCTCAAAGGAAAGCGTGGTTTAATGATTCTCTTATATATCATTGGTATTATTGCAGGTATGGTAGTTCCATTTCAAACTTCAATCAATTCTAGATTGAGTTTATATACAAAATCTTCATTCTATGCATCAACCATTTCATTTGCAACAGGTACTCTTTTTTTAATTTTAATTAATCTTATTATTAATCCCCATGTTTTTACGGGTCAATTTTATAGCAATCAATCATTGAATTATCAATGGTTTGTTGGTGGTATGCTAGGCGTTATTTTCTTAACAGGAAATCTATTGCTTTTGCCACGTTTAGGGGCTTCTTTAACAGTCGTTATGACTGTGGCAGGTCAAATTATAATGGGCGTTGCAATTGATAGCTTTTGTTGGTTCGGCGCCGATAAACATCCCTTTACTTTACTAAAAGTGTTAGGAATTCTCTTTTTAATTGTAGGTATTTTACTTATGAATTATGTCCGACGAAACCCTAAAGACAAATCACAGTCTTCAACAGTTTATATATGGCTCATTATTGGTTTTATATTTGGCTTTTGTCCGCCTATTCAAACAACCATTAATAGTGCGTTGGGTCAGCAATTACATTCATCAATAATGGCATCACTCGTATCCTTTACAGTTGGTACCATTGTATTATTTATATTGACACTGATATTTAACAAAAGTCTTAAAGTTGCAACTTTTAATAGTAAACAAGGCAAATTAAAACCTATTTATTTTATCGGTGGCATATTAGGTGTCATCTTCGTAACGACAAATATTATCTTGATGCCACATTTAGGTGCTGCGCTGACAACGATTATTGTGATGCTAGGTCAAATGCTAATGGGTATCATCATAGATCATTTTGGTCTGTTAGGCACACACGTTAATAAAGTAACACCACGTAAAGTTTCAGGCATTATAGCCATTATGATTGGTATTATATTGCTCAGATTATTTTAAAATTGTAATAGTGCGTCATTTACTTTTATCAAACTGTAAATGACGCACTTTTTTTATGGCAAATAAAGTTATTTTCACTGTATAATCAAACTATATTAACAACAAGAGGTGACCTTATTGCGAAAAATTTTTGCATTACTTACATCATTAATAATTTTAAGTAGTATTGCCTTATTTTGTTGGTACTATTTAAAATCAATATCCCCTAATCAAACTAACACTCATATAGAAACTATCAAAATTAAATATGAACCCTCCTATAACTTTACAGGCATGTATTACCCAACCCAAATAACCAATCTATTATCAGAAACAGATAAAGGCTATATTCATAATTGGTTTATAAAAAATAATGATACTGTTAAAAAAAATCAACCACTCTTCGAATATTACAATCCTCACACCGAACGTCTCATTGCTAACAAGCAAAAATATCTTTCCCTCTTAAAGCAAAAGAATCCAAGACCACAGCCAATTATTAGTAATGAAATCAGCAAGACGCAATCAGAAATTGAATCATTACAGTCGACGTTACGTACCGTCATTTATGCCCCGCTTGATGGTAACATCCATATAAACCAAAATTTTCCTACTAAAGATAAAGAACTTATTCTGCAAATTTTTAATTCTAATGCTATAATCAAATCTGTTGTTTCTGAATCACTGATAACACAATTACATGAAAATGATAAAGTATTGCTTAAAGATGACAATCAAAGAATTTTCACTGGTGAAATAACATATATTTCTAAATTACCAATACAATTTGATTTTACAGCTAAAAATTCGCAATATAATGTAGAAGTAAGTACTAACTTAAAATCATTATATGGCAAGCATTATAATATCGAAAAACCTAATAAAAAAATTGTAATACCGAAGACTGCAATATATGATAATAAATTTGTTTTCTTACAAAGAAATAAAAAATTTATTAAACGGGTTATCAAAACACAAAATATGGGTAATAAAAAAGATGTATTAATTCTTGAAGGTTTAAGACAAGGAGACATAATCGCTAAAAATGCTGATACATTAGCATCTCAAAATTAGATGTACACAGTATAAATAGCAATTACCTTTAAATACAAAACGCTTATTTACTATTTTTATCAAATTACGGAAAATTGAAACAAAGATATATTAATTTCAATTCAATCATTGGTATGTATAGAATTGAATTAATATCTGAAATCATTTACGTAACGCTTAAACAGTTTTTTGTTTACTTTCTATTTTTATTTAGTTATAATAAACTAAATAATAGTGGTTTTAATATATTTTACCCAAATATAATTAAGCCATAGATTATGATAAACTCTTTGTTTTACACTTTGAATTAAGACAAATAATTATACAAAAACATTTTTAATATGTATATTTGATTGGGCATATAGAATTAGGGAGGAATAATAGGATGGCTATCACCAAAATCAATGATTGCTTTGAATTATTAGCTATGGTTACTTACGCTGATAAATTAAAAAGTATTATCAAAAAGGAATTTTCTGTAAGTTTTGAGGAGTTTGCTGTATTAACATATATTAGCGAGCACGAAAGTGAAGAATATTATTTAAAAGATATTATTAACCACTTAAACTATAAACAACCTCAAGTTGTTAAAGCAGTAAAAAACTTATCACAAGAGGACTATTTTGATAAAAAACGTAATGAACATGATGAAAGAACTGTATTAATTTTAGTAAACACAAAACAACGCAAAAAAATTAATGAGTTATTATCACGTGTTAACGACCGTATTAAAGCAGCAAACGACGATAAAGAAGTATAAACCTTTCGTTAAAAAATTAGAGTGACAGAAACTTTATTTTTTAAATTCGGTTCCTGGCTACTCTAGTAGGCATAACTTATTAATAAAAAGCTTATAGCGCTTGTTAGAAGCGCTTATTTTAATTTTAATCAGCATATGCAAATTAAAAAATAAACCTAAGACATGATTTATTATGTCTTAGGTTTATTTTTTATGTAAGGTATTTTCAAGTGCTTATCATTAGTACAATGTATAAAGAACAGAATACCAAAAATACCACTTCAATATTTTTGATACTCTGTAACATTTATAAAATCACTATAAACATCTAAAGAATGTTTCGGCTCTTCTATATGTGGTGCATGACCAGAATGTTCGAATTCTACCATTTTCAGTGAATTAAATGCATAATGATACTTTTCTATTACTTCACTAGGAACTAATGGATCATATTTTCCATTAATAATTAATGTTGGTGTCTCCGTATTTTTAATAACAACATCTTCATTAAATACTGGAAACTCCATTAATGCTCTCGTGGCTACGGCACTATCTTCTGCCGATTGTCTACTATAGATAAGTTGGTTTTGGAACCATCTTTTCGCCTTATCTTCTGCTTGGTACATATATGGTAACAATAAAATAAGTGATTCTGACTTATCGAAACCTTCAATTTCATCTTGATGTTCAATCATCAATTTATTTAATCCATGTACGCTATCGATTAAATTACATGCTATCAATGTTAGCGTCTTTACCATCGAGTTATAACTATCATTAAAATGCTTTGCAATCAAGCCGCCCATATCATGCCCAATAATATGCGCCGTTGAAATATCTAACTTTGTCATCAATCCCTTTAAATCTTCTACATGATCTTCCAAATTAAATGAATTGGGTTTAGATGATTTACCGTGACCTCTAACATCGTAAACAATAACTTCATAATGTTTCTTTAATTCCTCTTTCAAACTAAATAATGAAGCCATATTACCATCAAGTCCATGGATTAATATAATAGGAAAACCTTGACCCTCTCGGATGTAAGCAATCTCGTTGTTACAATTTGTTACTAATTTTTTCATTATGGGTCACCTCCCCTTACAAAAGTAATATACCCCATTTCTAAAGTGCGTATGCTATATTTTTTATTTTTAATTATTTTATATTCTGTTATGATTTATAAACATTTTAGGTACAATAAAAACACGTACCATTTTGTAGTCATAAGACTTTGAATAAATGGCACGTGTTTTGGTTCACTTTTTAATTAATACAAAAATTGATATTATTTTCGTGAAGAGATTCGAATAGTATAATAAATAATCACTATAAGTAGTAAGATCCAAATAACTATAGAAGCACTTTGTGTAATACTTGAGTTGCTTATCATGGCATCAATGGTTTTTTGACATAAAAGTAAACCAATACCTGTAAATTCTAATCTTCTAAAATACAGACCGGATACACTAAATAAAATACCAATAAAAAATACAGCTTGATGTGCATGAATTGTAACAGCAACAATCCCTAAATTGACATTAAAGCCTTGCAAGACAACTAGAATCATCGATACAACAGCGACACCTAATCCTATAACCATTTCGAATTTATTACTATACAGATAATTTTTCCAATCAATTCTTAAATATATAAAAATTGAAATTGGTAAAATCACTAGACAATAAAAAATAGAAGTGCCCGTAGCTGCTTGGAATGGTACATATTGTTTATCATATAGGTAAGATAACAGGATAAAATTCACAATAAAAAATATGATAGGATTCAATTGTAAAGTGAATAAATTACGTTGTATAGTTAAAATAATTTCAGCTGGTGATTTACGTCTATATTCTATATAATCTTCATCTTTTGCTTCTGATTTTTTCAAATCTTTTTTTAGTTTCTCTTTAATATCGTCTATTAAATTAGGAGAAAGCCCTTTATGAGTAAAATAGTCATTTATATTTTCTACTAAAACTTTGTCGTTAACTCTCATGATTGGCTCCTTTAAATCATTTTTTAATTTATGTAATAACTCGCTATTTTAAAATCATTAAAATAAAATAATATAACCTTTAATTCAGTTAATATTCTCATATTACTTACTATTTTAACAATAAATTGAGGCTAAGACATTAATAAATGTCTTAGCCTCTCAATTTATATTGGTAGTTTAAGTCCTACTTTAAAGAACCACTTTTTTAAAGTCATACTATTCAACCATCAAAATTCTAATTCGCTACCACACAATTCGTTAAAAAGTTACAAAGTAAATGTTATTTACCCATATCTATACGATATAATTTGATATCTTTATCACTTGGTGATGCTGAACTAAATTGATAAGATAATTCATCATCTTGTACATAACCAAAGTTACCAGTGACATTATTATAATGTTCACGTGTAACAGCGTTTTTACTTACCTGTGATTTAACATCTTTATATGTTGGGCCATTTGTATCATTGTAACTCATAGAAACGCGGATAATTTTACCTTTGTTTTTCTTACCGTCTGCCGTCACAACAAGCACACCGTTTTCTTTTTTAAATTCATAATAATGTTCATTACCATCAGGACTATATGAATAAATTGGTGCGTTATTTTCATTCAATACACTTTGTATAGAAGCGCCTATTTTAGCACCTTCTAGCGTTGTATCTCCTTGTTGAAGTGATTTAACACTTTGGATAGAGTTACCTGATGCTGCCTCAACACTACCTGTACTAAATCCAGAGATCGCTAAGCCTGAAACTAGGACTGCTGCAAATACTTTTTTCATAAGCACTCTCTCCTTCTGTATATATAAGTTATCTTGTGCTTATCTCTATTGTACTATAAACATTACTAAAATAACAGTGGTGTTACAAAAATATTACAAAACCCTATCATTCTGTAATCAAAGTAACATTTATATTTTAACGACTACAAATTATGTTATTACTCGTTAGCTAAATGAAATTGTCTCATTTTCACAATTTTCTCGATCAACTATTTCATATTATTATTTAATTATATCTGTTACTCTCACAGTAATATTCACCTATCTAATCAATTTTTAGCTTCAAAAAAAGCAAACCAAACGCTATAATTAGCTTCTGATTTGCTTACAATACTGTATTTAGTACAACATCGTTGGCTCATATGATTTAATAAATGTAGTTACAACATCTACAAATTTCTCTTTCTCTTCCACAAATGGATATAACCCTGATGCTGTAAAAACATCAAATTTCACTTCTCCTATATAGTCACCTACTTCTTTTGCTTCAACAATGGTAGTTCTCTCACCATGTTGCCCTACAACAATTAAAGTCGGTGAATTAACTGTACTTAAGTAACGCATAATATTATTATCATTAAACGAATCTTTCACAGCATTTAATTCTGATTTTGTTGCAATGTTGTTTGTATTATCTACTTGTTTCAAGAATTTTTTGGCTTTGCGTTTAGAATAATATAAATGCTTATCTAGGAATTTTTGTTGCGCTTCTTTATCCCAATTTCTAATCAGGTCAGCGTGCTTTCGATACAAGCGTTCCTCAGGTGACATATCACTCAATAAAGTTGGATTGATTAATGTTAATGAACTTGTCATATCTGGATATAATGATGCAAATGATACCGCAACAGAAGCCCCTAATTCATGGCCGATAAATGAACACTGAGTTACATATAAGTGATCTAATAACGCTTTAATATCCTCTGCATATGTTTCAAAATTAATTTCATTTGGCTTATCTGAATAACCATGACCACGTAAATCAACTAATAAAACTTGATTATTCTTATTAAATTTTTCTTCAATGTCATTAAAAACAGTTAAATTGTCTAAAGCAGTGTGTATCATCACTATCACATTGCCTTCTCCACTCGTTCTATAATTTAAGGCTACACCATCTCTTGTTGTAAATAGATTCATAATTATCTCCCTTTCTTTCCAATAGGTAATATAGATAACAGTTCTTCAGTAGTGTTGATTGTATAGTCAACTTCTTCTGGTAAAGGTTCTACATCGACTGTTTGTTCTTCTTTAAACCACACACTAACCATTCCCATCGCTCTTGCTGGCGCTACATCATTTAGTGGATCATCACCCACATACATTGTCTCTTCTGGTTTTGTGCCTAATTGATTTAACATATCTTCAAAAATCTTCGGATGTGGTTTACGATAGCCAACAGTTTCTGAAGTGGATAAGTAGTTTATAGCATCTTCTACACCTAACGCATGCATTCGATATTGCTTTATCTTAGATTTACCATTAGCTATGACACCTGTTAAATAACCACTGTTTGTCAATTTTTCTAACGTATATAATGTATCGTAATATGGAAAGACATAACGATAAAAATGCATCTCAAAGTCATGAAATAAATCTTTCCAAGTTAAACGATCGACGTGAAAATCTTTAATAATTGCTTTATACAGTTCTGGTTTATCATGATCTTCATCATCGTCTAGCTCAATAAATTTCCTTTTAAAATCTTCAAGTTGAATACGCACCAAATAATCGTGAAATCGCTCATATTGCTCTTCAATAAATTTTTCACGTGATTTTTTTCGGTCTAAAAGTGTACCTTCTAAATCAAATACGACCGCTTTAACTTGTGTTAAGTCCATTATCATAACCTCTTTATTTACAATTTTTCAAACAGGCAAATTTTGCTTTATATTTTTAAATAGATCTATCTAACCATGAACACGCGATTGTGTTATCATAATATAAAATAATACTGGGATACCAAGTAAAGCTAAAATAATACTAGCTGGGATTTGGAAAGGATCTAACAACGTACTTCCCAACCAATCTGAGAGTACCATAATTGTACCACCTATTATCATGTTCAGTACCATTTGTTGACCTAAATTATAATGCACACTGTTTCGTCTTACAAGTTGAGGAATAACCATTCCAATAAATCCTATAACACCTACATATGCCACAATAACTGCAGTCATAATTGAAGCAATTAACAATAAAATATACGTCACGCTTTTCACACTTAGTCCTAATGATTGCGCACGCAAATCTCCAAGTTGTAATAATTTTATTTTAGAAATCATACCGAATAGTATTATCACACTTATTAAGGTTACAACACCAATATAAATGACTTCATTATACTCTGCAGATGAAAATCCGCCAAACATATAATTTACTATATTCTTCATCTTACTTTGATTAAATATAATCAAAACATATAAAAACGCATTAAATAGTGCCCCTATCATAATTCCAGCTAATATTAATGTTCTAATTGGATAGCCTTTTGACATAGCTGTAGTTAAAGCAATAACTAAGATTAGTGTAATTATACTGAATACTACTGAAAATATTGGCAACCATATAAATGAAACACCTAAAACAACAGCTAAACCCGATCCAAACGTAGCACCACTTGCAAGACCTAAAGTGAAACTATCTGCTAAGGGATTATTTAGCAAAGTTTGAAACATATGTCCCGCTAATGTTAAACCTACTCCTGCAAATAATGCTTGCAACATTCTCGGCATTCTCACTTGATATAAAATTGTTTGGGATAATGTATCGTTCACATGTCCAATCCCCCACACCAAACTTAATAAAATGCTCGTTATAAGAAGTATTGACCATATGATGATTGCTTTATAATATCTCATTGCTTTCTAAGCCACGCTTTCACTTACATATTTCAATTATTACAATACCACCTGTAATCCATTAACACTATATTTAATCGTATGTTTTTCTTAAATTATAAAAAGAGAACGAAACATAACTCTAAACTTTTGCTTAGGTTTACATTCCGTCCCTCACGACTAACTAACATTTTTCACATTCTAGCAAGGAAGTATGTAATACTCAACATATTACGCATCAGCTATCATGTTTAAAGCTCCTCATGATAATTACAACCTTTTCTATACTTATTATTTATAAATTGCATCTTTTAACGCTTTCAATCCGTCATCGATTCTCGGGCCTGGACGTGAAATTTGATCTCCATTTATCGCTTCAATGTTATTCTTTTTTACCGCATTAATTTCATTAAAACCGCCACGTTGATCAATAACTTTCTCGTATTCTGATTTTGAAATACCCATCGTAGATATCAAAATATCAGGATTCTTCTTAATGATATCTTCTTTACTAACTTTTTGCCAACCTGTTAAATTAGAAAAGCTGTTCTCTACTTTTAATTGATTTAGCATATCATCAAAAAATGTTTCTTTACCTGCAGTATATATTTCTGGTTCAGATGACACCTCCATAAATACTTTTTGGGCTTTAGCATTTTCAGGAATCGTATCTTTAACTTCTTTAATATTTGATTTTGTTTCATTTACAAGTGCCTTAGCCTCTTTATTTTTACCAGTGACATCCCCTATTTGATAAAATGTTTTATACATTTCATCAATGGATTGAGCATCTTTGACATATACAACTTTCACGCCATTTTCCTTTAGTGAATTGAGTATTTTACCACTCGTAGACTTTTGAGATTCATGCGCCAAAATCAAATCAGGTTTAGTCTTTAACAATGCTTCTTTATTTAATTTCATCGCATCAAATTGTTTTTTATCTTTTACTTTTTTCGGATAATCATCTACAGTTGAAACACCAACCACTCTGTCTCCTAAACCTAATTCATATAAAATTTCAGTGTTACTTGGTATCAACGATACAATTCGTTTATAATTATGATTTTCTGAATGCTCATTTTTTTCTGATTGATTAGAATTTGTACCACATGCTACTAAAAGCATAGACATAACAATAAAAAGACATACTATTTTAAATTGCTTTTTCATTTCTTTAACTCCTATTATCAATTTTCTTTTATCATACCAAATCCCAATACATTTTTAATTATTTTTTTGTAATATTTTGTTTCAAATTCAGACAGATATTGACATAATTCCATGAAGATAGCGGACAGTTTCCCAGTGCTTCACATAAAGTTTTGCTCTTATATCAACGTAATTGAAACAATATGAGCAAATCACAATTTTCACATACAAATCTTTTTTAATTAAAATCATCGTACGAAGTATTTTTCTAAAAAATCAACTTTGCTTGTTCCACCACCATTAAAGTATGCTTTACCAAAATTATCTAATAGTGCATGAAATTCATTTGCATCTTGATTGGTAAAACTATCTGGCAGTGCGACATGTTTTTTAAGCTTTTCGTAACTCGTAGTATGATCATAACCCAATTTATAATATATTCTTCGCGTATAACTGTCCGGTATAAACTCAACACCACCAAAAATATAGACAAGTAAAACATCTGCCGTCTCACTCCCAATACCTTTTATACTTAACAATTCTTTACGAAGATTTTCTTGAAAATATTTGTTAATGGCTTCATAATCAAAATCAAATTGCTCTAACCATCTAAATAAAGCATGAATCGTTTGTGCTTTACTTTTGTAAAATCCACTAGATCTTATAACCTTTTGCAAAGTTTCAATTTCTAAATTTAGTATTTGTTGGGTTTCTAATGAAGTCTTATGTTTAAGAGATTCAATTGCATATGCAGCATTTCTCCAATTCGTATTTTGAACTAAAATTGCTCCTAACATAATTTCAACTTTTGTATCGGCAGGCCACCAACCTTGTGGACCCATGTGATGATATAATTTACGATATAACGTTTCGGTGTCTAAATTCACTTGAATCTTCCCCTAAATATGTTTGCTTTTCTTCAAATTTTAACACAATAAAAAGAGCTAGCACGATTTATTATTTTTTAAGTAAGCTGACATCAGCACACTCAAAAATAACAAATTTCATACTAGCTCTCTTTTATTTACTCATTACATTGATTCTGGTGCAGTCACACCAACTAAATCAAGCGCATTATGCAATGTAATTCTCACTGCATCTACTAAAGCAATAAGCGCTTTTGTCTTATCTTCATCATCTGTCAGCACTTTTTCAGCATTATAAAACTTATGGAAATGTGAAGCCAAATCTTGAATATAGTTTGTAATTCTATGTGGCGCTCTATTCGTAGCAGCACTTTGTATTGTAGTCTCAAATTCAGCAATTTTTTTCAACAAATCAATTGCTTTGTCATTTGTAATAAGTGAATAATCTGCGTCTTTAGAAGGCGTAATACCTCTTTCAGCCGCTTGTCTCAATATAGAACAAATACGCGCGTGTGCATATTGAGCATAATAAACTGGATTATCTTGTGATTCTTGTTTAGCAAGTTCCATATCAAAATCAAAGTGTGTATCAGGGCTACGCATTGTTAAGAAATAACGAGCAGCATCTACGCCCACTTCGTCCATAATTTCACGTAACGTAATAGCATTACCTGTACGTTTGCTCATTTTAACTTCTTTTCCGTCTTGCATTAAACGCACCATTTGCATAATTTGTATCTCAAGACGTTCACTATCCACACCAAATGTTTCAAGCGAAGCTTTTAAGCGATTGATATAACCATGATGGTCAGCACCAAATAAATTGATTAAAGTATCATTACCACGCTCAATTTTATCAAAGTGATATGCAATATCTGGTAAGAAATAAGTGTAATTACCATCATTTTTGATTAATACTCTGTCCTTATCATCCTTAAAATCAGTAGTACGTAACCATGTAGCACCATCTTTTTCGTAAGTATAACCAAGTTCAGTCATTTTATTAAGCACTTCTGTGATTTCGCCTTTTTCATATAAAGTCGTTTCACTGAACCAACTATCAAAATGGGTATTAAAATCAGCTAAATCTGTTCTTAATTTTTCCATTTCATAATCGACGCCTAATTTTCTAAATGTTTTAATACGCGTTTCTTCATCTAGATCTTTTAATTCTGGCTGCTTTTCAGCTAAATCTTTACCAATATTAATAATATCTTTTCCGTGGTATCCGCCCTCTGGCATTTCAAATGAGTAATCACCAAGCGCTTCAAAATAGCGTGCTTCAATAGAACGCGCTAAATTGGTAATTTGATTACCAGCATCATTAATGTAATATTCTCTAGTTACATTATAACCTGCTGCAGTTAAAATATTAGCCAATGTATCACCAACAGCCGCATTACGTGCATGCCCAATGTGTAGGTCTCCAGTTGGATTTGCAGACACATATTCTAGTAATATGTTTTTACCATTTTTTTCTTCTGTGCTTCCAAATTCAGTGCCTTTATCTATAGCTTCTGAGATGATAGCGGTTAGATAAGCATTATCTAAATAAAAATTTATAAAACCAGGTCCAGCAATTTGTACTTTTTCAACATTTGCTGCAGTTGTATCTAAATGGTCTACGATTGCTTGGGCAATTTCACGTGGATTACGTTTCGCAATCTTGGTTAAAACCATTGCAATGTTCGTTGAATAATCACCATTAGAAGTATCTTTAGGGATTTCAACTTTAATTTCTGGAATTTCACTTGCGTCTGCAAGTTCTGCTTGCTGTATACTATGCTTGATTTCTTCTATCAATGTTTGTTTCACTTGATCAATTATATTCATTTACGGCGTCTCCTTATAAATAATTTCATATTGGTAAGAACCCATTTTTTCTTCATCTTGAATTAAATCATAATGCACTTTTAACTTACCGCCATCATCTAATACAAAATGTAAAATAGAGTGTGTACGTACAGTTAACGGAATTCGACCACCACTAATTTCGTATAAAGTAATTGTATCCTCACCTTCAACAAAATGAAGATTCATATTGATATCACCTTTACGAATAATTTTCACACCAGTTTCTTCAATTTTAACTGTCACATTGACAGTCATTTCATTAACTTCTTCTTGATAACGTATAAACTCAGCGTTTCGTTTTTGCCATGTGCCTCGTGTATTCACATTAAATTTTTCTTTATTATCAAATTGTTTAACAACTTGTTTAGTTTGGATATTAACATTGTTTTCCAATGTACGTTTCACCCTAATCTTTTAAAATAATACACACCATTATAGCATACTTAATATACGCATTACAGTTGAGAAAACGATTTTTATCATAGAGTTATTTTCTTTAAATAACGTATATCTATACAAAATAAAGAAATTATATAGACAAACTCCTACGATTGTATACACATAAAGTAAATCATATCTTTTTTAGGTATAGTAAAAGTTAGCACAGTAGAAAGTAACTGCGTATCAATATTAAATCAAACTTTCACTTAATTTAATATAGCGAAAGGGAGATAGCAATACCTTATTTAAAGGTTTAGCCATCTCCCGATATCATTAATTATTCGCTTTTAAAGTTTCATGTAATAGTGCTGTAGAATTACGCCACATCTCTGCATCATGTGATTCAAGAAATTCTCTTAACACAACTTTATTTTCTTCACCAATATGATCTATTTCGATTTGATGTTTCATTGATTTATCCATCATATTAACATGTTCAGGCATACTCTTATACCCTCTACGAATACTCTTATTTACTAATAAGTAGCAAGCTGTAACACCGGCATAGTAAGGTCCATTTTCTCCTCTTTCAGTTGTAACCCAACATAGCCAATATGACTTCGCTTCGTCACCTTCTACTACTTCTTTTTCTTTAATCCATTTAACGCCTTTTTCAACGCTCGAACGTGCGTGCATACCACCTATATCAATAAAAGCCTCTTTATTTTGTACATCTATAAAGACAGGCGCTACGTTGTCTAAACTTATTGAGCCTATATTTGTACCCTTATGCCCGTCTAGTGGATCATTTTTGATAATATTGAATTTAAACCCTTTATTTTCAGCCATTATCGCACACCTCCCGCATTTTCATTAAATTTATAATAGTTTTTGAACTTAATCAATTATTGTCTACTAAATATTGAGTTTAACAGTGATGTTTTATTGTGTTAAGTATATACGTAAATCATATGCAATTTAGCTGTATATCTGAAATCTCATTATAACGTTTAATTTCTGTTAAATTATTAGATTGTTATTACTTAACGCTATATTTGCTTACTTAATCACATGTTAAGTAAATGCAACAACTCCACTTAAAGCTAATTCAACTCATCTAAAATGCTATTAATAGCATTCTTTATTTGGTCATCTTCTATTTGAGAAATTAATTCTTTAGGATAATATAATTTATAATCTTCTCTATTAATGCCTGTAATACTATGGATAACTAACGATTGGCTACTTATTTCCCGAGTCTTACCATTTCTTTTTAGCAGATGGATTGGTTTTCTATCAGATCCTGGTCTGTCGTAATCATATGGTAAATCTGAAAAAGACTCGCTTACGAAATAATAGTTTGGATCAATCCCTGCTTGAATAAATAAATCCGTTAATTCTGTAATCGTTATAATAGAGCCATCAAATGGCATATATTTAAATAAATCGCGATTAATGAAACGACGAGATAAGTCACTCAATATAGGGTCGTCTTCATTAACCCAAGCTTTTAAATAATATAATACAACCGCTTCATCTAAATCAACGTATTGCTCAATTGTCATAGTCTCTTCAAAGAAAGGTATGAAATCAGTCGGATACATTTTAAATGTGTAACCTTCGTTATACAATTGTTTCGCTCGTTTTAAGCAATTATTTAATAATACTTCTCCACCTCTACTTACCGGATGAAAATATATTTGCCAATACATTTGATAACGGCTCATGATAAAATTCTCAACAGCGTGCATACCACTCTCTTTAATAAGAACCTCATCTTTAGAAGGTCTCATCAGCCTTAATATACGTTCCATGTCAAATTGTCCATAAGATACGCCTGTAAAATAAGCATCACGCTGTAAATAATCCATTCTATCTGCATCAATCTGAGAAGATATCATTGAGATTACTAATTTATTTTCATGTGTTTTGTTAATTACATCAGCTACTTGTTGCGGAAAATCCTCTGACACGCGTTTTAAAACTTCGTTAACTTCAGTTGGTCCAGTGATTATCGCTTGTGTAAAAGCTTCATGATCTGTATTAAATATTTTTTCAAAACTATGTGAAAAAGGTCCATGCCCTAAATCATGTAATAAGGCTGCACATAAGGCTAATGGTCTATCATTGTTATCCCATGCCTCTCGTCCATCAAATGAATCATCGATTATTCTGCGCACGATTTCATATACACCAAGTGAGTGACCAAATCTACTATGTTCAGCTGTATGAAATGAGAGATATAATGTACCTAATTGCTTAATTCTTCTCAAACGTTGGAACTCTTTTGTCTTGATTAAATCCCAAACTACTTGATCTCTTACATGAATGTATCTATGAATGGGATCTTTAAACACTTTTTCTTCTGGTAATTTTTGTGTAGCATATGTTGTAAAAGTCAATGTCATTCTCCTATCCATATCTATGCTGCGCAGCTTATTTTAATGTTTTACGCATTAATGCCAAATCCATTGCTTCTCCATACATTACATGCGTGTATGAACGGAGTCTTTCAAAGCCTTTTTGCTCATAAAATGACACTGCTTCATCATTTTTATTATCGACTTCCAAAAAGACTTCGTCATATTCACCTTCAAAATAACTCAATCCTTCAGTCAACAATTTCGAACCATAACCACGGTGTTGCCACGATGGCCTCACATAATGTGCAGATAAAAATAATTCCGCGCCATATATGAATGTTGCAAAACCAATAATCTCATTATCTTCTTCTACGACCAAGAATAATTGATCTTCTAATCGTTTAAGTAAGTGTTGACCATTATATGAAGCAGCTAATAGCTCATTGACCGTTTTAGCTGCGTAAATATTCAAATAAGTGTTATACCAAGCTTTCGTTGCTACATCTCTGATGCCTACAACATCATCGGGTGTTGCTCTTCTAATTTCTTGCATGACGCTCTCCCCCTATTTAGTATAGGTAATAATAGCTACATTATAACATAATATTTGTATTCAAAATACTTTATCTAGCTTGATACAAATAGTTTGTTATAAGCGCATTTTCATTTCGCTCATCTATTGCTTATGTGATTAAAAAGTCCGAGACACGTAATTATGTCCCGGGCTTAAACTATTGATTATATATTTATTAATGCTGTAATGTCTGTTGCCACTCTTGGGCACGTGTTAATGCGTATACATCTTTTTCTATATCTCCAGGTCTTTCTGCTGTACCTATAATATAGCCTGATAAGCTCGCGCCTAAAAATTCCAAACTATATTTAACTTGTGTAATACAAGGTTTAGCTTTGACTTTAGGGCAATCTCCACCCACAATAATCAATCTAAAATCCTTTTCTGCCATTTTTGCTTTAAAGTCTTTATATCTTGGATCCATCAACGTTTCAGACCAATGATCAATGAACGCTTTCATTGATGCTGATAAGCTATACCAATATATCGGTGAAGCAATAATAACTGTATCACTTGCTAACACTTTATCTATAATTGTTTTGTAATCATCTTCGTATGATTCTATAGTGGTATTATCGTGTCTTACGTCTCTCACAGGATTTAATTGATGTTCTGTTAAGTCTATCCATTCGTAGTCATACCCAGCTACGGCCATCTTAGTTAAATATGCAGTATTTCCATCTGGTCGACTGCCCCCGAATAACACTGTAATCATAATAATCTCCTTCTACTACTAATTTAAAAATACATCACATGAAAAATTATAAATATACAATTTCATATTTGTTCTAAACTTAATTAATAATCCTACACTAAAAAGTCTAGTTTATAAACAGTTTAATGAAAATAGATTGAAAAATTAAATTATTTGCTCAAAATCAGAACTTTAACCTATATTATAAATGTATATTTTTAGAAATAAAGTTATAAATATAAAAATAAGACAAACTAAATTCTAGCTTGTCTTATTGTATTTATTATTTCACAGGAAATAATTCTTCTATTTTATTAATTTCGTCTTCAGTCAATTTCACATCTAATGTCGTTAAATTATCAACTACTTGGTTTGGGCGTTTTGCACCAGGTATAACAATATCTAAAGAAGGTCTAGTTAAATAGAATGCCAATACAATGTGTGCTACATCTACTCTATGATTATCAGCAATACCACGTAATTGATCAACTTTAGCTAAGTTCTCTTTATATCTTTCTCCTTGAAATTCAGGATTTTTTGCACGAAGATCATCAAACGTTGTGTTTTCATTATATTTTCCAGCTAATAAACCTGAAACTAGTGGGAAATACGGAATAAATGTAATATTATTTTCGCTTGTGTAATTAAAAATATGTTCATTTTCACGGTTTAGTAAATTATATTCCATTTGTACAACATCTACATAGCCATCTTTATTAGCTTCTTTTAGTTGGTCTAAATTAAAATTAGACACACCAATCGCTTTAATTTTACCTTCATCTTTAAGTTCTTTTAAAGCAGCAACCGCTTCATCCTTCGGCGTGTTATCATCTGGGAAATGTATATAATAAACATCTATATAATCTAATTGCAGGCGTTTTAAACTTTGTTCAACTTGATCCTTTAAAAATGCAGGATCATTTGACATTTTAACATTGTTATCATCATCAAAATAATGCGCGCCTTTTGTAGCAATAGCATACTCTTCACGTGTGAATTCTTTTATAGTTTCTCCTATTAATTCTTCAGAACGCTTTGGCCCATAGATAAACGCTGTATCAATCAATGTTATGCCATTTCTAATTGCAGTACGTACTGTTTCCATACCTTGTTCTTCATCCAGGTCATTATATAAATTATGCCCACCTACAGCATTAGCTCCAAAAGCTATTGGATTTACTTTAACATCTGATTTTCCAATTTGTACTTTTTTAGTCAATATTACCAACTCCTTCGCAAAAATTTTAAAATTCACTTTATTAGTACGCTTGTTACTTAGATATGTCATTTATAATCAGTTACTATTTTAAATAATGAGAATAATGATTCACATTCTTCTTTACCCATTTTAAACAATTTTAATAATGAGAAATATGATAATCTAATCTATTTCAAATTTAGCACGATATCATTATGAAATTAAATAAATTTGCTTATTAAACAACTTAATTTGGTAATTCATTAATATCAAGTCATCTCAAATAATAATTATGGTTTAAATAATTTTTAAAATTTATCCATAAAAAAACACCCTAAAGCCAGAAGTTTAATTCTAACTTTTAGGGTATTCCTTTTACTCTTTATTTTTTAATATGCTAAATCCGTTTTATGTAATTACTTGATAAACTCGTGTAACTTATTGCGTACTTTTCCGTTTCGCTAATTTCTCTTTAAGCTTTCTATCTTGCTCTTCTTTACGACGTTTACGCTCTTCATTACGTTTTCTCAAACGTTCTTCTTCTTCAGGATCTCTTGGTTTTTGTAGTTGTTTTACTACTTTTTCCATGAGCTCATCTTCTGAGAGTGCCGCTAACGGACGATTATTAACAAAAGCAAACGTTTTACGTCGGCCTGGGCCACAATATGACTGACAACCGATTTCAATTTCAGCGTCAGGGTCTAATTTAGTCAACTTTTTTTCTAAAGTTTTGCAATTTACAGCTTGGCAATCATCACAAATCAGAAATTTATTTTGCAACTATACCCTCACCTTCCTTATCATTGACTTCCACATATCCAAATAATTTATAATAGCATTAATTTTATCTCATTTAAGATTACATATATCTCATGCAACATTCTTATTCTATGTCACTTTCCATCTACAACTCTAATTATTTTACCCTTTTTAATAAAAATTTCAAGTTCTTAATTTAGCGAATTTTAAGTTACATAATGGAATAGAAGCCAAAAAAGAAGTCAAAATTTAAATTGACTTCTTTTTCGACACTATTTTAACAGATATATTATTAATATTTACTTAATTACCATATAACTAAAATCATTGTAATGAAGTAGGTCTATAATACGAAGTTTCGCCGAAGGTCTGCTCATTGTAATATTAAATGTTTATCTCTATGTCCACCATAAATCTGGTGCAGGATTCTCAATATTAATTGACTTCAAATTATTCACTGCCTTACTAAATCCTTCTTCAATAGACATGATAGGGTCTTCATGTTCAATACTTACAACATAATCGTAACCATTTATCCTTAATGCACTAATCATATCTCCCCACACTTGCGTATTGTGACCGTATCCTACTGTCCTAAATGTCCAAGCCCGAGTCTGTACGTTACCATAAGGTTGCATGTCTGTAAGACCATACATATTTACATTTTCTTGATCAATGTATGTATCTTTTGCATGAAAATGGTGAATAGCATTTGCTTTCCCTAATATTTTAATTGCTGCAATTGGCTCAATACCTTGCCACCACAAATGACTAGGGTCTAAATTAGCGCCAATATATTCATTAGTTGCTGCTCTTAACTTTAACATTGTATAAGGTGTATGTACTAAAAAACCAGCATGTAATTCTATACCGATTTTCACATCATTTGCTTTAGCATATTCTGCAACTTTTCTCCAATAAGGTATAAGCTTTTCTTCCCATTGCCACTCCAATATTTTAGTATAGGCTGTCGGCCATGGCGTCACTGGCCAATTCGGATATTTAGCTGTTTCATCTGATCCTGCAACACCGGAAAAAGTGTTAACTACGGGTACATTTAAAAGTGAGGCTAATTTAATTGTTTTAAACAAAGTATCGTGTGCTTGCTGAGCTTCTTCTTCATTAGGAGAAATTGGGTTGTTATGGCAACTAAAAGCACTAATTTCCAATCCACGTTGGTGGATCGTTTCAATAAAGGCATTACGTTGAAGTTCGTCTTCTAATAAGTTATCCAGTGGACAGAATTGATTCCCAGGGTTACCCCCTGTTCCTATTTCCACCATTTTGAGTCCAGCATTTGCTACATAATCTAACATTTCTTCAAATTGTTTATCTTGGAATAATACAGAAAATACACCAATTTTCATAAATAATCCTCCTTTAACATTATAACTAGTTCAATTTAATACTTTGTCCAAGTTCACTACTTCGATAAATTGCATCTATGATTTTATTTATTTTCAATGCTTGTTCTGGTTGTATGATAAGTGTTTCATTACCAAGACAACTATTTACAAAATTCTGAGCCTGTCGTTGTGCCGCTATATCTTCATCATGTTCTGCATATGCTTGTTCAGTAAAATAAGTCCCTAATTTAGGACGATATATTTCAAATGGATATAAATTTAGACCACCATCAACACCAGAAATACTTAAGTGTTTTGTGTCTTCTTTTATATTTGCTGACCATGAACACTCAAATTGAAGTGTTGAATGATCATTAAAAGATATATAGCTAGTCACGTGATCATCTACATCAAACTTTTCATGATCAAATGGTCCCCAATCATTCAATTGATTTGGTAATTTGCTAAGACGATTATAACTTTTACCTAACACTTCTTTGGGTTCAATGTCATTTAGTAACCATAGTGACAAATCGAGCATATGACAGCCATAATCTATTAGACTACCACCACCCTGTAACGTTTTATTTGTAAACACACCCCATCCAGGAACTTTACGTTTACGCAATGCTTGCACACGGGTTACTAAAGGATCACCTACTACACCACTATCAATAGCTTTTTTTGCCGTAATCGCTGCATCTGTGAAGCGATAGTGATAACCTATTGCCAATAATTTATTAGCTTGTTTTGCAGCATCCACCATAGCTTCACATTCAGTTAAATTCATAGCCATTGGTTTTTCGCAAAATACATTAACTCCTGCTTCTAGAGCAGCAATACTTATCTCCGCATGAAATTTATTTGGTGTACAAATAGCTACTGCATCAACTTGTTCAAACATCGTATGATATGATTCATGAATATTTTTTATATTGAAATCATTTGCAACATTTTTTGCCAACACTATATCAACATCTTGAACTGCCACGACATCCACTAGATTATTTAAATTTTGAAAAGCTGGAATGTGTCTGTTACATGCAATGCCACCGCATCCAATAATACCCACTTTTAATTTATCCATATGCAGGCAACTCCCAACATTATTTTTTTGATATTTGTTCTAATGGTTGTACGTTTCCATATTGATGTCTTGGCGTATTACTGTTAAATGCCCACTTCACAGCATTCTTAATAACTTTTTGCACATTTAAATTATAATAGGTAGGATAGCTTTCATGTCCCGGTCTAAAATAGAATATTTTCCCGTCACCTCTTTTAAAAGTTGCTCCACTCCTAAAGACTTCTCCACCTTCAAACCAACTGATGAACACTGTTTCATCTGGTGACGGTATATCGAAATGCTCTCCGTACATTTCTTCTTTTTCAAGTTCAAAATATGAGTCAATTCCTTCAGCGATAGGATGTGTGGGATCAACAACCCAAAGCCGCTCTTTTTCATCTGCCTCTCGCCATTTAAGATCACACGAAGTGCCCATTAAACTCTTGAAAATTTTTGAAAAATGCCCTGAGTGTAAGACTATTAACCCCATACCTTCTAATACTTTCTGTTTTACTTTTTCTACCACTTCTTCATCAACTTCTTCATGTACTTTATGCCCCCACCAAATAAGTACATCTGTTTGTCCTATCACATCATCTGTTAAACCGTGTTGAGGTTCATCTAACGTTGCTGTAGTCACAGTATGATCATCTGTTAAAAATGATGCTATTACATGATGTATACCGTTTGGATAAACAGCCTGTACATCTTCATTTTCTTGTTCATGTCTAAATTCATTCCATATTGTAATATTCATAAAATACCTCCATAAGCTTTATTGATGATTTAAATAAACTGCTTTCCCTGTTTCAGCTGATTCGTAAATAGCTTCTAATATCTGAGTTACAACAAATGCTTCTTTTGGTTTAACCACGGGTTCTAAATCCTGAGTAATACTATTTATCCAAGCTCTCGCTTCTTCTTCTGCTTCATCTATCTTTTCACCTTCATAAAAATCAACACCAGCATTTTCTAATTCAATTTCAGAAGTATACAGTGTTTTTAAGTCTTCACCGTGTATACGCAAGCCATTTTTCATGTCAGCGCCACCATCAGTACCTGAAAGTGAACATTTAGCTTCATCAACGTCTAAAGAATTAAGTGCCCAGCTTGATTCTAGTATAATTGTGGCCCCATTCTTCATCTTGATAAATCCAAAGGCAGAGTCTTCTACCGTGAATTTATTTGGATCCCAGGAGCCCCAAGCATTAGCTGCATCCGCTTGTTTCCCCAATTTATGAAATGTAGAACCCATCACGGATTCAGCCTCATAATTATCCATCATCCATAATGTAAGATCTAACGCATGTGTTCCTATATCAATTAATGGACCGCCTCCCTGTTTCTCTTCATCTAGAAAAACACCCCATGTCGGTACCGCACGTCTACGAATAGCATGAGCCTTACTAAAATATATATCTCCTAAATCCCCACGTTGCGTTACTTTTCGTAAATATTGACTATCAGCACGAAATCTATTTTGATAACCAATAGTTAACTTTTTATTATTGTGCACTGCTGCATCAATCATTAATTGTGCTTCTTCAGAAGTTTTAGCCATAGGTTTTTCACACATTACATGCTTGCTTGCGTTCAATGCTGCTACAGTAATCTCTTGATGTGTATTATTCGGTGTACAAACATGAATAACTTCAATTGCATCATCTTTTAATAATTCAATGTAATCTTCATACACTGTCGCATTTTCATCACCATAACGGGTTGCTGCTGATTCAGCTTTTATTTTATCTATATCACAAAAGGCAACCATTGATACCTCTTGAATTTTTGCTAAACTTGGTAAATGTTTACCATTTGCTATACCTCCACAACCAATAACACCAACTTTAATTGTCATCGTCTCATCTCCTTAATTTTTGAACTTCCTAAAAGAAAACGCTTACAATAAAATACAAAAAAATATTTAAGCATTCTTTCTTACTTTAACTCCTTTAAAATTATAGTAGAATAAAAAATTAAAAATACCAATAAGTTTGACGTATTTAGAATTTATATATTAACATTAGATTATATTTTCAAAATTCGGAAATTTTTCCAATGAATAGGTGGAATCTTTTTATATGGTACTAGATCATCTTATTAATAAACATTTTGAACAACTAACAGAAAACGATTTACATATTATCAATATTATCAGACAAAACATTGATCAAATTTCGAACATGAAAATCCATGATTTAAGTAAACTTACACATACATCGATTTCTACAATTCATAGGTTAGTTAAAAAAATGGGGTTTGAAGGTTATAGTAATTTTAAATTTTACTTGAAAATGGATACAAAAACATCACCTACAGAATTCACAAATGCAGATACAATTGTTGAAGATGTTCAAAGAACAGTTGAACATCTTGAAATGTTTGACTATCAACCACTTAATGAATTAATTGAAGCTGCTCCATTCATCTATATATTTGGCACAGGTATGGCACAACAGAATGTAGCTCGTGAAGCTCAGAGACATATGCTATCTATTTCTAAAAGAGCTATTGTTATCAATGATGAAACGGAATTACGTTTAGCTATAAACCAAATGTCCTATGATGATTTACTTTTTGTTATATCGTTATCAGGGGAAACTAAAAATTTAATAGAGCCTATTCAACTTATCAAGGCCCGTGAACTACTTTACGTATCAATTACAACTTTGCACGATAACTATATTGCTAAACATGCTGCCTTTAATATTTACGTTAATAGTTCACCTATTCAATTTTTTAATAATACAGAATACTGCAGTTTCACACCTTATTATGTCGTATTTGATTTTATAGCAAGAACTTATCATAATTATAAAATTAATAATTAGTTTCATGTACATTTACTACTGACTTTATTACTACAAAATTCCAAATAAATCATTATATATGCTACATTGATAAAAAGTGGGGCGTTGTTTGAAAAACCATTTTATGTTTTAATTTCCACACCACCCCACTAATTTAAAATATTAACAAGACTAACTTGATTTATTTAAAATTTGTTCCACTTCTTCTCTTACTTGTGATACCGAAAGCCCAACAATAACTTGAACATTTCTCCCACTTTTAACAAGACCATGGGCCCCGCCTTCTGATTTAAAATAATTATCTGCTGCTACCTTTTCAGGATCATTTACAGTCACTCGTAGTCTTGTGGCACAATTAGTCACGTCAACTATATTATCTGCACCACCTAATCCTTCTATATATACATCTGCTTTCATTTGATATTCGCTATAACTATCAGAAACTGAATCTTGTTTTTTATTTTCGCGGTAGTCTTTTTTCGTATATAGTTTAGTATCTTTATTGTCATCTTTTTCTCTACCAGGCATTGGAATATCAAACTTCAATATTATAAATCTAAACAAGTAATAATAAATAAAGATAAAAATAATACCTATTACAAATTGAGCTAAATAGGTTCCCCAATGTGATCCAAATAATGGAATCCAATTGGTTGCTGCTATTTCAATAAAACCACCACCTAAATTCCCAACTAAGCCAAATGCATGCATAATTGTAACCATTGTTGCACCTAAAATAGCATGTATCAAGAATAAGAAAGGAGCAATAAATATGAATGTAAATTCTAATGGCTCAGTAATTCCTGCAAAAACTGCAGTCAAAGTGGCTGCCAATAATAGCGCACCTACCTCTTTCTTTTTATGAGGTTTAGCTGTGGAATATATAGCCAGCGCTATACCAATCGAACCAAAGATTTTCGTGTTACCTTGTAATAAGAATCCACCACCGGGGAATATATCTTTTAATGATTTAGTTGTCTCAGAATATTCAGTAAGGTGTGATATCCAATAAGATTTAATACCTCCATCTACAACAGCCGGACCATACTCAAATGGCGTATAGATAAAATGATGTAAACCTGTTGGTATCAATATCCTTTCTAAGAAGTGAAATAACCACACACCAACATAACTAGATGAAGCAAGAAAGACTTGTAACGATGCAATCCAACCTTGTACAATCGGCCAACCCCAACTTGTTAAAAAGGCAATTGGAATCATACAAAAGAATGCAAGCATAATTACAAATGGTGACCCCTGGAATATACCTAATGATTCAGGCAATTTCTTATCATAATAACGGTTATGTAACCATATTGCGATACCCGAGATAATTAAAGCACCAATAATGTTAGTATCTAATGTTTTAATACCCACTAATTCTGTTAGCCCTGTCGCATCGTCAACATTCTCTTTAAAGTTAACGCCAAAAGTAGGACCCCACGTCGTTAATATGCCATTAATAAAATAATTAAACATCATATATGTAACTACAGAAGACATCACTGCATGTCCTGCTGATTTTTTAGCTAATGAAATAGGTAAACCAATTACAAAAATTAGTTCTATATTTTCAAATACAGTCCATCCTCCGTTTTCAATTAATGACCATATTTGAAACCATAAACCATCAGGATCGGCAAGACCTCCCATAATAGCTTCATTTTTGAAAAGTGTTGCAATTCCAATAATAATACCGAAAAATGGGAACAATAACACAGGTACTATCATTGCTCCACCAAACCTACGTATTGCATTACCAATGTTTCGTCCAATATTCATAATCATCATCCTTTTCGCACACTTTGAAAGCGCTTTCTTAAAATGATGATATGCTTAATTATGTATAAGTTCAATATAATAACGCGATTCTGACATGTTATATCCTTGAATGATTTTATTTCCATCAAAAGGTAAATTTTCCAATCTTTTAATAAAACAGCACTTCTAAATATATCTTCTAAATTATAAATTCTTGATTCTATTTAATAAAAAAACAGCACTTTAATCCTCTTATTCGGATTAAAATACTGCATTCGCCCTAATATTCATTATTTATTGACCATGATAAATATTAAATTCAAGTGGTTTCACTTCATTATCTAACCATTCTTGATAAATTAATTTTTTCTTCACTTTATTGTCGATAATTGTAATACCACAATCACCACCGCCTGCGCCTGATGTTTTAGCTGCACCGCCGTATTTTTCGGCTATAGAACATAAAACTTTTAAATGCGCTGTCTCAATATCAATCGTTGCCTCTTTATCCATCGATTGAATGATTTCACGGTTTGTACGAATCATTTGCTGTACGCCTTTAATGTGATTTGTTTTGAAGGCATGAATCAGTTTTTCTACACATAAATGTGAACGCTCTAAGAATTTCCCGTAAAATGTAGGGTCTGATTTTAAGCGTTTAACTTCACTAACAAGATGATGTGATGACGCAGGAGAGCCTGTCCAACCAATTAGCACTTCCATATTTTCAGGAGGCTGCAACGGTTCAATATGTAGGCCTGGCCAGTTTTTATTTAATACTTCATTGACCGAAGTGTCCTCTATTTGTTGTGAAACCCACTCATGATCAAATGTACTATATGCTAGCCATCCTGTATAAATACTTACAGCAATGTCTCCACAAGAACTTAAACTTTGTAATTTCATATTAGCAATCACGGCTAATTTATAAATATAGAGATTGGATAAATGTGTCTCATAAAATTCATTTAATACTTTTACAACTGAAACGAGCACAGCTGCACTAGATCCTAACCCATACTTATGACCATTAGCATCGTCCAGATTACTATCTATCGTTAAATTAAAATGCTTTAAACTAATATTGTTACTGCGAACATACTGCTCAAATACTTCAATCGCAGTAATGACATACTTCAATTGTTTAGCAGCATGTACATCTGAAACAACGATTCTATCTTCACGTCTTTGGAAAGTCACAGGTTCATGGTGTAATGTTTTTGAATGTATTGTGCCTTGAGAAGCACTAGAATCTTCAATAGTAGCTGTTACAAATCGATCTACTGCAATTAATACAGATTTATATCCAGGTTCAGTAACAGCATATTCACCTGCAATATATAGCTTACCTGGTGCTTTGACTTGAATCATTTTATCTCTTCCTTACTCAATAATTTCAACGCCTGTGCCTATAATATCACTCGCAATGATTTGTGCTTCGTCAAATGATTTATGTAAGGCATCTATTACTGCTTGTTGATTTTTCTTTTCAACTAAAATTTTCACATTAGGACCAGCATCCATTGTAAAATAACAAGGATAACCCGCTTCACGACATTGATGTACGATATCCATTACAAGATAACTATCATCTACCATATATGTAAATGGTGGTTGTGCCCCTAAGTTCGTTGCATGCATACGTAAACCATTTGCCTCTATAACTTCACCTAGTTGCTTAAAGTCTTTTTGATTTATCGCATGTTTAACTGCTGATATATCTTCATCTACATGATCCAACCAATATTGATAAAATCGAGATGTATCGCGTGTATGTGACATACCAGCACGACTAGATACTTTTTTAGATTTATTATTGATTACTACAAATATCATTGCTAAGTCATTTTCCCAATTGTCTGCTTCAACAGGAAAACTGTATGATGTTTCATCATCATGACCTTTTTCCCATTCTACAAAGCCACCGTAGATACTTCTTGATGCTGATCCAGAACCTCTACGAGCTAACCTAGATAATGCTTTACCCGTTAATCCAAGATTTAAAGCCTTGTCACACGCAGCTGCTAATGCGGCATACGCACTTGCTGAGGAAGCTAGCCCTGCAGCAGTTGGTACATAATTGTCACTTTCAATATATGCATGTGCAGATGTACCACCTATTTCTCTGACGATATCCATAAATTTACTTATCTTAATGGCTTCGTTTTCTTCAACTACTTCACCATTTAAAATAAGCGTATCTTTAGTATAACTCTCATCAAAAGTAACTTTTGTTTCAGTATAAAAACGATCTAATGTTACAGAAAGACTATTATTCATCGGAATAATATAAGTTTCATCAGCCTTCCCCCAATATTTAATCAGTGCAATGTTTGTATGCGCACGTGCTTTACCACTATTGACCAACCTCATTACCCTCCTAAGTATTCAATCCACGTATGATGTGCACCTAAATCTGTTGCACATTTAGCGATGTTCTCTGCTATTTCTAAATCAGTTGCTAGTACAATCATACTACCACCTCTACCACCACCAGTTAGCTTACCAGCGATAGCACCTTGTTGCTTACTTTTTTCTAATATTTCTTCAATCTGCTCATGACTTACAGTTAACGTTCTCAAATTCTCCTGACATAAATTAAATACAGAGGCTAATTGTTTGAAATCATGGTGTTCAATTGACTCACTTGCTTCATGTACAAGTTTACCAATATGCTTTACATTTTGCAGATATTTATGATCTTTTTTACATAAATTGTGTACATCTTCTACTGCTTGTTTCGTAGAACCACGAATGCCTGTATCTATAACAACCATATAGCCGTTTAAATCTAATGGCTTTAAAGTTTGTACTTGTCCTTGTTGAAACCACACAGGCTTATTGGAAACAATAGTTTGTGTATCAATACCGCTTGGTTTACCGTGCGCAATACGCTCAGCCCAATTCGCTTCCTCAATTAATAGTGCATCGGATAACGGTTTTTTAAGATAATCAAAACTTGCACGCACAAAAGCCACTGCCATAGCAGCACTAGAACCTAATCCTCTAGAAGGTGGTAAGTTTGTATCAATTGACACTTTTATAGGCGTTTTAATACTATATTTTTCAATAAATCTTGTAATTACTGCTTTCAAATGTTCAGGTGCCTTACTTAATTCACCTTCAAATACTTCACTTTTGATAAAAGAAACGCTTGTTTCCTTCAAAGATTCAATTTTTGCTTTTACTTTACCAGTCGTGAATGGAATTGCAATTGCTGGTTCACCAAATGTTACAGCATGTTCACCAATTAATATTACCTTACCATTCGCTTCCCCGTATCCTTGTTGTGCCATATTTTCAATCACCTTTAGTATTTTCTTTAAATTGTATTTATATGTACTTATTTGTACAGTTCAGGCTTCTATTTATTTATCCCATAAAAATGCATTCATCACTTAAATTATATTTCCAAGGAAATCTTTTGTTTTCATTTTATTAATAATGAAAAAGAAGTCGTATTTAAGTATGCAATTTTTTAAATTCAGATAAAATTCATTAGCATTAAACATTTTCATTATTTTTGCAAACATCATTTTATATTATCTCACAAATTCTATATAATGCCATACGACTCTGGTCATAGTTTATCAAATTCTATAAACTAAACCTGCCTACATTATCATAAAGACCTATAAATGATCGTCACAAAAATTAATACCAGATGCTAATTCATCTTCATACTTACTCATTATAAAACGCCTAGGCCATATATTCAAAAACTTACATTGAAAATAGCCAAATTTATTAATTATTTGTTTTTTAACCATACTTTCACTATATTACTTATTTCATTTCTATAATTCAACAGATTTAAAAATCTATTGCTATAAATCTTATTTAATTTAACAAAATAAAAAAAGACTAGTATGCATACTTAACCTTTAAGTACCCATACTAGCCTCACTCTAATCTAATTCATTGTTTGATTGATTTTAGCATTACGCTCTATCATTTTTTCAAAATAACCTTCATATAATTGCCACTCTTCATCAGTGATTGGCTCCATGTTCAAGCGCCCACCTAAATCTTTGATTGCATACAACAATTGGAACATCACATCTTGGACTGTTATCTTCTTATTTAATAGCGTTTCTAAAGATGCCATACAAGATGGTTCAATATTGGGGTAAGTAAACTTAGTTTCTTCACCTTTTAATGCACGTTCATAAAATGACTGCATCATCTCAGCTCTTTCACTGCCGTCGCCTTCTACACAAAGGTAAATTTGAACAGCAATACCACCACGAACACGTCTTTGTGAAATACCGGCAAACTTTTTACCATTAATACTCAAGTCAAATTTACCTGGGCAGTATGACCTTGTGATTTCATGTGTCGCTATTTCAACATCTTCATCTTCAAACATTTTAGCAATTAATAAATACATTACAGAAAAAGCTTCATCAATTGTTATGTCATGTTTCCCTTTAAAAATTAATGATATATTTAGCACACCTTGATCTAAGACCACACCTAGTCCACCCGAGTTTCTAACAATCGCATTATAACCACGCTCTTCTGTAAGATAACGTATACCATCTTGCAAATAAGGTAACCTTGAATCATGAATACCTAGTATTACAGTATGTTGATGTACCCATGTACGAACAACACTACATGATAAATCTTTTCCTACACTTTCAGAAAAAGTATCATCAAATGCAAATGATTGCATAGGCGCCAAACCTGAAGAATGATCTATATAACGCCAATCAGCGGCATTAAAATATTTGCTTGCTAAATCCATTATTGTAATGACTGCGCAGCAGTAATGATTGACAGATTATATACGTCTTCTATTGAACAACCACGTGATAAATCATTTACTGGTGAATTAAGACCTTGTAATACTGGACCGACTGCATCAAATCCACCAAGACGTTGAGCAATTTTATAGCCTATATTTCCAGCTTCTAAACTTGGGAATACGAATACATTTGCATCGCCTTGAATTTTAGCGTCTGGCGCTTTTTTCTTCGCAACTTCTGGTACAATTGCTGCGTCAAATTGGAATTCACCATCAACAACAACGTCTTCAATATTGTCAGCTTTAATTTTCTCTTGAGCCATGTCTACAGCGTTTGAGACTTTTTCAACGTCATCTGATTTAGCAGATCCTTTTGTTGAGAAACTTAACATTGCAACGCGTGGTGACATTCCGAAACTTTTAGCAGATTTAGCACTTTCAACTGCAATTTCAGCTAAATCTTGTGCTTCAAGTGTAGGGTTAATTGCACAATCACCAAAAATATATTGTTGGTCGTCTTTAATCATAAAGAAGATTCCTGAAGTTTTAGATACACCAGGTTTTGTTTTGATAATTTGTAATGCTGGGCGCACAGTATCTCCAGTAGAATGAGCAGCACCACTAACAAGTCCTTCTGCTTTACCAGTATAAACAAGCATTGTTCCGAAATAGTTAACATTTTTCAACATTTCTTGTGCTTGTTCTTCTGTTGCTTTACCTTTACGACGTTCAACAAAAGCAGTTACTAATTCTTGCTTTAATTCACTTGTTTCTGGATCGATGATTTCTAAATTAGCAATATCTAAACCTTTGTCATTAGCTAAAGCTTTAACATTTGCTTCATTACCTAATACTACAGGTGTCACATAGTCTGTCCCTTGTAATTGTGTTGCCGCTGTTAATACTCGTTCATCTTCCCCTTCAGGTAAGACTATTTTCACGTTTTTTCCTGAAAGTTTTTCTTGTAATACATCTAATAAAGACATAAGGGCCTCCTCAAATTTTCAATTCTTTTTATTTTACGAATACCATTATACGTTATTTTTTCTTAGAATTCCATGTCACCAATTTGTAATCATTTACTTATGTTTTAACACTTCCTTTATGGTAAAATTTTGTAGTGAAGACATAGAAATTTTCATAAAAGGAGAGATTTAAATGCCACAAGCACCAGAAACATTAGATGGATGGTACAGTTTACATTTATTATATGCGATTGATTGGTCAAGCCTACGTTTAGTGCCAAATGAAGAACGTCAAAATCTCGTACAAGAGTTACAATCGTTTTTAGACAAACACGAATCAGCACGCGCAAATAATACTGGTGACCATGCATTTTATAATATAACAGGTCAAAAAGCAGATATTCTTTTATGGGCATTACGTCCAGAAATGAAAGACTTAAATGCCTTTGAAAATGAATTTAACAAATTAAAAATCACTGATTTCTTAATCCCAACATATTCATATGTTTCTATCATTGAATTAGGAAATTATCTTGCAGGAAAATCTGATGAAGATCCTTACGAAAATCCTCATATTAAACCAAGATTATTCCCTGAATTACCACATTCGGAATATATCTGTTTCTATCCAATGGATAAACGTCGTAACGAAACATACAACTGGTACATGTTACCACTTGAAGAACGCCAAGAGCTTATGTATGCACACGGCAAAATCGGTCGTCAATACGCTGGAAAAATCAAACAATTTATTACTGGCTCAATGGGATTCGATGACTTTGAATGGGGTGTAACCTTATTTGCAGATGATCCATTACAATTCAAAAAAATCGTCTCTGAAATGAGATTTGATGAAACGACAGCACGCTATGGTGACTTCGGTAGTTTCTATGTAGGACACATTGTTAAGAAAGAAAGTTTACAAGACCTTTTTTCATTATAAATATATGAAATAAGAAGAACAGAATGAGAACTAATTTGCGTAAATGCTACTAACTCATTTTAATAAATCCACATTATGATTAAAAAAGATCTCGTCACTAGATTAACTAATGACGAGGTCTTTTAATTTTGAGACAAGGGTTATGCCCCAGTGCTCAATTTATTGTAGTGTGTTTGGGAGAACTTTAGTCACTACTTAATTTAAATATTAACTGTTTATATTGTCGCTACTCAATATATGTCTGTAACAGTTAACTAATACTATTTTAACCTATTTGAAACATTTGAAACATAAGTGCATTAGAAAGATTGTGCAAAATACATAAATCCCCTTATATAACAAGTTCAGAGCGATTCTTATAACAAAATGTAATAATAAAGTGTTACAATAAAAATTATTAATTCAATAACTTATTCCCACGCTATGAGTACGGTTCAATAGTGTTGGTTAAATACATTTTTATTTGGTGATTAAAATGACAATTTATAATCAAACAATCGAGAGCTATGATGAAAAAATGGCAAAAGATGTTATTATGCTTGCTGGAAGAATTCTATTAGAATCAGGCGCAGAAGGTTCACGCGTAGAGGATACGATGACAAGGATGGCTTTTACTCTAGGCTATAAAGAGAGTAATAGTTTTGTTACGAATACTGTCATCAATTTTATGCTACATAATGAATCTTATCCAAGGATTTTTAGAATTAAAACACGAGACACAAACCTACTTCGCATTTCACGAACAAATGGCATTTCTAGGCGACTGGCACTTGGCGACATCTCTTTAGAAGACGCATTTCAAGAATTACAAAAAATATACAATGAACAAAGCATTCAAAACCATTATCTTTTTTACAAATTTATAGCTGCCGCAATTATTTCAATCAGCTTTTTATATTTACAAGGTGGTTATTTAATAGATGTTTTTACCGCTTTAGTAGCTGGGTCTTTAGGCTATATCGTAGTAGAATTATTACATCAAAAATTGCACGCTCAATTTATTCCTGAATTTATGGGGGCGTTAGTAATTGGCTTAACTACAATTATAGGACATCATCTCATTCCAGGTGGTTCTATCGCCACTATTATAATTGCCGCAGTTATGCCGATTGTACCTGGTGTATTAATCACAAATGCCATTCAAGATTTGTTCGGTGGACATATGTTGATGTTTACCACTAAATCATTAGAAGCGCTTGTCACAGCTTTTGGTATCGGAGCTGGCGTTAGCACAATACTAATTATTTTTTAGGAGTTATGTCTATGTTTTGGATATTAAATTTTATATTTAGCTATACCGCTTCCCTCTTTTTCGGTGTAATATTTGATGTTCCTAAACGTCTATATAACATTGTCGGACTTGTTGGATCTTGTGGTTGGATGGTTTATATTTTATTTTATGATGGCTTATCTGCTCACACGATTTACTCTAGTTTCTTTGGAAGCCTTGCTTTAGGCTGTTTAAGTCATATCATGGCTCGCGTTAAAAAAGAACCCGTTATTATCTTTATGATTCCAGGGATAATTCCATTAGTTCCAGGAGGGCTAGCTTTTGATGCAACTAAGAATCTGGTACTGTTAGAGTTCAGTAAAGCTATAAATACAATGTTAGAAGTCACACTTATAGCTGGTGCAATAGCTTTAGGACTGCTCTTTGCTGATCAAATAGCTAAACTAATCGTTTCCGGAGCAAAAATACGTAAAAAACGTGTATAATCACTACAATAGACACATAAAAGAAGGACAGTACATGGTGTACTGTCCTTCTTTTTATATAATTATATTTTTACTATTACATGCTAACTACATATTTTTACGAGAAGTAATAACTATTAATTCGCTTTTTCTGACTTATGTTCATTTATTAGATCTACCACATCATCTTCTGAACGATTTAAAATCAATCTACTTAATTTATCGTTGTCCATACGCTTCAGTTTTGGATAGCGAACTATAAAGAAGATTAAACCAATCACTAACCAACCACCTAAAGCAATATATGAAGGTCCAGATAATGACGCTGGTGAACCAGGAACTAATAATAATAATAAGAAAATAAATGATACGATTGAGCCTAAGATTGCTAATATTTTATAAACAGGACTGTACGTATTGCTAGATTTATTAAAACTAAATAACCTAGCAGCTGACAGACAAGTAATAAAGTATGCAATAGATACTCCTGTTGACGACATATCGACAATCCAAGTCAATGCCGTACGACCTAACCACGGTGCAATTAACGTAATCGCAACTAAGAAGATAATTGCAATATAGGGTGTTTTATATCTATTATGCAATTTACTAAATACTGATGGCATAATACCTGAACGGCCCATAGAGAATAACAAGCGACTTGAGCTCATTAAGAAGCCATTTAACCCAGTGAAAATCCCCATAATAATAGCAATTGCTAACACTGCTAAACCAATATAGCCAAAGGCTTCTTGTGTTACAGCACCTGTTAACCATAAGTTTCCATTTAAACTCGTCGATGAAGTGCTTAACCAACTAGTGTATAATATCATCAATACATAGGTAAATGCAGCAGCTAATAAACTATATACAATAAGTTTGAATGTTTTATTAGGCGAAAAATCAAATTCTTCAGCTGTCTGTGGTATATTATCAAATCCAACATAAGCCCATGGCGCAATTGCCACAATCATTATGATGGAAGTAAACCATCCCTTACTTTCATTAGTTAATGGTTGTAAATTTTCAAAAGAAAAGTTATTACCAAAGAAAGAACCAAAAAATAATAATATTATTGTAATAACCATTGCTACACAGAAATAGTATTGTAGAGACCCTGAAACACTTGCACCTTTAATTGCTATAAACATAAAGACAATTAATAATAATGAAGCAATCAGAATTTCAGTGATATAAACATCCCATCCTGCTATCGTATATAATTTACCAGTTTCTAAAATATCAGGTAGTAAAAATTTAATTAATAAACTAAATGCTGTGGCATTTAATGCAACCACACAAATATACCCAAATGTTAAGAACCAGGATGAGAAGAAACTCACGTATCTCCCAAATCCTAAAAAGCTAAATGCAAAGGCTCCGCCCGAAACAGGAAAACGTTCTACTAATGCACCGTAACTTACCGCAATGAGTATCATTAATAATGCACCGATTACAATACCTATCGCAGCAGAAATTGGGCCTGATTGACCTATCCAGTCACCAGGTAATATGAATGCCCCCCAACCGATACACGATCCATAGGCGATTGCCCATACAAACTTCTCAGATAAATTCTGTTTTAAATCTCCTCTATCTATCTGTTTTTCATTTTGACTCATAAATAAAATTCACCTCATGGAGTGTATTATACCCATAAGATGAATTCTATAACAATTATAAATTTATAATTTAATCGTTGCTATAACTAACATTAGCCAGCCAGCAATAAATAGCACACCGCCAATTGGTGTAACCGCGCCTAATATGCGAATTTGAGTTAAAGCTAAAATATATAATGAACCACTGAAAAATATAATACCAAAGAATAGTAACCAACCTGCCCAATTGACATTCATCGATGTAGTACCACTAATGATACCTATCGCTAATAATCCTAGACCATGATACATCTGATAAGTTGTCGCCTTTTCCCAAATTGATAAGTATTTTTCTGATAGCTTATTTTCTAATCCATGTGCACCAAAAGCACCTGTACCTACTGCCATCATTGCATTAAGTGCGCCTAAAATAATAAACACTTTCATCATGTTAATTTCCATCCTTCCATTATTTAAAAATCAAAGATTGAGTCGCCATTTCCTATTTCATCATCAGTAACCAATTTATTAGAATTTAATCCTGTGTCGGTCGTTACATTCTGATTGGAACTATTTGGAACTTTTCCACCCATCGCTCTGATTTCATTTTCAGAAATATTCGATTTAGTATTTCTCTGTTGTACTGTTGATGATTTAAAAGAAGATGATACATTAAAACTATTGTCACTATATCGTTGTTTATTAGAACGAGTTTCAGTAACTAATGATGTTAATGTATGAATCGCATATATATGCTTTTCAAAATCAGTATTACTTTGAGCTTCGTCCGCTTGGACTAGCTCCTGTTCAATCAATTGAATAATCTTTTCTTTTTCCATGTATTAATCCTCACTCTCACACCAATTCACTGGTTGAATACCATTTGCTTGTAAATATTTATTTGTCAGAGAATACGGTTTTGATCCAAAGAACCCACGATATGCTGACAACGGACTCGGATGTGGAGACTGAATAATATGGTGTTTCGTAGTGTCTATCAGCTTAATTTTCTGTTGCGCGGGTTTCCCCCATAAAATAAACACGACATTTTTCAATTGTTCAGATACTGCTTTTATCACTTCATCAGTAAAGACTTCCCAACCAATATTTTTATGAGAATGCGCTTCCCCTTGGCGAACCGTCAAAACAGTATTTAACAATAAGACACCCTCACGCGCCCAATCTTGTAAATGTGGTGATTGTCTTACACAACCGATATCATCTTCAAGTTCTTTATACATATTTCGCAAAGAAGGAGGAAACTTAGCATCTGGTTGTACTGAAAAGGCTAATCCATGTGCTTGATTTGGTCCATGATAAGGATCTTGGCCTAATATAACCACTTTCACTTGTTCAAAAGGAGTTAAGTCAAACGCCTGATAAATATTTTCCTTATCTGGATACACCACTTCAGTAGTATATTCTTTTTCTAAAAAATCATGCATAGCAGTAAAGTCATGTCGCGTAGTTATATCATGAAAAACATCCGACCATTCCATATCGTCTCACCTCATTCATATAGTAACATAAAGAACCACTTTTTTGCTTTAGCAAAATTAGTGGTTCTTACACATGAGCCTATGCTCAGGTGAGCCTCTCCCATCTATCTCGGTAACGAG
>ERZ1023420.10-NODE-10-length-195107-cov-32.151826_pt1 | contig 195107 bp, 198 predicted proteins | sample MGYA00380512_ERZ1023420 | MGnify/ENA primary metagenome ERZ1023420 (study PRJEB33173, sample SAMEA4830390) | metagenome | study: EMG produced TPA metagenomics assembly of the PRJEB25223 data set... | reverse complement strand
GGAAAGCGTGCACAAAAAAACTGCCAACAAAGTCGGAGACTTTGTCGACAGTCTGGCACCTCCATATTATTGGAGGTGTATTTTTTTATGCTTAAAATTTAAGACAATATATTAATCGAAAGTTAATTTAATGACTCAAACGTTAATTTGTAGGAATATCGAAAGGCAGACGAACTGTCTCGCCCTCAATTAAATTATAATTACCTGAAGTAGTGCGATTTAAAAATGTTAGAAAGATATCGTAATCGGAAGTTACAACATCAATATGATAACTCACTTTGTCCGTGTAGTTTTGCTCGCGCAATAAGAAAGGTGTGCTTTCTAACTCGTATTCAAACTTGCCTGTTAAATCATAACCTATAGTTACAGTAGTAGGTATAGCAGGGCGTAAAGCGACACGTCCGATATCAAATATGACATCCCTCACAGCGCCACTATAAGCGCGTATTAAGCCGCCACCGCCTAATTTAATTCCACCGAAGTAACGTGTAACCACGACGCATGCATTGTGGATTTCAAGCTTTTTTAGAATTTCTAACATTGGTACGCCGGCTGTACCACTTGGTTCACCGTCATCATTTGCTTTTTGAATGTTCATTTGATCACCAATTGTGTATGCCGAACAGTTATGATTAGCTTCTTTATGTTTTGCTTTGACAGCTGCAATAAAATCTTTTGCTTCATCTTCTGATTCAACAGGTTTAATATGCGCTATAAAACGCGACTTACTAATTATATTTTCAATCGTATGTTCTTGTTTAATTGTTTTGATTGTGTCATCCATTTATAGTCACCTCGAGTATGTATTATACGTTTAGTCATTTTCAGTGAATCAGTTATTAACTAATATTATACACTGTATTGAATTATAGATTAAATGTTAAAATAAATTTTCTTTTAAGCAAAAGTAAGGTATTATAGTTGTGAGTATAATTGAGGAGGATTATGATGAAAATCGCTGTCTTGACAGATTCAACGAGTTATCTATCTCAAACATTAATTGAAAAATATAATATAAAAGTAGCCCCATTAAGTGTCACTTTTGATTCTGGAGAAAATTTTGTTGAGAATGCAACAATATCAACGGATGAATTTTATAAACGCATGAAAACATCTGATACTATTCCAACAACTAGCCAACCCGCGATTGGAGATTTTTTGGAGAATTTCGAGCAACTACGTGAAGAAGGTTATACAGATATTATTTGTGTATTTTTATCTGGAGGTATTAGTGGTTGTTATCAAACAGCTACTCAAGCTGGAGAAATGGTAGAAGGTATCAATGTTCATACATTCGATTCAAAATTAGCTGCAATGGTTGAAGGTGCATATGTACTCAAGGCCATTGAAATGATTGAACAAGACTATGAACCACAAGCAATCATTGAAGAGTTATATGCGATGCGAGAAGATACTGGTGCGGTTTTAATGGTGGATGACTTGAAAAATCTGCAAAAAAGTGGACGAATCACAGGTGCACAAGCATGGATTGGTACAATGCTGAAAATGAAGCCAGTATTGAAATTTGAAGATGGTAAAATAGTACCTGACGAGAAAGTAAGAACAAAAAAACGCGCATTACGTAAAATGATTGATAAAGTTATTGCAGAAGTAAAAGATTTTGAAGAAGCAACATTATTTGTTATCGAGGGCGACATCGCGGAAGACTCAGATTGGATTCAACATGAGTTAGAAGAAAAATATGCGCAATATCCAGTCTATCGTTCTAGTTTCGGACCTGTAATCGCAGCTCATCTAGGCTCAGGTGGAATTGGATTAGGTTATGTAGGGCGTAATATTCGTACAAAATAATATTTTTATAATAAAGACATGTTTGGCTTTGTTGCCACATGTCTTTATTTGGAGGTAAAGAGCGATAAAATATTATGGTAGATTAATTTTAGATAAATCACTTTTAACAAATGAAACGATAAGTCATGTATCAAAAGGTGTAATTATAAAAAAGAATAAGTGGTATTGTATGCAATGTCATACTAATCAACCAAGCCATTACTATAAATATTATTCAGAAGTTTTAAATAAGTATATCGTTTATTGTAGAAACTGTATTAATTTAGGAAGAATGGACAGTGTTCACTCTGTTTTCATCACAGCATCACAAAATTGCGTTTCGTCGGGCACATTTCAATTGCAATTTAACCTTTCGGAACAACAGAGCTATGCATCAAATGAAATTTTAGCTGCTACAAAGGCATTTCGTTCAAAGTTATTATATGCAGTGACAGGTGCAGGAAAGACGGAGATGATATTTGAAGCTATTCAATATGCACGTAGTCAAGGATTTAATGTTGCCGTTGTTTCTCCTAGAGTGGATGTAGTTATCGAGGTGAGCATGAGAATTGCAGAAGCCTTTCAGCAAGAAGATATTGATGTTTTATACCAAGGGCATGGACAAAAATATAATGGACATTTCATCGTGGCAACAATAAATCAGTTATATCGTTTTAAAAGGCATTTTAATTTAATTATTGTTGATGAAGTAGATGCTTTTCCTTTAGACATAGACCCTTCTTTATTTGAAGCGGTTAAACACGCTTCAAATAAACATTGTTCTCATATTTATATGACTGCTACGCCATCGAAAAACTTACTCCAAAGATTGAATTATATTGATGTGATTGTCTTACCTGCACGTTTTCATAGACACTCCCTTCCGATACCTCATTTTAAATACTTCAACTTAAAACCTCACCAAATACAAAGGAAACTATTTAATATTTTAAGAAAGCAAATTACTAATCAACGTTATACACTCGTATTTTTTAACAATATTCAATTAATGAAAGAAACTTATAACCAATACAAAACTCGGTTCAAGTCAATAACTTATGTGCACAGTGATGATGTTTATCGCTTGGAAAAAGTAAAAGACTTAAGAAATGGAAAGTATCGTATTGTGTTTACGACTACAATATTAGAACGCGGTTTTACGATGGCTAATTTAGACGTTATAGTGTGCAACAGTAATAACTTTTCAACCAATGCATTGATTCAAATAGCTGGGAGAGTTGGACGCAAGAGAGAAGACCCCAGTGGACTTGTTTTGTTTTTGCATGAAGGTATCACATTTAAAATGTTACAGGCACGTAAAAACATTAAACGTATGAATCAATTGGCTCGTGAAAAAGGGTGGATAGATGACTAAATGTATACAGTGCCAAACAATATATATTGAACCGTTTAATGCTAAAACATTCTATAAAAAAGCGTCAAAGTTCTGTGATAGTTGTTTAGGTCTGTGGGAAAAGGCTAAGCTGTCATCAGAAAATCGGTGCCAGCGATGTTTGAAACGATTAGATATAAATGAAACAGCTTGCTTAGACTGTAAGTTTTTGGCGTCAAAATTTAAACTAATGCATCAACTTTACTGTAATTACCAATATAAAGGTATTGTAAAACAGTTATTACATGAATATAAATTTATGAAAGATGTGGCACTTGCTGAAGTATTAGCAGCACAAATGCAACTGCCTAAAATGAAATACGATTATGTCATACCTATACCGTCATCGAGAGAAAGAGATCAGGCACGTACATTTAATCCTGTGACGTGTGTCTTAGATCATATGAATGTAGCGTATGAATCTCTATTAATAGCAAAAGTGAGACCGAAACAATCCGTATTAAATAAATTACATCGTGTGGAGCTGACCAATCCATTTGAAATTGTGCGAAACATAGATTTGGAAAACAAAAATGTTTTACTTGTAGATGATATATATACTACAGGATTAACAGTTCATAATGCGTTAGCAACACTACTTATTAGAAAAATCAGAAAATTCGATGTGTTTACGTTTGCACGATAACATAAAAGTGGTATTATAAGAGTAAGCAATATTACCAATATAGAGGTTTTAAAGGAGTCGATTATTATGATCAGATTTGAAATTCACGGGGAGAACCTCACTATTACTGATGCGATTCGCAACTATATTGAGGAGAAAATTGGTAAACTAGAACGTTATTTTAACGATGTGCCAAATGCAACTGCACACGTTAAAGTGAAAACGTACCAAAACTCAGCTACTAAAATAGAAGTAACTATTCCATTGAAAAATGTTACTTTACGAGCTGAAGAACGTAACGATGACTTGTATGCAGGCATTGATTTAATTAATAGCAAACTAGAAAGACAAGTTAGAAAATACAAAACACGCGTAAATCGTAGAAATAGAAACCGTGGTGAGCAAGAAGCATTTGCATCACTACCAGAAGAAAATGAAGCAGTAGAAATTCAAAATGACGATTCTGAAAATGAAATCGAAATTATTCGTGCTAAAAATTTCAGCTTGAAACCAATGGATTCAGAAGAAGCAGTATTACAAATGGACCTATTAGGACATGATTTCTTCATTTTTACAGATCGTGAAACAGATGGAACAAGCATTGTTTACAAAAGAAAAGATGGTAAATATGGGCTAATTGAAACAACTGAATAACATTTTAATTTAGTTTCATATAAAATAACAGTAGCGTTCATGATTGTGTTAAATCGTGGACGCTCATTTTTTGCTATGTTACTATAAAATAATTTGAAAGTTATACATGAAATTGTGTATATTTTTAGTGAACAGGGTTTCGAAGACGAATTAAAAAATAACTAAGTTTATGTTTGATGTCACAATCAACATATATATTGAAGTCTATAAGTGTAAATTTAAGCTTATTAATGATAATATAAGTTGTTGTAAGCTAAGAGTTATTAAGCTAAAGGAGCGAACAAAATGGGTTTTTTATCAAAAATTGCAGATGGCAATAAAAAAGAAATAAAACGCCTTGGTAAATTAGCCGACAAAGTCCTTTCATTAGAAGAGGATATGTCGATATTAACTGATGAAGAAATTAAAGGGAAAACAAAAGCATTTCAAGAACAGTTACAAGCTGAAGAAGATATAAAAAAACAAAATAAAATACTAGATGATATTTTACCAGAAGCTTTTGCAATCGTACGAGAAGGTTCAAAACGCGTGTTCAACATGATTCCATACAAAGTACAAGTTATGGGTGGTATTGCAATTCATGGTGGCGATATTTCAGAAATGAGAACTGGTGAAGGTAAAACATTAACAGCAACGATGCCAGTTTATCTAAATGCTTTAACAGGGCGTGGCGTACACGTAATTACGGTCAATGAATACTTATCTAGTGTTCAAAGCCAAGAAATGGCTGAATTATATGAGTTTCTTGGATTATCTGTTGGCTTAAATTTAAATAGTAAGACAACAAATGAAAAGAGAGAAGCCTATGCATGTGATATTACGTATAGTACAAACAATGAGCTAGGTTTTGACTACTTACGTGATAACATGGTGAATTATGCAGAAGAGCGTGTTATGAGACCGTTAAACTTTGCTATTATTGATGAGGTTGACTCTATCTTAATCGATGAAGCACGTACACCATTAATAATTTCAGGTGAAGCAGAGAAATCTACTTCCCTTTATACGCAAGCAAATGTTTTTGCAAAAATGCTAAAAAGTGAAGATGACTATAACTTTGATGAGAAAACAAAAGCAGTTCAATTAACAGAACAAGGTATCGATAAAGCTGAACGTATGTTTAAAATTGATAACCTATATGATGTGAAAAACGTCGATATTATTAGTCACATTAATACTGCATTACGCGCTCATGTAACATTACAACGAGATGTAGATTACATGGTCAATGACGGCGAGGTGCTTATTGTCGATCAGTTTACAGGTCGTACAATGCCCGGACGTCGATTCTCTGAAGGGCTACATCAAGCTATTGAAGCCAAAGAAGGCGTAAAAATTCAAAATGAATCTAAGACAATGGCATCTATAACATTCCAAAACTATTTTAGAATGTATAATAAATTATCAGGTATGACGGGTACTGCAAAAACGGAAGAAGAAGAGTTTAGAAATATATACAACATGACTGTGACTCAAATACCTACAAATAAACCGATTCAACGTATAGATAAACCCGATTTGATATACATTAGTCAAAAAGGTAAGTTCGATGCAGTAGTTGAAGATGTAATTGAAAAGCATAAGCAAGGTCAGCCTGTACTTTTAGGTACCGTGGCAGTGGAGACCAGTGAATACATCTCTAACTTATTGAAGAAAAATGGCGTACGTCATGATGTATTAAATGCTAAAAATCACGAACGTGAAGCAGATATTGTTGCCAATGCTGGCCAACGTGGCGCTGTTACGATTGCTACGAATATGGCAGGTCGTGGTACAGATATTAAACTAGGTGAAGGCGTTGAAGAAATAGGTGGACTCGCAGTGATTGGTACGGAAAGACACGAATCTCGTCGTATCGATGACCAATTACGTGGTCGTTCTGGTCGTCAAGGTGATAAAGGTGATAGTCGTTTCTATTTATCACTTCAAGATGAATTGATGGTGCGTTTCGGCTCAGAGCGTTTACAAAATATGATGAATCGCTTAGGTATGGATGATTCTACACCAATTGAGTCTAAGATGGTTTCACGTGCAGTGGAATCTGCACAAAAACGTGTTGAGGGTAATAACTTCGATGCGCGTAAACGTGTTCTTGAGTTTGATGATGTATTACGTAAGCAACGTGAAATTATTTATAGTGAGCGTAATAATATTATTGATAGTGATACAAGTGGTGATTTAGTCGATCAAATGCTTCATTCAACATTAGAGAGAAGTGTTCACTATCACGTGAATGAAGAAGTAGACGAACCTGATTATGAACCATTCATTAATTATGTCGATGATGTATTTTTAAATGAAGGCGACTTAAAAGTTGAAGACATTAAAGGGAAAGATAAAGAAGACATTATTGAAATCGTTTGGAATAAAGTTGAAGTAGCGTTAAAAGACCAAAAAGAAAAGATTGGTACGCAATTTGACGAATTTGAACGTATGATACTACTTCGCTCTATTGATACACATTGGACTGACCATATCGATACGATGGATCAACTTAGACAAGGTATACATTTACGTTCTTATGGACAACAAAATCCGTTGCGTGATTATCAAAATGAAGGTCATCAATTGTTTGATACAATGATGGAAAATATTGAAGAAGACGTAAGTAAATATATTCTTAAATCAGTTGTTTCAGTTGAAGATGACGTAGAAAGAGACAAAGCTACTGACTTTGGTAAAGCTGAACACGTTTCTGCAGAAGATGGCAAAGAAAAAGCTAAATCGTCACCATATGTTAAAGATGAACATATTGGTAGAAATGACCCTTGCCCTTGTGGTAGTGGTAAGAAATATAAAAACTGTCACGGTGCGTAACACATGTGATTATAAATTAAACCGGGAGCTTTGATAGTCGTATCATTAACTTCCGGTTTTATTTTTGTTTTAGAACATTACAGGTTAACGGAGGAGATTAAGTGTAAAGTTGAAATGTTAACCTCTAGTTATGTAGAATAGTGATATTGGATAAAATAAATAAGATGAATAAGTATGTTTTGTAAGTACTTCATTTAAATGATAATAGGAGAGATGCAAAATGGAATTATCAGAAATCAAGCGAAATATTGATGCTTATAGAGAAAGATTAGAACAACTTAGGGGGTCTCTTTGACTTAGAAGAAAAAGAGACGAATATTAAGGAATTCGAAGAGATGATGACAGATCCTACTTTTTGGGATAATCAAGATAAAGCGCAAGAGGTAATTGATAAGAACAATGCTTTGAAATCAATTGTGAATGCTTATAGATCACTTGAATCAACTCTGGAAGACATGGATACGACAAGAGCATTACTATTAGAAGAAAATGATGACACAATGAAACAAGAATTGGAAGAAGACGTTCATATGTTTGAAGGCCAGTTAGATAACTTTGAGTTACAATTATTGTTAGATGGTCCATATGACACGAACGACGCAATTATGGAGTTACATCCAGGTGCAGGTGGTACCGAATCACAAGATTGGACTAACATGTTATTAAGAATGTACCAGCGTTACTGTGAGCAAAAAGGGTTTAAGGTAGAAATTGCTGATTATTTACCTGGAGATGAGGCTGGAGTTAAAAGTGTAACGATAATCGTAAAAGGTCATAATGCTTATGGTTATTTAAAAGCTGAAAAGGGAGTGCACCGACTTGTTAGAATTTCTCCATTTGATTCTTCAGGTCGTAGACATACATCATTTGCATCATGTGATGTAATCCCACAATTTAATAATACCGAGATAGCAATTGAAGTTAATCAAGATGATATTACAATTGATACTTTTAGAGCATCAGGTGCAGGTGGACAACATATCAATAAAACTGAATCAGCTATCCGAATTACTCACCATCCAACTGGTATAGTTGTAAATAACCAAAACGAACGTTCTCAAATTAAAAACAGAGAAGCTGCTATGAAGACTTTGAAATCTAAGTTATATCAATTAAAAATTGAAGAACAAGAACAAGAAATGGCAGAAATTAGAGGAGAACAAAAAGATATAGGCTGGGGTAGTCAAATAAGATCTTATGTATTCCACCCATATGCCATGGTTAAAGATCATCGTACTAATGCTGAAACTGGTAAGGTTGATGCGGTTATGGATGGAGACATTAGTTCGTTTATAGAAGCATATTTACGCAGTCAGATGGACCATAGCGAAAAATAAGCATTAATGTAATTGAATATATGATATAAAGTAGCAAGCTGAAGCTTACTATGTATAGAGGGGATGTGATAGCGATTAAATTTAACATGTTGATTGCTATTTCATCCCTTATTTTTTGGATTTTTTAGTGAATGTTAAGAAAAGATATGCGAACTTTAACAAATGGATAGGCAGTCTATTCGTTAAATAAAGTGAAAATATATAATTATATATTTTGATGTCTTTAAAACTTTAATAGTTGGATGTAAAATGCATTTTTTAATATTACATAGTCTGATACTCGCAGAATAATAATCTTTATTCAAACATAGTTTTATCAAGGGATTAGACGAGATTTAAACGATATAAAATTATTCGTTAAAATTGAAAATTGACTGTTGTATTACAGTATAATAACAAACACATATGGCTATGGAGGATATGCTATATTATTCTTGATTAAAATTAAGAAAGTAAAGGATGAAATATGTAATGAAGAAAGGATTAACATTTTCTATAACTACGGCAGCAATGTTTTTTGGTATAAATGGTATAGCATCAGCAGACCAAATCCATACAGTAAAGGAAAATGCTAAATTAACAGATATAGCTCAAGCATTTGCAACATCAACTAATGAAATTCAAAATTTAAATCAAATAGATGATAGAGAATATGTACAAGCAGGGGAAAGATTAGTATTACCAGACAATGATATTGTAGAAGTAAAAGCTGGTGATTCCGTTCAAAGTATTGCAACTGCACATCAACTGACAGTTGAGCAACTCAACCAGTTGAACCCAAATATAGGCGAAATCATATATCCTGGTCAGCTTATCGCAGTTTCTGAAAAAGGTTCAGCACATTTAAACAATCAATTACAGCAAATGTTTAATGAGCAAATCCAAGGACAAAGCAATACCTCTAATAGTAATTACAATGAAGCAATTAGTGAACAGTCAATACCACATCGTGCTACAACATCAACTAACGTGACGTCTGTGGTACCGCAAACCTGGTCAAATGTTAACACACAAGATGCAGGTGGAGATAATCAACATGTGTATGTCGATGGTAATGCGGAAGACACAAAACACTATATCCCAGTACAACAAGCTTCAAATGGCAATAACTATTACACATGGGGACAGTGTACATATTACGCTTTCGATAGACGCCAGCAATTAGGAAAATCAGTTGGTAATTTATTGGGAAATGCGAATAATTGGGCTTCAGCAGCTCGCCAAAATGGATATCAAGTAAACCACACGCCAGAAGTTGGCGCTATTTTCCAAAGTAATGCTGGTAGCTATGGTCATGTAGGTGTAGTGGAACGTAAAAATTCAGATGGATCGATTCTTGTGTCAGAAATGAACTGGCAAGGAGTAGGACAAAAATCCTATAGAACAGTACATAACACAGGACAATATAATTACATTCATTAGCTAATACTATAGCTTTCAGTTGGATTGATAATAAATAGGTTGATATCTTCTTTTGTGACATAATGAGTAGAATCACGAACAATATTTATATAATAAAATTAAGGCTGAAGAAGTGACTAACTAACCTGAAAGTTGTGTTTAAGGGAGTGGGACAATGATTTCATTGTCTCACTCCTTTATTACATTAATTAAAGAAGTGTGTTTATAATACAAATAAATAATTATTTTTAAGGATATTGGTAAGACATTTTATTTGTTGAGTGATATTATAAAAACAAGTATAATGATTCATTAAATAAACTAGGAGGCGATGTCATGGGAGTACATCAATATTTTAAACGCTTGTCTGATTTAGAAAAATTAATTAGATTGCCAGGTAAATTTAAGTATTTCGAGCATAACGTCGCTGCCCACTCATTCAAAGTGACTAAAATAGCTCAATATTTAGGTACAGTTGAAGAGTATCATGGGAATGAAGTGGATTGGAAAAGCTTATATGAAAAGGCATTAAACCACGATTTTGCAGAAATATTTACAGGAGATATCAAAACACCTGTAAAGTATGCTAGTGGAGAATTAAAGAAATTATTCTCACAAGTAGAAGAGGAAATGGTGGATCATTTTATAAATGAAGAGATTCCAGAACCATATCAAGCTATCTATAGAGAAAGACTACAAGAAGGTAAGGACGATTCTTTAGAAGGCCAATTACTTTCGGTAGCCGATAAAATAGATTTATTGTATGAAACATTTGGAGAAATTCAAAAACGTAATCCAGAACAACTATTCTTTGAAATATATGAAATGTCATTAGATACAATCATGCAATTTGATCACCTTAGCTCAGTTCAGGATTTCATAGAAAATATCATTCCTGAAATGCTAACGGAAAAGTTCATTCCAAAATCTGAATTACGAGAAACAACCATGGCTATTCTAAATAATAGGAATGGGTGAATTGAATGATTTGGTATGCGCTTGCGGCCTTTTTTCCTTGTATATTTGTTGTGTTGTTTAGTGTATTAACGAGAAGTAAATGGGTAGGAACAATCCTGACATTAGTTATTATAGGTGCATCTGTACAAAAAGGATTCTTCCATAGTGAATGGATTATTTTTATAGATGTAGTGTCTATGTTGGCAGGATATCTCATTATTGATCAATTAGAATTGCACAAAAAGGAAGACGATTGAAAAAGTAAGTGTTGAGCAACCTAATTGCTATAATTTAATAATCGCTTTATAATTATATGGCTTGAGATAATCAAGAATATGATTATAATGCTAATTTATGCAAACATGGTAGAGTGACTATGTTTGTTTTTTATTTGCATAGAACAAGATTAATTAAAACGAACAAATGTTTGCTTTCGTGTTTGCTAATCTGTTAAAATATGTATCGAGTATAAACACCTTCGGAAAATATTACGCCAAAAAAATAATATATATATAGCCTAATAAAAAGATTTTAAATAGGTTCTAAGCGTTAGAAATGATATAGGAGGTAGGGATTATAATATGGAACATTATCCGTTTGAACTGCATTCTGATTTTGAGCCTCGAGGTGATCAACCAGAAGCCATTAAAAAAATTGTGAATGGTGTCAATGAAGGAAAAAGACATCAAACGTTACTTGGAGCTACAGGTACAGGTAAAACTTTTACAATGAGTAACGTTATTAAGCAAGTGGGTAAACCTACGTTAATTATCGCGCACAATAAAACTCTTGCAGGTCAATTATATAGCGAATTTAAAGAGTTTTTCCCTGAAAATAGAGTGGAATATTTTGTCAGTTATTATGATTATTATCAACCAGAAGCTTATGTGCCATCGACTGATACTTTTATAGAAAAAGATGCCTCAATTAATGATGAAATAGATCAATTACGACATTCAGCAACTAGTGCATTATTTGAAAGAGATGACGTTATTATCATAGCAAGTGTCAGCTGTATTTATGGTTTGGGTAATCCAGAAGAATACCGTGATTTAGTCGTAAGTGTTCGTGTTGGCATGGAAATGGACAGAAGCGAATTACTAAGAAAATTGGTTGACGTGCAATATACAAGAAATGATATTGATTTTAAACGTGGTACGTTCCGCGTTAGAGGCGATGTAGTGGAAATCTTCCCAGCCTCAAGAGAAGAAATGTGTATAAGAGTAGAATTTTTTGGTGATGAAATAGATCGCATTCGTGAAGTTAACTACTTAACGGGCGAAGTATTAAGAGAAAGAGACCATTTTGCTATTTTCCCAGCCTCACACTTCGTAACACGTGAAGAAAAAATGAAATTAGCTATCCAAAGAATTGAAAATGAATTAGAAGCACGTTTGACTGAATTACGTTCTGAAAATAAATTGTTAGAAGCACAGCGCTTAGAACAGCGGACGAACTATGATTTAGAAATGATGAGAGAAATGGGTTTTTGTTCAGGCATAGAAAACTATTCCGTTCATCTAACTTTAAGACCAACAGGTTCAACTCCATATACGCTTCTAGATTACTTTGGTGATGATTGGTTAGTGATGATTGATGAGTCACATGTTACATTACCGCAAATTAGAGGGATGTATAATGGGGATCGCGCTCGTAAACAAGTACTGGTAGACCATGGTTTCCGTTTACCAAGTGCTTTAGATAATAGACCATTAAAATTTGAAGAATTTGAAGAGAAGACCAAACAATTAGTCTATGTATCTGCTACACCAGGTCCATTTGAATTAGAACATACAGATGAGATGGTACAGCAAATTATTCGACCAACAGGTTTATTGGATCCTAAGATTGAAGTTCGACCAACTGAAAATCAAATTGATGATTTAATTGGAGAAATTCAAGATCGTATTGATCGAAACGAACGTGTGCTAGTAACTACTTTAACTAAAAAAATGAGTGAAGATTTAACTACTTATTTGAAAGAAGCAGGAATAAAAGTTAACTACCTACACTCAGAAATTAAAACATTAGAACGAATTGAAATTATTCGTGACTTGAGAATGGGCACATATGATGTCATAGTCGGAATTAATTTATTAAGAGAGGGTATTGATATACCAGAAGTATCTCTCGTAGTGATATTAGATGCAGATAAAGAAGGATTCTTGCGTTCACAAAGATCACTTGTTCAAACGATTGGACGTGCTGCACGTAATAGTCGTGGTGAAGTTATTATGTATGGTGATAAGATTACAGATTCTATGCGTTATGCGTTGGACGAAACGGAAAGACGTCGCACAATCCAAGAAACATATAACGAAAAATATAACATTACGCCTACGACTATCAATAAGAAAATACATGATGTGATTAGTGCTACTGTCGATAACGATGAAACTAATGAGCGACAACAAACGGAAGTTCCTAAGAAGATGACGAAAAAAGAACGCGAAAAAACAATTGCAAATATAGAAAAAGAAATGAAAAAAGCGGCGAAAGATTTAGATTTCGAAAAAGCTACAGAGCTTAGGGATATGTTATTTGAATTAAAAGCAGAAGGGTGACACAAATGAAACAACCATCCATTGTAGTAAAAGGGGCACGTGCCCATAATTTAAAAGATGTTGATATAGAAATACCTAAAGATAAACTTATAGTTATGACTGGACTTTCAGGTTCAGGTAAATCATCTTTAGCATTTGATACAATATATGCCGAAGGACAGCGTAGATATGTTGAATCATTAAGTGCATATGCAAGACAATTTTTAGGTCAAATGGATAAACCAGACGTAGACACGATAGAAGGCTTATCTCCAGCTATTTCAATAGATCAAAAAACGACGAGTAAAAACCCAAGATCTACTGTTGCAACCGTAACAGAAATTTACGATTATATAAGATTGCTCTATGCACGTATAGGGAGACCATTCTGCCCTAATCATGGCATTGAAATAGAATCACAAACAGTCCAACAAATGGTTGATCAAGTCATAAAATTAGAAGAACGTACTAAGATTCAAATTCTCGCGCCAGTGATTACACATAGAAAAGGTGCTCATGAGAAACTAATTGATGACATTAGTAAAAAGGGTTATGTGCGTGTCAGAGTAGATGGTGAAATAACTGATGTAAATGAAGTGCCTGCATTAGATAAAAATAAAAACCACACTATTGAAGTAGTCATTGACCGTTTAGTAGTTAAAGAAGACATTGAAGCACGTTTGGCAGACTCTATCGAAACAGCGTTGCAACTTTCTGAAGGTAGTCTCATTGTAGATATCATTGACGGCGAAGAATTAAAATTCTCAGAAAATCATGCTTGTCCTATTTGTGGTTTCTCAATTGGCGAATTAGAACCACGTATGTTTAGTTTTAACAGTCCATTTGGCGCTTGCCCAACTTGTGATGGCTTAGGCCAAAAACTTACTGTTGATTTAGATTTAGTAGTTCCTGATGCTGGCAAAACGTTAAACGAAGGTGCTATTGTTGCTTGGGAATCATCTAGTTCTGATTATTATCCAACTTTGTTAAAACGTGTTTGTGAAGTGTTTAAAATAAATATGGACAAACCATTTAAAAAGCTTACAGACCGACAAAAAGATATCATTTTATATGGTTCAAAAGGTAAAGAAATTGAATTTACATTCACACAACGTAATGGCCAAACTCGCAAACGTACAATGGAGTTTGAAGGTGTAACCAATAATATAAATAGAAGATATCATGATTCACCATCTGAATTGGTAAGAGAAATGATGAGCAAATACATGACTGAATTGCCATGTGAAACCTGTCACGGTAAACGTTTAAGTCGTGAAGCGCTATCGGTTTATATTGCAGGAAATAACATTGGTGATGTCGTTGAACAATCTATTAAGGAAGCGTTGCATAGCTATGAACATATAGAATTATCTGAACAAGATAGAAAAATTGCGAACCAAATCTTAAAAGAAATCAATTCAAGGTTAGAATTCTTATATAATGTTGGACTAGAGTATTTAACATTGAATCGCGCGTCTGGTTCGCTATCTGGTGGTGAGGCACAACGTATTCGACTTGCGACTCAGATTGGTTCAAGACTTTCAGGTGTGCTTTATGTCTTAGATGAACCTTCTATCGGGTTACATCAACGAGACAATGATCGGTTAATTAATACGTTAAAAGAAATGCGTGATTTAGGTAATACTTTAATTGTTGTTGAACATGATGACGATACAATGCGCGCAGCAGACTTCTTAGTTGATGTTGGTCCAGGGGCCGGCGAACACGGTGGAGAAATTGTTGCGAGTGGAACACCGAAACAGGTAATGAATAATAAGAAATCATTAACAGGCCAATATTTAAGTGGTCAAAAACGTATTGAAGTACCAGAAGCGCGTAGACAGGTTACAGATCGCAAAATTAGTGTGAAAGGTGCGAGAAGTAATAACTTGAAAGGCATAGATGTTGATTTTCCACTTTCAACAATGACTGTGGTCACAGGCGTTTCAGGTTCTGGTAAAAGTACATTAGTGAATGAGGTGCTTTACAAATCATTAGCTAAACATATCAACAAATCTAAAATAAAACCTGGTGATTACGATGAAATTCAAGGCATAGATCAATTAGATCGTATCATTGACATTGACCAATCTCCAATTGGCCGAACGCCAAGATCTAATCCAGCTACTTACACAGGGGTTTTTGATAATATTCGAGATATCTTTGCACAGACTAATGAAGCGAAAGTGAGAGGTTATACGAAAGGTCGTTTTAGTTTCAATGTTAAAGGCGGTCGTTGTGAAGCATGTAAAGGCGACGGTATTATAAAAATAGAGATGCATTTCTTACCTGATGTATATGTACCTTGTGAAGTGTGTGGTGGTTCTAGATATAACCGTGAAACACTAGAAGTGACATACAAAGGAAAAAATATTGCTGATATTTTAGCCATGACTGCTGAAGAAGCCACGATGTTCTTTGAAAACGTACCTAAAATTCATCGCAAATTGAAAACGTTAGTAGATGTTGGTTTAGGTTATGTAACTTTAGGCCAGCCTGCTACAACTTTATCCGGTGGTGAAGCGCAGCGTGTTAAACTTGCTTCAGAATTGCATAAACGATCTACAGGTCGATCAATCTATATATTAGATGAGCCTACAACTGGTTTACATGTGGACGATATTAGTCGTTTGTTAAAAGTGTTAAATAAACTTGTAGAGAATGGTGACACTGTAGTTATTATTGAACATAATCTAGATGTGATTAAAATGGCTGACCATATCATAGACTTAGGACCTGAAGGTGGCGATGGTGGTGGTACACTCGTTGCTACTGGTACGCCTGAAGCAATTACAGAAGTTGAAGAGAGTTATACAGGTCGATATTTAAAACCAGTATTAGCACGTGATACGGTTAAATAAAAAACACGATTTAATACTGAGCAACCAATCGTATTAAATCATATAAAATGAGACTCCTTATACCAAACACGAAATAGTGTCAGATATAAGGAGTCTTTTTCTCTATTTTGTTATGAAAAATACATGATCGTTAGATGAAGGAACTATAAATTGAAGATATCGTTTATAATTAATTAGACAGTGATATGATTAAAAAGATGAATTAATTATTGATCTTCTACACTTTTTAATATGGATTATCAATTCTTTTTGATATGATAATAACTATACTATAAAAGTCGGAGAAATATTGATAGAGGTGAACCAATGTTAACTACAAAAAGTTTAGTAGAACGCTTCGAACTCGAGATGATTGCAGGTGAAGCAGGACTAAATAAACAAATTAAAAACACTGATATTTCAAGACCTGGATTGGAAATGGCGGGGTATTTTTCTCACTATGCTTCAGACCGTATCCAATTATTAGGTACTACGGAATTATCTTTTTATAATTTATTGCCAGATGAAGAACGTAAAGGACGCATGAGAAAATTATGCCGACCAGAAACACCGGCAATTATTGTGACGAGAGATTTAGAACCACCAGAGGAATTAATTGAAGCTGCTAAAGAACATGAAACGCCATTAATAACTTCTAAAATTGCTACTACACAATTAATGAGCCGATTGACCACGTTTTTAGAACATGAACTAGCTAGGACAACGTCACTTCACGGTGTACTAGTAGATGTGTACGGCGTAGGTGTACTAATAACTGGTGATTCTGGTATAGGTAAAAGTGAAACAGCCTTAGAATTAATTAAAAGAGGTCATAGACTTGTAGCAGATGATAACGTTGAAATTAGAGAGATAAGTAAAGATGAATTAATTGGTAGAGCACCAAAATTAATAGAACATTTACTAGAAATTAGAGGTCTGGGCATTATCAATGTTATGACGTTATTTGGTGCTGGATCGATACTAACAGAAAAAAGATTGCGCTTGAATATTCATTTAGAAAACTGGCACAAAGAGAAATTATATGATCGTGTAGGATTAAATGAAGAAACATTACGCATCTTAGATACAGAAATCACGAAGAAAACAATACCAGTAAGACCTGGTCGTAACGTAGCAGTAATCATTGAAGTAGCAGCAATGAATTACAGACTAAATATTATGGGTATTAATACAGCTGAAGAATTTAATGATCGTTTAAACGCAGAAATTTTACGCAATGGTAATAACGGTAATAATGGTGAGGAGAAATAAGCAATGTTGACATTAAACTATATCGATCCTATTGCATTTGAACTAGGACCGATTTCAGTCCGATGGTACGGTATTATCATTGCGGCTGGTATCCTATTAGGCTATTTTATAGCACAAGCTAGCGTGAAAAAGATTGGCTATGACCAAGACACGCTAGTTGATATTATTTTTTGGAGTGCAATATTTGGCTTTATTGTAGCAAGAATTTATTTTGTTATTTTTCAATGGCCATACTACATACAAAATCCAATTGAGATACCAATGATATGGCATGGTGGTATTGCGATACACGGCGGTTTAATTGGAGGATTTGTCACCGGCATTATTATTTGTAAACAAAAGAATATTAATCCCTTTCAAATCGGCGATGTCATTGCGCCTAGTATGATTCTTGGTCAAGGTATTGGAAGATGGGGAAATTTCATGAATCACGAAGCTCATGGCGGACCAATTTCAAGATCTGTACTTGAAAACTTACATATACCCAATTTTATTATTGATAATATGTACATTGATGGTAAATATTATCAACCAACGTTTTTATACGAATCTTTATGGGATATTTTAGGTTTTGTTATATTAATTTTATTAAGAAAACATCTGCGTGTTGGTGATACGTTCTGCCTTTACTTAATTTGGTATTCTATTGGTAGATTTTTCGTGGAAGGCATGCGCACGGACAGCTTAATGTTAACAAGTGATATTCGTGTAGCACAGTTAATGTCTATTATCTTAATTCTAATTGGTGTTATCATAATGATTATTAGAAGAGTGAAATATCGTTCGCCACGTTATAAAGATGTTGGTCCGTTATCATGGCCAAATCCAAAAGTGAAGTGATAAAATAACATGCGGAATTTAAAAAAACAGAAGTCACATGGCAAAAACCCTTTGTGGCATATGTATCATTACGTCAGGATAGTAAAAATTTTCAAGCAGACAGTGATTATTGAAATTTGTCGCTATTTACCTATAGTGAAGCTAAAGCATTGGATATATCGTAAATTTTTGAAAATGAACATCGGTGCAGAAACCGCATTTGCGTTTAAAGTCGTTCCGGATTTACTTTATCCAGAATATATTACGATAGGTAAAAATTGTGTCATTGGATATAATACAACTATTTTGACGCACGAATTTCTAGTGGATGAGTTTAAAACAGGACCTGTCCATATCGGAGACAATACTTTAATAGGAGCAAACGTAACTATTTTGCCTGGCGTTACGATAGGAAATAACGTCAAAGTAGGTGCGGGTGCCGTCGTATCTAAAGATATACCAGATAATACTCTGGCTTATGGGAATCCGATACAAATTAAAAATTAAAAACATAGGAGGTGATCATGGATGGCGCATAACGACAATGTAATACCGATGAAGTTTGATAGTCAGTTTTATAAAAAATTAGGTGATCAAAAATTTCGCCAACAAGATTATAAAAAGGCTGCAGAACATTTTAAAAAAGTGCTTGAAATGTCACCTCAAGATTTTGATACAAAAGTAAAATATTCTGAATGTCTAGTAAATATAGGGCTAGGTAATAAGGCAGAACATCTTTTTTATGAAAGTATAGCGCAAGATGAACTTGTAGAAGAAAGTTATTTTCAGCTTAGCCAACTCAATATTACGATGAATGAAGCTAATAAAGCATTCTTATTTGGAATCAACTATATTACAATGTCCGACGATGAAGATTATAGAGATGAACTTGAAGAGATGTTTGAAGTATCCTACCATTCTGCTGAAAAAATTGAAACAGAAAGTCAACTATTCGCCATACAACTCATTTTTCAATATTTATTTTCCCAAGGTCGTTTACCAGAAGCAAGAAATTTTATTTTAAATCAAAATGATGACATACAAGCACATCGCGTCGTACGTAATTTATTGGCAATGTGTTATTTATATTTAAGTGAATATGATACGGCAAAAGAGATGTTTGAACGCTTATTGAGTGAAGATAATAGTGATGTACATGCCTTATGTCATTATACATTATTACTCTATAATACGAATGATAAAGAAAAATATCAGCGATACTTAAATATATTAGGAAAAGTTATGCCAATGAATGATGACGAATCGTTTAAATTAGGAATTGTTCTATGTTATTTAAGGCAATATGAAGCATCGCAAAAGATATTACACCCCTTATATAGAAGAGGGAAATTCCTATCTATACAAATGTATAATGCGCTCAGCTATAATAATTACTATTTAGGCAATTTGGAGGATAGTAAATATTTTTGGAGCAAATTACAAGAGATTACTCAAGTAGACGTTGGCCACGCCCCGTGGGTGATAGAAGAAAGTAAAGCTTACTTTGATCAACAAATTCTACCATTACTATTAAATGAAGATAGTCACCATAGATTGTATGGTATTTTTTTACTTAATCAATTAAAAGGACGCGAAGTGCTATTGACCCAAGAAATTTGGGGTGTATTAGAATCTATGAATGATTATGAAAAATTATATTTAACATACCTTATACAAGATTTAAAATTAAATAAGTTAGATTTTATTCATAGAGGTTTGTTAATGCTTTATAATGTAGAATCATTGAAAAATAATGAAGAGTTATTTATCATATGGATTGATCAAGCGGAAGCAATTATTTCTGAAAAGGTAGATTTAAACAATGTAGATAACTATGTAGCAGCATTTGTATACATGTATTTTCGAAATACCGATATTAAAGTTACGAAACAACAAGTATTAGAATGGTTTAATATCTCAGCGTATCGCTTGAATAAAACAATCGATTATTTAGTGAGCATATAAGTTTATAAAAAGCAAGAAATCATATATACTTCGCATAATGAATTATTAAATAGGAGGCAATTTAATGGCTGAACAAGTGGATTTTGATATTGCAATTATCGGTGCAGGTCCAGCAGGTATGACTGCTGCAGTTTACGCATCTCGTGCAAATTTAAGCACAGTAATGATTGAACGTGGCATGCCTGGCGGTCAAATGGCAAATACAGAAGAAGTTGAAAACTTCCCAGGATTTGAAATGGTAACAGGTCCAGACTTATCTACAAAAATGTTTGAACACGCGAAAAAATTTGGTGCAAAATATCAATATGGTGATATTAAATCAATCGAAGATAAAGGATCTTATAAAGAAATCAATCTTGGTAATAGCGTAATTACAGCGCATGCAGTTATCATTTCAACTGGTGCAGAATATAAAAAAATTGGAGTGCCAGGTGAACAAGAACTTGGTGGTCGTGGAGTAAGTTACTGTGCGGTATGTGATGGCGCATTCTTCAAAGGTAAAAAATTATTTGTTATCGGCGGCGGAGATTCAGCTGTTGAAGAAGGTACATTCCTTACAAAATTTGCTGATAGTGTCACAATCGTTCATCGTAGAGATGAATTACGTGCACAAAAAATACTTCAAGATCGTGCATTTAAAAATGACAAAATTGATTTTATCTGGAGTCACACGTTAAAAACAATTAATGAAAAAGACGGAAAAGTTGGCTCTATCACATTAGAATCAACTAAAGATGGCGCAGAACAAACATTAGATGCAGATGGCGTATTTGTTTATATTGGTATGAAACCATTAACAATTCCTTTCCAAGATTTAGGTATTACTAACGAAGTTGGTTATATCTTAACTAATGAAGATATGAGTACTAATATTCCTGGTGTTTATGCAGCAGGTGACGTTCGTGAAAAAGGCTTACGTCAAATCGTAACAGCAACAGGTGATGGAAGTATTGCAGCTCAAAGTGCAATTGCATATATCGAACACCTTAAAGATACTATTGAAGCATAATTAAAAAACAAACTGAGTCAATCAGAATTAAACAATGTAACACGGTTATATAGTTATTGCTAGAATGTTAAACTTACGCTAGATTGTAAGTGAACACATTCTAGCTTTTTTTACATAAAGAATTATATGAGCGGCAATGTAGTCATGATTAATATTTTTAAAATCAAAATCATTGAATACTAATAGCACTATAGTGAAAAATGCTTAGACTACTACCTTAGACCTTTTTCATGTAAAATAGTTTATGATACTATTAGCTATAAACGAGTCACTTTAAGGAACGAACATAATAGTCGCTCAATATAACGATTTAACAATAATTATGATAAATTAACAACGGATGGTGTGAAAAGATGCAACCGGAAGAAAAAGATATAGTGAAAAGTGAATTATTAGTTGTTACAGGTTTGTCAGGTGCTGGAAAGTCTGTAGTTATACAGAGCTTAGAAGACATTGGATATTTTTGCGTAGATAATTTACCACCAATTCTTTTGCCGAAATTTGTCGAACTTATGAGACAAGGTAATCCTTCCCTACAAAAAGTAGCAATCGCAATAGATTTAAGAGGTAAAGAATTATTTAAATCGCTTGTTAAAGAAATTGATTTAATCAAAGGAGATTCAGATATCATCGTCGATATGATGTTTTTAGAAGCATCTAATGAAAGACTGATTTCTAGATATAAAGAAACACGTCGTGCGCATCCTTTGAATGAAAGAGGACAGCGCTCATTGATTGAATCTATTGAAGATGAACGCGAACTATTGACTGAGATTAAGAGTTTGGCAAACTATACGATTGATACTTCACAAATGAAACCGAAAGAATTGCGCAAACGTATTGGTGACTATTTCAATCAAAGTAACTATCAAACTTTTAATATCAATGTAACTAGTTTTGGTTTTAAACATGGTATACAAATGGACGCTGACTTAGTGTTTGATGTCAGGTTTTTACCAAATCCACACTATGTTGATGATTTGAGACCATTAACTGGTGAAGATGAACCAGTCTATAAATATGTTATGAAATGGAAAGAAACTGAAACTTTTTATGAAAAATTAATGGATTTATTAAAATTTATGATACCAGGTTACAAAAAAGAAGGTAAATCTCAACTTGTTATTGCCATTGGATGTACTGGTGGGCAACATCGTTCTGTCGCATTAGCCAAACGAATCGGAGCAGAACTCAAAGAGAGTTTTGACTATAATGTTTATGTGCATCATAGAGATGCGCATGTCGAAAGTGGCGTGAAACATAAAAATGAGAAGAATTAAACTTGTACTTATAGGTGGAGGTACAGGTTTATCCGTTTTAGCACGTGGTTTAAAAGGTTATCCCATAGATATTACGACAATTGTTACGGTTGCTGATGACGGGGGTAGTACTGGAAAGATAAGAAGTGAAATGGATATACCTGCTCCAGGGGATATACGAAATGTAATTTCAGCATTAAGTGAAACTGAATCAACAATAGAGCAACTATTTCAATATCGATTCAAAGAAAATCAAGTTGAAGGGCATTCTTTAGGGAATTTATTGATTGCTGCACTTACAAATATTAATAATGATTTTGGACATGCAGTTAAAGAATTGAGTAAAATACTAAATATTAGAGGCAGTGTCATTCCTTCAACTAATACCAGTGTAAGATTAAATGCGGTGATGGAAGATGGAGAAATTGTCTATGGTGAATCTAAAATACCTAAAAAGAATAAAAAGATAGAACGTGTATTTTTAGAGCCTGAAGACGTAGAACCAATGGAAGAAGCTGTAGAAGCTATTGAAGAAGCGGATTTAATTGTATTAGGTCCAGGTTCGTTATATACGAGTGTTATATCTAATCTTTGCGTTAAAGGTATCTCTGAAGCATTACTTAAAGTTGATGTACCTAAACTATATGTATCGAACGTTATGACTCAACCTGGGGAAACGAATCATTACACAGCGCTTGATCACGTTACAGCAATACATGATCATATAGGTAATAATTGTATTAGCTATGCTATTTGTAGCACGCAACCATTTCATGGTGATGTAGTCGAACGTTATAGAGAAGATAATGCTGAGCCTGTAAAATGTGATATAGCTGAAATGGAAGACAAAGGTATTAAAGTTTTTACACATCCAAATTTGGTTGAAGTTTCCACTGAAAATTATGTGCGACATAATACTGAAGTTCTTTCGAAAATGATATATGAAATTGCTATGCAAGAAACAGAGACAATAGAATTTACACGCGATAAAGAAAATGATGAAAAGTATTAAGTGAGACTATAAAGTTAAGAAGGGACTGATTGTAATGAGCTTTGCATCCGATATGAAGAATGAACTAACAAGAATAGAAGTGGATGAAAAGAATGCAAAAGCAGAGCTCAGTGCCCTTATTCGAATGAATGGTGCACTCAGTCTATCCAATCAACAATTTGTTATCAATGTACAAACTGAAAATGCTACGACAGCTAGACGTATCTATTCATTAATCAAAAAGGTATTTAATGTTGAAGTGGAATTACTAGTAAGAAAAAAAATGAAGCTTAAAAAGAATAATATATACATTTGTCGCATTAAAGCACGTGCAAGAGAAATTTTAGATGAATTAGGTATTTTAAAAAATGGTGTTTTCACGCATGAAATTGATCAAGGCATGATTTATGAAGACGAAATGAAAAGAAGTTATTTGAGAGGGGCTTTTCTTGCTGGTGGTTCGGTGAATAATCCAGAAACATCTTCTTATCATCTTGAAGTCTTTTCGTTGTATGAAGATCATTCTGAAGGTATCACACAATTGATGAATGAATATGAATTAAACGCCAAGCATCTTGAACGTAAAAAAGGAAGTATTGCATATTTAAAAGAAGCGGAAAAGATCTCAGACTTTCTTAGTTTAATTGGTGGTTTCCAAGCATTATTAAAATTCGAAGATGTGCGTATCGTACGTGATATGAGAAATTCTGTAAATAGGCTTGTTAATTGTGAAACGGCAAATTTAAATAAAACAGTAAGTGCTGCAATGAAGCATGTTGAAAGTATACAACTCATTGATAAAGAAATAGGATTAGACAACTTACCTGATAGATTACGTGAAATCGCAAAATTAAGAATAGAACATCAAGAAGTTTCGCTAAAAGAACTTGGTGAAATGATGTCTACTGGAAAGATATCTAAATCTGGTGTAAACCATCGTTTACGTAAATTAAATGAAATGGCCGATAAGATACGAAGCGGAGAATCAATAGAGTTGTAAATTAGCACTGCAATTGCTTAATTTACTGAACCTGAACTATTTCTATATAACAGAAATCATTTCAATTACCGACACCTTGTATAGGTGTCTTTTTGTTATAATCTTAAGATTAATTCTAAGGTTGAATCGTGTCGAAATTTGATTAAGTAGTTTAGATAATAAAAAGGGCATAGTGTTAGTAATCCATGACGTACGAGAAGTTTTAAGTAGAACTTTTATTGATATGAGTTAATTAATTGGAACCGAAGCTGTAGAAATATTAATTGTACAATTGTCGATTGGAAGATTAGCTAAATCCAAAGAATTAGCAACTGTTGTTCTATGCCTGTGATCTCCATGGGAAAATTATATGACTGGTCAATCAAGATTAGTAGACCCTATCTTTGTAATTTAATACGTAGTAAAATTAGAAAGGTATAAAAAAAGAGACTCCATAGCTATGGAATCTCTTTTGGTATGTATATAATTATAAGTCCCCTCGAAGGGAATCGAACCCCTATCTTAAGAACCGGAATCTTACGTGTTATCCATTACACTACGAGGGGATAAAAAACACATTAATCTAAGTGTACAAATCTAAATGCCATCGGTCAATAAGAATAATTTAACTTTCATAAAAAAATCGAGCGTTATTTTTTGACCATGTTTGACTTTTGAGTTAAAATAAGTTTATCAATTAGAAATAAGGAGGCAATATTAATGAATTTAATACCTACAGTAATTGAAACAACAAACCGTGGGGAACGTGCCTATGACATTTACTCACGTTTATTAAAAGATCGTATTATTATGTTAGGTTCACAAATCGATGATAATGTAGCAAACTCTATTGTTTCTCAATTATTATTCTTACAAGCACAAGATGCTGAAAAAGACATCTATCTTTACATTAACTCACCAGGTGGTAGTGTAACTGCTGGTTTCGCAATTTATGATACAATCCAACACATCAAACCAGATGTACAAACGATTTGTATTGGTATGGCTGCGTCAATGGGTTCATTTTTACTTGCAGCTGGTGCAAAAGGTAAACGTTTTGCACTTCCAAATGCAGAAGTAATGATTCACCAACCATTAGGTGGAGCACAAGGTCAAGCTACAGAAATTGAAATTGCTGCTAACCACATTCTTAAAACACGTGCTAAATTAAATCAAATTTTAGCAGAACGTACAGGTCAATCAATAGAAAAAATTGAAAAAGATACAGATAGAGATAATTTCTTATCTGCTGAAGAAGCAAAAGAATATGGTTTAGTTGACCAAGTAATGGTTCCTGAATCATAGGATTACAAATTGTAAAGTTATCGACAAGTTACGAATAAAATTGTGTAGCTTGTTTCATGGAGTCCGGGACATAAATAGATGTTCCGGATTTTTTATGTGCATTTTAATAGTGATTAAATTCAAACAAATGAGTATGGTGAATGAAAAAACCAACCAAATGCATGAATAGCACTTGACTGGTTTTTATTGAAAAGTACATTAAGAATCTTGGAATGTATTACTTTCAGAAGTATTTTTACCATTAAAGAAAAGTTTTAATGCAAATGTAGTAACGATGATTCCAAAAATGATTAAAAAGGATGAAACAACGAGCATTGGTGTGGATTTCTCAAAAGCAAAACCACCGTTTAGTAACAGGAGTATACCAGAGATTAAAAGTAATACATGAGATAAACGATCATGTTTCATTTTAAAAATTCAGTCCTATCCAATTAATGTATTAGATCCTCTAAAGCGATTTTTAGATCTGGATATTTAAATTTAAAGTCAATTGCCTGTAATTTGTTAGGAATAACCTTTTGAGTATCAAGAATAACTGTAGACATCTGGCCTAAGATAATTCTTAATGCTATTGATGGTACCCACGTATAATGGGGGCGATGTGATATGCGCGCAAGAGTGTAGCCAAATAAATTTTGGTGTTCAACGATTGGTGCAGTAAAATTAAATACCCCATGTGCATCTTCAGTGTTGATAGTGTAAAGAATTGCTCTGGTTAAATCGTCAATGTGTATCCAAGAATACCACTGTCTTCCTGAACCAATCTTACCACCAACATAGAATTCGTATGGGAGTTTCATCATTGGCAAGGCACCACCTTCGTTAGATAGCACCATACCAAACCTACCTATAACTACACGTGTACCTAATGATTCGAATTGACGAGCAAGCCGCTCCCATTGGTAGACCACTTCTGATAAGAAATCGAAAGGTAATGTTTTGTATAATTCAGTATATGTGCGATATAAATCTGGTTTGTAATAACCGACAGCACTTGCATTAAAGAATACTGAAGGTTTCTGCTCGCGACCTTCAAATAATTCGAATAAAGCTTGCGTTGATTGTAGGCGACTCACCATAATTTTTTGTTTATAGCTTTTAGTCCAACGCTTATTTAAACTTGCACCCGCAAGATTGATAACGATATCTATGTTAGGTACTTGTGCTTCCCAATCAGGTTTAGACCAATTTACATAAGTAATTTTGGGATGTGATGTTGTTTTGTCTTGTCTTGTTAAAATTGTAATATGTGAGTCACTTTGGGCAATGGCTTCTACTAATTGTGTACCAACCATGCCTGTGCCACCTGTAATTAAATAGTTTTTCATTTTATCACCTCATAAATAGTAATGCCTAATGTTGCAATGATTTTAAGCGAAACAATCGCATCGCATTTGAAGGTCATAATTTTTTCAAAGATTGTTCAAGAATATGTCATTTACTTACCTTAAGAAGTATTTAAAATAAAGAAGGTTCCATTTATAATAAGAGTACCTTCGATATTAATTAATCATCTCTTAATTATTTCGAGTATACCCCATAATATACTAACGAAGGTAAAATTTTGACTCCCTTTAGTAGTGAGGCTGGGACATAACTATGTGTCTCAGCCTTAAATGCGTTATGTTCAGAGGATAATTTGAAATTTATAATTATTTTTTATTGCCAATTACTTTTTGGTGTGGATGTATAGGGAGTTAGAAAACTCCGTGTAGAAGATTCCATTGATTGTCCCTGACCCTAAATTTATATTAACGTAATTTGCAGAATGTAACTATCTTTTTATTTGTTATCCCTTTTGAAAAATGGGCATGTTAGAAGTTTATACTTGTGCCTACAGAAATAATAAAATAAAACCAAAAAGACTAATTAATACAAAAGATATAAAGATTATGAATGTAACACGTGGTTTCGAATTTACTTTTGTCTTATGATTATCGTTTTCAAGCATAATTTGTCTAAGACCGTTATTGGTATTCTTTGAGTGTTGATCTAAGTCGTCAAATAGTTCATGTTTTTTCAATTTAGAACACATCCTGTTATGATAATAGATATAAGATAATCTTTTTTGAATTACTTCCACAAAAGTATTGAAACTTTAGATGAAACTAGATTAGTATTAAAGCAAATCATAAAATTTTATCATACATATGTATTTTACTATATATATTACTTTAAGATAACATCTAGATTAAAAAATTAGTTAATAAGTTTAATTAGCATATGAAATAGTGTAAAATATATATTTGATATTGAACGCATACACGATTTTTATAAATGTATGATATAAATTGAAGTGAGGGGAGCATATGCCAAAGCATAATCAAAATAATAACTTTGATGACCAAGATAATAAGAAAATGAGTGGTTTTGCGAAAATAGTTAGTGGAGTAATTGTATTATTATTAGTAGGCGGACTCATATTTGCCATTTTTGCATTTGTAGATCATTCCAATAAAGCTAACGAACGTTTAGCAGATCAGAAACAAGAAGAAAAAGAGAAACAAAAAGAAAAGACTAAAGAAGAAAAAGAGAAGAAAAAGAAAGAGAAATCTACTGAAGAATCTCAACAGACACAACAAACTCAACAGATGCAACAAACACAGCAGACACAACAAGCTCCTCAAACGCAGCAAACACAACAGACGCAACAAAGAACTAGTCAACCTGCTACTGCTGAACGTACAACAGAAGAAAAGAAAACACCAGAAAAAACTAAAGAAGCAACAACTGAGGAAAGAACAACTGAGGAAAGAACTACAGAAGAAAGTACAACCGAAGAGCGAACAACAGAAGAAAAAACGACAGAAGAAAAAACACCAGAGCCTTCTACTGAAGAAAGAACAAGAGAACCATCAACAGAGCAAAAAACATCTGAACCTTCTACAGAGCAAAGAACAAGTCAAAGAAGCGCACAAAATAGTACACAAGAGAGATCATCACAAAATAATACTTCAAATAGAAGCGCACAAACATCTGAGGAAGATTAAAGAACAGTTGTATAAGGATGCGTCAATTCATTTGTTAACGTTGAAAAGCCGGACTGATTATTCATCAGCCCGGCTTTATTTATATAAAAGGTATTTCACTGCATTCTTAAAATTAGAATCTAATATAAAGCTACCGTTGTGACCAGGCATACCAGAGTAATTGTACCAAATTTTTGCCGCTGCCTCTGCAACGTTACATTGTGATGCAAACTGAGTTGCTGTAGTACCTAATAATGTGCTTAATGCGATATCGCCAGCTAAAATAACTTTTGTGAATTTTTTAGTTTTTCAAGACTCATTTTAATATTTTTATGATTATATTGCTTGTAACCTTATCGTTATAAAATATTTCTATAAGGTTACGTGGGTTTTGAAAGATTTCGATTAGCCCAGTGAATTTTTGTCTAAGTGCCGGTATTATTAAAAGAAGTTAAGTTATTATGAGGGCGTAAAGAATAACTGTAGTATAGCTTAAGTGACCATACAACAGTTAAGAATGTATAAGCATTACAATGGGTTGGGAAGTTAGTGTACAGGTAGAAGTATTTACTATAAAAATATATAGAGTGTATGTGGATACTATTGTCAGTAAGTAACCAATAGTATAATAGTTGAATGATAAAATATGACCTATACTTATTTATTTTAAAATATGATTTTAAAATAAAAAGCTAAGTAAGTAAGAGACTAACGAGAATACAATAATTAAAGTGAAACAACCGCCAAAACATCCTAAAGGACCGCAACCAAAATGTTTTGTGTAATTTAAAGATTGGTGACGGTTACTTATAGGAATGTCCTTATTTTTCTTATTAAAGTAATCCTTATCCTTATAACGTTGATCATCAGGGTCAATGACTTCCGGTTTTTTATTATTAGGCATGTGTTTACCTCCTTGATTTGTTTAGTATATATTCATTTTAAAGATTTAATACTAAGTATTCAATTAGAGTCGCTCAGCGCAGTGAGTGAGGGTGAACAAAATGTGACTAACACATTTATCCATTTATTTAATAAATAATGATTAACAAATTATTTTACGGGTAAAATGTTATTGTACGGAAATGAAAATGTATGATTTTAATAGTTAGTTTGGCTGATGAAATATAAGCTATTTTTGCTTGCAATTTCAAATTGATAGTAGTATTATTGCAAATATAAGAGGTTATATTTTTTTTGTCCCGCTAGGGACGTAAAAAGTCAATCTATGGTTAGAACTTGACCCTTTATTAAGAAACGGAGGAGGATAGTAGTGAAGGATTTGATAAAAGTTCAACAAAAGCTTGTGCCAGAAATTGTTGAAAAAATGTATCGTCGTTTCTCAATTCTCACTACTATTTCAAAGCATCAACCCGTAGGTAGACGTAGTTTAAGTGAATATATGAATTTGACTGAACGTGTGCTTCGTTCTGAAACGGACACCCTAAAGAAACAGGATTTAATTAAAGTTAAACCCACAGGTATGGAAATAACAGAAGCAGGTGCGGCAACCGTCAGACAATTAAATGGTTATTTTAATGTTTATTCTGATGACCACCATCTTGCCCAAGTTATTAAAGAACAGTATGGAATCAAAGAGGTCTATGTCATACCAGGAGATTCAGACGCTGATCAAACGGTGAAGATTGAATTATCCCGTCAGGCAGGACAACTAGTTGAGGATGTACTTTATGAAAATGCAATTGTTGCAGTAACAGGTGGCTCGACAATGGCCTATGTTAGTGAAGCGATGCATCATCAGCCATACAATGCGTTTTTCGTTCCTGCGAGGGGCGGACTCGGTGAAAATGTTGTTTATCAAGCAAACACTATTGCAGCTAGCATGGCACAGCAGACAAATGGTGATTATACGACATTATATGTACCAGATAACGTAAGCGAGACGACGTATAACACGCTTATGTTAGAGCCATCCGTAATCCAAACGCTAGAAAAAATTAAACAATCCAATATTACAATCCATGGCATTGGTGATGCGCTGAAGATGGCGCGAAGACGTCAATCACCTAACGAAGTTATAGAAAAACTTCAACATCACAATGCCTCGGGAGAAGCATTTGGATATTATTTCGATGATCAAGGTGAAATCGTGCACAAAGTGAAAACGATTGGACTTCAGTTAGAGGACCTTGAATCGAAAAAGTTTATTTTTGCTGTAGCAGGGGGTAAATCAAAAGGAGAAGCAATTAAAGCTTATCTTTCAATTGCTCCTAAAAACACTGTATTAATTACAGATGAAGGTGCAGCAAAAGCAATCGCAAACAATAGTAATAAAAAGTGATAACACTTTTTAAATATCATTTATTAAAGGAGGCCATTATAATGGCAGTAAAAGTAGCAATTAATGGTTTTGGTAGAATTGGTCGTTTAGCATTTAGAAGAATTCAAAACGTTGACGGAATTGACGTAGTAGCAGTAAATGACTTAACAGATGACGAAATGTTAGCACATTTATTAAAATATGACACTATGCAAGGACGCTTCACAGGAGAAGTTGAAGTAGAAAATGACGGTTTCCGTGTAAACGGACAAGAAGTAAAATCATTCTCTGAGCCAGACCCAAGCAAATTACCTTGGAAAGATTTAGACATCGATGTTGTATTAGAATGTACTGGTTTCTTCGCTGATAAAGAAAAAGCAGAAGCTCACATTAATGCAGGTGCTAAAAAAGTATTAATTTCAGCTCCAGCTACTGGTGATTTAAAAACAATCGTTTATAACACAAACCACCAAGAGTTAGATGGTAAAGAAACAGTTGTTTCAGGTGCTTCATGTACAACTAACTCATTAGCTCCAGTTGCTAAAGTATTAAATGATGACTTTGGTTTAGTAGAAGGTTTCATGACTACAATTCATGCTTACACTGGTGACCAAAATACACAAGATGCGCCACACGCTAAAGGCGACAAACGTCGTGCTCGTGCAGCTGCTGAAAACATTATCCCTAACTCAACTGGTGCTGCTAAAGCAATTGGCCTAGTTATCCCTGAAATCGATGGTAAATTAGACGGTGGAGCGCAACGTGTTCCTGTAGCTACTGGTTCATTAACAGAATTAACAGTTGTATTAGACAAAAATGTAAGTGTTGAAGACGTTAATGCTGCAATGAAGAATGCTTCAAACGAATCATTCGGTTACACTGAAGACGAAATCGTTTCTTCTGATGTAGTTGGTATGACTTACGGTTCATTATTCGATGCAACACAAACACGTGTTATGACAGTTGGCGATCGCCAATTAGTTAAAGTAGCAGCTTGGTACGATAACGAAATGTCTTACACTTCACAATTAGTTCGTACATTAGAACACTTAGCAACTCAAGCTAAATAATTCGATGTAAAATTGATTTAGCAAGCGCAATGTGCTGTTAAATTTAAACAATATGCTTAGGAGTAAGCGGGGAGCACAACGCTTCTCCGCTTATTTTAATTTATTGTTCCATTCAGAGGAGGAAGCTTACATGGCTAAAAAAATTGTAACTGACTTAGAATTAAAAGGTAAAACTGTACTTGTTCGTGCTGATTTTAACGTACCGATGAAAGATGGAGAAATTACTGATGATAACCGTATCGTCCAAGCTTTACCAACTATTCAATATATTATTGAACAAGGTGGTAAAATTGTATTATTCTCTCATTTAGGTAAAGTGAAAGAAGAAAGCGACAAAGCAGAATTAACTTTAAAACCAGTAGCTGATGCATTAACGGAAAAATTAGGTAAAACAGTTACTTTTGTACCTGAAACACGTGGGGAAACATTAGAACAATCTGTTAAAGAGCTTAATGAAGGTGACGTATTATTAGTCGAAAATACTCGTTTTGAAGATGTAGATGGTAAAAAAGAGTCTAAAAATGATCCTGAATTAGGTAAATATTGGGCTTCACTTGGCGATGTATTCGTAAATGATGCTTTTGGTACAGCACATCGTGAACATGCATCAAATGTAGGTATTGCAGCTTACTTAGAAACAGTCGCAGGATTCTTAATGGAAAAAGAAATAAAATATATTGGTGGCGTAGTTGAAAACCCTGATAAACCTGTAGTTGCAATTCTTGGTGGCGCAAAAGTTTCTGACAAGATCGGCGTTATTACAAACTTATTGAAAATTGCAGATAAAGTACTTATCGGTGGCGGTATGTCATATACATTCTTTAAAGCACAAGGTAAAGAAATTGGCTTATCTTTATTAGAAAAAGATAAAGTTGACTTTGCTAAAGAATTATTAGACCGCGCTGGCGATCAAATCGTTTTACCGGTTGATTGTAAAATCGCTAAAGAATTTTCAAATGATGCAGAAATCACAGAGGTAACAGTAGATAATATCCCAGCTGATCAAGAAGCGATGGATGTTGGACCGAAAACAGTTGAATTATTCAAAGAACATTTACAAGGTGCGCATACAGTAGTATGGAACGGACCGATGGGCGTATTTGAATTAAGTAACTTTGCTAAAGGTACGATTGGCGTTTGTGAAGCAATCGCTGAATTAAAAGACGCTAATACTATTATTGGTGGTGGCGATTCAGCAGCTGCAGCTATTTCGTTAGGTTATGCTGACGACTTTAGCCATATCTCAACTGGTGGCGGCGCATCATTAGAATATCTTGAAGGCAAAGAGCTACCTGGCGTAGTTGCAATTGCTAACAAATAATCGCACGACTAAAAACAGCAACCCATGATTATAAAATAGGCAAAATTTAATCATAATTTACTAATAGGAGTGTAATATAATGAGAAAACCAATTATCGCAGGTAACTGGAAAATGAACAAAACTGTTCAAGAAGCGAAAGATTTTGTAAATGAATTACCAGCATTACCAGATACTAAAGAAGTAGAATCTGTTATTTGTGCACCAACAATTCAACTTGACGCATTAGTAACGTTAGTTAATGAAGGTAAAGCACAAGGCTTACAAATCGGTGCACAAAATGCATATTTCGAAGACAATGGTGCTTTCACTGGTGAAACTTCTCCAGTAGCATTAGCTGACTTAGGCGTTAAATACGTTGTTATCGGTCACTCAGAACGTCGTGAAATCTTCCATGAAACAAACGAAGAAATTAACAAGAAAGCTCATGCAATCTTTAATCATGGTATGACTCCAATTATTTGTGTTGGTGAAACTGACGAAGAACGCGAAAGCGGTAAAGCAAATGAAGTTGTTGGAAACCAAGTTAAAAAAGCAGTAGAAGGTTTATCTGAAGAACAATTACAACAAGTTGTTATCGCGTATGAACCAATTTGGGCTATCGGTACTGGTAAATCATCAACAGCTAAAGATGCAAATGAAATGTGTGCATTTGTAAGACAAACAGTTGCAGAATTATCTAGCCAAACTGTAGCAGAAGCAACACGTATTCAATATGGTGGTAGTGTTAAACCTAACAACATTGAAGAATACATGGCAGAATCAGACATCGATGGTGCTTTAGTAGGCGGCGCATCGCTTAAAGTGGATGATTTTGTACAATTGTTAGAAGGTGCAAAATAATATGGCGAAACAACCAACTGCATTAATTATTTTAGATGGTTTTGCAAACAGAGAGAGCGAGCACGGTAACGCTGTAAAACTAGCTAATAAACCTAATTTCGACCGTTATTATAGTAAGTATCCAACAACACAAATTGAAGCAAGTGGTTTAGATGTTGGACTGCCAGACGGTCAAATGGGTAATTCAGAAGTTGGGCATATGAATATTGGTGCTGGACGTATTGTTTATCAAAGTCTGACACGTATCAATAAATCAATTGAAGACGGAGATTTCTTTGAAAATGATGTATTAAACAGTGCCGTACAACATGTTAAAGGTAATGATTCAGTACTACATGTTTTTGGTCTATTATCAGACGGAGGCGTACACAGTCATTACCAGCACCTTTTTGCTTTATTAGAATTAGCTAAAAAACAAGGCGTTGAAAAAGTGTATGTTCATGCATTTTTAGATGGACGTGACGTTGATCAAAAATCAGCATTGAAATATATAGAAGAAACTGAAGCTAAATTTAATGAACTAGGCATTGGCCAATTAGCTTCTGTATCTGGACGTTATTACGCAATGGATCGTGATAAACGTTGGGATAGAGAAGAAAGAGCATATAATGCTATTCGTAATTTTGGTGGAGAGACATTTGAATCAGCAAAAGCTGGCGTTGAAGCCAACTATGCTAAAGATTTAACAGATGAATTCGTAGAACCGTTTATCATTGAAGATCAAAATGAAGGTGTCAATGATGGTGATGCTGTAATCTTCTATAACTTCCGCCCAGATAGAGCAGGACAACTTTCTGAAGTGTTTACAGATAAAGCATTCGACGGGTTTAAAGTGGAACAAGTCAATGATTTATTTTATGCAACATTTACAAAATACAATGACAACGTAGATGCTGAAATTGTTTTTGAAAAAGTCGATTTAACTAATACAATCGGTGAAGTTGCACAAGATAATGGTTTGAAACAATTACGTATTGCTGAAACAGAAAAATTCCCACATGTAACTTATTTCATGAGTGGTGGTCGCAATGAAGAATTTGAAGGTGAACGTCGTCGTTTAATTGATTCACCTAAAGTTGCAACTTATGACCTTAAACCAGAAATGAGTGCATATGAAGTAAAAGATGCTTTAATCGAAGAATTAAATAAAGGGGACCTAGATTTAATCTTATTAAACTTTGCAAACCCTGATATGGTTGGACATAGTGGTATGTTAGAACCGACGATTAAAGCTATTGAAGCCGTAGACGAATGTTTAGGTGAGGTTGTTGATAAAATAAATGAAATGGGTGGCCATGCAATTATCACCGCTGACCACGGTAATTCAGATATGGTATTAACTGACGATGATCAACCTATGACTACACATACAACTAATCCAGTTCCAGTAATTGTTACAAAAGATGGTGTGACGTTACGTGAAACAGGTCGTCTTGGTGATTTAGCACCAACATTATTAGATTTATTAAATGTAAATCAGCCAGAAGACATGACTGGCACATCATTAATAAATCACTAATGTAATGAATTGAAATTTAGAGTGAAAATTGATGCTATAAATTTAGTATATAAGGATTTTTTATTCTTAAAAATTTGTAGCATCTATAAACAAGACAAGAGAATTAAATTACTTTGTATTTATAGTATTTAAAGCTATAATGAAGATGAAATTTAATATTTCTAAACTACTTATTTATAAAGGAGATTATAAACATGCCAATTATTACAGATGTTTACGCTCGCGAAGTCCTAGACTCACGTGGTAACCCAACAGTTGAAGTAGAAGTATTAACAGAGAGTGGCGCTTTTGGTCGCGCATTAGTTCCATCAGGTGCGTCTACTGGTGAACATGAAGCAGTAGAATTACGTGACGGTGATAAATCACGTTACTTAGGTAAAGGTGTTACTAAAGCAGTTGACAATGTTAACGAAATTATCGCACCAGAACTTATCGAAGGTGAATTTTCAGTATTAGAACAAGTATCAATCGATAAAATGATGATTCAATTAGACGGTACTGAAAACAAAGGTAAATTAGGCGCTAACGCTATTCTTGGTGTTTCTATTGCAGTAGCACGTGCAGCAGCTGATTTACTTGGACAACCACTTTACAAATATTTAGGTGGATTTAACGGTAAACAATTACCTGTACCAATGATGAACATCGTTAATGGTGGTTCTCACTCAGATGCTCCTATCGCATTCCAAGAATTTATGGTATTACCTGTAGGTGCAGAAACATTTAAAGAATCATTACGTTGGGGAGCTGAAATCTTCCACAACTTAAAATCAATCCTTAAAAATCGTGGTTTAGAAACAGCAGTAGGCGACGAAGGTGGCTTTGCACCTAAATTTGAAGGTACTGAAGATGCTGTTGAAACAATCTTAGAAGCGATTAAAGCAGTTGGTTTAGAGCCAGGTAAAGACGTATTCTTAGGCTTCGACTGTGCTTCTTCAGAATTCTTTGAAGATGGCGTTTATAACTACGCTAAATTCGAAGGTGAAAATGGTGCGAAACGTAATGCTGAAGAACAAGTTGACTACTTAGAAGAATTAGTTAACAAATATCCAATTATCACTATTGAAGATGGTATGGATGAAAATGACTGGGACGGCTGGAAAGTATTAACAGATCGTATCGGTGACAAAGTACAATTAGTTGGTGACGATTTATTCGTTACAAACACAGTTAAATTATCTGAAGGTATCGAAAAAGGTATCGGTAACTCAATCTTAATCAAAGTTAACCAAATTGGTACATTAACAGAAACATTTGACGCTATTGAAATGGCTCAAAAAGCTGGTTACACTGCAGTTGTATCTCACCGTTCAGGTGAAACAGAAGATACTACAATTTCTGATATCGCTGTTGCAACTAACGCTGGTCAAATCAAAACTGGTTCATTATCAAGAACTGACCGTATTGCAAAATACAACCAATTATTACGTATTGAAGATGAATTATACGAAACAGGCAAGTTTGACGGACTTAAATCTTTCTATAACTTATCTAAATAATATAGCTTTAAAATTTAAGAGTTCACGCGCTAACACGCAAGTCATTATGACTTGCGTGTTTTTTAAAGTCCTACTTGCTCAATTGAAAATTGAGCTTAGTAGGACTTATGCAATAGCGAGGCTATTGTAATCAGAGGGATGTTAATCTTGATTCAAATTGTAATTGTTAAAAAGGCAGTAGCTGACTGGATTGAAAATTAAAACGCGCCTTCTCGTGTTTGGAGTCAATGTTTTTAAAGTATGAGCTTTAGTCCGAATAAAGCCTTTATCCATTTCAATCCTAGTCATCCTTGCCGGGGTGGGACGACGAAATCATTTAAAAACAAATTAGATTTCTGTCCCACTCCCTAGTGGGGCTTATGCAATAGCAAAACTATTGTAAACAGGAAAAGTACTTTCTTAATAATGAAATACGATTTCTTATTTACATTTTTAGATATACAAGACGGAAGTTTGCCTATTAGTTTATATGTAATATCAAAATAAAAAGTATTAGTTAGTGCACATGACTTTAGTTTACTTATTTACTTAAATTGTTCATCTTTCACTATGAAACTGATATAATTGTAAGTGTAAATTATAGAAGGAGTCTTAACTCATTATGGATGTAAAACCTAAGTCAAAAGAAATTAAGACGGCACATCTGATTGCATATAGTTCATTAATTATTGCTATACTTTATGCTATACATTTATTTTTAGTGTTAGATGATAGTGTTATAAAACAATTGCTATCTAATAGTGGACAAAAAACATCAGAAAGCGCTGTTGGTACAATTAAAAATAGTTTTCAGTTTACGGGTATTATGTACATCTTAGCGAACTTAGCTGGTATATTTGCGATTTGGAATCGACATAGCTATTTATGGTGGTTTATGTTTGCAGTATTCGCATCGCAAATTTTATATAATATCATTAATATTAGTGCAGTTTATCGCGCAATTCTAGATGTGAAAACTAGCTTAAACTTATTGCCACTAACATTAGTATTAGTGATGTCATTTGTACTCGGCGTATACATGTTAATCGTTTCAATAGTACGTAAGAGTACGTTCAATAGATAGAAGTTTGCTAAAGACAACGAACCTATGATATAATGCGTTTCGTATATGATGAATGGAGGACAATTTTCATGCATACATTAATAATAGTACTTTTGATTTTAGATTGTATTGCATTAGTAACTGTTGTGTTACTCCAAGAAGGTAAAAGTAATGGACTATCAGGTGCAATCAGTGGTGGCGCCGAACAGTTATTTGGTAAACAAAAGCAACGCGGTATTGATTTATTCTTGCATAGATTAACAATTGTATTGTCTATCATTTTCTTCTTGTTAATGTTAGGCATAAGTTATTTTGGTTTATAAGGTCCGACAATGTTAAAGTCGGGCTTTTTTATTTATAATAGATATGTTGAGTTTAAATGAATAGTGAAATATTCAAGTATAGATAAATATAGTGATATTGTAATTAAAAGCATAAACGAAAGGATTGAATTCAATGCAGATAAAACTTCCAGAGCCATTCTTTTTTGAAGAAGGGAAAAGAGCAGTGTTGTTATTGCATGGTTTTACAGGGAATTCCTCAGATGTAAGACAATTAGGCAGATTCTTACAGAAAAAAGGTTATACATCGTACGCACCACAATATGAAGGACATGCAGCACCACCTGAAGAAATTTTAAAATCAAGTCCTTTTGTATGGTTTAAAGATGCCTTAGATGGTTATGATTTTTTAGTAGATAAAGGTTACGATGAAATTGTTGTAGCTGGTTTGTCACTTGGTGGCTGCTATGCTTTAAAATTAAGCTTAAACAGAGACGTAAAGGGTATTGTAACTATGTGCTCTCCTATGTATATTAAGACTGAGGGTGCTATGTTTGAAGGTGTTTTAGAATATGCCCGTAATTTTAAAAAGTACGAAGGAAAAGATGAAGCCACAATTCAGAAAGAAATGGACAATTTCAAACCGACAGATACTTTAAAAGAATTACAAGGTCAAATTCAAGATGTAAGAGAACACATTGATGAAGTGATGGATCCGTTATTGGTTATTCAAGCAGAGCAAGATCAAATGATCAATACAGATTCTGCAAACATTATATACAATGAGAGCGAATCTGATGATAAAGATATTAAATGGTATGCAAATTCAGGACATGTCATTACAATAGATAAAGAGAAAGAATTAGTATTTGAAGACGTCTATAATTTCTTAGAATCATTAGATTGGTCTAATTAAAAATATAAATATTTAAAAATAGAAAGGAGGGGCATAATGAATTTAAAGCAATCCATTGAAGAAATTATAAAACAACCAGATTATGAACCAATGTCTGTGTCTGATTTTCAAGATGCATTAGGTTTAAATAGTGCCGACTCATTTAGAGACTTAATTAAGGTGCTTGTTGAATTAGAACAAACAGGTTTAATTCAACGTACAAAAACAGATAGATATCAACGCAAGGAATCACAAAAGTCCAAACAACCAAAATTAATAAAAGGTAAACTTAGCCAAAATAAAAAGGGCTTTGCATTCTTACGTCCAGAAGTAGAGGACATGGATGACATCTTTATCCCACCTACAAAGATAAACAGAGCTATGGACGGTGATACAGTCCTAGTTGAGGTACACCAATCTAAAGGGGACCATAAAGGGAAAGTTGAAGGCGAAGTTAAAACTATAGAAACACATTCGGTCACTCAAGTGGTTGGTACCTATAGTGAAGCACGTCATTTCGGTTTTGTATTACCAGACGATAAACGAATTATGCAAGATATCTTTATTCCAAAAGGTCAAAATCTTGGAGCCGTGGATGGCCACAAAGTGCTCGTACAAATTACAAAATATGCCGATGGTACAGACAATCCAGAAGGTATCGTTTCAGCAATTTTAGGACACAAGAATGACCCAGGTGTCGATATTTTATCAATCATTTATCAACATGGTATCGAAATTGAATTTCCAGATAATGTTTTAGCAGAAGCTGAAGCAGTTCCAGATCAAATTGAACCATCAGAAATTTCAGGACGTCACGACTTACGTGATGAATTGACAATTACCATCGATGGCGCAGATGCAAAAGATTTAGATGATGCTATTAGTGTTAAAAAATTAAGTAACGGTAATACACAATTAACAGTAAGTATTGCCGATGTAAGTTACTATGTTACTGAAGGCTCAGCATTAAATGAAGAAGCCTATAGTCGTGCAACAAGTGTATATTTAGTTGACCGAGTAATTCCAATGATTCCACATCGTTTAAGTAACGGTATCTGTTCATTGAATCCTAAAGTAGATAGATTGACCTTAAGTTGTCAAATGGAGCTTAATGAACGTGGTGAAGTTGTTAAACATGAGATTTTTGATAGTGTAATCCATTCAAATTATCGTATGACTTATGATGAAGTGAATGAAATTATAACGGATCAAAACGCTGAAACTCGTAATAAATATAGTGAAGTTACGCCAATGCTTGATTTAGCACAAGATCTATCGCAACGTTTAGTAAATATGAGAAGACGCCGTGGTGAAATTGACTTCGATATTGATGAAGCAAAAGTACTTGTCAATGAGGAAGGTATCCCAACTGATGTTCAATTAAGAAAACGTGGTGAAGGCGAACGCTTAATCGAATCATTTATGTTAGCTGCTAATGAAACAATTGCTGAACACTTTGATCGTTTGGAAGTACCGTTTATTTATCGTGTCCATGAGCAACCTAAATCAGAACGTCTACGCCAATTCTTTGATTTTGTAACTAATTTTGGTTTAATGATTAAAGGGACAGGCGAAGATATTCATCCATCCACTTTACAGAAAATCCAACAAGAAGTTGAAGGTCAACCAGAACAAATGGTTATTTCAACTATGATGTTACGTTCAATGCAACAAGCTCGTTATGATGATGTAAACTTGGGTCACTTCGGTTTATCAGCAGAGTATTATACGCATTTCACATCACCGATACGTAGATACCCTGATTTAATTGTGCATAGATTAATTCGTAAGTACATTGTAGAACAGTCTATGGATAGAAAAGAAAAGAACAAATGGGAAGAAGCATTGCCTGAAATTGCTGAACATACGTCACAAAGAGAACGTAGAGCGATTGAAGCTGAACGTGACACAGATGAGCTGAAGAAAGCCGAATATATGGTACAACATATCGGTGAAGAGTTCGAAGGTATCATTAGTTCAGTTGCAAACTTTGGTATGTTTATTGAATTACCAAATACAATTGAAGGTATGGTGCATGTATCCAACATGACAGATGACTATTATCATTTTGATGAGCGTCAAATGGCTATGATTGGTGAACGCCAAGCTAAAGTATTCCGTATAGGTGATCCTGTAGAGATTAAAGTAATCAATGTTGATGTTGATGAACGCATGATTGATTTCCAAATTGTAGGTATGCCATTACCTAAAAATGAACGTGGTCAAAGACCTTCGCGTGGTAAGACGATTCAAGCTAACCCGCGTGGTAGATCATCAGACAAATCAAAAGATGATCGAAACAATAAAGGCAACCGAACGAAACAGAAACAACGTAAGGGTAAAAACAAACGTAATAATGGGAAACAAGAACAAGGTAATACGAAACATAAACCATTTTACAAAGATAAAAAAGTGAAAAATAAAGCGCGCAAGAAGAAAAAATAACTTAACAAAGAGGTGAAACTCAATGCCAAAGAAAAAATCACCAGGAACACTAGCAGAAAATCGTAAAGCAAGACATGATTATAATATTGAAGATACGATTGAAGCGGGCATTGTGTTACAAGGAACAGAAATTAAATCGATCCGCCGAGGCAGTGCAAACCTTAAAGATAGTTATGCACAAGTCAATCGTGGTGAAATGTATTTAAATAACATGCATATTGCACCATATGAAGAAGGCAACCGATTTAACCATGATCCACGTCGTTCACGTAAGCTATTATTGCACAAACGTGAAATTACAAAGCTAGGCGAACGTACACGTGAAGTTGGTTATTCAATTGTTCCATTGAAACTCTATCTCAAACACGGTCACTGCAAAGTCTTATTAGGTGTTGCTCGAGGTAAGAAGAAATATGATAAACGCCAAGCTTTAAAAGAAAAAGCAGTACAACGTGATGTAGCTAGAGAGATGAAAGCCCGTTATTAAGCGGATATATTGCCAAAGATGATAATCTTTGGTAATATAATATGTGCTTTCTGAAAAAGCTTCGTAGTTACTACAAAGTCACTACGAAGTCATCAGGAAGTACATTTAATATTATTCTGGGGGCGTTTTTGGATTCGACAGGGGTTCCATGAGCTAGTTAAGCGTGTCGGAGGGTTGTCTCCGTCACCAACACACACAGTTATAATAACTGGCAAAGAAAACAATAATTTCGCAGTAGCTGCGTAATAGCACTCTGCATCGCCTAACGGTATCTCCTATGTACCGTTAACGCGATTCAACCTATAGTAGGATACGCTAGGCACTGCCGTTTGAAGTCTGCCTAGAAGAGATTAATCAAACTAGCATAATGACGGATGTCTATCACCTCCCATTATGCGAAACCTATTGATAGACTACGCACGTAGAAGTGCTAGTATCAGAACCTCTGGACGCGGGTTCGAATCCCGCCGTCTCCATATAAGGAAAGCCTATGACTGAAATAGTCATAGGCTTTTTATTTTAGGGTGTTAAAATTCATACCATAGAGGATGTAAGTTTTGTTAAAGATGAAAATTTATTGCACATGATACCATTAATTATTGTTCATTTCTTCATTCATTATTTCTGATACTCGATCATTGTATTCTTCTTGTGACAATCCTTCAAAATCTTTTTGTCTTGTGAGTTCTTCTATCTTGTTCTTGGCTTCTTCCGACATACCTTCAGTTGAAAAACCACCAGCAGGCATTTTATTTAAATCTATTTTTTGATTTTGATCTGTATTCTCATTGTGATTATTTGGAGTAAATGTACCCATTGGTGTTTCTATTGAGTGATTATTTTTATTAGCTATTCTTTGTACTTGTTCATTTAATAGTTTCTCATATTCTTCACTTGAAACATTATTTGCATTAGGCATATTGTTTTCTAGAACTTGATATTCTTCATTTGTCATACCTTTCGGTGGTATACCTCCAAAGGGTCTATTACCTTGTTGAGTAGGGCCTTCATTATTGTTTATATTAGAATCTTGTTGTTGCGTATTATTTTGGTTTTCCATTTTTTGTTTTTCTTGAGAAGTTTTATTTGGTTTGTTTGCATTATTAGCTACTTCTTCATTAGATTTTTCATCATTATTATTTGATTTATCTTCTTTCTTGCCTGATTCTTTTTCTTTATCAGTCTCTTTATCTTTATTTTCAGATTTTGTTTCTTTCTTATCGTCTAGCATACTTTCTTCTTCATTCCCACAAGCTGCTAATACTAAAAAACTTGATAATAATAAGAAAGATAACTTTTTCATATCTTATTCTCCTTTTATAATAGTGTTAAATACTATTGTACTATACATAAATGTTAATGAGAACAGCTTATCATAATTTATTATTTTGCTTAATGTTATGACAATTTTACTTAATTATTGAACATCAAAAGAAACTATATGTTAGTTTATCTTCACTGTGTATCATTACCGCTTTAGAAGCATTTGAATGTCCTAAAATATCTGATCAGAATAAATTAAACTATTATAAAGAAGAAAAGCCACATATAAAATTTTATAAATAAGTAGGTAGTTAAATAAAAAAGGGCATTTAAATATGCCCTTAAAATTATTTTTCTTCACCATTCTTATCATATTTTGTAACCTTTCCATTTTCATCAATAATATATGACCCAGCTAATTCGCCATCTTTATCTGTAAAAGAGAATCCCCATTCACCATCTTCAGTTTTTTCGGGTTCTTTATAAGTATAGATTTCAGTATCAAGAGGTTCACCTTCATACTCTTCTACATAATCTATTACATTATTTCTACTAACATTTTCTTCACTACTTGAATCATCATTAGATTCTTCACTCGAATCAGATTCACTAGAAAAATCAGTATCGTCTATTTCAGAATCTGTCTCAGCACCAACTACACCGTTTCTCAAATCCATAAAGTAATTATATTCAGTTGTTGATACCATTCTATTTGCTTCCTCATAATGTAAAAATTCGGGTGATAAATCATTGAAATCATTCACTAAAGTATTATATTCTTTTTTTGACATATCCGGTTCTTCAGTAACCATTGATTTAAATACTTTTTCTCTATAGCTTTTATTTGATAGTTCTTTAGTTTGTTTGCTATCAAGGTCTTCATCGTGCTCAATAATTAGACTCCCCATACCGTCCCCTAATTCCATGAGATCTGTATCAGCAGTTATAGCTAAAAGGTCAGTTAAACCTTCATTACCTTTAGATCCTAAATAATCTTTTTTATAATTTATATCTAAATCTTCGTAATCCATTTTAATTGTTTCAAATGTAGAGAACAATGAGAATGTGGCATCAGTTAATGCTAAGTCATATGATTTTTCTAAATCAGGGTTATTACTTTTAAATTCTTCTAATTCTTGAATACGTTCAACATAGGCTAACATTGCTTTAGCTGATTTTAGAGCGTAATTGCCAATTTCTTTGTTAGCTTGATTCAACCCCTTTGTGTTTTTCTCAAAATCTTGAATAGCATTTTGAACTTCTTTTATATCTTCGTCATTAATGTCTGAATCTGATTCTTCAATTTCCGATTCATCTGTAACACCTGAGCCCATACCTTCCAATAAACTTCCCAGTTTTTTAGTTTCTTTTTTATACTTTTTTTCCTGTTCTTCAGCAGATAAATTTGAATTATCTTGTTTTTGTTTTGATTCTGAATTTTTATCATTCCCACATGCAGCTAAAATTAAAAAGCTTATCAACGAAACAAATAAAATTCTTTTCATTTGTTACCTCCCAAAAAATAATTTTATATCTTAATTGTACTATACTTAAAAAATAATGGTGATAACAAAAAGTTATGATCAAAATTATTATTTATGAATATACTTATATTGCATTTTTGTAAAAGATTACGTAGGACTATCTGTTAAAGTAGTGGAATAATTATAAGTAGTAGTAATTATTGAATGATTATATGTTAGAATATTCTGTAAACTAATCTATTTTAGGAGTTTTTATATGATTCAATCTATAAACCACGTGACTTATTCAGTATCAGATATTAAGACATCTATTGCTTTCTATAAAGATATATTAAAAGCTGAAATTTTAGTAGAGAGTGATAAAACAGCGTATTTCATATTTGGTGGCCTATGGTTAGCGCTAAATGAAGAAAAAGATATACCTAGAAATGAAATCCAACACTCGTATACGCATATGGCTTTTACAATTGAGGAAAGTGAATTTGATGAATGGTATCAATGGTTAAAAGTTAACAATGTTAATATATTAGAGGGGCGCAGTAGAGACTTAAGAGATAAACAATCAATATACTTCGCTGATCCAGATGGCCACAAATTAGAATTACATACAGGCACATTACAAGATAGGTTAGATTATTATAAAGAAGAAAAGCCACACATGAAATTTTATAAATAAGTAGGTTATATTATGACAATAGAAGCAAGGTTATTTGAAGAACAAGATTTAATCAAAATTAAAGAATTGCTAGTTTTATATAAAGATTTAGGTTATCCAACAATAACAGAGGATTTAGTTAATCGTTTGAAAAAGATATGCAGTCATGAAGATTATTATTTGTTACTTTTAATAAAAGATGATGTAATAATCGGTTTGAGCGGGTTATGTAAAATGATGTTCTATGAAAAGAATGGTGAATACATGCGTTTATTAGCATTTGTTATTAATTCTAATTATAGAGGAAAAGGTTATGGAAGACTTCTATTAAAAGAATCAGAAATGCTAGCAACTCAATTAGGATGTAAAGCAATTACTCTAAATAGTGGTAATAGAGAAGAACGAGATAGTGCACATAGTTTTTATAAAAGTAATGGATTTGAAAATAAGTCATCTGGATTTTCAAAACAACTTATATAAATAATATTTTATAAAATCATGTTGTATCTAAGGGGGCTATTAAAATATGAATAAAATAATAATTATTGGTTCGTCTGGATCTGGTAAATCTACATTATCAAGGCAACTATCGAATATTTTAGATATTCCTGTTTATCATTTAGATGCACTATTTTGGAAACCTAATTGGATAATGACCACAAAAGATGAACAAATCGATATTCAAAAATCATTACTAGAAAAAAGTAAATGGATTATTGATGGAAATTATACTGCCATTTTGGAAAAGAGAATAGAAGCAGCTGATACTATAATATTTTTAAATATAAATAGGAGTATTTGTTATTATAGGGTTTTTAAAAGGTTGTTCAAAAATATTGGTAAGACTAGATTAGATATGGGAAAAGGGTGTAAGGAAAGAATAAATTTCACTTTTTTAAAATATATTTGGAATTATCCTAAATATCGTAAGCCATTTTTATTAGAGAAATTTAGAAAATTAGAGAATGAAAAGACAATATTTGAATTGAATAATAATAAAGAAATTAAAAATTTTAAATAGGTGATATTGTTGAAACAATCAATATATGTAAATAAAAATATAAAATTAAGAGATACTATTGAAAGTGATGTAAACGAATATTTTAAAATACCATTCAGCAAAGAGTTACTGGAAATGTATGGTTCTGATATGTCTCATAAAAATGAAAAATCATTTAGCAGAGCACAAATACTAGTCGATGAGATAAGGGCAAACCCATATGAGTGGTGTATTGAGTATAATGGGAAATTTATTGGACAAGTTAGATTAACAAAAGATGATGAAAATAATAAAGCTAAATTTGCTATAGGAATCTTTAATCCACAATATTGGAATAAAGGTATTGGAACAAACGTTACAAAGGCAATTTTAAAGTTTGGTTTTTCTGAATTAAAACTTCATAGGATTCATTTAAAGGTGCTTTTATATAATAGAAGAGCGATTAAATCATATGAAAATGCTGGTTTTAAAATTGAAGGTGAAGAGAGAGAAGCGGCATTTATTAAAGGGAGATATGAAACTGATATTCACATGAGTATTTTAAATAGTGAATTTCAATAATGAAATGAGGTAAGTTAATGGAGTACGCTGAGTATAAATGGGTTAGACAAAATAGGGAGATTTTATTAGAGCAATGTAGTAATTTAAATGAGAATGAAATTTCTAAAGAATTTGATTTTGGTTTTCAAAGTATTAAAAAGTCATTAGTTCATATAGCTGGTTGTTACCATGCATGGCTAGGTTCATTCGTTCTTGAGAAAACTGAAAGACCATTATTTACAAACGAAGAAATCACAACATTAGACATAAATGATATAAAGCAATACTTTTTAGAAGCGGATCAATATGTCGAAAAAATTTTGGATAGAGAAAGTAATGAGTTAGATAATCGTATTCATAAAACGGCAATATGGAAGCAAGACAATCAGTTTATCGCAAAAACAATACGTCAGCTATTATTCCATTCAATTACACACGAGTATCATCACAAAGGCCAAATTGTTACAATGCTCCGCATGCTGGGTTATACTCCAAACAATACAGATGTATTACGTTTAAGCATTTAAGAGTAAGTAATTTAAAAATAAACATTTATGATTAAACAAACCACCCAATTATATATGGGTGGTTTAGTAATTTTACCCTGTAAAATAAAACAATGATTTAATCATAGTAGCTTATTTTCTAAAATTAAAAATTTTATCACCACAATTGTTATAGTTTTAAATTTTTACAATAGCTATCTTAAATGATAACGAAGTGCAATGTATTAAATAAATCTTTATTAGTTATATGATAGACCGTTTCTTTCAAAATTGTCACATGAGAATGGTATTTTGTAATAATTTACGAACGATTCAATGAAAGTGAAATGTTAGTATTGAATTAAAAGTTAGGAGGTTGAATAATGAAAATTATTTTTAAAATATTTTTATTAATTGTAGCAATAATTTTAGTGTTATTCTTTTGGAAGTTATATGCTGAATCTCATACAGATAGTAAAAACGTTAGGAATTTGGCTAACTTAAATCCTTTGATTACAACTGAAAAATATTATATACAGACTAATGAGCCTAAAAGTGTAAAAGATTCTGGTAAACATATAAAAGTATATGAATATACAAATAAGGCATATGATAAAGACGGTAATGGAAAAGAAATTACTTATACAGCAACAAAAAAATTAAAAACAAATCATTATTTAGAATTAGATTATAAAGTTGGAGAAGTAAAAGGATATACTGAAGTGAAAGAAAAAGACATACCTAAGAAAGCGAAAATAAAACTATAATATCTAAACCTCATCATTGTCGGTGAGGTTTAGATATTTTTATATGTTGAATTTTCAGATTAAAAGCATGAAATGATGGGTCCACAACGGTAAACTAGTTGTTCGTTTCATACAAAAAGATAAGTGCTGAATTTTTTACTTATCAATTGTAAACATAAGCTGTGTATGGGATATTTTAGCCTAAGAAATTATATTAGTATTGGCTAAAATAATAACAAAAGATCACTGCTTTAATTAAAATTATTTTTTGTTGTCTAATGCATCAGCAAGTTCTTCCAATTTGATTTTCACTTCTTTAAGCGTGTGACTATCTGCAAAAGTAAAACTAAATTGTTTTCCTTTAGCTGTTTCTGCCACAATAGTAACAAGTTCGCTAAAAACATCGTGTTCTATACTATAATTTAATATTTTCATATTAACTCCCTTTATCTTTGTTTTTCTAATTTTAGTGTAATAAGTGAATCTGCATTATTCAAGTTGTCTTTCTCTTTAAAATATTTCAGAGGCAATTTTATTAGGTAGTTTATATCTTTGTGTAATGAATGAGAAGGTAAGGCACCTGATATAGTTTTTTCAATGTAAGTATAATTTTTAATACTCACAACACTAAAATTTATTAATAACAATCATATGTTTTTTTTGAATATCTAAGTAAAATAATTATATTAGTTAATTGTACTATATATAAGTAAGGTTTTGTGATAACAAAACCTTATACTTTGCAATATAATTACTTATAATTAAATTGGTACTTGATGTTAGCTACTTAATCTTTTTTATATCAATAAATTTGAAGTAATTAGTACTAAAGATGTTTCTAAACGATAATATAAAGGTAAGTATATATAAGACAAACGGGGGGATTTTTAAATGGAAAAGTTAGATCAAGTGATGTTATATGTTGATGATCAAGCGAAATCAGTTGAGTTTTGGACAGATATTTTAGGATTTGTTGTAGTTTCTGAAGAAGAAATGGCAGAAGGTTTTAAAGCAGTAGAGGTAGCACCAAATGAGAGTGTTGAAACATCAATTTCAATTATTGAAAAAGATTTTATGGAAAAATATAGTCCTGAAGTAAGCGTTACAACACCATCTCTAATGTTCAAAGAAAAGGACCTTGATGCGTTATATGAAAAATTAAAAGAAAAAGGTTTGACTGGTCATGAGATAATCGAAATGTCAGGCACACGAGTATTTAATTTCCAAGATGGTCAAGGCAATTACTTCGCAGTGAGTGACTAATTATAGTTGTACTAAGTTATAGAAAAAGAGCGTTTTTTATGAATTCAAAAATCATAAAAAACGCTTTTTAATTTTATGTGAAAATATGAGTAAATGGTTACTGCGTATTTTCTACTATATTTAGTCTTTCAGATTCATTAGGTTTCTCAAAATACTGACTAACATAATTAAACGTCTCTAATGTGTCAAAATTCGCTCTTTCAGGAATTTCTATATTTCGTTGTTTTAGCCTTTGTAAACAGGTTTCGTCTGGTATATTTAGATAAATGAGTTTATGGCTAACATTGATTTCAGAAGCTATATTACTTAGCCATTTTCGTTGTTTTTGAGTATTCCCAGGAAAGTCCATGACCACACTTGTATTAGCCCTTAATAAATTTTGAACATGATTTTTAACAAAAGGTTTAATACGATTAGAATAAGTTAAATAATCATCAAAGGTCTTTATTTGATTTGGATAAAATTGTTCAAGCATTTCATCTTCTGACAATAGTATGGCATTTTTATCACTAGCAATCTTTTTAGAAATTGTTGATTTACCAGCACCCATTTTACCAGTGAAAAAATATAGTGTACCAAAATATACCATTACGTTACCTCCGTTTAGAATTTTTAGGAATAGTTTTAGTATAAAGAAATAATGAAATAAGTTATAGTGAAAACTAGAGTTATATAATAAACAAAGGGGATTTCTATGTTTAAGTATATTTTGAAAATCAGTTCGTTTTTAATGATAGCAACATTATACATATTTGTAATAAATCAATCTAGTAATGCTTCAGCAGCTACAAATGCAACACAACAGGATGCAATTAATCATGTTGAAACTTTAAACGGTAAAGGTTGGGACTATGATTCGGAGTATGGATGGCAATGCTTTGATTTGGTAAATGAACAGTGGGATTATTTATATGGCCATGGATTAAAGGGTGATTATGCAAAAGATATTCCAAAAGAAAATAATTTTATAGGCGAAGCGACAGTTTATGAAAATACGCCTGATTTCAAAGCAACTGCAGGAGATATTGTAGTGTTTAATGAAAATTATGGTGAAGGAGCTGGTCATACTGCGATTGTAACTAACGGTAATTATGATGGTAATTATCTTCAATTTCAGTCCTTAGACCAAAATTGGGAAGGTGGCGGCGCAGATAAAACTGAAGTTGCGCACAAAATCGTTCATGATTATGAATCAGAAATGATATTTATTCGCCCACATTACAGTAAATAGAGGAATAGTAAAAAAATAATAAGTCAGAAACTGGAGTTCTTTAATTTCAGTTTTTAAATATGTAGACATTTTACTGTGAGTTCCATAAGCGTACAGTGATAGACATGATTCTTATTTTGACGGGGCATTAAAATCTTAATTTAGATTGATGTCCCGTATTTTTTGATTTTCAACTGAATATTTTTGACTTATTAGTGGAGTATAAAAGCTAACCTACATAGTAGTTAGTATAATTTCTATTTAATTATGATGTTTGAGATTAATATAAAAAAAGGGCTTGATAAATACAAAGAAGCAAAAAATGTCTCATCACATTCTGAATAAGAATAAAGGAATGCGTCAGCCAACTCATTGTTTTAATAAGTAGGTCGATTCACTCCTTTATTATAATAGTTAAAAGTGTTTATTTAATTTTTCTTTCATCCACAGTCTTTGATAATAGCGTCAAATAACGTTGAACATTATCTGATGGTGTATCTTTAGGTAAAGTATGTGTGAACACATGCCCCTTATGTGTCTCAACTGTGTAACTAATATTTATACTACCAATTTCATATTTAATAATTTTCATAATGTCCCCTTAAAATAGCTTTTAAAATTTAGTTTGAGTATATACGTTTAAATAAATCCACTATTTAACTATGAAGGTAATATTCCTATAGAAATAGTATGTTTTGTTTAATTGTACTACATATAAATGCTTTTGCAACTATAAAGCGTACTATGTTTATATGTGAAAAGATAAGCTTTAACTATTGAGGAATGTATTTTGAACATTTTAATGAATTGTTTTAAATTCAGCTAGAAAAAAAGACCACAATAATTAATTTTGTGATCTTATATAAATTATTTTTACTTATTTAGTTTGTCGATAACGCCATTGATCTTGTCTTTAACATTTTCAGTTACTTCTTTTGCTTTACCTGAAGCCTTATCTTCTTTACCTTCTTTTTCTAATTCTTTATCATCCATAACATTGCCTGCTGTCTCTTTTATATTTCCCTTTACTTGTTCAAATTTACTTTCATCTGCCATGTTATTCACCTCAAAAATATTTTTAGATCATTCTATTAATAATATACAAAATGATAAAATTTAAAACAATAAAAATGTATGTAACTTGATATATTTGTATTTAAAATGAATTATATATGACAAAAGAATAAAGTTTATAAAATAGAGGGAAAGTGATGATGAGCAGTCATATGTTACTCTAATAAAATTTCACTATTTCACTGCGGAAAAGAGGACTATACTTAAAAAGTATTCCTCCCAAAGTAGGGAGTGAAGATAGTTCAATACGTATTATTGCTGTATTTTTGTAAAGGTAACCTTGCATGAGGCGTTATTAAGAAATCACAGACATTAGTTAATAAATCAAGCCCTTATGCATCAATTAGTTTTTGAATTTCGGAATATTTTTCTGCGTTTAATGTACCCAAAGGGCTTTGTTCAATTTCAAAAATCAGAAAATCATCAGTTGCGTTAAATGATGATTTGATGCATTCACAAATTGTATTTTTATCTAAGTCACTTTGTAAAAACCACAGGCCACTATAAATATATAGTGCATTACCTAAAGAATTTAATTGTGCCGGTAATTTTTCATATCCGTATGAAATTGAATTTAAATTATAAGACAATATATATTTTGACATTTATATCACGCTCCCATACAAGCATATCATTAACTGAAATTTAAAAGTTGTAGGAACCTAGTATGAGTTTTATTTTAATTATTATAGTTTTAAATATAAAGTCAAAAATATAGATAATATCCTGGTTTATAAAACTAAAAATAAGGTAATAAATTCTATACAGACGATAGAAATGAACATTATGTTTTTAACTTATATACGTTATATCAATAATATGTTCTCCCATTAAAAATATTATTTGGCGGGAGATTTAAAAAGGATAGATAACAATGAGTAGACAATATGAAATTGAGCAATTATGGAAGCAACATAAATATGAAGTGCTATGGCATGATCAAAATAAATATAAAGCGATTAGAGAAAAATTGAAATATAGCACAACGATAGAGGAAATTGAAACATTAATTAATGAAGCAATAAATACTACACCAAGTAAAGGGTCAATAGTTAATGCATATGACCATATGTGGGGTTATTTTAAAAGAAAATGTAGTTCATCAGAAAAAAATTTGCATAACTATTTAAAAGAAGCGTTTAAAAAAGAAGAAATAGATGAAACATATTTATTACAATTTTTAAAAAGCATGGCAAATTATTATGATATGAGCTATATCAAAACTTCAACTATAATACAAAAAATAAATTGACGAATGTGTATCGATTTAAAATTGTTCGATTTCTAAAAGGTGTATCGCAGAATTAATGAACAATATTTTTATAGTATTTAATGTTGCTTGAATTATATTAGCTTAAGTTTCAAGTTAACAATTTGTATAGTGAAACTTCATCAATATTATCAGTTAAATCAATAAAATAATTTAATTGCCAACTTTGAGTTTTAATTGCAGTTTGATTTAATTTTTGTTCCCAAGTTGGATACATTCGCATTGCCATTTTTCCTTTTTTTGCACCGTTAGCTATAATATTTTGTTGAGCTAACACGTCTTTTGGAAATATAAATAACCCTTTATGATTCTCATCAATTACTGTAATAATTAATTTGTCACATGATTCATTATAAGTAAAAGGTCTGTTTTTATTCTCGTTATCTTTGGTCCAAAATACTACAAAATAACCTTGCTTATTTGGCGTTTTTTTAGCGATTCTACTTCTAAATGTTTGTTTATCGGCTTGAAAAGTACAACTTTCATACTCCGCATTAAAAAATTCTGTTTTACAATTTTTTAAATTAATATTTTTCGTAGATTTTAATATTGAGCTTATAAAGTCTAATGATTTATACATAGTTTAACCTTCTTAATTGAGTTTTGATTGCCTTGAGTATACCAAATTCATTAGCGTATAACTATTTTTTTTAGTTCCACCTAAATAGAATCTATAATGAATAATAAATTGTTCATATGAAAAAAGTGTAAATTGATACAATGAGGGTAGACGTAATTGCGAGTGTAGAATTTATAAATTGAGGGGTGAACAAGATGCATTATATTAAATACCTAAATTCATCTGATAACACAAAACTATATACTAAAATTAATGATACGCCAGAAGCAAAGGCAAACATTATTATCGTACATGGATTAGCTGAACATTTAGATCGTTATGATATTTTAACGGCATACTTAAATGAAAAAAATTTTAATGTCATAAGATACGATCAAAGAGGACATGGTAGATCTGGAGGGGTACAAACTTACTATAGTAATATGTATGAAATTGTAGAAGATTTAACAGCTATAATAGAATATGTAAAAAACACTTTCGAAGGAAAAGTATATCTTCTTGGACATAGCATGGGTGGTTATACAGTAACTTTACTTGAAACGATTCATCCCGGTACTGTAGATGGTGTAGTTACATCTGGTGCGTTAACAAGGTATAATAACAAGTTATTTGGTGACCCTGATCCAAGTATTTCATCAGAAACTTATATTAAAAACGAATTAGGAGATGGTGTATGTTCTGATCCTGAAGTTATTAGAAAATATGAAATTGACCAATTAAACGCAAAACAAATATCTATGGGGCTTATCCGCACATTATTAGATGGGGTAACGTATTTGAAAAATAATGCGGGGCGTTTTACTAACAATATTTTGATATTACATGGTAAAGAAGATGGATTAGTAAGTTATCATGATTCGTTGCAATTATACCAAGAAATAGAATCTGAACATAAATCCATTCATATTTATGATAGATTGCAACATGAGATATTAAATGAGTCATCTTATAATCTAAGTATTTTCAAAGAAATTGTTGATTGGATAGATAATGAAATACGTATTTCTAAAAATTAAAGAGCATCCTTACAATAAAAGTGTTTAACCAAACTAAACGATTATCGTAATGTTTGTTATGAAAAATTTAAAGATTTACAATTGATTGTGGAAAGTTTATTGAAAGGAAAGGTTATAATGAAAATAAAAACATTGCATATGCAATATGAAGAAAATTTTGAAGAATTTGATGAACGTGTTAACGAATTTTTACAACATGTAGATGAGAAACAACACTGGGAATTAGTAAGTGTTACTCCATCTGTGACAAATAGTATTGAAGGCGTTGACTACTTTATTACTATTGTTTACAAAAAATAAAATAGTTAAAAAGAAATTGTAGTTATTTGAGTTGAGATTGAAAGGAAAGATGTAGCTATTTTTAGTGAGATAGGGCTATGTGATAATATCACATACATGATGAAAGGCTATGACATTTGCTATGCCATAGCCTTTATTACAACTTATTGTCCCTTAATTTATATTACATTTTATTATGATGCAATTATGAAGTAAATGTTTCTCCTGAAACATTAAAATAGTCTGCTAACATTGCAGCGTCTTTTTCTGAAATGGTGCGATAGCCATTTTCCCAGTCCCATATTTGGCAATTTCTGATATCTGTACCATAGCCATCATTCAAATTAATAGCTAGTTTAGATATGCTTAAATTAGATTTCTCGCGTAATTCGTTAAGAATTTTCACAATCGTTCACTCCTAAAAATAGATAATACTTGTACCACTTTTAATTGTAATATATGGGTACTAGTATTACAAAATTTATGGTTTTTTATTTAAGTAAATTAAATTAAAAATTGTATATTTACATGTATTTTTTATCTTGATATAGAAATGTGTAAATTAAATAATTAATTGTAGAAATGTGTAAAAATCATCAACTTTGCAAAAAATAATTTAATTAAGACTAAGGAGATTTATAATGAAAATAATTGCTATGAGTATTTTTGTTAATAACCAAGATGAAGCACAAAAATTTTATACTGAAAAATTAGGATTTAAATTAAAGCATAACATTGAAATAGGTGGAGGATTTAGATGGTTAACGGTGACTGAGGAAAATTCTAATAACCCTGTTGAAATTGTTTTGGAACCTAATGAAAGTCTAATTGCGAAAAACTACCAAAATGGTTTATATGAAGCGGGTATACCCGTAACCATGTTTGGAGTAGATAACCTGGAAATAGAACATGAAGCATTGGTAAATAGAGGGGTTGAATTTCATACAGAACCTAAAGAGGTTGAAGGTGTGAAATATGCCATACTTGATGATACATGTGGCAATTTAATTCAAATTGTTGAACAATAAGATCTAAATTTTTAGTTAAAGTCATCGTAGTGAAAAAAATTCGAATAAGGACTAAATATAAATTCTTTCATGTTTTCGTTAATAGTGCTAGATTTATGCTACGTGTTCTCGTTTAAAAAGAATCGTATAAATCTAGTACTTTTTATTTATTGGAGGAATATAAGATGGAATTAGTTATTAAGCACACAAAAGAAATGTCGAATATAGAATTGATTAAAGTTTTTCAAGCTAGGGTCGATGTATTCATAGTTGAGCAAAATTGTATATATCAAGAAGTAGATGAATTTGATTTAAATACTTTGCATGTAATGCTTAAAAAGGGAGAAGAAATCGTTGCATATAGCCGTATTATTGAGCTTCCATCTTATATAACTTTTGGTAGGGTACTAGTAGTAGAAAAGTATAGAAAGTCTAATTATGGTAGAGAAATTGTGCAGGCAACATTAAATAAGATTAAAGAAAGCTATAAGCAAACACAGGTTAGAATATCCGGCCAAGCATACCTAAAGTCATTTTATGAGTCATTTGGTTTTGAAAGTGTCTCAGATGTTTATTTAGAAGATAATATCCCTCATATAACTTTTCAAATGCATTTAAACCATTAATAATCTGATAATATAAAGTGAAATGCGTGAATTCGAAATCTAAAACTATGTTTAGGTTTCATATTCACGCATTTCATATGTGTTACTATTCTTGAAATTATTAGAAACGTATTATTAAGTTTTTATCTCGTTATATCACTACTGTTAATGTATTTTTGTCTTATACAGGCGTTTTATCGTTTAATTGCCCCTTGCTTTAAACATACACCTAATAAGTTTCTGCATTATACTTTCTGTAGTAGCCTAAAATGTAATGGTTTATTTTTTCATTTTATCAATATCTTGAGATACAAGTGTTAATAGTTCTTCAGTTTCTTGGTCTGTTAGCTCGTCTGAACCTTTAATTCTAATAACTGACCCTTTGTCAGTTTTTACATGATAGACTGGCTCATCGTCCTTATAGACTTTACGTAGTACTTCCATTTCATCACCCTTTTTATTGAAAACATTTCTATTTTCTTTACTACATAACTAAATAGAAATGCGTTGTAAATTATTACTACGAATAACGCTTATTCAATAACTCATTTCATTTAATGCTTTATATATAGGATAACTTTTTATTAATTTGTTTTCCAACAGTATGATTGAATTCATTTAATTTTTTTTTGAAACAGCAAAGTTTATATTATTAGGGTCATTAAAATGAATGTACAGCATTAATAAATAAAACTAAGTAATTTAGTGTAAAATTAGCTATTTATGTTTTTATTAAATAATTTATGGGTACATATTAATAAGCACAAGAAGTCCTCCAAACTCTAGTGTGGATTATATTTTCGAGATTTGCGCCATTCTTAAAGGGTGGCGCTTTTTTTGATTTAATCTCTAAGAGAATTTTGCAGTGCTTCTTTAATAAAATTATAAAAACTGCGAAAAACCTTTACTACAGATTCTTTCGCAGTTTTTATAATTGGCTTATGATATTAATAAATTAAGCAGTAAATAATTTATAGAAATGAATTTATAAAACAATAAAAAGGTACTAGTTTATAAGCGATCAATAAGTTTTGAATATATAGAGTATAGAAATTATTATTTATTCAATATTTCTTCTCAATTTATCATCCATTTCATTGGCTACATCAATCAACATTTGTTTTGTTTCGGCATTATTTAAAGAGGGATTACCTTTAATTTTAATAATTAAACCTAAGTCAGTTTTTACATAATATAAAAGTGTGTCATCGTCATTAACTTTTCTTAGTATTTGCATAAAATCACCTCAAATTTAGAAATTTCACAAGTGTAGAGGGCGTTAAGCTATAGTAAATTAAGGGAATACATAAACATTAAAAAGTAAAACTATATATCTATTTTATAGTAAAATTACACAAAATAACAATATTTGAATTGTGCTTAAAAATAGCAAAATAAAAAACCAACAAAATCTTAAGAATTTGTCGGCGCTTTTGAAACTATTAATAATTAACTTATTGTATTTATAAATAGTTAAGTTTAAAACTGTTCATTTGTTCGATCTTCATCAACACTTTCATCTTCGTCATCAACTACAACTGTTAATAATGGTTTAATTAAAAATGCTGTACCTATTACCCCTAAAAAAACTAAAATAAATTTCTTCAAAACATCCACTCCTTTGTTTAATTTCAATATGAAACATAATGAATTCATAGCCAAACGTATTAAAATATTAACTTATACGATGTTTTTAAATCAAAAGGTAATATTTTACGATTGATATCTATTATAACAAATGCTTTAGTTGTATGATATGTAATTGTTAATACATAAAAAACTTTTTTTATATCTGAGAACGTCGCATGTTTTCTATATAGATGCCACGGAAAATCTTACTTGATAAATTTAGGTATTATTTTTATATAAAAAACTTCTCCTATTAATTCAACCAACGTTTGTGTGATAATCACAGTTGTTGTAACTGTTACCCAGCTATCTGGTAATGAGAGTGCTAAAGGTAATACAACCAAAGCATTTCTTGTACTTGAACTAAAGGCTAATGTTCGTAAAGTCGTAGTTTCTAATGCGAATAGTTTTCCTGACAGATATCCAATGAATGGAGCGATAATCATAAATAGGATATAGATAGGGATAACGGTAGCTATGACGCTTAAATCATGAGTGATTTTATGTATTTGAGAAGCAATGACTGTAAAAAGTACGAAAGACATAAATATTTCTGGCAACCATGCAGTAATTTTTAGCGTTTTCTCTATGATCAAAATGCGTTTACTAAAATATTGTAGTAGTGCAGCAATTACAAATGGTAGGACAATAAAAGTGATAAATGATTGAATAAACGGTGCTAAATCAATGAAGTAAATGGTGTTTTTGCTATTAAAGATAGCAAAGTACAAGGGTAATAAGATAATTTGTAAAATAAATAAAATAGGTGTAGAAATTAACATATATTGCGTGTTTCCTTTGCCTAATGAGGTGAAGACAATTACATAGTCAATACAGGGCGTCAACAATACGAGCATTAGACCTATTAATATAGCAGGAGAAGTAACATTGAATAACTGAATTAAACAATACACTAAGATAGGAATAAGTATAAAGTTTGATAATACTAATGCCATAATAAATTTGCCGCTTAGAGCGTTTTTACGTAACTTTAAAAAAGGAATCTGTGAGAACATACTAAACATTAAAATTCCAATAAAAATAGGGATGACCGATTCAAGTAATTTAATTAAATGCGTTGACGATAATCCCGTTATTATAGCAAGTAATATGGCAGTAAAATATAAGTAAATTTGGTAATTTTCAATTTTAGTTTTTAAATGATGCATAATGACCTCTCTTTAAAAATATAAAATAAATCCTCAGATATAACACTAACAATCATTATAATTCTTTATAATGATTGTTAGTTAAATTAATATTAATTTATTATTTTTGCTTATCTTGAACGCTAACTTTGTTTTCTATTTTTTCGTTAGTTGAATTATCAATACTTAATAATAATGCACGGACGACTAATACACCAGATACGAGTAACAATAAATTTCTGAAGAATTTCATTCGAATCACTCACCCATCTTATATTAGATAAAAAATAACTCATGTTATAAACATTATACCCGTTAATTACACTAATAAGTGAAAATATAAATCTAATACTACTCATAGATCTATGTTCAAAATATAGTATTTTAAATGTCCTTAATTATCAAATGTTTCTTTAATTCATCGATATCAATAATTAAAGATTTGCTGTTGTTTTCTACTTTATAGTTTATTACTGTGCCTTGTTCAATATCAAAAGATACCTGGCTTAAGATACCCATGGCATAGTCATTTATAGGACTAACTATTGAAATGGAAGTTTCATCCTCTTGTATAACAAATTGTTTTTGACTTTGATTAATTACTGTCCATTGTGGTAAGTAAGTTAAATTCAAATTGGTGCCTCCTTTTAAAATTTTTATCGAGTTGATTAGAAATTAATTTAATTATAAATCATAAAGCTATAATGCTACTTCCAATATCTTTGATTAATTTTCATTAAAGTACAAAATACAGGGAATAAGAATTAAGTAAACAATGTTTTTATAGAGGTGAGCCTATGAACATAGTTATTATTATGATATTAAGTCTTATTTTTGCATTTTTAGCAACAATGCCGTTTTTATTTATTAACACTAGATTACATCAAAATAAAAATTATGCCAAAGATGAGATACGTCATGAAAAGAGACGCACTTTACAACGTTTTATTTATTTCTTTGTTTTAGCTTTAGTAATGTTAATCATTTATACCTTTCTTTTGGATTAAAAGGTGAAGTTTAAAATAATAGGAAAAGCAGTTTGCTTATAGTAAAAAAGAACAGGACAACAATCAAAAAATTAAAATTGATTTCTGTCTTGTTCCCAAATAAAACAATATTAACTTATTTTCTGAAATTATTCTTAGAACTATGTTAAGAATTTTACGTCGATTAATTCACGTTAAGAAATGATATAAAGTTTTTCGAAGTATAGTTTATTGGTTCTTCTTAAAAATTCAAATTTATTTTTTAACTAAATATTAATGAGAATAGTATACCAACAACACCAAAAACAATCAGCATGACTGTAACGCCAAGTAAAGATTCTTTAGCTTGTTGTGATCCTCTTACTTTGTATGCGATAAGTGCGCCAATACCACAAATTAAGAAAATTACTGATAGCCAAAAAACAACCATGAAATGTAGATTCAAAATACTACACCTCCTTTTTATGTGTATGCACTCATGAAACTATCATATTTGCGCAAAATTTATATGAATCATAAAAAATTAACTGTAGTTATATTTAATTTTGTAATATTAACATCTTATCACTAATTTACAATCTCATATAGGAAGAATTTTAAAGTTTCATTTATTAAAGATTGGATAATAAATAAGGGTATTTAATTATTTGAAGAATGAAAAGAGGGATAATAATGGAAGAATATGACAGTAGCTTTACACAGATTGAACAAAAGATAGAAACATTAAAGTCGAAAAGTGTTAGTGATTTTGTTGAGTTATATAATCAAGTAGAAAATGATATTGTTGAACAAAAAAATTTGATTCGCGAAAGTTTAATGCCAAAAAATAAACAAGAAGATGAGAGAATCAGAGAAATTGCTGACAAAATTCATTTGCATATCCAAACAGGGCTTGAAACGTATAGTAGTGTAGATGACATACTTAATTATTTAGAGCCAGCTTTTCAAAGAGGTAAAGTAGATAAAACTTATGGACGTGCACTGGTGCTCTTAGAAGAAAATACAATGATTCAACAAATCAAACAGAAGTTTAAAGAGGATAAATATAATGTACACTTGGTCAATTTAGTTTTAGACAAGTTTATCGAATTAAGCCTTGAAATTATGCCTAATAGTTATTCGAATATTTTGAAATTAGAGCAAGCATATTTTAAAGTATATTATGATAATATGTAACATTATTTAATTTATTAAATAGTTTGATGTATAATTAAGTCAATATAAATAAGTTAGGAGATTAAATATGAATGAAGTAAATAAAGTTATTTACATTGTTTTAGCCGTTTTTTTAGGTAGCTTTGGAATTCACAAATTTTATGCTAGAAAAACAGCAATGGGCTTATTATTCTTGGTCTTTTGTTGGACTGGAATTCCACAAATATTAGCTATTATAGGTGCAATATTAACACTATTTAAACCAGCAGATCAAAATGGTAACGTGTTAGTATAAACACAATTAAAAATATAAGTATATGAGCTGTGAAGTAATCTATCATTTTAGATTGCTTCACAGCTTTTTTATTTCAAAGATAAAAGGATTTATTAGACATGTTAAAAAGGTAGGGGGATCTATACGGTTATATAAATATCCCTACCTTTAGTTTAATTTATGAAATTAACATTAAATTAAAAAAACTTTGTAAATTTTACAATCCAAATTAAATATTGTCATAGCAGTATTTAATTAAAAAACATTTAAATTTATAAATGTATCGTGATAGACAAAACATTATTATTTGTTATGATTAAACAAACGCTCACATTTGGAAAAGACTGTAACGATTAAAATATAGATAATCGAGGTAATGCTTATGACATTTTACGATTTTGTAATCGATTTTATAGAAGATGATACGCCACTCGGACAACTTGCGCATAATATTACAGGCGACAAAAATTTTCCGAAAAATGAAACAAGTTTTATTGTATTAAATTCGTATTTCTATAGTAATTATTTTGATCATGAAGTTTTAGCTTCTGCAAAACGAGCATTAAGTTTATATCGAAATAATATAGAGTTAGCTAACTAAACTTTAATTGTCATAATACCAATTTTGTTTTTCTAAAGCGGCTTTTATATCTGTTGTTTTAAAATTAATCTCGTTGTTTCTGATAGAAAAAGGTTCAATGATGTTTTTTGCCATCCAAGAATTAATGAGTTCCTTTGGCAATCCATCTAATTCCATGTCACTTTTGCTTAGTACAAAGCATTCCCAATCAAGTGAAACTTTAGAAGGATTGATATAATTACATTCATTAATTTGATTCATAAAAACACTCCTCAATATTGTAAATCCGACGTTAACTTTTACCCATGTAAAACATAAATCAAACGGTTTGCATAATATAAATTTATTTCTAGTGAAGTATTTTTATTGTTATCTAAGTTTATAATTGAATATAAATTTTAAAAAAGTTGCAGTAGCGGTATGTAGGATGTGCTACCATAAATATGGTCTGACACCAATTATGGCCTTGCATAACGATACTACTCACCAAAAATGGGGCTATGTCATCTATCATTTTTAGATAGGTGACATAGCCCTCATTTTATAATTTATTTTAAAAGTTTAATATGATGTTACCACGGTATAATACCTAAAATACACGCCACAAATATCATAAATAAGCTGGATCCTGCAGCCCATTTTATAACGATCCTTTGATTTTGTCCGTATTCAATATCAAGCATACCGACTAGTAAATAACCTGCGGCGTATAAAGGACTAAGCACATGTAATGGTTGACCTAAAACGGATGCTCTCGCCATATCAACTTTCGAAATTCCAAATTGCTGTGCAGATTCAGCAAGGATAGGTAGTACGCCGTAATAAAATGGGTCGTTTGCCATGAAGTATGTAAATGGTCCACTTAATATGGCAGTTATTAATGCAAAATGATTACCCAAAGCATCAGGAATAATGCTAACTAAGGCGTTTGCCATTTCGTTAACCATTTTTGTACCGTTCATTACGCCTGTAAAGATACCCGAGGCAAATACTAAACTGATAACTGATAGAACGTCTCCTGCATGTTTTTTTACCACAGAATTTTGAATACTAAGATTTGGATAATTTAATAAAATTGCTACTCCAAACCAAAGCATGAACATTACTGGGATTGGCAATATACCAATTACCAAACAGACAATGAGTGAAATTGTAAGTATTGCATTTGGTATAAGCATTTTTGGTCTTTTTAACAATGAATCTTCAGATGTAATTTCTGGTTTAACGTCATTTAAATCTATATCGCTATATGAAGTAATGTGTTTTTTGGCACGTTTTCCTAGTATGAATGCAACGCCGAAAGCAAAAATAACACCTGCTACCATTGCAGGTATTATAGGAATAAATACCTCTTCAGTTGTTACTTGTAATGAGGAAATAGCTCGTGCTGTTGGTCCTCCCCAAGGTAACATATTCATAACCCCGATGGACAAAAGTGCGAGTGTTGACAGAGTGTATAAGCTCATGCCAATTTTTTTATAAAGTGGCATCATTGCTGTTACTGTGATGATAAACGTAGTTGTACCGTCTCCGTCCAATGCTACCATTGAAGCTAAGATTACAGTACCAAATGCAATTTTAACTGGATCCCCTTTGACCACTTTAATGATTTGATTAATTACAGGTTCAAATAAACCTGCATCAATCATAACTCCGAAGTAGAGAATAGCAAATGTAAGCATGATCCCAGTCGGTGCAACTGTTTCTATTCCTTCCAGCATAAATTTTCCTAGACCAGCATAGAAACCACCAATCAAAGCGAAAATCGTTGGTAAAACAATTAAAGCTGTTAATGCAGACATTTTGCGTGTCATGATTAATATCATAAAAATAATAATCATGATAAAGCCTAATAGTGCTAAATTCATAGTGTTCTCCCCCTTATTTTATATATTTTAGCGTTTTCAGAAAATTTGTAAATTTAAAAATGTATAAAGTTATATTTATTACATTAAGAAACTATAAAAAGCTTTATGATTACAAACAAAGTAATCATAAAGCTTCTATAAATTAAGTAGGGTATTTATTGGTATTATAAAAAACTAATTACAAAAGGTTTCCATAAAGGATAGCTTAATAAAACGAATGAAAAGATAGAGACACATAGTGCAAATATATTAGCAATACGATCACCACGTATGCCTGCATATATATTAATTAAAATAACGCCTAGGATAAATAGTCCACCGGCTAATATTGGCAGATTACCCTCTAAAACTTTATTAACTACTAATAATGGAGTAGCAAGTGTGATTAATGACAAGAACAGTGATAATAATGTTGTAGCATATTTCAAAATGTTCAGCCCTCTCTTAAATAATAAGATGAATAAAATATTTATTAATAAAATAGCACTTAACAAAAATAATATTTGTTTAGCAATATAATTGCAAGTCATTTTAAAGATTAATGGATTTGGACTATATTAATTAGTTTCTTTGAGATAGCATACAATCTATCCGTTTGCATTTAAAATTAATTACGAAATAGAGATTTAGTTACCCTATGTCAACGATTTAGCAATCACTACTGTTAAACAAATAAGTCACTGTCATTACCATCGAAATGATAAATAAGCCAATGCTCATCTACATAATAATTATCATATTTTCTAGCATGCTGTTCTAATACAAGTGTTTCAAAATTTAAGTTACTAAAAAAGACCTTGCCACTGATGTTATTTGAAATAAGTGAAGTCATCAATATTTCAATCTCTTTTTCATTACAAATTTTAAATATTTGGCGCATAAGCAAATTTGAAATTTGTTCTTTAGATGCTTGATTTTCATCTTTAACACACATATTTTCTAAAGTTGCTTTATGAGACAAGCTATAGGTTTGATGATGAATTAGTGTAACAGCGCCCATAAGTATATCCTGTTCAAAGGCGCCAAGAACGATGCAATCTGTTGAGTCTGTGGATAGTAGCTTGTGTAAATCTGTATCATTTAAGCATTTCTCATTTTGTAATTTCCAGGCTAATACTTCGAGTTCTTTATTAATGCCTTGTAGTAACAAGGATTTATAAATAGAAAAATCTTCAGTTGTTAAATAGCGAATTTGCGTCATTCAATGCCTCCTAACCTCTGCAAAGTATTTTTTATAATGGATGAATAGTTCTCGTTTGCCAATTTAATTATAATATTAAAGGAAATAATTTATTTGAGCAATACTATCTTTAATTTTTTGCAAAAATATGTGGACATTTTCAATTCAGCATGAAAAAGAATAACTTTTTATAAACATAAAAAAACATCTTAATAAATATATTAAGTAAAAAATAGGCATATGATAATTGTGGTATAATATAGCAAGACACATAAATGTGAATGGAGGCATATATTGTGGGAGCTTTAATAACAATTATAGTTTCACTGGGAGTGCTAATCCTGATTTCTTTTGCAGTGTTGATTGCTTATATCTTATTTCATAGTAAAGATTAAAGAGACAACTAACTAAACATTTATTAAGCATTAAAGCATCTAGATTGCACACCAGGAATAAAAAACAAAAAAAGCCCCCGAAAGTTCAATTAAGAATTTTTCGGGGGAATATATTAGTCAACAACTGCTACATTTAAGTCAACATCAATGTTGCCACGTGTAGCTTTTGAGTATGGACAAAATTCGTGTGCATCTTGTAAATATTTCTCAGCTTCTTCTTGAGATAATACATTTTTGACTTTTGCGTCAATTGAGACACTTAATTTAGGGCTTTCAGCTTCAGGGTCATCTTCTAAACGTACTGTTAAAGTAACTTCTGGCTCAGCGCCTCTCACTTTATTTTGTTTTAAGATTAAATCAAATGCGCCATTAAAACATGAAGCATAACCTGCTGCAAACAATTGCTCTGGGTTTGTACCTTTTTCAGCATCAGCTTGAGCTGGTGGTACAATTGCTACGTCAATTGCTTTATCGTCAGTTTGAACGTGGCCGTTACGTCCACCTGTATTTGTTGCTTTCGTTTCATAATTTACTGCCATTTTATGACCTCCTAAATAACTTCTAATTCATGTTTACCCAAGAAAAATAATTTAAATCATTTCACGGAGTAATTTATATGTTTTTTAATTGTATTATTTTTAGAAATTGTTATACAATAATTTAAATATTACTAAAGTAAAAGGAAGTTTAAACATGGCCAAAGTTGATATAGCTGTTACAATTGCACCTGAAAATGAACTCGAACAAGTTACAATTGAAGATTTAAAACAATATCAAGCCTCTATAGATATTATAGAACTAAGAATAGACCAGTGGTCAGTTTTTGATGAGACACATGTAGCAAAAATTGCTGAATATATATACAATTTAAACTTAAATAAAAAATTGTTAGTAACTTATCGAACGAAGACTCAAGGTGGAGAGGGTCAATTAGCAAATGATAAATACTTAAATGCGCTAGAAAAAATAATTCCATTAGATTATATTGATATGATAGATATTGAATATGAAGAAATGATGCCAATAGAAAAATACCAATCATTAATAGAATCAGCGCATCGCAAAAATTTAGAAGTTGTATTATCGCAGCATAACTTTAAAAAAACACCTAAATTAGAAGTATTAAAACGCTTATATTATAAAATGCATCAACTTGAACCAGATTATTTAAAAGTAGCTGTTATGCCTCACGATAAACAAGATGTCTTGAATCTATTAAATGCAATGTCTGAGAGTTCAGACACGGTTTCCCAACATGTTGTTGGTATAGCGATGTCTAAACTTGGATTAATTTCAAGAACTGCTCAGGGTTTGTTTGGAGGATCAGTTTCATATGGTTGCTTAGACGCACCAAAAGCGCCTGGCCAAATTCATGTTGAAGCATTAAAACAACAAATTAAATTATACGAGTAGTTTGAAAATAGTGGTCGCCTGATTTATAATTGAAAATAATTATCACTAATGAAAGGGCGATAATCCATGGAACTACAAGATGCAATTACACATCGTAGAAGTATTAAGATTTTTAAAAGAGATATGACAATAGATGATAACGCACTATACCAAGCGATACAGCAAGCAACAGATGCCCCCAATCATGGCATGAGAGAGCCTTGGAGAGTGATTCATATTGCTAAAGAACGCTTAGGTCCTATGAGTAAACAACTCTCAGAAGTTGCGTTTCCTAATTTAGATAAAAAACAAGAAAATCATTATAACACTGTTACAAATCTAGGTGGCATGCTTGCCTTAATTTTAAAAAGAGACCCTAGACAACGAGAAGATTTAGAGAATAACATGGCATTTGGAGCCTTCGCACAAAATTTAATGTTATTGTTGCATGAAGCGGGTATTGGCACGTGTTGGAAATCACCAGCATATATATTCACACCTGAAATAAGATCGATATTTAATGTGAAAGATGATGAACAACTCGTTGGTTTCTTGTATCTCACAGATTTACAAGATGAGATGCCATATAGAAAACGTCATGTCGATCAAGTAATAGAAAAATTTTAAAGTAGTTTTAGAGAATGGGTATACGAAAGTAAAAGTGAAATTTGACTTCGTATGCCCATTCCTAATTTTTATGATTATATACTCAAATGTTAAAAAGGCTTAGTCGTCATACTTTGTCAAACTCGACTAAAACTAATATTGGCTTTATCTGATTTGAAATTCATGTTGATGGTTAAGAACCACTGATTTTCAAAAATGGAACGCCTGAGTATAAACTCATGTGTAAGAACCACTAACTCAATAAATTGAGTAGTGGTTCTTTAAAGAAGTGGTTCTTTAAAAATACTACCAATATAATAATAAAGGCTGAGACAATTAATTTGTCCCAGCCGATCAAGATGAGATGAAATATCTCATTTATAAATCAATTATTTAAATGTTTCTGCTAAAAATGCTTCTACTTGTTCTGGTGATTTCGCATTAGCTGAGTGTAAGTGAGCTAATTTCTCACCATTTTTAAATACTAATAAGCTTGGGATGCCCATCACGTCGTTGTCAGCTGCAACGTTTTCCAGCTCGTCACGATTAACTGTAAACCAGTCGTAATCATTGTATTTTTCTTGGATAGGGTCAATCCACATATCCATTGCTTTACAGTCAGGGCACCAGCCAGCTTCGAATTTTACAATAACAGGGTTATCACTTTGTACAGTTTCTTTAAATGCATCATTTGTATTAATAGGTTTCATAATTTTCTCCTTTTTAAAATATTATTAAGCTTATTATAACGGACATTTTAAAGTTATAAAAAAAATCAGCTTATTTATTAGAGCGTTTTAGCAATAAATTTGATATATTAATGTTAACTAGTTATAGGAGGTACAGAATAATGATAAAATTTTACCAATATCCTAATTGTACTACTTGTAAAAAAGCAGCGAAATTTTTACAAGACTACGGTGTGAGCTTTGAACCAATCGATATAGTGCAACATACGCCCACTAAAAATGAGTTTAAAGAAATCTTAGAGGCGACAGATATCGATATAAATAAACTCTTTAATACGCATGGAGCTAAATATCGTGAATTGGGTCTTAAAGACAAAATGAGTGACCTTACTAATGATGAAAAGTTAGATTTATTATCAACAAATGGTATGTTGGTCAAAAGACCATTAGCTATTTCTGGGGATAAAGTTACAGTTGGTTTTAAAGAAGATCAATATAAGGCAACATGGTTATCTTAATTCCTCTTTTGGAAATAGAGCAATCTCTGTAAGTGAATCATAAGTAATGTATGTAAACGCTTCATTTATTGTTGTGAAAACATTATAATAGTATTAACATGTTAATAAATAGTTGATTGTATGGTATGCATATGGCATCATTAATATGTAAAATCATTTAGGAGGGGATTCTCGTGGCAGTACCGAGTGAATTAAAATATTCTAAAGAACATGAATGGGTAAAAGTTGAAGGTAATACAGTAACAATTGGTATCACTGAATACGCTCAAGGTGAACTTGGCGATATCGTATTTGTTGAATTACCAGAAGTAGATGACGAAATTAATGAAGGCGACACTTTTGGTAGTGTTGAATCCGTAAAAACTGTTTCAGAACTATATGCACCTGTATCAGGTAAAGTAGTTGAATCTAATGATGAGTTAGAAGATAGCCCAGAATTCGTAAATGAATCACCTTATGAAAAAGCTTGGATGGTTAAAGTTGAACTAAGTGACGAAAGTCAAATAGATGAATTATTAACTGCAGAGCAATATTCAGAAATGATTGGCGAATAATATAACACTGAACTCCATGATATAACTATCTTGGAGTTTTTTCATACCATTGAGGATTATTGAAGATTTATCAATTTTATAAGTCTAACAAGTTCACCTCAACTTAAAATAATGATAAATTATGTTTGTAATAATAAGAAATATTTTAACTATGTAAATTATGTTTATTGTCACTACGGATTGTGAAGAACTAAGTAGAAAAGATTTACTATCAACATTTAGAGGGTGGATGTCATGACGATACTGAACCAAGTAATTGTTGTCGAAGGAAAGTCAGACAAGAAGCGTGTCAAACAAGTGATTGATCAGCCAATAGAAATTATTTGCACGAATGGAACGATGGGTGTAGATAAATTAGACGAGATGATTGATACTTTATATGACAAACAAGTGTATATTCTTGTTGATTCGGATGATGAAGGTGAAAGAATACGAAAATGGTTCAAACGCTATTTAAGTGAAAGTAGACATATAAGAGTAGATAAACAATATTGCGAAGTCGCTCGTTGTCCTAAACCATATTTATCTAGAGTATTGAAAAAACATGGTTTTATAGTTAAGGATGAAGAAAAGGTGGCGAAAGCAAGATTGGATTATATAGCTGAGAGGGTAAGTTTATTAACATGAATGTAACAAGTGAACAACGCGTTGACGTCAATAAATATATAGATGAAGATAAGTATCTTATCTTTGGTTATACACCAACATGTGGGACATGTAAGGTTTCTGAACGTATGCTAGATATTGCTAATGATATTTTGCAATTACCTATAATAAAAATGGACTTAAACTTTCATCCTGATTTTAGTCAAATGTATGAAATTCAATCTGTACCAGTTTTATTAGTAATGTCAAAAGGTGAAGAGCAAAAAAGGATTTATGCATTTCAATCGGTGCCTTATTTGTTAGAAAATTTAAAATAGTTATTGACGAAATATTAGTACGATGGTAGGATTAAAAATAATTAAATAATGAAACTCTTATCACGAGAGGTGGAGGGATGTGCCCTACGAAGCCCGGCAACCGTCTTTAATAGAAATGGTGCCAATTCACATAAAGTTTTAAAACTTTAGAAGATGAGAGAAGCGATTTTGCTTTCTCTATACTTCGGTGAACATAGAGAAAGCATTTTTTTAATTGAAGGATTAGCAACACAAGGAGGAAACAGAATGATTGAGTTAAATCAAATAGTCAAAAAGTACAAAACGAAAAAACAGGACGTACTGGCTGTAGATCATGTTGATTTAAGTATTCAATCAGGCTCGATTTTTGGAGTAGTTGGTTTTTCAGGTGCGGGGAAAAGTACTTTAATTAGACTTTTAAATAATCTCGAACAACCAACTTCAGGAGACGTCATTATCGATGGAGATACAATTGGTAAGTTATCAAAATCACAGTTAAGAAAAAAGCGTCAAAAAGTGAGCATGATATTTCAACATTTTAATTTACTATGGTCGCGTACTGTATTAAATAATATTACATTTCCATTGGAAATAGCGGGTGTGCCGCGCCGTGAAGCAAAACAACGGGCAAAAGAATTAGTAGAACTTGTTGGACTGAAAGGCAGAGAAAGTGCATATCCTTCAGAACTGTCAGGTGGTCAAAAACAACGTGTCGGCATTGCGCGAGCGTTAGCAAACGAACCAACTGTATTGCTTTGTGATGAAGCGACAAGTGCATTAGATCCTCAAACAACAGATGAAATTTTAGAATTATTATTGAAAATTAAAGAAGAAAGAAATTTAACAATTGTAATCATTACACACGAAATGCATGTAATTAGACGCATATGTGACGAAGTAGCTGTTATGGAAAACGGTCGCGTGATTGAACAAGGTCTAGTTTCCACAGTTTTTGAGAATCCACAACATGCGGTTACAAAACGTTTTGTTAAAGATGATTTAAATGATGATTTTGATAAATCTATTAGCGACTTAGTGTCACTTAATGAAGATGATTATGTTGTTCGTTTGAATTTCACAGGGAATAATACCACGCAACCTCTCGTGTCATATATAACGAAAACGCATAACATCGATGTGAATATTTTAGAAGCTAATATTAAACATACAAAAGATGGTTCACTTGGTTTCTTAGTAATTCAATTGAGCGATGTAAATTCAGAAAAATTCGAAAAGTTTAAAAATGATTTAGAAGCACAGCATGTGTCAGTGGAGGTGTTAAGACATGGGTAATTCATTGAGTGACATCCTCCGCGAGATGTTTACAATGCCAAACGTCAGTTGGGACGAAGTTTGGTTAGCGACATACGAAACAATTTATATGACAGTTATTTCGACAATTTTTGCCTTTGTACTAGGCTTAATATTAGGTGTTTTACTCTTTTTATCAGCTAAAAGCAAATCACCTATAGCGAGAGTTTTCTATACTATTGTTTCATTTATAGTTAACTTGTTTAGAGCGATACCATTTATTATTTTAATCTTATTGTTAATCCCGTTTACAAGTTTAGTCTTAGGCACGATTAGTGGTCCAACAGGAGCATTACCAGCTTTAATCATTAGTGCGGCGCCTTTCTATGCCAGACTTGTAGAAATTGCATTTAAAGAGATTGATAAAGGCGTTATTGAAGCAGCTTGGTCAATGGGTGCCACTACTTGGACAGTAGTCAAAAAAGTATTATTACCTGAAGCGATGCCAGCATTAATTTCAGGTATTACTGTCACAGCGATTGCTTTAGTAGGGTCTACTGCAGTAGCCGGTGTTATTGGTGCAGGTGGTTTAGGTAACCTAGCTTATTTAACAGGTTTCACCAGAAATCAAAATGACGTTATTTTTGTTTCAACAATTTTAATCCTTATTATTGTGTTCATCATTCAATTTATTGGTGATTGGGCTACTAATAAAATTGATAAGAGATAATCTTAAAAAGGGGGACTTTTTTATATGAAAAAATTATTTAGCTTAGCTTCTGTACTTGTATTAGCGCTTGTTTTAGCAGCTTGTGGAAATAGTGGTGGCAGTGAAGATAAAAAAATTACAGTAGGTGCTTCTCCAGCTCCTCATGCTGAAATTTTAGAAAAAGCCAAGCCATTATTAAAAGATAAAGGCTATGATTTGAAGATTAAAACAATTAATGATTATACAACACCGAATAAATTATTAGATAAAGGTGAATTAGACGCAAACTTTTTCCAACATACACCTTACTTAAAAACTGAGAAAAAAGATAAAGGATATAAAGTAGAATCAGCAGGTAATGTTCATTTAGAACCAATGGCTGTTTATTCTAAAAAATATAAGAGTCTAAAAGATTTACCAAAAGGTGCCACTGTTTATGTTTCTAATAATCCAGCTGAAGAAGGTCGTTTCTTAAAATTCTTCCAAGATGCAGGATTAATTAAAATAAAAGATGGTGTGAAGATTGAAGATGCTAAATTTGATGATATCGTAGAAAACAAAAAAGATATCAAATTTAATAATAAACAATCTGCAGAATACTTACCGAAAATTTATCAAAATGAAGATGCTGATGCAGTAATTATCAACTCTAATTTTGCAATCGATCAAAAATTAAGCCCTAAAGATGATTCTATTGTATTAGAGAAAGCGAAAGACAATCCTTACGCTAATTTAATTGCTGTTAAAGAAGGACATAAAGATGATAAAAAAATCAAAGCATTGATGGAAGTATTACAATCTAAAGAAATTAAAGATGAAATCGATAAAAAATATGATGGTGCCGTAGTTCCAGCAAAATAATATTGAATTATGCAAAGAATCCTTTAACCGCAATGGTTTTAGGGTTCTTTTTGTTTGACTTTAATTAGAAAAAGGGCATAAAAAGGGCAGTGCGTGAAAATTATCGAATATAAAGCATAAAAAATACGTCCATTTTTGGACGCATTAACCAAGCTTTACTTGTTCAAGTTTATTCATCATATCCTTATCCATTTGCTCTGTAACGTGAGAATAAATGGATAGGTTGTATGGTGGTCTGAATGACCTACACGATCCATAATAGCTTTAAGTGATACACCTTGTTGAGAAAGTAGTGATATATGGCTATGTCTTAATATGTAAGATGAAATATTCTTTTTGATACCAACACCTTTTGCTGCTTCTCTTAAAATTTTATTGAACCTTTCGGGTTGCATAGTATTAGATGAGCTGAACAAACATTTTTCTGAAACAAAATTATTACTTAAACAAGGTTATCGTGATGATATTGTTAGAGAGAAAATGAATGATAAAGTATTTGGTATGCAATTAAAGTTTAAAGAGCTAGGACAAAAAATGATTGATGAACATGAAACAAAGCTACAAAAATTAGAGCAAGATAATAAAGTTGTTACATTTGATGACCCACAAGCAGAACTACTTAAACGACAAGATTTAGAAGCTAAAGTTTCATTGATTGATAATAATGAGTTAGTTCATCTTATTCAGAATATTGACTCTAATGATGTAGGTGTATATGAAATCAATGTATATGCTAAAGCTATTGAAAAAAGATTGACTGATGATCAACAAAAACGAGTTAGAGACTTCCACGCTGTTAAAGAAAAGATTTTATATCCATTTAGAAATAATGATGAGTATCAACAGTTAGAACAAGATTTAGCAGTTCTATATCAATACGGTATGCAAATAAAAGGTGAACCAGTTGATAGAGATAGTGAAGGTAATATTAGAATTATGAACATTGCAGATGAATATAATAACATCTTCAAATAATCATACTGTCTATCCTTAATTGGGTAGGCTCATTTTATATATAAGGAGTGATTCAATGAGTGAATTAAACCCTAGACAAGAGAAATTTGTACATGAATATATTAAGACATTAAACGTAACGCAATCTGCTATCAAGGCAGGCTATAGCCCACAGAGCGCCCATGTACAAGGGAGTAGACTATTAAAGAATGAAAAGGTATCTAAATATATAAAAGAACAAAAAGAAGAGTATATGGACGAAAGTGTATTAACTGCTAAAAAGCTATTGCACATACTTACAAATGCTGCTACTGGTGATGAAACAGAAACTAAAGAAGTAGTTGTAAAGCAAGGGGAATTTGTTGAGAATCCAGATACAGGACGTAAGATGTTAGTGTATAGTGAACGTATAGAGATGGTAGAATTACCCATTAAAACGAGTGATCGTTTGAAGGCGCGTGACTTATTAGGTAAGTATCACAAGATATTTACAGATAAAGTGGATATAAATTCACCAGTACCGGTATTCATTAATACAATAGGTAGCAGCTATGAAGAACAACAAGAAGTGTTTAAGAAAATTGATGAAAAATATCCCAATAGTATTAGATTAATTGATGATATTTAAGATATTTGACGATTAAATAAGGAGTGATTAGATGAAAGATAAACTACATGATTACGTAGGCAAGAATGTAAAAATTGTTGATATAGATGATTGGGAATTTATTGGACTCCTTGTTCATTTTGATGATATAGAAAAAAGTAGTAACAGATGTTCGTATCAAGTTAAAACCGATTGGGAATCATTTGATATACTAGAATCAGAAGTTAAAAGCATAAGTAGAATAGAGTTAAATAGCGAAAGCTTAAGGGTATTTGAGTATTTAGGTAAAAGAGTGAAAGTAATTTTATGGGATGGCGAAAGATATATGGGTAAAGTAATAGATTTTGATTGGGGATATGATAATGCAACTGGATATGATTCAATTTATCTTAAAACAGATACAGGTTCATTTGATATAGATGAGTATGAAATAAAAAGTATAAAAGAAATAGAATGATATTCCTATCCACCAACAAAAGTGTTAGTGAATGGGATGATGAAGTAGAAGAAATGGATAAGCAGTACCCTAATAGAACTAAGATTATAGATGATAGTCCATTGGAGTATTAAATAAAACAACCACTGTCTTTATTATAAGATAGTGGTTTTGTTAGTATCTGTAATTATTTACTGTTTAAATATATTTTGATTTCTCTGAATTTTTTTGAATAAAATATACCAAGAGCTTTAAAATAAGTACTCCCTGTCGTAATCCAAAGCAATATATATACAGTAATGATACATGAATAAAAAATGTTATTGTCAAATATATGTGGAAAGTCTTTAGATAAGGCGTTAAATGTTTGAAGTCTAAGCAAATCAATATATGTTAGGTTGATATCAATTAGCATTAGAGAAACGAAAACTTTATAAATAGCTTTAATAACTTTTTTATTCTCTTCTTTTAAAAAAATCAGAAATAATTCAAAAACTGCAACGAGTAATACATTCATAATTATTGATAATAATGGGAGTATGAGAGCATTGGTTTGCATAAAATAAGGCATTTCTATTTCACTATAGTTTATAAAATTATTGCTTATTTTCATTTCGAATTTGTCATAGAGGTATACTGTAATAAGCATCATTAAAACGAATCTTCTGATAGAAACAATTTTTTCATTCCAATTTTGTATTGTCTTTTCATAATTAATCATCACTAGAACTCCAATTCTAAAATTAGGTTTGCTGTATAGATAACAAATATTTCAAAACTTCTAATTATTATAATAAAACTGTATTAGTATTTCCACCCATCAGCAGAAATGTTGGTGTGTTTTGTGATACATAGCGAACAATAGGGTAATTAAATAAAATGCTACCTTTATAGTAATGAATAGTTTATTATTAATTTATTAGATTAAAATAAATGGAGATTAAGATTTGAAAAAATTAAAAAGACAAAAGAAAACTATATGGCTGACTGCTACTATCATCATGCTTTCTTTATTATTGATAGGAGTAATATCAATAAATTATTATCAAATGGATAAAGCGTGGCTGTTTTTAAGTTTTACAGGAACAGCGTTATCAATTGTGCTTTCAATAATAGCAATACTAATAACTTTGGTTGACGTAGCAGGCCAAAGACAACAAATATTAGATGTTTCTGAGAGTGCTAAAATACTAAAAAAATCAGTTAAGAAACAACAAAAAGAGCATATACATATTAACGAAACTGTTCAAAATGTAATAGATGAAATGCTAAAAGCTCACTTACAAATAATTGAAGATAAGAATAGGGAACTATTTAATGATATAGTTGATCATTCAGTATTAAAGAATGAAGAAAAAGAAAGTATAAAAAACGATGTTCAAAATCAATCATCAAAAGTTATTCCTTCATTCTTTTCGGAAACACTAAAAGAGTTCAAGCTTAAGAGGGAATTAAATAACGATGAGTATACTATGATTGAAGATATATTGAAAAAATATAATAACATATTTCAATTTTATACTGAAGATGAAACCCTTAAAATAGTAATGAATACTACAAGTGTTTTAGCAAGAATGAGTAAGTCATCATCTTATCCTAAATTAGAAAATCAAATTCGTTATTATCTGGAAAAAATTAATATTTTAGAAAAAGACTGAAGTTAGATTTTTCAAGGGCAAAAAAAGGGCATAATTTTGATAATAAGGGCAAGGGTATGAGGTGTAATTTATTGAAATATACTCATAAATGCTTTTATAACAGTATTTTGGTTACTCATGAACTTTCTTGATAAACAGTTCAATTATTCCAGCAAAATAATATCGAAATAGTTATCATCCCCTTTGCCTTAATGGTTAAAGGGGATTTTTGTGTATTCTTTGTTAAAGAATCTATAAAAATAAAAAAGCACTAACTATTCACTAGTTTGAGTAGTTAGTGCTTTTCTGAGATTTTGAGTATTTATTAGATGAATATAACTCATATTATTAATTAATTGAACTATTAAAAAAGTGACAACAGTGTTAGTTTTATCTACTTTATTACATGTTATCATTGAATTATCGACAACATTGAATCGATGTCGTTTTGACATTTTAACTATTTTTAAGTTAAAACGCATCTTATTAATAAATTAAATTTAAATATTAAGGAGTGAATTGAAGTGAGCCTAAAAGAAATGTGGAATTATTTATTAAACAAAAAGTGGCAAACTAATGATGTATTGTCAATTATAGCCTGTATGTTTGTTGTGAGTATGGTTACAACACCATTGGTTGGGGTACCAGTAGGTGCTATCGTCTATTTACTTTGGTTTGATAAAAATTTCAAAAAATAAGTCGAAATTAATTAGTATTTAGATTTAATACTAACAGAAAGTGTAATAAAGTATTTCCTAGCAGTTAAGTTTGAATTAAACAATTCTAAGGTGTAAAATATAATTAAGTTATAATTAATATATTTGCTAAGTTAAATGCCAAAGGTACCATTGTTACTTTGAAAATTTAATGTTATTAGTTTCCAATTGTTAATTTTAACTGTGATGGGAGAGCTTAAAATAATTAGAGACATAGATTTTCTTATAGCTCTATTTATTGATATATCACATGTATGGAATATCATTTTCGCTATTGATATTTTATCATTTTTAAACCCGACAATTATGTTATATGCATTTTCATTTCAATATAGATGAAAACGTGTATAAGTTATGTGTCGGGTTTTATTTGTGATACTATACTTGATAAAAAATTAGATGAATCTTCTCGTGGACTAAAATTATAGAAATCAATTTTTGCATTAACGATTCCACATATTAATCTAACCCTGACAAATTTATCTAGCTGAAACTTTAGTATTTCTTTTAAAATTTTAACCACAACTATTGATAGTTAAATACATAAAAAAACCGAGACATACATTTATGCCTCGGAATCATTTGTACTTATTTGATTATTACGATTGATCGTATTCGTCTTTAATATCACCGACAATGTTTTCTAAAATATTTTCCATTGTAATAATACCAAGTGGGTTTTGATGTTCGTCTTCCACTAGAGCTATATGAATTTGGTGAGACTTCATTTGCTCTAAGACTTGATGGTATTTTGAATTTAATTTGATTTTAAGAATTTTGTGAGTAATATCATTAAGCGAGTTGATATCATTACTTAATAGATCTTTTGCATGTATATAACCTACAATTTGTGTAGCGGTGTCTTTAATTACTGGAAATCTTGTGTAATTTGCATTACTTACGTATGCTTTAGTTTCGTCAATATTACTATTGATATCAACAACTGAGACTTTTTCAAGTGGCAAGTAGCCGTCTACAATTTTCATTTCATCGAACGCGAAAGCACGATTTATGTGTGTTAACTCATTTTCAGAAATTTCTCCGCCTTCATGACTTTCTTTAATTAATAGTTTTAATTCTTCTTCTGAATGATATAATTCACTTTCTTTAGCAGGTTGCATACCAAACATTTTTAAAATTAATCTTGCTGAGCCGTTAAGAATATAAATAAATGGATAAAATAATTTGTAAAACATGATGATTGGCTTAGCGATAAATAATGTGATTTGTTCGGCTTTTTGAATTGCAATTGTTTTAGGTGCCATTTCACCGACAACCACGTGTAAATAAGTTGCAATTACAAACGCACTAATTAATGTGAATATATGAATCATTGTTTCTGAAAGACCTAAACTACTAAAAATAGGATGTAATAAAAACTCAAAGGTAGATTCACCGACCATACCAATACCTAAAGCTGTAATCGTAATACCAAGTTGACAAGCAGCTAAATATTCATCTAAGTGTGAAACTACTTTTTGTGCGGCAACTGCTTTCTTATTGTCTCCGTTCGCAAGTGAGTTAATCCTAGATGTTCGAACTTTAACGATTGCGAATTCTGTCGCCACAAAGAATGCGGTTAATATCAATAATAAAATAAATATAAATAAACTAATAATGGTTCCCAAAAATTAATTAATTCCTCCGATATGTTTGTTATTCAATCATTTCTGATTGGTATTCTATTATATAAAAAGTACAGGTTTATAGCTAGTGTAAAGAATTACTTTATGTGAAATAAGGTGGTTGAACGATAAATTGAATGGCTATTAATTCAATTTATAGATAAATGTAATACAAATAAAAAAATCATTAGTCATCTGCTGTAATTTTTCCTAATTTATAACTAATAACAAATCCTAATATAAGTGTAATGATTGAAATTATCCAAGTTATAAATGTGCCAGGTAGACCTGGGAACACTGCATAAAGTGAGCCAACTACAAAACCTATAATAAGGGCATATGTGAGAAAAGTATAATAAGATAGTAAATACTGAATTAATTTACTCGAGAATAAAAATCCGCAAATAACACCAAATCCTACTGTTAATAAAATAGGTATTGCCGCAAAGTTTAATGACATAAATTCTGAAATAGCAAACATTACTGTGCCATAAACCCCAAAGACGAGTAACATGAATGAACCTGATATTCCGGGTAATAACATTGCACTAGAGGCACACATACCCGCAATAAAATATTTAATCACTAAACCAGAATTTAATGTTAAAGTTTCTCCAGCATGTTTGTCTCCGTTATTGAGTAATGTAATGACTACTATAATAACGATACCTAATACTAATAATATATAATGCAGTGTATTAAATGTTTGTTTGAATTTAGACGTTTTCAATAGGTAAGGAATAATTCCTCCGATAAGACCAACAAAAAAGAACATCGTTGGGATCGTGTGTGTGCTTAGTAAGTAATTAATGAGTTTACTCAATACTCCAATTGCAATAACCATCCCTAGACCTATAGGTATTAAGAATTTCAAACTTTCCCAAAATCGTTTTGAAAAAATGCCGCTAATGGAACGTATGAAATCATCATAGATACCTAGTAACAGTGCAATTGTCCCACCGCTTACGCCAGGGACTAAATCAGTCGTACCCATTGCAAAACCTTTCCATAAATTAGACCATTTAATTTTTGACATATCTTTCTCCTTTTTTAATAATGTAGTAATGATATTAGCATAAAAAAGTGAAATACAATATTATAAACACAAAGAAACTAAATGATGTAGATACCATATTTATAATGCGAAAAAACATGGAAAAGAGACTCTAATGTATTGAGAACATTAAGGTGGCTTTTATCATTTACAAAAATCATAGTATTATTATCGAAAATTATTGTGTTTTAATAACGATTTTAATTTAGCACTAGAAAAGGTTTATATTCGTATATAACTACGTTATAATTAGATGATGTAACAAGTGCTCAGTCTTTTGACTGTAGATTAAAATTATTATAAACTAGATAGGAAAAACATATCATATAATACGGAGGGAATATGTATGCCATCAACATTAGAAATTAAGGACCTACATGTGTCTATAGAAGATAAAGAGATTCTAAAGGGTGTTAATTTAACAATTAACACAGGTGAAATACACGCAGTTATGGGACCAAACGGTACTGGTAAATCAACATTATCATCAGCAATCATGGGCCACCCAAGCTACGAAGTAACAAAAGGGGAAGTAATCTTAGACGGCGTTAATATCTTAGAATTAGAAGTTGACGAACGTGCAAAAGCTGGTCTTTTCTTAGCAATGCAATATCCATCAGAAATCACTGGTGTAACAAATGCAGACTTCATGCGTTCAGCAATAAATGCTAAACGTGAAGAAGGTGAAGAAATCAATTTAATGCAATTTATCAAAAAACTTGATAAAGAAATGGATTACTTAGATATCGACCAAGATATGGCACAACGTTACTTAAATGAAGGTTTCTCTGGCGGTGAGAAAAAACGTAATGAAATTCTTCAATTAATGATGTTAGAACCAAAATTCGCAATTTTAGATGAAATTGACTCAGGTTTAGATATTGATGCATTAAAAGTTGTTTCTAAAGGGATCAACCAAATGCGTGGAGACGAATTTGGCTCATTAATTATCACGCACTATCAACGTCTATTAAATTACATTACGCCTGATCATGTTCACGTTATGTATGGCGGTAAAGTAGTTACTTCTGGTGGTCCAGAATTAGCTAAGCGTCTTGAAGAAGAAGGTTACGAATGGGTTAAAGAAGAGTACGGTGCTACAGAATAAGTCTCAACTCATATGAAACATATTAATTTAGATGAAGATTTAAGGTCTTGATTTATACCGATGAATTAAATCATACAATCATCAAATGGGAGGAAAAAAGTATGACGACTGAAACTTTGAACATTTCTGAAGCGCAACTAGTTGAATATTCACAAGCCCATAATGAACCTAATTGGCTAACAGAATTACGTAAAGAAGCGTTAAAATTAACTGAAACTTTAGAAATGCCAAAACCAGATAAAACAAAAATTAACAGATGGGATTTTGACTCATTTAAGCAACATGAAACTACAGGTAGCGTATATCAAACGTTAGAAGAATTACCAGAAGCAGTAAAAGATATTATCGATATAGATAATTCTGAAAATTTGATTATTCAACATAATAATACATTGGCTTTTACTAAAGTTTCTGATTCTGCAAAAAATGATGGCGTTATCGTTGAAGGTTTATCTGAGGCTTTAGTTAACCATCCAGATTTAGTAAAACAATATTTCATGAATGAAACTGTAACTGTTGATGAACATAGATTAACAGCATTACACACTGCATTATTAAACGGTGGCGTATTTGTATATGTACCTAAAAATGTTGTTGTAGAACATCCAATTCAATACGTTGTCTTACATGACGATGAACAAGCAAGTTTCTACAATCATGTCCTTATTAGTACAGAGGAAAGTGCAGAAGTGACATACGTTGAAAACTACCTATCAAATGCTAGCGGTGAAGGTAGCCAGTTGAATATCGTCTCAGAAGTAAATGCAGGAGCAAACTCAAAAATCACTTATGGTTCTGTAGATTATTTAGATAAAGGTTTTACTGGTCATATCATTCGTCGTGGTGTTGCGCAAGCAGATGCGACAATTAATTGGGCACTTGGACTTATGAATGAAGGTAGCCAGATTATTGATAATACAACAAACTTAATTGGTGACCGTTCAGAAAGTGAATTAAAATCTGTTGTAGTAGGTACAGGTAGTCAAAAAGTTAATTTAACATCAAAAATTGTTCAATATGGTAAAGAAACAAATGGCTACATTTTAAAACATGGCGTTATGCTTGAAAGTGCCTCAACCGTATTTAATGGTATTGGATACATCAAACACGGTGGCGCTAAATCAAATGCTAACCAAGAATCTCGTGTATTGATGTTATCTGAAAATGCGCGTGGGGATGCTAACCCAATCTTATTAATTGATGAAGATGATGTAGAAGCAGGACACGCAGCTTCAGTTGGCCGTGTAGACCCAGAGCAACTATACTACTTAATGAGTCGTGGTATTTCTCGTCAAGAAGCAGAACGCTTAGTTATCCATGGTTTCTTAGATCCAGTGGTTCGTGAACTACCAATTGAAGATGTTAAACGTCAATTACGTGACGTAATTGAATTAAAAGTAAACAAATAGACTTTAAATTGAAGTTAGGACAATAGTAATGAGAACGGGAAGTCCAATTTTGACCGTAACGATAAAGAAAGTATAACGATCTATCAATTGTGACTGAACCTTTGCTAAGGTCTGCATATTGATTTTAATAAAGGAAGGCCTGTGAGTAATTTGACTGAAACTTTAAATGTTACTGAAATTATAGAAGATTTTCCAATCCTCAATCAACAAGTTAATGGCAATCGCTTGGCTTATTTAGATACAACCGCTACTAGTCAGACACCCGTGCAAGTTATTGATGCAATGGCTGATTATTATAAACGTTATAATTCAAATGTACATCGTGGTGTACATACATTAGGGTCATTGGCAACAGATGGTTATGAAAGTGCTCGAGAAACAGTGAGACGCTTTATAAATGCAAAATACTTTGAAGAAGTCATTTTCACTAGAGGTACAACAGCATCAATAAATATTGTCGCTCATAGTTATGGTGATGCTAACATTTCGGAAGGCGATGAAATTGTAGTCACTGAAATGGAACATCATGCTAATATCGTGCCATGGCAACAATTAGCTAAGCGCAAAAATGCATCGTTGAAATTTATCCCAATGACTGATGATGGTGAATTAGCGATTGAAGATGTAAAAGCTACAATTAATGATAATACAAAAATTGTAGCTATCGCCCATGTATCCAATGTACTTGGCACTATTAATGACATAAAAGCTATTACAGAAGTTGCACATGAACATGGCGCAATTATTAGCGTAGATGGTGCACAAGCTGCGCCTCACATGGCATTAGATATGCAAGCATTAGATGTTGATTTTTACAGCTTTAGTGGTCATAAAATGCTCGGCCCAACAGGGATTGGCGTTTTATACGGTAAACGCACGTTACTTAATAAAATGGAACCAATTGAATTTGGCGGAGATATGATCGATTTTGTAGGCAAATACGAAGCTTCATGGGCTGACTTACCTACTAAATTTGAAGCTGGTACACCATTAATAGCTCAAGCAATTGGCTTAGCTGAAGCGGTAAGATATATTGAAAACTTAGGTTTCGAAAAGATTCAGCAACATGAAACAGCATTAACACAGTACGCTTACGACAAGATGTCAGAAATAGATGGTATTGAAATTTATGGACCTGCGAAAGAAAGACGCGCTGGTGTTATTACATTCAATATGACTGATGTTCATGCGCATGATGTAGCAACTGCGGTAGATACTGAAGGTGTGGCTGTAAGAGCCGGACATCATTGTGCACAACCACTTATGAAGTGGTTGAATCAATCTTCTACAGCACGTGCAAGTTTTTATATTTATAACACGCAAGAAGATATTGACCAACTCGTCGAAGCGTTGAAACAGACGAAGGAGTTTTTCTCATATGAATTTTAATAATTTAAATCAATTGTATCGTTCAGTGATTATGGACCATTATAAAAGCCCAAGAAATAAAGGCACTTTAGATAATGGTTCCATGACCGTCGACATGAATAATCCAACGTGTGGGGACCGTATTCATCTTACGTTTGATATTGAAGATGGTTTCATAAAAGATGCTAAATTTGATGGGGAAGGCTGTTCAATTTCTATGTCTAGTGCTTCAATGATGACTGAAGCGGTAAAAGGCCATTCATTAGCAGATGCTATGAAAATGAGTCAAGAATTTTCCAAAATGATGCTTGGTGAAGATTATGAAATCAGCGAAGATATGGGCGATATCGAAGCTCTACAAGGCGTCGCTCAATTCCCTGCACGTATTAAATGTGCCACGTTAGCATGGAAAGCACTCGAAAAGGGTACAGTTGAAAAAGAAGGCAATACTGAAGAGTAGGATTAAACTGAAGTTGATGCATTGACAATGTGTAAAATTCCATTCAAACTAGGGATTACAACATGATATTTAATGTAGCTAAAGGTTTAATATATTGCCTATTTAAATAGCATATAAAAAGTAAATACACAAAATGATTTTTGCACGTAAGTCGTTTTTAATATATAAAAGGAGTGATTTAAATGGCTAAAAAAGCACCTGATGTTGGAGATTATCAATATGGTTTCCATGATGAAGATGTTTCCATTTTTAGATCAGAACGTGGTTTGACGGAAAATATTGTCCGTGAAATTTCAAGCATGAAAGATGAACCAGAATGGATGCTTAACTATAGATTGAAATCATTAAAACAATTCTACAAAATGCCGATGCCACAATGGGGTGGAGATTTATCTGAATTGGACTTCGATGATATCACTTACTATGTTAAACCATCTGAAAATACAGAACGTTCATGGGATGAAGTACCTGAAGAAATCAAACGTACGTTTGATAAATTAGGTATTCCTGAAGCAGAACAAAAATACCTTGCTGGTGTTTCTGCACAATATGAATCTGAAGTTGTTTATCATAATATGGAAAAAGAACTTGAAGATAAAGGAATTATCTTTAAAGATACAGATAGTGCATTAAGAGAAAACGAAGAGTTATTCAGACAATATTTCTCAACAGTTGTACCTGCAGCTGACAACAAGTTCTCAGCATTAAACTCAGCTGTTTGGTCTGGTGGTTCATTTATTTATGTACCTAAAAACATTAAATTAGATACGCCATTACAAGCATATTTCCGTATTAACTCTGAAAATATGGGACAATTTGAACGTACATTAATCATCGCTGATGAAGGTGCATCTGTTAACTATGTTGAGGGTTGTACAGCTCCTGTTTACTCAACGAGCTCTCTTCACTCAGCAGTAGTTGAAATCATCGTTCATAAAGATGCACATGTTCGTTACACAACAATTCAAAACTGGGCAAATAACGTTTATAACTTAGTTACAAAACGTACGCTAGTTCATGAAAATGGTAACATGGAATGGGTTGACGGTAACTTAGGTTCTAAATTAACAATGAAATATCCAAACTGTGTATTGATGGGTGAAGGTGCCAAAGGTAGCACATTATCTATTGCATTTGCAGGTAAAGGACAAGTACAAGATGCTGGTGCTAAGATGATTCATAAAGCGCCAAATACTTCTTCAACAATTGTTTCTAAATCTATTTCTAAAGATGGCGGTAAAGTTGTTTATCGTGGTATCGTTCATTTTGGACGTAAAGCTAAGGGTGCACGTTCAAACATCGAATGTGATACTTTAATCTTAGATAATGAATCAACTTCAGATACAATTCCATATAACGAAGTATTCAATGATAATATCTCTTTAGAACATGAAGCGAAAGTTTCTAAAGTATCTGAAGAACAATTATTCTACTTGATGAGCCGTGGTATTTCTGAAGAAGAAGCGACTGAAATGATTGTAATGGGCTTCATTGAACCATTTACAAAAGAATTACCGATGGAATATGCGGTAGAGATGAACCGTTTAATTAAATTTGAAATGGAAGGTTCAATCGGCTAAATTTAACCATTGAAATCACCATTTGATAATATTAAAAGCACGAAGTGATACTAAATTGATAGCATTTATCTTTAAATGTTGTTAAAATTACATATCATTTCGTGTTTTTTATTTTGAAAAATAATATTTATCGGGGGAGTTTAATGGTAAATAATAAAAAGAATGTTGCAGAAATCTTTAGTATGTTTTTAATGTTAATATTAAATATGTTTATTGCAACAATAGCATTAATATTGGTTATCTTTCTATTTAAAGAATGTATTAGCATGATTAATGGGATATTTATAAGTAATAGTAATGTTCAATATGATTATATGATTGAAAAACTTTTAATCTCATTCTTGTATATTGAGTTTATACTATTAATTGTTCAGTATTTTAAGAAAAATTATCACTTTTCAATGCAATATTTTATTTATGCTGCAATCACAGCAATTGTGAGATATATTATTGTAGATCATCATAGTGCGTCTACAACGATTGGCTTAGCCATTGCTATTATAGTATTGGTATTTTCACTTTATTTTTTAAAAAGATTCTCATTAGATTAACTTATTTCTAACATTTAAACATTTTTAATTTTGAGAATAACAAAATGCAATGAATTAATATTTTCTATTTTTTGAGGGGAGTCATAAAACGTGGCAGAGCAAAGATTTGATGAGATAGAATTAATACGCGTTAAAAAGGATGAATTCGAAGCTTTCAAAAAACAATCTTCATTATCATTTTTGAAGGGTCTCCAAGCAACTTTCCCAGAACAAGAATATCCAGGAAATTTTGCACCGATCCCATCAGAACAAGATTATAATGAATCTTTTTATTCAGATAATCCTCATATTTATTATTTTTATTTAAACGGTAGGAATATTGGTGGTGCTATCTTTGAAATTGATAAAGAAAATAAAAGAAGTCATGTCGATACATTACATATTAATGATAATGCACATGGCCAAGGGATTGGAACTAAAGTTTGGAAAGCGATTGAAAATCATTTTCCAGAAACTAAAGTTTGGGAGTTACATACACCTTATTTTGAAAAGCGTAATATCCATTTCTACATAAATAAATGCAATTTTCATATCACAGGATTTTATAAAGAAATGTTTGATGTGAATGGCGTGCAAAAAGAATTTGAGTTCTTTAAATTTGAAAAAATTATGAGCTAAGTTATTTAAAATTGTAGAACATTAGCTTTGCGTGAAAAGGGATTTTTTAGTAACACTACTATTATATTATTTAACTATAACAGCCTAAACAAAGGGAGTAATCGAATGAAATCAAGTTAACCGTTATGATTTCGTGCGTTCACTCTCTTTTTATATTCCAAATTATAAAAGAGAGTGTTTAAAATAAAACAGCCAACAGTTTGAGAATTTATAAAATAATATTTACTAAGACTGAACTGACTATGTGTTTGCTTATAGTTGTTTTTAACTTAAGAGCAATTTTGTGAAAGTGGCTTAAATAAGTCAATTTATTTGGTACTTTTGCATGCTATTCATGTGTGTTATTTCCAGCGATCTAACTTGGCCATGAATTTTTTAGTATACATTTTGTTTAAAAAGAATTTTTGTATTTTATTCATGTCTGATTCTTGAAATCTTTTTAGATTATACTCGTACATATCATCAAATCCAAGGTTCAAAGTAAATGAACCATTTTGATAACAATGATGACAATATTTTTCTGAGGCTGAACCATCACTTTCTGTTCCTGCAGGCGTTTTTATATCTATAGGCATCCCACAACTTTGGCACTGCGTTACCTTAGCCATATGAACAACTCCATTTTTATAATATTTTTCTTATCATAACATATTTATTTGTATGTAATAGTTATTAAATATGACTTTTTTATTGAGCGGCAATGTATCATAATCCAAGAACAATGCGTTTATAAAGTTATTAAAGTGGGAAATAATATGAAAGTGAATTTATTAATAAAGCTTATTAAAGGAGTCATGAATTTATGGTTATTGGTATAATCATACTTTTGTTTGCTTCATTTTTCTTTTCGGGAAGTGAAACTGCATTAACTGCTGCAAACAGGATGAAAATACAAACAGATGCTCAAGAGGGAAATAAAAAAGCGGGGAAATTATCAAAATTATTAACAAAACCAAGTGAATTTATCACTGCAATACTGATAGGAAATAATATTGCTAATATTATTTTACCTACATTAGTTACAATATTAGCAGTAGATATAGGTTTAAATGTTGGGATTGCAACAGCAGTAACAACAGTAGTAATCATTGTTATATCAGAAGTGATTCCTAAGTCAATTGCAGCTACATACCCAGATAGAATTTCACGCTTAGTGTATACACCTATATCGTTTTTCGTCTTAATATTTAAACCCATTACAATAATTCTTAATGGTATTACTGATACAATTAACCGATTTTTATCTAAGGGACAGGAAGAGCAACAACGATATTCCAAGGAAGAGATTAGACAGATGGTTACCATTGCTGGTAGTGAAGGCGCATTTAATGAGATGGAGCGTAATCGTATTCAAGGGGTCATGGATTTTGAGCAATTAAAGATTACAGACATTGATACAACGCCGCGCATAAATGTTACTGCATTTCCTTCAGATATATCGTATGAAGAAGCTTATGATACTGTAGTTTCTAATCCATATACACGTTATCCTGTATATGGTAAAGATATCGACCAAGTTATAGGTATTTTTCATTCTAAATATTTATTAGCATGGAGCCGTGAACCTGAGAATAATATTTTAAAATATACATCTGAACCCTTATTTGTGAATGAGCATAATCGTGCTGAATGGGTATTGAGGAAAATGACAGTTTCACGTAAACATTTAGCTATTGTTTTAGATGAGTACGGTGGTACGGAAGCTATTGTTTCTCACGAAGATCTTATTGAAGAAATGTTAGGTATGGAAATAGAAGATGAGATGGACGAAGAAGAAAATGAAAAACTAGAGGAACAAATGAAGGCGTATCATAAAAATAATAAATGATTTTAATCGTTATTTAATAGTGTTATTTTGTTAAAAAGACAAAGGGGCAGATTAAATGAAATTATCGTCTAGAGTTACTAAATTATTAAATATTAAATATCCAATTATACAAGCTGGCATGGCAGGGTCGACCACGCCTGAATTAGTCGCGACAGTGAGTAATAGTGGTGGATTAGGAACGATAGGCGCAGGCTATTTTAGTGCAGAGAGACTGGAAAAAGAAATCACTCATGTACAACAATTAACTGACTTACCATATTCAGTAAATTTGTTTGTGCCTAGTGAGAAGTTATTTATTCCTGAAAAAGTGGAGCATATGAACGCTTGGTTGAAACCATATCGTAGAGCGTTAAATATAGATGAACCTATTGTTAATATAAGTGAGAAACAGCAGTTTGAAGATACGATTGATATCGTGATTGAAAAAGGTGTGCCTGTAGTTTCGTTTACGTTTGGCATTCCTGATCAATCAATACTTACTAGATTAAAAGAACGAAATATAAAAGTCATAGGAACGGCTACAAGTGTGGAGGAAGCGATTGCTAATGAAAGCGCAGGTATGGATGCTATCATAGCGCAGGGCAGTGAGGCAGGTGGCCATAGGGGCGCTTTTACAGAGACGAATAGCAATCATACACCTCTCATAGGTACGATGTCACTCGTACCTCAAATTGTTGACCAGGTGAGTATACCTGTTGTTGCAGCAGGCGGTATCATGGATGGCAGAGGTATGGTCGCTAGTATAATTTTAGGTGCTGAAGGTATACAAATGGGTACGGCATTTTTAACATCAGAGGAAAGTGGTGCAAGCCAACTTTATAAAAATGCAATACAACATAGTAAAGAAACAGATACTGTAGTTACAAATGTCTTTACTGGTAAACCTGCGAGAGGCATAGATAATGAGTTTATCCATAAGATGGGTGAATATAATGAAGATATCCCAGATTACCCTATACAAAATCAATTGACTAGTGCAATTCGTAAAGAAGCGGCTAGAGAAGGTAATGCGCAGTGGACACATTTATGGAGTGGTCAAAGTCCTAGATTGGCGCAATGTTCGTCGGCATCAGCATTGATGGAACGTATTGTACAACAAGCAAACCATCTATTGAACCAATGAATAACTATAAATATATGATAAAGGCAATAAGAAAATTATTTATTAACTATATTTTAGGTCAAAAATAATTTAGTGAATAGTGTTTTTAAGAAATGAGGAGTAGTATAAATTGAAATCAACTTTAAACTTTTGATTTCAACACTACTTCTCATTTTTTATTAAAATAATACGTACTATAACTAGTATGTCATTATCTATTTTTACAATACATTCGAAAAACCATAAAGTATCAATATTTACTTTTTTAAGTTATAGTAAATTGAATTTAATCAAGTGAATCCATTAAAACATATATGGTATCATTAACTTGGTGATACTATGATAAATATAGGATTAACAGGTTGGGGTGACCACGATTCGTTATATGAAGACTTGCAGCGTAAGAGGAATAAATTAGCTACATATGCAAGCCATTTTCCAATTGTAGAATTGGACGCAACGTATTACGCTATTCAACCTGAAAGAAATATTAGAAAATGGATAAAAGAAACACCTGATAGATTTAAATTTATAGTGAAAATACATCAAGCATTAACTTTGCATGCAGACTACCATGATTTTGCTGAGACAAGACAAACTTTGGTGGATCAATTCAAAATGATGCTTCAACCATTAAAAGATGAGAATAAACTTGCGATGGTGTTGGTGCAATTTCCACCTTGGTTTGATTGTACTGTTCAAAATATTACTTATATTCGCTATATCCGTGCACAATTGGTAGATTTTCCTGTATGCGTAGAATTTAGACACCAATCTTGGTTTAATGAGTCTTTTAAAGAAGAAACATTGTCGTTCTTAACACAACAAAATATTATTCATGCAGTTTGTGATGAACCTCAAGTTGGTCAAGGTTCTGTACCGATGATTAACCGCATTACAAATGAAATTGCATTTGTACGCTATCATGGGAGAAATGTACATGGATGGACTAAAAAAGATATGACGGATGATGCATGGAGAGAAGTAAGGTATTTATATGATTATAGTGAACAAGAATTAAAAACATTAATTGATAAAGTGAAAGTCCTAGAACATAAAGCCAAAGATATTTACGTCGTTTTTAATAATAATTCTGGTGGACATGCAGCCCAAAATGCTAAAACTTATCAACGTTTATTGGGCATAGACTATCAGGGGTTAGCGCCACAACAATTAAAATTATTTTAGGAGCGATTGGATGTTGACAGTAATATTATTGATTTTAATTGGTGGTTTATCAGCAATTTTAGGATCATTAGTTGGTATTGGTGGAGGCATAATTATTGTACCTACATTGGTTTATTTAGGCGTTGATAATGATTTGCTTGAAGGTATAACACCTCAAATCGCTATAGGTACCTCATCAGTTATATTAATAGTAACTGGATTATCTTCAACGTTGGGGTATTTGAAAACAAAACAAGTTGATGTGAAAAATGGCTCGATATTTTTATTTGGTTTGTTACCTGGGGCGCTAATTGGTTCTGTAATAAGTCGTTACTTAACATTAGCATCTTTTAACTTGTATTTTGGTTTGTTTTTAATATTAGTAGCAATTTTACTTGTAATACGAAAGAAAATAAAACCACTAAAAATTTTTGCTAAAGCAAAGTATGAACGGAGTTATATTGATGGTTATGGCAGACAATATTTTTATCATGTGCCGCCTTTAATTTCTTTCATAGCAACATTGTTTATTGGTATATTAACAGGATTACTAGGCATAGGTGGTGGCGCATTGATGACGCCACTGATGTTAATTGTATTTAGATTTCCACCACATGTGGCGGTCGGTACGAGCATGATGATGATCTTCTTTTCTAGTGTTATGAGTTCAGTAGGCCATATTGCACAAGGTCATGTGGCATGGTTATATGCAATTGTGTTAGTATTTGCAAGTTATTTTGGAGCGAAGATCGGTGTGAAAATTAACCATTCGGTAAAGTCAGAAACCGTTGTAATATTACTGCGTACAGTAATGCTAATTATGGGTATATATTTAATAATTAAATCATTTTTATAAAATAAAGGAGGGAACTATAGATGAAATTAACAATTTATCATACAAATGACATACATAGTCACTTGCATGAATATGCACGAATTACAGCGTATTTGACTCAAAAGAGATCACAGCTAAGCCATCATTCGCTATATTTAGATATTGGCGACCATGTTGACCTTTCGGCGCCTGTCACTGAAGCAACTATGGGTATAAAAAATGTCGAATTATTAAATGCGGCACATTGCGATATCGCTACGATTGGTAATAATGAAGGTATGACAATCTCACATGATGCATTAAATACTTTATATGATAATGCAACATTCGATGTAACCTGTGCGAATGTCTTTGATGAACAAGGACAGTTACCGCGTAATATGTCATCATCATTTATAAAAGTTATAGACGGGGTTCGCATACTTTTTATTGCGGCTACCGCGCCATTCACTCCTTTTTATAGAGCTTTAGATTGGATTGTTACAAATCCTTTAGAAGCAATTAAAGATGAAATAAAAGCTAACGAAGGTGCTTATGATTTACTTGTGATTATGAGTCATGTCGGTGTATTCTTTGATGAGAAATTATGCCAAGAAATTCCAGAAATTGATCTGATTTTAGGTAGTCATACACACCACTATTTTGAAAATGGTGAGATTAACAACGGTGTTTTAATGGCTGCAGCAGGAAAATACGGTCATTTTTTAGGGGAAGTCACTCTAGAAATTGAAAATAAGAGCATAGTTAAAAAACAAGCAATACTTCATCCACTCGATACGCTACCAGAAGTTGAAACTCATTTTGATGAAGAAGGGAAAATGTTGTTAAATGATTCAGTGATTGATCATCCAATTTCTTTACCTAGAAGAACAGATACTATTACTCAAACGGCTCATATTTTAGCAGAAAGTGTTTTTGAATTTACGAATGCAGATTGCACAATTATTAATGCGGGACTCATTGTAAATGGCGTAGAGGCAGAGCGTTTAACTGAATATGATATTCATCAAATGTTACCTCATCCAATTAATGCTGTGCGTATTAGATTAAGTGGACAAGAGTTGAAAAATATAATAATTAAAAGTCAAAAACAAGAATATCTTAATGAACATGCACAGGGTCTGGGTTTTAGAGGTAATATTTTTGGTGGCTATATTTTATATAATTTAGGATTTATTGAATCTGAATCACGTTACTTTATAAATGGCGAAGTAATAAATGATGACGAAACGTATATATTAGGAACGATAGATATGTATACGTTTGGACGTTACTTTCCTACTTTAAAAGATCAGCCTATAGATTACTTGATGCCGGAGTTTTTAAGAGATATTTTCAAAGAAAAATTATTAGAATACTAAAATATGACTTTATACGTTTTAATTTACCTGAATTTTCGTTATAATGATTAGAGATTTCAAATCAGGAGGATTGTGCGGTTATGGCTACTAAAAATGAAGAGATTTTACGTAAACCAGATTGGTTGAAAATAAAGCTGAATACTAACGAAAACTACACTGGTCTTAAGAAAATGATGCGCGAAAAGAATTTACATACAGTTTGCGAAGAAGCAAAGTGTCCAAATATACATGAATGTTGGGGAGAACGTCGTACAGCTACGTTTATGATTTTAGGTGCAGTGTGTACACGTGCATGTCGTTTCTGTGCAGTTAAAACAGGGCTTCCTAATGAATTAGATTTAGATGAGCCAGAGCGTGTGGCAGAATCTGTTGAATTAATGAATTTAAAACACGTTGTTATAACAGCTGTGGCTCGTGATGACTTAAGAGATGCAGGATCAAATGTATACGCTGAAACAGTGCGTAAAGTGCGTGAGCGTAATCCATTCACATCAATAGAAATCTTGCCTTCAGATATGGGTGGGGACTATGATGCTTTAGAAACTTTAATGGCGTCAAAACCAGACATTTTAAACCATAACATCGAAACAGTCCGCCGTTTGACACCGAGAGTTCGTGCTAGAGCAACTTATGATCGTACGTTAGAGTTCCTAAGACGTTCTAAAGAATTACAACCTGATATCCCAACAAAATCAAGTCTTATGGTTGGATTAGGTGAAACACACGAGGAAATTTATGAAACTATGGATGATTTACGTGCTAATGATGTTGATATTTTAACGATTGGTCAATATTTGCAACCTTCACGTAAACATTTAAAAGTTGAAAAATATTATACGCCATTAGAATTTGGTAAACTAAGAAAAATAGCAATGGATAAAGGATTTAAACATTGCCAAGCAGGACCACTTGTAAGAAGTTCATATCATGCCGATGAGCAAGTAAATGAAGCGGCGAAAGAAAAACACCGTATTGGTGAAGAACAACTTGGTACAGAAATAGGTAAGCATTTAAATAAATAAGTTAATTAAAGACTTAGTTCATTTATTATAGTTGTGCTGATGCGCAATATCAATGAGCTAAGTCTTTCTTAGAAGTAAAATATAATTACATACAAGTCAAAGAACTATTTATTAATAAATTAGTGGATAATAGTAATTTGATGCGTTTAGATTAGGTGAATGACATGATAAAGTTAAATGGACAATTTTTTGAAATCATCGAAGATTATAGAGAATGTTTTGATGAAGAAACATTTGTAAATCGCTATTCTGATATATTAGATAAGTACGATTTTATTGTTGGAGATTTTGGTTACGATCAACTGAGGTTAAAAGGTTTTTATAAAGATTCTAATAAGAAAGCCGAATTAAGCAAACGCTTTTCAACAATTCAAGATTATTTATTAGAATATTGTAATTTTGGTTGCCCGTACTTTATATTAAGACGTATTCCAGAAGCAGAGATGAAAAATTATGTAGAGTCAAATGACATAGTTGAAACGGATCTTGAAGAAGATAAGCTACATGATGTTAAAATAAAACCTAGTATTCAAGATACTGAAAAATAATGATTTTGTTTATTTAATATTGTTTGAAAAAATTTGGCACACTAATAGAAAAGTCTCGCTAAAAAAGCAACTTTATTCAAAAAATGAATAAAGTTGCTTTTTAATTATGGTGTAGAAGGGGATATATTCGCATAGAATTGAATTACTATCATTAATATAAGTATTTTTATTTAGCTAAGGTTTATTGCGTTGATAATCTTTGCATACTAGTGTCTATTTATTGAATAACCTCATTAAGGTATTCTGAAATTTCAGTACCTTCTTCTTCATTAACGCCTAAGATGTGGGCTATATAACCTTCTTCTTCTAAATCGTCGGTACCTATTATACCAAATTGATTCGTTTGCATATTTAATACAATCGTTTTACCGAAGTGACGGTTTGTTTGGACTAACATTAGATCATAGCGACTATGTTCACCAACGAAACCAACAAATTGCACCTGAGCAGATTCATCATCGTCATAAAGATACATATCAATCACTTTGAAACACTCCTTACTTCTTCTATTTTTTAAATCTAATTACTATAGATATTTAATTTAGTTAAAAAGTCTTAATTTACAGTATAACCATAAATGAATTCGACTGCAAAGGTATGGTATGATGAGATTGATAGGGGTGAAAAGATGTATTTCGTGAATAAAGATCAATTAAATACAAAATTAAATTACTTGCAACAACTTATTAAAGATTATCCGCAAAACAAAGATAATGCTTATGCATTTGAACGCATAGCACAAATGTTCATTGAATCAGCAGTAGACATTGGAAACATGATTATTGATGGTTTTATCTTAAGAGACCCAGGAAATTATAAAGACGTAATAGATATCTTAGCTTTAGAAAAAGTGATTTCAGAAGATACTCAAAATCAAATCAATAAAACTGTAGATGTCAGAAAACGATTTGTTCATTATTATGATGAACTTGATACCGCTGAATTAGTACCACTTTTTGATGAGTCGGTATCTTATTATCAAACATATATAGAAGAAGTTATACAATTTTTAAAGAATGAAAATGTACCAGTAACTGCATTTGGCAAAAAAGGAGAATAAGTAGTATGAAAAAATATCAAGCTTACCTGATTGATTTAGATGGTACTTTATATAAAGGAGATGAACATATAGATGGTGCATCTCAATTTATATCATATCTAAATCAATATGAAATTCCACATTTATATGTAACTAATAATTCTACTAAAGAGCCAGAAGAGGTAGCTGCAAAGTTAAATAAAATGGGGTTAGTCGCACAAGCTGATGAGGTTGTTACATCAGCGTTAGCTACTGCAGAATATATTGCTGAGGAATCTCCAGGAGCAAGCGTATATATGCTAGGTGGTAGCGGATTGAAACATGCGTTAACAGATAAAGGATTAGTAGTTAAAGAAGATGAATTTGTAGATTATGTTGTTATTGGTTTGGATGAGGCCGTTACCTATGAAAAATTAGCAACTGCTACTTTAGGTGTCCGTAATGGTGCGAAATTTATTTCAACTAACCAGGATGTATCTATACCAAAGGAACGTGGCTTTTTACCTGGAAATGGAGCGATTACAAGCGTGGTCACAGTATCAACTGGTATTCAACCTACATTTATCGGTAAACCTGAACCAATTATTATGAAAAAAGCGCTAGACATTTTAGGGTTAGAGCGCTCAGAAGTTGCAATGGTCGGTGACTTATATGACACGGATATAATGTCGGGAATCAATGTGAATATTGATACGATTCATGTGCAAACAGGTGTAACAACTAAAGAAGAAATTGAACAGAAGCCAGTTCCTCCGACATATACATTTAAAGATTTAAATGACGTTATCAAAGAACTCGAAAGTTAGGAGTGATTGAATGGAAAAAATCATTGTAAGTAGAAGTATTCCACAACCATTTATAGATCAATTAGAGGCTATTGCACAAGTTGAAATGTGGGATGAATCGTTAATACCAATGCCAAGAGATCAATTTCTAGAGGCTATTAAAGATGCAACTGCTTGTTTGATTACTTTAAGTGAAAAAATAGATAGTGAAGTTATCAAAGCTGCTCCAAATTTAAAAGTGATTGCTAATATGGCAGTTGGTTTTGATAATATAGATGTACCTCTTGTACATAGTAAAGGGATCACTGTAACTAATACACCCGGTGTACTTACTGAAACAACAGCGGAACTTGGTTTTACATTGATGTTAACAGTAGCTAGGCGAATTGTGGAAGCTGAAAAGTATGTTCAAAATGGAGAATGGCAAAGTTGGGGGCCGTACTTGTTTGCTGGAAAAGATCTATCTAATGCCAATGTAGGAATATATGGTATGGGCGAGATTGGTAAGGCATTTGCAAGAAGATTAAAAGGTTTTGATACTAAGATTATGTACCATAATAGATCTAGAAATAAAGATACTGAAAAAGCACTTGGTGCATTGTACGTTCCTTTTGATACTTTGCTTGAACATAGTGATTTTATTATTTGTACTGCACCACTTACAGAAGAAACTAGAAATAAATTTAATGCTCAAGCATTTGAAAAAATGAAAAGTGATGCTATTTTTATAAATATTGGACGAGGTGCTGTTGTAGATGAAGAGGCACTTGTATCTGCGCTACAAAATAGACAGATTGCAGCTTGTGGACTAGATGTTCTACGTGAAGAGCCAATAGATATGGCTCATCCTTTATTAGAGATGGACAATGCAGTTATAGTTCCACATATTGGAAGTGCGTCTGTTACAACCAGAAATCGTATGATTCAATTATGTGTTGATAATATAAGATTAGTATTAAATAACCAACCAGCTAAAACGCCAGTCAATTTAAACTAAACATTGTAAATAGATGATATATCATTATTTTGTATTATCATATCCTAAGATAAAGCAAATAACGTAGAGCGTTAATACTTATCTATAATATAAAAATACACCTCTGTTTTAAATAGAGGTGTATTTCAGAACGTTGACAAACCCTTCGCAAATCAATGCGAAAGGTTTGTTTATTTTCTATTTTAAATAAATTTTTCAAAATAGTAGTAATCTTTCAGACCATTAATGGTCCTTTTATTAGCCACATTGCGATTTTTTAAGATTCATGTCAGCACAAATCAGTGTGATATCCATAAAAACTTTGTCATGACTCCTATACCTCGTTCATCGCATACCACGCTGCACTTTTGCATCATCAAATCTTCTCTCTACTGTTTGACTTCGCATTTTATATTGTTTTTTACTATATCCACCAATCTTATATATTCAACATAAACACCATCACTGTTTAATTTACATATATTATCATAATTTTTTTGTCATATTGGCAGTGGTTTATGCCGACTCCTGCGGGAATAGCACTAGCCGAAGACTACAGGCTAAGGCAGTGCCCGCGGAAAGCGTGCATAAAAAACTGCCAACAAAGTCGGAGACTTTGTCGAGAGACTGAAATACACCTCTGTTTTAAATAGAGGTGTATTTTTATGTGGAATTTTAATTAATAGATTATAAATCATGATGTAAAGCATACTGTTTTAAAAAATACCAATTGTGTCAAATTTGTTACGAAGTTGATACGGTTAAATGCGTACACGTTAAAATTTTTAGTAATGCTATAATAAATTATTTTCAAAATCATGTATTATTTTCACATAAAAATTCATATATTTTCCGGCGCATTATGATTATGCTACTAAACATTCTATATATGATAGATAGCAATAACACCTTGAAGTTATAGCGTTAATCAAGTATTTTTAACAATAATTTTTAACAAAGCATTACAATATTAATACGATAATAAAATATAACTTCGAATCATATTATGCAAAATTATCTAAGAATAAACAAATATTTTGATTTTATAAAACACTATAAAATAAACAATCTAACATTTTTGTTATATATAAATATGTTAATTCGATTGTCACAACATCATAAAAAATGTATAATAAGTTGGTAAAATGTTAAAGTAGTGTAAATCGTGCTACAACAAAAAACTTACTTATGTAATAAATGATTAATAATATAAAAAATAATTTGAATGAAGAGGTGAAAAATGCGTAAAGAGATGGAAAATACGACGAAATATCAAAAAATTAAACCATGGTTATTAACTCTTTTATATTTTGCAATATTTATAGCACTGTATTTAATTTACGGTTCTGGAGATACGCATAATAACTTTATTTATAATGAATTTTAGTCGAGGAGAATAGTATGAAGGATATTATATATTCATTAATTGAAAATGAAAAAATGTACCCTGAGCAAATAGCGATAAAGCATAATACAGATGTATTAACGTATCGTGAGTTAAATCAATATGCAAATAAACTTGCAAACTTAATCAAAGATACTAAAAGCCCATTAATCGTATATGGTCATATGTCGCCATTTATGATTGTAGGTATGATTGCCAGCATGAAAGCGGGATGTGGTTATGTACCCCTTGATATATCAATGCCTGAAGAGCGTATTAATACTATTATTGAAAAAATCAACCCTGATTTTATTTTTAATACAAGTGAACATTCACTAGATAGTAATGGCAGAGAAATCGTAAATACTGAAACACTTTTAACGGATAATCGTACCGTTGAATTTGAATCTAAAATTAAAGATAAAGATATTGCGTATACCATTTTTACATCGGGCTCTACAGGGGAACCTAAGGGCGTACAAATTAGATACGAAAGTCTTAACGAGTTTACGAACTGGATGGTAGATTTGAATAAAATAGGTGAGAATCAACAGTGGCTAAATCAAGCTCCATTTTCATTTGATTTATCTGTAATGGCAATTTATCCATGTTTAGCTACTGCAGGAACATTAAATTTAGTAGATAAAACAATGATTAACAAGCCTAAATTATTAAATGATATGTTAGAGCAATCTAAAATAAATGTTTGGGTGTCTACACCATCATTTATGGAAATGTGCTTAATGTTACCAAATTTAGTTGAAACACATTATGAAAGTTTAAAAGAATTTTTCTTTTGTGGAGAAATTTTGCCTCATAAAACTGCTAAGATGCTGTTGCAACGCTTTCCATCTGCATATATTTATAATACATATGGACCTACAGAAGCGACAGTTGCAGTTACGAGTATCTTAATTACTGAAGCGGTCATTAATCAATATAATCCATTACCTGTGGGGAAAGCGAGACCAGGTACGCAATTATCTTTAGCAGAAAATGAAGAATTAATCATTTCTGGACAATGTGTAAGTGAAGGTTATGTGAAAGATGAGCAACGTTCTAATGCAGTGTTTAAAGATATAGATAAACGTAAATCTTACTTTACTGGAGATAAAGCAACAGTTCAAGATGACCTATGGTTTATCACTGGACGTATAGATTTTCAAGTGAAACTAAATGGCTATCGCATGGAGCTAGAAGAAATAGAATTTCATTTAAGACAAATAGATGTTGTCAAAGAAGCAATTGTGGTACCAGTATACAAAAATAATAAAGTAACGCAACTACAAGGTGTTGTAGTCTTAAATGACTTGAATAATGACAAAGATGAACAAAACTTGATACACGATATTAAACAAGAACTTAAACAAGCGATGCCAGAATATATGATTCCAAGAAAGATTATATTTAAAGAGCAATTTCCTTTAACAATTAATGGGAAATTAGATCGTAAGCAGATTGCCGAGGATGTATTAGCATGATTCCATATGGCACATTTACGTTCTTTCTTATAGCATTTATAGTCTTAATTCCGGTGATTATATTAGGTTTAACTGGAAAAAGAAGCCGTATTTATAATGGCATAAGTACAGCTATTATGATTGTGCTCATTTTTTCCTCAGATAAACATAATTTATTTTGTCAATCATATTTAAGTGTTCAACTTATAAACTTTGCTTTATATCTGTTATGGCAAGTAGCAATCATTATGTTTTATTGGAAATCACGTGCGAAAAACAATTCATTTATAAAGTTTTTCACAGTGATTGTATTATCGATATTACCACTTGTAGTGGTAAAGGTATTGCAAAGTTCGTGGTTTGGTGCTGCACAATTAAAGCTCCATGAAAACAAGGTAATTGAATTTATAGGCTTCTTAGGTATTTCTTATGTTACTTTCAAAAGTGTTCAATTATTAATGGAAATTCGCGATGGTTCAATAAAAGAAGTCAAAGCTACTAAAGTATTTCAATTCATTTCCTTTTTCCCTACAATTTCATCTGGTCCAATTGACCGCTACAAACGTTTTGTTAAAGATGAAAGTAAGATACAAAGTAGCGAAAGTTATCGAGCATCACTAAATAAAGCAATACATTTCATCATGCTAGGTTTTTTATATAAATACATTATTGCTTATTTAATACAAGTTTATGCGATTAATCCATTAATGTTAGATTTTTCAAATTTCACTGCTAAATGGTTATATATGTATGCATATAGTTTGTATCTATTCTTCGACTTCGCTGGTTATTCATTATTTGCGATGGCATTTAGCTATTTATATGGTATACAGACGCCACAAAACTTTAAGCAACCATTTAAAGCAAAGAATATCAAGGATTTTTGGAATAGATGGCATATGTCTTTATCTTTCTGGTTTAGAGATTGTATCTATATGAGAGCCTTATTCTTTATGTCGAAAAAACGCTTATTAAAAAATCAATTTACAATGTCTAATATTGCTTTCTCATTAAACTTTTTAATTATGGGTATTTGGCATGGCATTGAAGTTCATTATATTTTGTATGGTTTATATCACGCAGTTTTATTTATTGGTTATGGATATTATGAAAAATGGCGAAAAAATCATCCGCCAAGATGGTCTAACCAATATACAACAATGTTAAGTATTATCGTTACATTCCATTTTGTAACGTTTGGTTTTCTTATCTTTTCTGGGAAACTGTTTTAATTATGAGGAGGATTTATTATGGAATTTAGAGAACAAGTATTAGATTTATTAACTGAAGTAGCTGAAAATAATGTCATTAAGGAAAATCCAGATGTAGAACTTTTTGAAGAGGGGATTATTGATTCTTTTCAAACGGTAGGTCTTTTACTAGAGATTCAAAATAAATTAGATATTGAAGTATCGATTATGGATTTTGATAGAGATGAATGGGCGACACCTAACAAGATTGTAGCGGTATTAGAAGAATTACGATGAAGTTAAAACCATTTATACCTGTTATTGTAAGTCTTGTATTGTTTGGAATTTTCTTAGTATTACCAGCAAGTTGGTTCGCTGGATTAATCAATTCCAAGACAGTAGCTACGCAAAGTGTTGCTCTAACAGATCAAGTACTAAAAGGAACTTTAGTGCAAGATAAAATGTATCAATCTGATGCTTATTATCCGATATATGGTTCCAGTGAATTAGAAAAAGACGATCCATTTAATCCAGCAATCTTATTAAATAATCGAAATCAAGTTAGTAAGAAACCATTCTTAATTGGTACTGGTGGTTCGACAGATTTAGTGAACGCTGTGGAACTAGGTTCACAATATGGAAATTTAAAAGGTAAAAAAATGGCATTTATTGTTTCGCCACAGTGGTTTACAAAAAATGGCTTAACGCAAGATAATTTTAAGGCGCGTATTTCAAAAGCACAGCTCAATCAGTTGTTTAAGCAAGAACAACTAAGCCCAGAACTTAAGCAACGTTATGCAAACCGATTATTACAATTTAAAGATGTGGAAAATCGCGCATATTTAGAAAAAGTTGCACAAGGAAAATCACAAGAAAATAAAAATTATCTTTCAAACTTTAAAGATGAACAATTGAAAAAAATTGAAGCTATTAAAGCCGTATATCCATTGAGAAAATCACCTGTATCGCATATCGATCCAATTACCTCAAAAAATGATTCTTGGGATGATGTGATGACAGAAGCTGAAATCTATGGCGCTAAACATACAAAAACAAATGAATTTGGTATTCGAGATGAATATTGGGATTTAATTAAAAAACATAAACGAAAAATTAATCGAAACCATGAATTTAGGGAAAATTCTCCTGAATTTAAAGATTTAGAGTTACTTGTAGATACATTACGAGAAGCTGGCGCAGATGTTGATTATATAATTATACCTTCTAACGGTAAGTGGTATGATCACATTGGTATTGATAAAGATAGACGTCAGAAAATATATAAAAAAATTGATAAAACAATAGTGGCTCATGGTGGACAGACATACGATATGTCAGATAAAGACTACGAACCATATGTTGTAAGTGATGCAGTTCATATTGGCTGGAAAGGCTGGGTATATATCACTAAAAATATCGATGAACATATGCACCAGAAATAAAATAAAAAATCCTTTCAACATGTACACATTTAAGTGAAATGTTGAAGGGATTTTTCGCGTTAAAAATAGAACAGGACAATGAAAAATCAATTACATTGTCCTGTTCTCTATAAAAGTGTTCGAAAGGAACTAAATTTTCTGATGTTATATATAAAGCATCTATCATTTAGAATACTTGTTCTACTTCGATTACTCCTGGTACTTCTTCGTGTAAAGCACGTTCAATACCTGCTTTTAGTGTGATTGTTGAACTTGGGCATGTACCACAAGCACCATGTAATTGTAATTTAACAATTCCGTCTTCTACGTCAACAAGGGAACAGTCACCGCCATCACGTAGTAAGAAGGGACGTAATTTTTCGATAACTTCCGCTACTTGATCAAACATTGTTACGTTTTCAGTTGGCATGGAAATGCCTCCTTTCAAGTATATTATTTCATTTTCTACTTATCTTTTTATTATAATAGAAATGTAATGAAAAATCTATAATTCAAGATAAAAGGGGAAAAGATATATGGACAAAATAAGTGTTGTTGTTTATGGGGCAGATGTTATTTGTGCAAGTTGTGTTAATGCGCCGACATCTCGTAATACGTTTGACTGGTTGCAACCATTATTGCAGAGAAAGTATCCAGATAAACAATTTGAATTTACGTATATCGATATAGAAAATGATACCGAAAATTTGTCGGATCATGACCAACAATTTATTGAGCGTATTCAAGATGACGAACTCTTTTATCCACTCGTAACTATGAATGACGAGTATGTTTCTGATGGATATGTACAATTGAAGGATATAACTCGCTTTTTAGATAATCATTAGATCAATTAATTCGACGAAAAAGATGTTTAAGTTATAACTATTTATCATATAAAGATTTCAGTGTTAGAACCTTACTTTTTAAAAATAAACACAAGCACCGTCATAAACAAATGACGGTGCTTGTGCTTTTATAATTATGAAAATGGACTTTCAACAAACTTAATAACCAAAAGTTTATATTTAATAAAGTAATTAGTTAACCGTTATGATATTTATACATCCAAAGTACGCCGGATTTTAAAATGGAAGCTAAGCGGCCTGTAACGGTACGATCCATAATATAAGCAAATCCTTTTTTGTCTCCTAGGGAACCAAGGAAACCTTGTATTTTGATTTCTGGCATTTTTTCAGGTAGAGGTTTACCTTGCCATTGTAATTTCATAACATCTGCAATTTGGTCACCCTGTGCTTCTGCTAGTTGAGCACTTGGTGCATGTGGTAATTCAGCACAATCACCTACGACATAAACATTTTTGTACGTTGGTACTTGGTGATATTGGTTTAAGATGACACGACCACTCTTACTAATATCGATTGGTAAATTTCTTACTAACTCTACTGGTTGAATTCCGGCAGTCCAAACAATTAAATCTACATCTTCAGGTACGTCATTATTATAAATGCGACTTGGTTCCACGCGATTAATATCAGAATTTGGAACAACTGTCACATCGTGGTCGTTGAACCATTTTTCAATATACTTACTAAGTTTTTCAGGGAAACGACTTAAAATACGTTCACCTCTATCGTAAAGATAAATTTGAAGGTCCTTGCGACTTTCTCTTAATTCACTAGCTAATTCAATACCGCTTAAACCAGCGCCAACAATACCCACTTTGGCACCATTTGGTAGTTCGCTTAAATGATGAAAAGTTTCACGTGATTTAGAAAGTGTTTGAATACTATGCGTGTATTCTTCAGCACCAGGAACATTATGATATTTATCTTCACAACCTAAACCGATCACTAATTCATCATAGTCTACTTTCGTATTACCAACTGAAACAATTTGATCTTCTAAATTAATATCATTGATTTCTCCATAGACATTGTTGATTCTATCTGAATCAGGAAAGTTCATGCGAATATCTTTATCTGACTTTGTACCAGCTGCTAATTCATAAAATTCTGGTTTTAAACCATGATAAGGCATACGATCTATTAATGTAATCGTATAATTTTCAGGTAGTGCAGATGGTAAGATATGAGACATGATACGCATATTTCCATAACCGCCACCTAATAATACTAAGTTTTTCATTTGTGATACCCCTCTAGTAAAAATTGTATTGAGCATAAACATACAATTACTTACTTCTATAGTAGGTAATTGAACTTGTTATCTCGTCAATGTAAGTTATTAAATATAATGTGGTTAAATCATATTTCGTCCTGCATCGATATACCAATTTTCTATAATCAGCTTACTTATATTTATTATATGCTTTTTTATTTGTTACTACAAATAAAGAAGACAAATTGTAATTATTAAAAATATATATTTTATTTTAATGGAGATTATTACTTACAATTTTATTGTATTAGTGATGTAAAGTACATATTAATTCAAGCTATTTATTAAGTGATATTTTATAAGCTAGTATGTAGAAATAACAATAACGTTTTTGTTATAATTGTTTAACTGATATTTTATGAGAGGGTGTATTATGAATCCAATAATCGAGTTCTGCATTTCGAATTTAGCGAAGGGTGGAGATTATGTATACAATCAGCTTGAAAATGACCCAGATGTAGACGTATTAGAATACGGTTGTTTACAAAATTGTGGTATATGTTCTAGTGGGTTGTATGCATTAGTGAATGGTGATATCGTTGAAGGTGATTCGCCAGATGATTTATTACAAAAAATTTACGCACATATAGAAGAAACATGGATTTTTTAGGGAGGTAAAAATAATGGCTATTATTGAAATGACTGAAGCTGCTGCATATGAAGTTAAAGATATGTTACAACAAAATGATATGGCGGATGGTTATTTGAAAGTTAAGGTGAACGGTGGCGGTTGTACCGGATTAACTTATGGTATGTCTGCTGAAGCTGAACCTGCTGAAAATGATGAAATATATGAGTTTCATGGTTTAAAAGTTTTAATAGATAAATACGATAAACCGGTTTTAGATGGAACAACGATTGATTTTAAACAATCACTTATGGGTGGTGGCTTCCAAATAGACAACCCTAATGCAATTGCTTCATGCGGTTGTGGTAGTTCATTTAGAACTGCAAAAGTTGCTGGCTCACCAGAAGATTGCTAAATTATAATACTTAAATAAAAGACTATAGTTACTTAAAATAAGTGTAAACTATAGTCTTTTATTCGTTTATGTGAAATAATAAACAATATGGTCGTTGGTGCTTGAAAATCAGCAGTAAAAACTATAAAATTAGTATTGGATGAAAAATGTCTTTTTTGTGAATTACTATATTGTGAATGGGGTATAGAAAAAGACTATTGCAACAAAAAAATTAAGAAAGCTTAGGTGAATGAAATGGCTCAAGATCGTAAAAAAGTATTAGTTCTAGGCGCTGGTTATGCCGGTTTACAAACTATTACAAAATTACAAAAGCAAATTTCAGCAGATGAAGCTGAAATTACATTAATTAATAAAAATGATTACCACTACGAAGCAACGTGGTTACACGAGGCTTCAGCAGGTACTCTTAGCTATGAAGATTTACTATATCCAGTAGAAAGCGTTGTAGACAAAAATAAAGTTAACTTTGTTAAGGCAGAAGTTACTAAAATTGATCGCAATGCAAAAAAAGTTGAAACAGATGCTGGAATCTTTGACTTTGATATCTTAGTTGTAGGTTTAGGTTTTGAAAGTGAAACATTTGGTATCAAAGGTATGAAAGATCATGCTTTCCAAATTGAAAACATTTTAACTGCTCGTAAATTATCTCGTCACATCGAAGATAAATTTGCTAACTATGCATCTTCAAAACAAAAAGATGATAAAGACTTAGCAATCATTGTTGGTGGTGCTGGATTTACTGGTGTTGAATTCTTAGGTGAATTAACTGATAGAATTCCAGAATTATGTAATAAATATGGTGTTGAGCAAAGCAAAGTGAAAATTACTTGTGTTGAAGCTGCTCCTAAAATGTTACCAATGTTCTCTGACGAACTAGTTAACTATGCAGTAAGTTACTTAGAAGGTAAAGGTGTAGAATTCAAAATTGGTACACCGATTGTTGCAGCTAACGAAAAAGGTTTCGTTGTAAAAGTTAATGACAAAGAAGAACAATTAGAAGCTAATACAGTTGTATGGGCTGCTGGTGTTCGTGGTAGTAAATTAATGGAAGAATCATTCGAAGGCGTAAAACGTGGACGTATTGTAACTAAACAAGATTTAACTATCGAAGGTTATGACGATATCTTTGTTATTGGTGACTGTTCTGCATTTATCCCTGCTGGAGAAGAACGTCCATTACCAACTACAGCACAAATCGCTATGCAACAAGGTGAACATACTGCTAAAAACATTAAAAATGTATTAGGAGGTCAACCAACTCAAGAATTTGATTATGTTGATCGCGGTACTGTATGTTCACTAGGTGCGCATGATGGCGTTGGTGTTGTTTACGGTAAAGATATCCAAGGTAAAAAAGCAGCATTTATGAAGAAAGTTATTGATACACGTGCAGTATTTAAACTTGGCGGTATCGGTTTAGCGTTCAAAAAAGGTAAATTTTAATATATAATTTTAAATATGTAATTCACATACTTAACTGTGATGCAAATTTTTAAAGGAGCGGGATAGTAAAACACTTTCTAAAAATGATTTTATTGTCTCGCCAAGACTTTGATGACAAGAGTAGAAAAGTTAAAACTCTCTATATTGCAGTCATCATTATCTAAAACATATCCTAGGCCGAGACATAATTTATGTCCGGCCTCTTTTTATTACACTTTTTGATAGTATTACTTTAAAATGCATTAAAAAGAAGTCTAAACTTATAAAGGAGAGATGTTATATGTTAGTTAATCTTAAAAACTCCAACGATATAGCAACAAATACGCTAATTATAGGTTTACCTGAACATTTAAATCAATTAGGGGAAATCATTATTAGCGGAGATAATATTAATGATCAATTAAAGTCATTAAAGCAAAATCAAATAGTTAGTACTAATATTGGTACAGTTTCTAGCACGATGTTTACAATACGTGATGAATACGTAAAATTGGTTACTGTTGGCATGGGTAATGTTAAAAACTTGACGTTTAACGACTATTTGAAAATGTTTGGCAATTTATTTCAATACTTGAAACAAAACCGTATTACACAAGCCTCTTTTAAATTAGAAACGTTTGAAGCACCATCTTTATCTAAAGATGTAGTTGCAGAGATATTAGGACAACAGAGTAATCGTGCGATTTATCAATTTGATAATTACAAAACAGATAAATCTGCGCCATTTGAACTAACATTAGATATACATACAGACGATGATGACATACTTAAATTTATTGAAGAAGGTCAAATCATTGGTAGTTCAATAAATTTAGCGCGTGATTATAGTAATATTCCACCAAATATATTAACTCCTGAGTATTATGCAAACTCTATTTACGATCATTTTAAAGAGACAGAAGTAGATGTAGATATTAAAGATCATGAGACATTACAAAATGAAGGGTTCGGCTTAATTCATGCAGTAGGTAAAGGTTCTAAAAATGGTCCAAGAGTCATTACATTAACATATAATGGTGGGCAAAAAGATGAAGCGCCTATTGCTTTAGTAGGTAAAGGTATTACTTATGATTCAGGTGGCTATTCCATAAAAGGAAAAATAGGCATGCAAACGATGAAATTCGATATGTGTGGCTCGGCTAACGTCGTGGGAATGATAGAAGTTGCACGCAAACTTAGATTGAAAGTAAATATTGTCGGTGTTATTGCTGCAGCAGAAAACATGATAAATGAAGCTGCAATGAAACCTGATGATGTATATACCGCTTTAAGTGGTGAATCAGTTGAAGTGTTGAATACAGACGCAGAAGGTCGCTTGGTATTAGGTGATGCAGTATTCTATGCAAATCAATTCCAACCACAAGTGATCTTAGATTTTGCAACATTAACAGGTGCAGCAATTGTAGCTTTAGGAGATGATAAGGCTGCCGTGTTTAGTCATAATGCATTCAATCATTTACAAAAAATACTTAACTATGCACAGACTAATGATGAATTTGTATTTGAGTTACCAATGACAACGACTGAGCGTAATTTAATTAAAAATAGTGATGTTGCAGATTTAGTTAACCATACAAATGGCCAAGGTAAAGCTTTGTTTGCAGCAACGTTTATCAATCATTTTGCAGGAGATACACCTCATATGCATTTTGATATAGCTGGCCCTGCAACTATCAATAAGAATACGTATAAAGGTCCAAAAGGTCCAACAGGATATTTAATTCCTACAATAGTTGAATGGTTACGCAATATAAAATAATTATGTAAGTCTAGAAAGACGTTAATATGAAGTGTTCATTTTAATTTATTGTATTTGTTGATATTATAAAATCACTATAGTTAAATAACTAATACTTTAAAAGTTAATAGAAACATAACATTTCTTGAATGGAAGTATGAAATTAATTTTACAATATTGATTTCATACTTCCTTTTTTTATTTTTTAAATCATAAAGAGAGATGAATGATAATGCTATAAATCGTGGGTTATAAGGTTTTAGAGTGACAAGAATGAGCGACATACAATTAGCTATTTAATGATGAATAGGAAATATATGAATAAATTATTTGTTGTGTTTGACAAGTGCTCATGTTATTGATATTATAGTTCTCATGATGCTTTAGTTCGATAACGTGGTAAAGGAGTTGTGCTTTTTGATAAATGCTGTAGTAATAGCAGTGGTACTGATGATTATTTTATGTTTATGTAGATTAAATGTAGTAATCAGTTTGTTTATCAGTGCCTTAGTAGGTGGATTAATTGCAGGTATGAGTGTTTCAGATATCGTGTCTGTTTTTGGTAAGAATATTGTAGACGGTGCAGAAGTAGCACTAAGTTATGCATTGCTTGGTGGCTTTGCAGCGCTTATTTCTTATAGTGGAATTACCGATTATTTAGTGAATAAAATTATAAATGGTATCCATGCTGAAAATAGCAAGATGTCACGTATTAAAGTGAAAGTGATTATCATATTAGCTTTATTAGTGATGAGCATTATGAGTCAGAACTTAATACCCGTCCATATTGCGTTTATTCCTATTGTAATACCACCGTTAATTAGTTTGTTTAATGAACTGAATATAGATAGAAGACAAATAGCAATTATTATAGGATTTGGTTTATGTTGGCCTTATGTCTTATTACCTTTTGGATTTGGTCAAATATTCCATCAAATTATTCAGAATGGTTTTACCAAAGCAAATCATCCAATTGAAATGGACATGATTTGGAAAGCGATGATTATTCCATCTTTAGGTTACATTTTTGGATTGCTTGCAGGTATCTTTTATTATAGAAAGCCAAGAAAATACATTCAACATGAAGAGATTAAAGATAATAGTGAAATAGAAATTAAACCCTATGTACTTGTAGTTACTGTTATTTCAATTATAGCAACATTCTTAGTGCAATTATTAACAGACTCTATGATCTTTGGTGCGTTAGCAGGTGTGCTTGTATTCTTTGTTTCCAGAGCATATAAATGGACAGAATTAGACAAGCAATTTGTTGATGGTATAAAGATTATGTCATTTATCGGAGTAGTTATTTTATCGGCTAATGGTTTTGCAGGAGTAATGAATGAAACCGGAGATATTAGCAAGCTTGTTGATAGTTTAAGTGGTGTTGTTGGCGATAACAAGTTATTAAGTATCATTGTGATGTATATAATCGGTTTAGTAGTTACCTTAGGTATTGGTTCATCATTTGCTACTATTCCAATCATTGCTACATTGTTCGTGCCTTTAGGAGAATCTTTGGGATTAAGCACAATGGCATTAATTGCCTTAATAGGTACAGCCAGTGCATTAGGGGATTCAGGCTCACCAGCAAGTGATTCTACGCTTGGTCCTACTGCAGGATTGGATGTTGATGGACAACATGACCACATTAGAGATACTTGTATACCTAATTTCCTATTTTACAATATTCCATTAATTATTTTTGGAACAATTGCTGCTATGGTACTATAAAAGGTATATAAAGAAAATGAGGTGACACAATGGCTAATATGTTAGATGCGTTAGATATTAAAGTTGTGAAACAAGAACGTGGTTTAATGGTAATGTCGATGCCTGTGACGGACAATGTAAAACAGCCGTTTGGCTATCTGCATGGAGGTGCGAGTCTAGCACTTGGTGAAACAGCATGTTCGATGGGAGCTGCTTATTTAATTGATACTGAACAATATGTACCACTTGGTTTAGAAATGAATGGTAATCATATAAGTTCAACTACTGAAGGAACTATATTTGCAACTGCTACGATTATTCATGAAGGAAAAACCACACAGGTATGGTCTATTGATATTAAAGATGATAAAGATAGATTAATTTGTGTTATGAGAGGTACTATTGCTATAAAACCATTAAAACGTTAATTAATATAAATAAAGAGCTTGGGGCATAAATCCCAGAAAAATAGCACCAGATGAATTGAATTAAATCATCTGAGTGCTTCTTTTTTTATGCAATACTACGTATTCTTAGCTAGGTTTCTTTGGGAACAGTTTAGCCTATAATTATTTCCTCAAGTGTCTCGCCCAAATACGTCATATCGATATGTAATTTTAAATTAAAATACTTTTAAAAAGATAAGCCCCTTACATATAATTTAATAAATACTATTAAACTAAATTAACGAGATACCTAATGTATAAAAATTATAACCGAAATATTATAAATTCTAAATCAAGCAAAAGCTTTTAGTCCTAAAAACAAAAGAAATCTAAAATCAAAGAAAAATTATGTTGAATTACTTTTGGAATTTGTGAAGTTTTTTTGAGCTTCGCTCGAATACCGGTTCGTGACATAAATAAATTTAAAAGAGAACTGGGCTTTGTATTAATAAACCCTAATATAAGAAAAGTAGTAGCCCAACTAGCTAACTATAATTAAAAAGATAATGAAAAAGACAATTTCTATATTAGTTATATAGAAATTGTCTTTTTTTACTTGTCCAAGAACTTTATTGTCCTATGCTTTGCTTGGTGTACAAGACTTCGCTATTATAATAATGCTGTGATTGATTGTACTGTTTGTGTTCAAAAGCTTCACCGATTCTTAACGAGGCTTCACGACCTCCCATAATATTCCGTGCAAATGGCCCGAGCTCCAAATCAGCCAAGCCACCGCTAACATAAAGATTAGGGAGCCATTCTAACGTTGGTGTAATTGAAGGTAGTCCACAGCTACTTACCGGGGCTTGGTATTTTGTTACTAATTGTTGAATTAAAGGCTGTTGCATAATCGTTTCTTTAAAGCCTGTAGCTAAGAATATATGGTCGTAATGTATACAATACGTGTCAGTACAAATATGGTGATTAACTATATTTGTTATTTCGTTAATATGTACTTTAAGACGACCGTCTTTAATATACTTTTTAAGTCTTAATTCTAGTTCTTTTGGCATTGAACCTTTGTGTCGCTCATTTTTAATTGTGTTTAAGCGATCAATAGAAGATTGCATAGCACTAAATTTTTTCATGTTTTTAGGTCCTAGCCATCCAGGGTCTGCATCAAAGTCATGAACATCTATTGCTTTATTCATCCATAAATGAATCTGATTATTACTGTTTTCTTTTAAAAGCCTTAACGTGAGGTGAGCTGCAGAAATACCACTACCAACGACATGAGATGTACCGGTATAAGTATCTTGTTCATTTTCAAAAATGTGAGAAATGTCAGGTTGATATTGAAAAAGTTCAGGAATGTATATTTCATGATTACAACCAAATGCAACTACTACATGGTCTGAACTAATCCAGTTTTTATTATTCAATTGCACGTGCCATTGTTGTTTGCTCTGCTTAATATCATTGACATATCCTTGAATATGACATGAATTTAAATGATATGAATGAATTAAATCATGTGTATGCTCCATAAACATATTTCGGTTAGGTCGTTTATATTGTCCATATGCAGCATTAGTATAATGCATTTTTTTAGCATATTTATTTAAATGAAAAGGGTTAGGATGAACATGATGTACACATGGTGAACGTAAATAAGGCATGTCGATACGTTGTGAGAAATTATCAAATTGAGCACACAAGTTAGGGTTTGGATCGATAATTGATAATTGTGATGCCTTTAAACCTAAAGATCTTAATTTAATAGCGATAGTTACAGCATGTAGTCCACCGCCGATAATAGTCCAAGTTGTCATAAAAACACTCCTGTTTATTTAAAACGTAATAATTACGATTTAATATATCATGTAATAAACTTTATAACAACTGATTTCGTATATAAATTATGAAATGTATAGTAAACAAAAAGTGGGAGAGACATATGTCTCTCCCACAAATAATTTATAAACAGCACTAGTAGAAATTGTTCTTAACTAAATCCAAGTAAGCTGCTTTTATAATTTTGTATCTTTTAAATCTTCTTTAATTTCATCATGCTTCGTTCTTTTTGAAGCAGGCGTTTGTAAATTATACGCTGATTTGATAATTAAATGACTTGCTAAAGGTCCAGTAATTAAAATAAACAAAATACCCACAAGTAATTGCATATTCACATAACCTTCTCGACCAATAAAATATAAGAACACACCACTAATTAATAGCATTGAGCCTAGTGTTGCAGCTTTACCGGCTGCGTGAGCTCTGGCGTATACATCGTCCAAGCGTAATAGACCAATAGCCGCTAGGGCACTGATAAGTGAGCCTAAAATGACCAAGATAAGTGCAATACTAATGACGATCGTCGTTATCATTTTCAATCACCTTACCTTTATCCATATATTTGGCAAATACTGCCGTACCAAGAAAAGCTAAAATACCTATCAATAAAATGGCCACAATCATATACTTTGTACCTAAGAAAATACTAAATAGTGCAACAATAGCCATGAGTTGAATACCCATTGCATCAAGTGCGACGACCCTGTCAGCGAGAGAAGGGCCGATAATTACACGAACAAGCATGCCTAGCATTGATAAAGCTACAATAACTAGCGCAATGATTAATATAATATTATAGTTCATTAATTTTCGCCTACCTCTCTGACCACTTTTTCAAGGGATGATTTGATACTTTCTACTTCTTCTTCTTTTGTAGTGAAATCGATACTGTGTATATATATTTTTGTACGATCATCACTAATACCTAATACAATTGTGCCTGGCGTTAGTGTGATTAAATTAGATAATAATGCGATTTGCCAGTCACTTTTTAAATCTGTATGGTACGTGAAGAAGGCCGGCTCATTATCAATCTTGGGTTTAATTACAATACGTATAACATCTATATTTGCTTTTACTAGTTCAATTAAAAACACTAAGAATAGTTTCACAATTTTGTAGACAGTGATGATATAAAATCTACCAGGTAATACATCGCGCATTAAATAAACTAATAAAAGTGCGAATAAGTAACCTAAAATAAAGTTATTAAATGTATAACTGCCTGTGACGAATAACCAAAATACAGAAAGCATCAAATTTACTAATATTTGAACTGCCATATTATTTACCTCCCAATACTGCGTCTCTATAGATACTAGGATTGTAGAATGTCTCAGCAGCATCTTTAATAATCGGTTGCAACCAATCTGCAGAAAGTCCGAAAACAACTGTGATAATGACTGAAATGATTGATATTGTAAGTATTCCTTTATACTGCAACTTAGGATTTACTTGATAACCTTCAGATTTTCCGAAAAAGCCTAATAAGAAAATACGAATAACAGAATAAAGAACTACTAAACTTGATAGTAAAACAACAATACCGCTTAGGTAAAATCCTTTTTCAAATGTAGCTTGTACGATATAAAATTTACCATAAAAGCCGCTTAGTGGCGGTATGCCTGCAAGACTTAGTGCAGCGATGAAGAACGTCCATCCTAAAACAGGATAATCTTTAATCAGACCACCATATTTACGTAAATCATGTGTTTTCGTAATTTTATACATAACACCAATTAGGAAGAATAGTGCTGCTTTTACTAACATATCATGTAGTGTATAGTAAATCGCACCCATCATACCTGATTGATTCATCATCGCAATACCAACTAGGATAACGCCTACAGCAATTACAATGTTATAAAGTATGATTTTTTTAGTATCGAAATAGCTAACAGCGCCGACACAACCGAAAATAATAGTAAGTAATGCTAGGAACAATATTGTATAAAATGAAAAGTCCGATGAATCATTAAAGAATAAACTAGCTGTTCTTGCAATGGCATATACGCCTACTTTTGTTAGCAAAGCACCAAAGAATGCAATAATTGCAATCGGTGGGGCATAATATGCACCTGGCAACCAAATATACATTGGGAATGCACCAGCTTTAGTTGCAAAAACAAAGATAAACATGATAAATATGATTGTTATTATACCGTTATCTTCAGCAGGTAGTTGACTTAACTTTTCACTAATATCAGCTAAATTCAAAGTCCCGACTACAGAGTAGAGCATAGCTACAGCTATAACAAAGAATGCTGATGAAGTTACGTTGATAAGTACGTATTTAATAGTTTCGCTTAATTGTATTTTAGTTCCGCCTATAACTAACAAGATATATGAAGCTAAAAGGAACACTTCAAAGAATACAAATAAGTTGAATATATCTCCAGTAATAAATGACCCAATTATACCTGTAACCATAAACATTACTGCGAAATAATAGTAGTATGTTTCGCGCTCTATGCCTACTGATTGATAGGAATAAAGGATGATTAACATCGTTATAATCAAACTTGTGATGACAAGTAAGGCACTGAATATATCAAGGACAAAGACAATACTATAAGGTGCTTCCCATGAACCTAATTCTAATATAATAGGGCCATCTCTAAGCACATTTTGGAAATTAATAATTGCAAAAATCAATGTAATAGCTGTACCTGATAAGGCAACGTAGCGCTTTATCCTAGGGCGCTTACCAATGAATATGAGTGCGATAATAGTAATCATTGGTATGACGAGTAATGAAATAATGAGATTACTCTCTATCATTGTCCAGCACTCCTTTCATACTTTCTACGTTGTCTGTGCCTAATTCTTTATAACTTCTAAAAGCTAACACTAAGAAAAATGCTGTTACAGAAAACGAAATTACTATAGCTGTAAGTATTAAAGCCTGTGGAATTGGATCTACATATGAAGTGATTCCTTTTTCATAAATAGGCACTTCACCTTTTTTAAGACCGCCCATAGTAATTAAAAATAAATTGGCTGTGTGCGTTTGTAAAGTAGTCCCAATAATGATACGTATCAAACTTTTAGAAAGAATGAGATAAACGCTCATCGCAGTGAGAATACCACAAACAAAAATCATAACTATTTCCATTACTCATTCTCTCCAATCGCTAATATTATAGTCATTATTGTACCTACAACTGCGCATAATACACCCAAATCAAAAAATGTAGCAGTATGCATTTCCATTGGTTTTAAAATTATTAGTGGAATTTCAAATGGTGTATGTGTGAAAAAGTTCTTATGATAAAACCAACTTGCCATCGGCGTAGCTAGACAAAAGAAAAAGCCAATACCGATTAATTTTTTAAAGTCCCAAGGGAAAATTTTACGCATCGTTTTTATATCAAAAGCTACTGTAATAATCACGAGTGCACTAGAAAGTAATAAACCTCCTACGAAACCACCACCTGGTGTATAATGTCCGGCTAAAAATAAATATAGTCCAAACATCACGATGAGAAAGAAGATAACAACAGCTGAATATTGAAAGATTAAATTATTTTTCTGTCTGTTCAACGTTTTTACCTCCTTGATCATTTTTATTATTATTTGTACGTAATTTAATCATTGTATACACACCTAAACCGGCAATACCAAGTACTGCAGATTCAAATAAAGTATCGGTACCACGGAAGTCAACAAGGATAACGTTAACCATGTTGGTACCATGGGCTAAGTCATAAACATTTGATTTATAAAATTCAGCAATAGAGCCGAAATGTCTATTACCATAAGCGATTAAACCAAGTACAGTTACTACGATACCCGCACAGACTGCAATAACAATATTTAATAATTTAAAAGAACGTGTTTCTTTATGTCTATTTAAATTAGGTAAGTGATAGAAACATAATAAGAACAATGCAGTTGAGATAGATTCAACTACAAATTGTGTAAGAGCTAAATCTGGTGCACCAAAGAAAATAAAGAATATGGCAACAGAATAACCTACAGCGCTTGCCATGATAATGCTAAATAATCTAGATTTAGCAAATATAATCATAGAAGCGGCGGTAATAATCAATACTACAATGATTAATTCAAATGGACGTACAGCACTGACATCTTTAAAGTCAATATTAAATGGTGTAACTAAAAGCGTTACTAACGTAATTACTATCAATGAAGCGAAGATAATAATTAAGTTATTACGCGTAAATCCAGTGACATAAGAGTCGGTAAATTTACCTGAGTAATTCGGCATAACTTTACCAAATTTATCATACCAATAATTTAATGTGAGTTTGGTAGGTTGTAAATGCAATAAACGAATCCAATAACCAAAAGTAAATATGAGCAAAATACCTACAACGTAAATAACTAATGTTGAGAAGAATGCTGGCGTAAAGCCATGGAACATATGAAATTCTGCAGTTGTACCAGTTGTTTGGCTAATTGCATTTACTGCAGGGTCAATGATTGTGCCAGTTAATATTGATGGGAAGAAACCGAATACAATAACTAATACAGCTAAAATCGCTGGTGAAATTAGCATGAGTATAGATACTTCATGAGCTTTTTTAGGTAATTCTTCAGCCTTATGACTACCTAAAAAGATTTGACCAATAAATCTGACAGAATAAACAAATGTAAATACACTACCAATAATTGCGATAATAGGAATTAATATGCCAAGCGTATTTAAACTAAATATATTAGCATTTGTAATTTCAATCATGCTTTCTAAAAATGACTCTTTAGATAAAAATCCATTAAATGGCGGTATACCAGCCATACTTAATGAAGTAATGATTGTAATCGTAAATGAAATCGGCATGATAGTTAATAATCCGCCTAATTTATTTACATCACGTGTGCCTGTTGAGTGGTCGATTGCCCCAGTTACCATAAATAACGCGCCTTTAAAAGTGGCATGATTAATTAAGTGGAAAACAGCAGCGGTAAATGCAGCAACATAAAGTTGACTTTCAGAGCCTTCAAAATGATAGCTAACTGCTCCGATACCTAACATAGACATGATCATACCTAATTGTGAAACAGTAGAAAACGCTAAAATACCTTTTAAATCTTGTTGTTTTGTAGCATTAAACGATGCCCATAATAATGTTATTAAACCAATCAAAGTTACTGACCAAATCCAACCTTGTGACACAGCGAAAATTGGTGTCACTCGGGCAACTAAATAAAGACCAGCTTTAACCATTGTTGCTGAGTGTAAGTAAGCACTTACTGGTGTTGGTGCTTCCATAGCATCTGGTAACCATATGTAAAAAGGAAATTGCGCCGATTTAGTAATAGCCCCAATTAAAACTAAAATCATTGAAAGAATAAAAAATGGACTAGTTTGAATTTCAGAAACATTCTGAATTAATTCTTGAATACTTGTTGTCCCACCGGCAATTGAAAGTAATATAATACCGCCTAAAAGCGATAACCCTCCGAATACCGTAACGAGCATGGATTTTTGAGCACCATATATAGATGCTTGCTTATCACGCCAAAATGAGATGAGCAAGAAACTAGAAAATGAAGTTAATTCCCAAAATAAATATAAGATAATTAAATTATCTGATAATACAACACCTAACATAGCACCCATAAAGAGCAATAGATAACAATAAAAATTTCCCAGTTGCTCTTGTCGACTTAAATAACTTATAGAATAAAGTATAATTAAACTACCTATGCCAGTTATTAACAAACTGAATAATAAGCCTAAACCGTCAACGTATAAATTGAAATTCATACCGAAGTGAGGCATCCAATTGGCTTTTTGCATTATGTTATTTCCTGACATGGTTGTCGAAATATATGATAGGAAATATATAAATAAGACGACGGGGATAGGTAACACAAACCATCCTAAATGTATGCGTTTATAAAAACGATATACAATTGGAATAATGAGTGCGAAAACGAACGGTAAAAGTACCGATATATGTAACAAACTCATTATTTTATCCTCCTTTAAAAATGTATTATAAAACCATTATACATGAAGTAGACTATTCTGAAAAACGTCAGGAAGCCTTGAAACACTTGTGTTAGATGTTTTATTAAATAAGAAGAAACACGGTATTTTTATTCAAAATTTTGTTTATATTGAATGGAATAATCATGTTTTAATCTTTGTAAATTGTCGAGTGACATAGTTGTGTGCAATGTATCTTGACCTTTTAATTGAGCTTCTAATTTTGATATCGCACGCTGTAATGATTCAGTGTAAGGCATAATTTCTGCATTGAACTCTCTAAGGTGTGACTTTGTCGTATAGCGCTTTTCATAATGACTAAGTGCTTTACGTTCATGGAAAAACACATTTTCAGTTTCTGTGGGATTGTGTAAATCACCTTGTTTAGGGTGATTAATCACTTGTTCAACTTGAACGAGAACGCTATTTTCATTTTCTTCCTTAATTGTTACGCCATAACTGCCAGTTTTATGTGAAAAACGGTATAACATAATTCAATACATCCCTTCTTTTGTGTTAGAATACATATATCATCTTAACATGAAATGGAGAATAAAAATGACGAACTATCCTCAGTTGAACACAGAAATAAATGACAATGAAATTAAAATGGTAATGCATACAAACAAGGGAGACATGACTTTTAAATTATTACCAGATGTTGCACCAAAAACAGTAGAAAACTTTGTTACACATGCTAAAAATGGTTATTATAATGGTGTTACTTTCCATCGTGTAATTAATGACTTTATGGTACAAGGTGGAGACCCAACTGCTACAGGTACGGGCGGCGAAAGTATTTATGGTGGACCTTTTGAAGATGAATTTTCAAGAGAAGCGTTTAATATCTATGGAGCACTTTCAATGGCAAATGCAGGACCAAATACAAATGGTTCTCAATTCTTCATTGTTCAAATGAATGAAGTGCCAGAATCAATGCTTAGTCAATTAGCTGACGGAGGTTGGCCAGAACCGATTGTAAAAGCTTATGGCGAAACTGGTGGTACGCCTTGGTTAGATCAAAAACATACTGTATTTGGTCAATTAATTGAAGGCAAAACTACATTAGAGGACATTGCTAATACAAAAGTAGGTCCACAAGACAAGCCATTATATGATATTACAATTGACTCAATTGATATTGTTGAATAATTAACAGAATATATGAATCTCTAGATAAATATCTAATTTCAGTACGAATAAGCTGATTAATTATTTAATCTAGACTATAGGAGAAGAGCTTAGAAATCAATTTGATGTTGATTTTTACTCTTCTCCTTTTTTAGAGATGTTTTAAAATGATGCGGAATGAAATAGTTAAAAATGAATCATTGTAAATTCAAACTGGAACTTATTTTGAATAGGAAGAAATAGGATTTTTATAAAAGGTGGAATATTTAACTAACAATTTTAATATAAGTAAGTATAATTAGTATTAGTTAATTAAGAAGTCATAATTTATTAAGTATTTCTATAAAATGCAGTATCAAATACAATATCGAGCGTTTATACGTTGTATTTAGTAATAGTTTTAGCAACATAAAAATGTAAAATGTGAAATTTTTCTGTGTTTATGTTAGTGCCTTACTATAATGTATGCTATTATAATAGTGTTAAGTAAAACGAATTAAGGGGTTATCACGTTGAATAATCACTATAAAGTAGGTCAACATATTAAAGTTCGTGTGACTGGTATTCAACCGTATGGCGCTTTTGTAGAAACCCCTGACAATGCTGAAGGATTAATCCATATTTCTGAGATTATGGATGATTACGTCCATAATTTGAAAAAGTTTTTATCAGAAGGACAAATTGTAAGAGCGAAAGTAATTTCAATTGATGATGAAGGGAAATTAAACCTTTCATTAAAAGATAATGACTATTTTAAAAATTATGAGCGTAAGAAAGAAAAGCAATCAGTATTAGATGAAATTAAAGAAACCGAAAGATATGGGTTTCAAACAATTAAAGAACGCTTACCGGTTTGGATTAAACAGTCCAAAAATGCGATCAAAGATGAATAAAGTCATCTTTTCTTAAGGCTGAGACATAAATTTATGTCTCAGCCTTAAGTGTTTTATAGTGTGATTTTTAGTGGTTATGTTTGGACCGTTAACACTTTATTGGACAACTTCGATTAGTCTAAGTATTGTTAGATTAAGAAGTTAAATTTTTTCATATGAGACGAACTAAAGCGTAACTTTTTAGAGCGTCAGGAATTAATAATGTTGTTTTTAAGTAGGCTTATATTGTCCTAGCAATGGGCCGTGTTTTTTAGAGGGAAATCTTTATTTATATTATGGGTATACCAAATGCATAAAAGAAATAACTATTTAGAAAATGAATTTGGAAAAAAAGCAATGATATATGCGTGAGCATATTTATTTATCTATCAGATTATTATAGTTAGAATTATAAAAGCACTACAAACTATAAGTGTTTTTATAATTTTCGAATGTTTTAACGCATAGGAGGAAAAGTAAAATGAATAAAAAGTTCCAACCACTTTTTGAAAAATTAACATTACCTAATAAAGTTGTTTTAGATAATAGATTTGTTTTAGCACCACTTACGCATGTTTCATCAAATGACGACGGATCTATTTCAAATGAAGAAGTTGTTTATATGGAACAACGTTCGAAAGATGTTGGCTTAGCTATTTCAGCAGCTAGTAATGTTACGGATTTAGGCAAAGCATTTCCTGGCCAACCATCAGTAGCACATGATTCAAATATTGATGGCCTAAAACGCTTAGCTCAAGCTATGAAGAAAAACGGCGCAAAAGCTGTCGTTCAAATTCATCATGGTGGGGCACAATCATTACCAAATTTAACACCAAATGGAGATGTAGCTGCACCAACACCAATTTCACTAAAAAGTTTTGGTGAGCAAGAAGAACATCACGCACGTGAAATTACTGAAGATGAAATTAAACAATCAATTAAAGCTTTCGGAGAAGCGACTCGTAGAGTTATAGAAGCTGGATTCGATGGTGTCGAAATCCATGGTGCAAATCACTACTTAATTCATCAATTTGTTTCACCTTATTATAATCGTCGTGAAGATGAGTGGGGCAAAGATCGTTTGAAATTTGCATTAAACGTTGTTGATGAAGTAACAGAAACAGTACAACAACATGGTAATGAAGATTTTATTGTTGGTTATAGATTTTCACCTGAAGAAGCAGAATCACCTGGTATAAGCATGGAAATTACAGAATCATTAGTTAAACACTTAATTAATAAACCTTTAGACTATTTACATGTTTCTCTAATGGATATACATTCAGAAACGCGTGAAGGTAAATATAAAGGCCAAGAACGTATTAAATTATTATTAGAGTGGATTGATGGTCGTATGCCTTTAGTAGGTATTGGTTCTATTTTTACTGCGGAACAAGCTCTTGAAGCGATTGAATCTACTAACGTTGAACTTGTTGCATTAGGCAGAGAAATATTATTAGACCATAACTTTATAAGCAAAATTAAAGATGGTAAAGAAGATGAAATTATTTCACACTTCGATCCAAATAGAGAAGATAGACATCATTTACCACCTAAACTTTGGGAACAATTCAATAAAGGATTTTATCCATTACCAAGAACAGATAATAAATAGAATATTTGTCATAGTAATTGAGGCCGAAACATTTAGTTGATGTTTCGGCCTCGATTACTATATAACGTTATAAAATATTTCTAACTTCATCGTTCTATTTGTAAAAGTAAAGTTTATAAATAGAAAGGTGAAGTCTTTGATTAAATATGCGATTTAGCGCAATACTAATAAAATATAATTAATTTTTAAAATGTTAATATAGTCTTGTATTAGTATTGGTAAATGTGGCATTATATATGTAAGGGTTTACACTGGAAAATTGGTGCTTACTCATTATATTATTTACGTTAATTTAACTGATTTGACGGCGTTTGTAACATGAAACTTAAGCAGTTTTAGAAAATGGTTTCAGTTAATCGCTAAATACGTTATGCTATTGAATGAGTATTACTTAAGAGTCTTTTTACTCTTAAATTTTTACAAAGGGGAGATATCATGTCAAGATCAGAAGAAATCATTGAAGTAACAAATCATTATGGAGCGCAAAACTATGTGCCGCTTCCAATCGTTATATCGGAAGCTGAAGGTGTTTGGGTTAAAGACCCAGAAGGTAACAAATACATGGATATGTTGTCAGCATATTCAGCTGTAAACCAAGGTCATAGACACCCAAAGATTATTCAAGCATTGAAAGACCAAGCGGATAAAGTTACTTTAGTTTCACGTGCATTTCATAGTGAAAATCTAGGTGAATGGTATGAAAAAATTTGTAAGCTTTCAGGAAAAGCTAAAGCTTTACCAATGAACACGGGTGCTGAAGCAGTTGAAACGGCTTTAAAAGCAGCTCGTCGTTGGGCTTACGATGTTAAAAAAATAGACCCAGATAAAGCAGAGGTTATTGCTTTCAATGGTAACTTCCACGGTCGTACAATGGCACCTGTATCTTTATCATCAGAACCAGAATATCAACGCGGTTATGGTCCATTATTAGATGGGTTCCGTAAAGTAGATTTTGGCGATATTGAAGCTGTTAAAAATGCTATTACTGAAAATACAGCAGCAATTTTAATTGAACCAATACAAGGGGAAGCGGGTATTAATGTTCCACCTGAAGGTTATTTAAAAGAAATAAGAGCTCTATGTGATGAACATAACGTATTGTTTATTGCTGATGAAATCCAAGCTGGCTTAGGACGCTCAGGTAAATTATTTGCTACGGACTGGGATGACGTTAAACCAGATGTATACATTTTAGGTAAAGCATTAGGTGGTGGCGTATTACCAATATCTGTAGTATTAGCTGACGAAGAAGTACTTGGTGTGTTCTCACCAGGATCTCACGGTTCTACTTTTGGTGGTAATCCACTTGCTTGTGCGGTTTCAAACGCAGCATTAGATGTAATAATTGACGAAGATCTACCAGGGCGTTCATTGGAATTAGGTAACTATTTCAAAGAAGAATTAGAAAAAATAAACCATCCATCAATTAAAGAGGTACGCGGACGTGGCTTGTTTATTGGGGTTGAATTAAATGAGGAAGCGAGACCTTATTGTGAATCATTAAAAGAAAAAGGTTTATTATGTAAAGAAACGCATGATACGGTCATTAGATTTGCACCGCCACTTATTATTTCTAAAGAAGAATTAGACTTTGCATTAGACAAAATTAGAAGCGTTTTTGAGTAAATTCACAGTTCTGTAATATATGTTTTGAAAACCCTTTAAAAAGGAAAATCTTATGTTACAATTATCATGAAAGCGAAATCATTAGTAACGAAAAAGAGGCGAAATGAATCATGACTGAGAATAATAATTTAGTTACTTCGACGCAACAAATTATTAAAGAAGCATTGCACAAACTGGGATTTGATGATGGGATGTATGATTTAGTAAAGGAACCTTTAAGATTCCTTCAAGTTAGAATTCCTGTGCGCATGGACGATGGTACTGTTCAAACTTTTACTGGTTATCGTGCACAGCACAATGATGCTGTTGGACCTACAAAAGGTGGCGTACGTTTCCATCCAGATGTGGACGAAGAAGAAGTTAAAGCATTATCAATGTGGATGACATTGAAATGTGGCATTGTTGATTTACCATATGGTGGTGGTAAAGGTGGTATCATTTGTGATCCACGTCAAATGAGTATTCACGAAGTAGAACGTTTATCTCGTGGGTATGTGCGTTCAATTTCTCAATTCGTTGGACCAACAAAAGATATTCCAGCGCCAGACGTATTTACAAACTCTCAAATTATGGCATGGATGATGGATGAATATAGTTCATTAGATAAATTCAATTCACCAGGATTTATCACTGGTAAACCAATCGTGTTAGGTGGTTCGCAAGGACGTGACCGCGCGACTGCATTAGGTGTTGTTATTGCTATTGAACAAGCTGCACAAAGAAGAGGTTTAGAACTTAAAGGTTCTCGTATTGTTATTCAAGGATTTGGTAACGCGGGTAGTTTCTTAGCGAAATTCTTGTATGATATGGGAGCAACAATTGTTGGTATTTCAGATGCTTATGGTGCTTTACATGATCCAGAAGGATTAGATATTGATTATCTTTTAGATAGAAGAGATAGCTTTGGAACTGTGACTAATTTATTTGATGAAACAATTTCTAATAAAGAGTTGTTTGAAATTGACTGCGACATTCTTGTGCCGGCAGCAATTGCAAATCAAATTACTGAAGAAAATGCAAATGACATTAAAGCCGATATTGTGGTTGAAGCGGCAAATGGACCAACGACACCAGAAGGTACACGTATCTTAACTGAACGTGGTAAACTACTAGTACCAGATGTATTGGCTAGTGCCGGCGGTGTAACGGTTTCTTATTTCGAATGGGTACAAAATAACCAAGGTTATTATTGGACTGAAGAAGAGGTAAACACGAAACTACGTGAAAAACTTACAACTGCATTTGACACAATATATGAATTAGCTCAAAACAGAAAGATTGATATGCGTTTAGCAGCTTATATAGTTGGTATCAAGCGTACTGCAGAGGCAGCACGTTACCGTGGATGGGCATAAATAAATATTTGAATAATAGTAGTAAGTTTAAAGTCCGAGACATCAACAGATGTCTCGGACTTTTTTGGATTTTATAAATAAATTGCTCAATGGAAGTTATCAATTATTGTTCATTTATGACTTGCTTATATAAATCAGGATAATTCGTAAATAGTCCATCTATTCCATATTCATTAAGTTTTTCCATGTCGGCTACTTCATTAACGGTGAAGGGATGAACCAGGAATCCAGTATCTTTAAGATTGGCAACATTTTGCTTAGTTAAATCTGTATATTCAGGACCGACACCGATGGCATATTCTTTAATATAATCCAAATCTTGTTGTGTCATATTCGGTAGTTCGCCTTTGTCTAATAATCGTATAAGTGGCACATTTGAATTTAAATCTTTCATTTTAAGTAAGCTTTCTTGTGAAAAAGATTGAATCATGACATGACCTTTTTTGAGAGACTGTTCATTTAATAATTGGTGTTTATTAAGTGTATCTAATAATTTTTCTTCCATACCAGGATACACATCAGGAGATTTTGTTTCTATATAATAATTAGCATCAGTACCATAACGCTCTAATATTTCGTCTAATGTGGGTATTTTTGCACCTTTATAATTTGAATTAGCATATTGTGGATTTTGCTCATTAAATTTACTTCCTGCATCAAGTTGTTTTAATTCCTCAAGTGTATATTGATCAACCCGACCGGTACCGTTAGTTGTTCTATCTACTGTTTCATCATGCATGGCTACTAGTTGACCGTCTTTAGTCATTTGTAGGTCAATTTCAATATATGATGCGCCTATAGCATTATGGCTTTTGTCATATGAGTAAAATGTATGTTCTGGAGCATAGCCACTAGCACCCCTATGTGCAATTGTTGTGAATTTCTCGCCCGTTAAATTATGTATCCAATTTTGTTGTTCTGATTTATTATCCCCAGTAACTGTTTGAACTGAAGTATTTCCATTTTGATTATTTATACCGTTGGTGTTACTGGATGCTTCAGTAATGGTTGAGCTTCCTATACCAGATAAAGACAATATTGCTATACTTGAAATCAAAAGTTTACTCGAATTTTTCACAAGCTGTCACTCCTTTTTATGAACTTACTTTTACAGTACATAAAAAAACTTAAATTGAAAATAGTATTTACAATATTCTAATTTAAACTATAAAAAATTAATTTAAACATTACATACAATCAATGACTTCATTAACAATGTTTTCACTACTTAGAAATATTGTGTTTGAATTGTCATACAAAAAAGCACAGATACACCTATTTAACTATAGATAGGGCATCCGTGCAAATATTCTAATTTAAGTTTTGTTTTATAATTTCTAATTGTTTTTTTACAGCTTCTTGTCCTGTAGAACCGTGACTTATTCTACGGCTGATACAATTTTCAGGTTTTAAATAACTGTAGATATCTGGTTCAATGCTTTCGTGTGCGCTTTGATATTGTTCTAAAGGCACATCTAATAAATAGACGTTATGCTGAATAGCCCAAAGTACTATTTTACCAACAATTTCATGAGCATTTCTGAAAGGAACCCCTTTATTGACTAGGTAATCAGCAAGTTCTGTTGCATTAGAAAAGTCATTGTATACAGTTTCTTGTAAATGCTCTACGTTTACTGTCATTGTGTCTATCATACCTTCAAAGATACGTAAAGAACCTTTTAGTGTATGAACTGCATCAAATAGACCTTCTTTATCCTCTTGCATATCTTTATTATATGCTAAAGGCAATCCTTTAAGTGTCATTAACATACTCATTAAATTACCTGTTGTACGTCCAACTTTACCCCTGATTAGTTCGGCCATATCAGGATTTTTTTTCTGTGGCATAATTGATGAACCAGTTGAAAATGCATCTGATAATGTAATAAAGTTTGCTTCTGCAGATGACCAGAAAATAATTTCTTCTGCAAAACGTGACAAGTGAACCATTGTTAATGAAATATTATGCAGTGTTTCAACTATATAATCTCTATCGCTAACGGCATCCATACTATTCTCATAAACAGCAGAGAAGTCTAACAATGACTGCGTTTCGTGACGATCTATTGGATAAGTAGTACCACTTAACGCAGCAGCACCAAGTGGAGAGATATCAATTCGTTTCAAACTATCTTGAAAACGTGATTTGTCTCTTTCTAGCATCCAATAGTACGTCAAGATATGATGCGCAAATGAAATAGGTTGAGCTCTTTGTAGATGTGTATAACCAGGCATGATTGTGTCTACATGAGACTCAGCAATTTTTACAATTGTCTGTTGAAACGAAATAATTAAATCAATTAATTGAGATACTTCTGCTTTTGTATATAAATGCATATCAGTTGCAACTTGGTCGTTTCTGCTACGTCCTGTATGTAATCTACCGCCAGCATCACCAATACGTTTTATTAATTCATGTTCGATATTTAAATGAATATCTTCTAATGAAACATCAAGAGATAAGTTACCTTGTTCATAATCAGCTAAAATTGCATTTAAACCTTCAATAATTTGTTCGCAGTCTGAATCAGAAATAATATCTTTTTTGGCTAACATGGTTGCATGAGCAATACTACCTTGAACATCATATTTAATTAATGTTTTATCAAAGTGTATAGAAGCATTAAATTCATCAACCCATGCTTCTGGTTGCTCACTAAATCTACCACCCCAAGCTTTACTGCTCATCTTTATATCCGCCATGTAACATTGAGTTTACTTTAGTTGGTAAGCCAAAGATATCAATAAAGCCAACTGCTGATTCTTGATTAAATGCATCTTCTTTTGTATAAGTAGCCAATTTTTCATTATAAAGTGTATGTGGTGATTTTCTGCCATTAACAGTAGCGTTACCTTTATATAATTTAAGACGTACATCGCCAGTTACATGTTCTTGAGTACTATCGACAAATATTTTTAGGCTATCTGTTAAAGGTGAGAACCATAAACCATTATAAATTTGTTCTGAGAATTGTTTTTCAATTACTGGTTTAAAGTGTGCAACATCCTTAGTAAGTGTAATTGTTTCAAGTGCTTTATGAGCATTGACAATTACTTCTGCAGCTGGTGTTTCATAAACTTCTCTCGATTTAATACCAACAAGTCTATTTTCAACATGGTCGATTCTACCAATTCCATGTTTACCAGCAAGTTTATTGAGTTCTAAGATAAGTTCGCTAAGTTTATAAGGTTTGCCATCTAGCGCAGTTGGTATACCTTTTTCAAATGAAAGTACAATTTCATCAGCTACATCTGGTGCATCTTCAAGTTCGTTTGTTAAGTCAAATGCATCCTTCGGAGGTGCAGCATAAGGATCTTCAAGTATGCCACATTCGTTACTTCTTCCCCATAAATTTTGGTCGATAGAATAAGGAGAATCATGTTGGATTGGAACAGGGATATTATGTTTGATTGCATAATCAATCTCTTCTTCACGACTCCAAGCCCATTCTCTTACTGGTGCAAAAACTTTTAGTTCTGGATCTAGGGCTTTAATTGCTACCTCGAAACGTACTTGGTCATTACCTTTACCAGTACAACCATGGGCAATACCAACTGCGTTTGTCTTACTCGCAATTTCAACTAATTTTTTTGAAATTAAAGGTCTTGATAATGCAGAAACTAAAGGATATGTACCTTCGTACATTAAGTTACCTTTAATTGCGTATGACACGAAATCTTCACTGAATTCTTCTGTAGCATCAATGATATGACATTCGATTGCACCCATATCGAGCGCTTTTTGATGTACTAAGTCTAAATCTTTACCTTCGCCGACATCTAAACAACAAGCTACGATGTCATAACCTTTATCTAATAACCATTTTACTGCCACACTTGTATCTAAACCACCTGAATATGCTAATACTATTTTCTCTTTCATAAGTTACACCTCAATTGAATTTTTATAATTTATTAATAAGAATTTGATATTGATTAGTATAGCAGAAAGTAAATGAAAATAAAACCATTTTTATACATAAATATACAAAAATATAATGTTGTTCTTTTTATTTGTATTGTTTATCGTTGTTTTAAAAGGTTTCATGGACTTTGGGACTAATCGTTTTATGTATAAAAAGTTGAATATTAAATTCTGTCTATTGAGTGGTTTAGCATTTTACTAGTTAACTTTTTACTATAATATAGGCTAGTTGTTTGAATACTCAAAATAAACTTAGTAAAATAATGATGAAATTAAAAACACTGGAGGCAATTCAAAATGACTCATATTCAATTAGATTATGGTAAAACTTTAGAATTTTTCGGCGAACATGAATTACAGCAACAAAAAGATATAGTTAAGTCAATTCACAAAACAATTCATGAAGGAACTGGTGCTGGTAGTGACTTCCTTGGTTGGATTGATCTTCCTGTAGACTATGATAAAGAAGAATTCTCGCGTATTTTAGAAGCTTCAAAACGTGTCAAAGAACATTCAGAGGTGTTTGTAGTAATTGGTATCGGTGGCTCTTATTTAGGTGCACGTGCAGCTATCGAAATGCTAACATCAACATTTAGAAATAGTAATGAATTCCCAGAAATCGTCTTCGTAGGTAATCATTTATCTTCTACTTATACACAAGAGTTAATTGATTATTTAGATGGTAAAGATTTTTCAGTGAATGTTATTTCTAAATCAGGTACTACGACTGAACCAGCAGTTTCATTCAGATTATTTAAACAATTATTAGAAAATAAATATGGTAAAGAAGAAGCGAAAAATCGTATCTTTGCTACAACAGATAAAGAAAAAGGTGCATTAAAGCAACTTGCAACGAATGAAGGTTATGAAACATTTGTCGTACCAGATGATATCGGTGGTCGTTATTCAGTATTAACTGCAGTTGGTTTATTACCAATCGCTGTTGCGGGTATTGATATTAAAGCAATGATGGAAGGTGCAGCAAAAGCACGTCAAGAATTGTCTTCTGAAGACTTAGAAGATAACATCGCGTATCAATATGCAACGATTCGTAACGTTTTATATGCAAAAGGTTATGACACTGAAATGTTGATTAACTATGAACCATCAATGCAATATTTTAATGAGTGGTGGAAACAATTATTTGGTGAATCAGAAGGTAAGGACTATAAAGGGATTTATCCTTCTAGTGCTAACTATACAACTGATTTACATTCGCTTGGACAATATGTTCAAGAAGGTCGTCGTTTCTTATTTGAAACAGTTGTGAAAGTTAATAATCCTAAACATGATATTACTATCGAAGAAGACAGTGATAATTTAGATGGTTTAAATTATTTAGCTGGTAAATCTATAGACGAAGTAAATACGAAAGCATTTGAAGGTACATTATTAGCTCATACTGATGGTGGCGTGCCTAATATTGTTGTTAATATTCCTCGTTTAGATGAAGAGACATTTGGTTATATTGTTTACTTCTTTGAATTAGCATGTGCTATGAGCGGTTATCAATTAGGTGTTAATCCATTTAACCAACCTGGAGTTGAAGCATACAAACAAAATATGTTTGCATTATTAGGTAAACCAGGTTTTGAAGATAAAAAAGAAGAATTGGAAAAACGCTTATAATTTTTCAACGTAGTGTTATATCTCGTATAAATAGTTGATATAAAATTTATATTTTTGAGTAGGCTGGGACAATTAATTGTCTCAGCCTTAATTATTATATAGAGATAGTGTGATATGGGCTGATGCATAAGATGCGACTCAGGTAAGTTTTTATCCATTTCAACTTTAGACATCTTAATCAAGGTAGGAAGATGAAACTTTTTTAATAAATTAGATTCCTTTCTTATTCTCTTTTATAATACAAATACATACGACCGTTTCGTAACTCTAGTAAATCAAAGTGCATATTACAATGGTAAGACTTTGATCAACCTTTAGAATTAATGCTCATTGAAAGCATGGATAGTCTTTCAATTATGGTTTCAAAAGCATGTCGTTCTTAAGACTGATTTATATTATATGGAACGCTTTATAGTTTTAAAAAAGCAACTTTACACTTATACTTATAATGAATAGTGATGACGAGGATGGGTTTGATGACAGAGGAACAAGTACAGTATTGGTTTGATATATTCGGGAGTTTAGGATACATCGCAGGATTTCTATTGCCATTTATTGAGGCTTTTATTCCTATTTTACCAATCATTGTGTTTGTAATTGTAAACGTTAATGCATTTGGTTGGTTCGTTGGTACCTTATTAGCTTGGTTAGGCACTGTGGTTGGAAGTTATATTGTATTCTTATTTTTTAGAAGGTTAACACATACAAAATATATGCAAAAAATTCAGCAACGGACATCAGTTAAACGCTTAATACATTTTATTGATAGAAAAGGGGTTATACCTATTTTTATCTTAATGTGCTTTCCGTTTACACCAAGTGCTCTAGTTAATATTGTGGCAAGCTTATCGCATATTAAAGCGCATGCCTATCTAATTGTACTAATAGCATCTAAATTTATAATGATTGGCCTTGTAGGTTGGTTAGGTAACGATATTACAACACTTTTTACTAATCCGATAAGGCTGATAACAATAGTGATAGTAATTGCTATAGTATGGTTCGTTGGTAGAAAACTAGAGAAACATTTTATGCATTCGTCAGAGGAGTGACAACTTGCGAAAATTATTAAAACATTTGATTTCCATAATATTTGCGCTTATTATTGTACTATTGATTCAGGCATTTGTGCTTACAGGATCAGTTATAAAAGATGATAAAATGGCCCCAAATCTAAAACAAGGTGATCGTGTTATTGTTAATAAAATAAAAACGACATTTAATTTTTTAGATAATAATGATATTATTATGTATCGTAATGGAAAAGAAATCCAATTTAGTAGAATTATTGGAAAACCTGGACAATCTATTTCATTTAAAGACGGCTCGTTGTACAGAGATGATAGAGAAGTGAATGAACCATATACAAATAACAGCATCAATAACTTGTCACTTAGAAACATCAAAGGTTCTGAAAGTGATATTATTCCGCCGAATGCTTATTTTGTACTTAATGATAATCGTGATAATAAAAACGATTCTAGAACATTGGGTTTCGTGCATGATAAAGATATCATTGGCAACACAAGTTTAAGGTATTATCCGTTTGAAAAATTTACAGTGACTTTTAATTAAATAAACGAGGTGAAGGAATTGAGAAAAGAAATCGTAGAATGGATTGTGTCCATCGTTGTAGCAATAGCTTTAGTATTGCTAATTGTTAACTTCGTGGGGAAATCATATACAGTTAAAGGTGACTCTATGGATCCTACATTAAAAGACGGAGAACGCGTTATTGTCAATTTAATTGGACAAAGATTTGGAAATGTTGAAAAAGGCAATGTGATTGTCTTCCATGCAACTAAGGATAATGATTATGTCAAACGTGTTATCGGTACAGCTGGAGATAACATTGAATATAAAGAAGATAAGTTATTTGTTAATGGTAAAAAAGTAGATGAACCATACTTAGATTATAATGAAAAACATAAAGATTATAATTATATAACTGGTAGTTTTACAACAAAAGAAATGAACGAACAATCTGAAGGTACAGATAATGTAAAAGATAAAAATAAAATTCCAGAAGGTAAATTACTTGTACTTGGAGATAATCGTGAAGTAAGTAAAGATAGTCGTTCGTTCGGTTTAATTGACGAAGATCAAGTTGTTGGTAAAGTGTCATTTAGTTTTTGGCCGTTAAGCGAAATGAAATTTGGATTTAATCCAGACACAAAATATGAATAATAAAGCAATGAGCGTAGGGCAATGAAATTTTATTAATCAAATAAGATTTCATTGCCTTACTTTATTAATAACGTAAAAATTCTAAAATTAGAACAACGTTTATTGATTAACAAGAATATTCATAATGCAGTTACTTTTGTAAAGAGTATAGAAAGAGGATCGAGATAACTATTTGTGTCTCAGTCCTCTTTTTATTATAAACTACAAATACATCATTAAATTTATAGTAAAGTCATATTTTAATTTGTTCGACATTCAAGGTGTAAGAATAGTTATACACAACCATATATATGTTAAAATGTGAGTCAAAGGAGTTGGCGTAAACCATGGAATTAAATGCATATATCGGCAGAGCAGGCACAGGTAAATCGAAAACAATAATTGAAGAAATTAAAACAGCAATGCGAGAAGATCCATTAGGCGATCCTATTGTCTTAATTGCGCCTACACAAAATACTTTTCAGCTTGAACAATCATTCGTAAGCGATGAATCATTAAATGGTAGTTTGAGAACAGAAGTTTTACACTTTGAACGATTAAGTTATCGTGTGTTCCAGGAAGTTGGTGGTTTGATAGAACAACACTTATCTAAAGCAGGCACTGAAATGATGATTTATGACATCATACAACAACATCAATCAGAATTGAAACTATATCGTTCTCAAGTTAAGTATTATGGATTCAGTGAAAAGCTCTATGAACAAATACAAGATTTTAAAAAATATGCAGTAACGCCTCAACAATTAAGTGATTATATTTCAGAAAATGACTTACAAACAAGAACAAAGCATAAATTACAAGATATTGCCTTAGTTTATAAACATTTAGAAGATAGAATTGACGGCACATATGTATCCACTGAAGATAGTTTACAAAGATTCATTACGATGATGAATCAATCTGAATGGTTAAAACGAGCGGAAATTTATATTGATGGCTTTCATAACTTCTCGACATTAGAATATCAAATTATCCGTAGTTTGGTTAAATACGCTAAAAAAGTTACGGTCGTATTAACAACTGATGGTGATAAAGATATGTTTAGTTTATTTAGAAAACCTTCGGAATCACTGACACACATAGAAGAAATTGCGAACGATCTCAATGTACAATTACATACGAAGCGTTTTGACGAAGTATATCGCTTTGATAATGCTGACCTAGCCAACCTTGAACGTAATTTTAATGCATTACAATTTGAGCCTACAGCTGCAAATGGCGATATAGCGATTTTAGAAGCGAGTGGGATGAGAGAAGAAATAAATGAAGTTGCTCGCCGTATTTTAAGAGAAACACGTGAGAAAGGTTATAGATTTCAAGATATAGCAATTTTATATAGAGATGAAGCTTATGCCTATCTCATGGAATCAATCTTGCCACAATTCGGCATACCGTATAACATCGATGTGAAGCCGTCAATGACACATCATCCTATAATGGAAATGATAAGATCACTGATTGAAGTAATACAGACCAATTGGAATTTTGATCCGCTTATGCGACTCTTTAAAACAGATATTCTATCGAAGAAATTTAAAGATAGTAATTACTTGATAGATATATTAGAGAATTTCGTTCTAGAACGTGGTATTTATGGCAAACGCTGGTTGGATGAAAAATATTTTGATATTGAGCAATTTAGAAAAATGGGGCTAAAACGTCAACCATTATCAGATGAAGAACGCGAGATCTTTGAGCGTGTTATTCAAATGAAAACAGATGTTATTAATAAAGTGATGTTATTTGAAGAAAGTATGAACCGTGCAACTACAGCTATTGAATTTGCCACTGCTTTCTACGAATCGATGGAAGCATTCGACTTACCAAGCCAATTAATGACTGAACGTGATACGTTAGATTTTAACGGTCAACATAGAGCTGCTGAGGAAATTGACCAGATATGGCATGGCTTTATTCAAACGTTGGACGACTTAGTTACGGTATTTGGTGAGCAAACAATGTCTAAATCGCGTTTTCTAGAATTGTTTGATATTGGCTTAGAACAATTAGAATTTGTTATGATTCCTCAAACGCTTGATCAGGTAAGTATTGGTACTATGGATTTAGCAAAAGTAGATAACAAACAACATGTATATCTAGTAGGAGCGAATGATGGTGTTATACCACAAACCGTTTCATCTTCAAGTTTAATTACAGACGACGAGAAGAAATATTTCCAAGAACAATCCTCTATAGAATTAAGTCCTACAGCGGATATATTGCAAATGGATGAAGCATTTGTATGTTATATCGCAATGACACGTAGTTGTAAACAGATTACGTTTTCATATTCGCTTATGGGTTCTAGTGGAGATCAAAAAGAACCGAGTCCATTTTTAAACCAAATTCAACAATTATTTACAAATCTAGAAATTCAAAATATAAATCATCAGCATCAAGCACAACCACTTACTTTAATGGAACATCCACATCAAACTAAAATTGCTTTATTTGAATCGTTAAAAGCTTGGTTAGATGATGAAATTGTTGCGGAAACTTGGTTAGATACATATCAAGTGATGCGAGACGATGAAAGCTTAAATGATGGTTTAGACTACTTATTAACTGCTTTAACTTATGATAATGAAACGGTTCAATTAAACGAATCATTATCTAAAGAATTGTATGGTTCTACAATTAACGCAAGTGTTTCTAGATTTGAAGGCTATCAAGCTTGTCCATTTAAACACTTTGCATCACATGGTTTACGTTTAAATGAACGTACAAAATACAAGTTAGAAAACTTTGATTTAGGAGATATCTTCCATCAAGTGTTGAAATTTATCTCAGAAAAAGTAAATGGTGATTTTAAGAATTTAGACCCCAAAAAAATTCATAAGCTAACAGTTGAAGCATTAAGTGAAATATTGCCTGAAGTCCAATTCAACTTATTAAATTCAACAGCTTATTACCGTTATTTATCTCAACGTATTGGTGCAATTGTAGAAACGACTTTAACGGCATTAAAATATCAAGGTAATTATACTAAATTTACACCACAACGATTTGAAGCTGGTTTTAGAAGAAAACCAAGAGATAATAGTGAATTATTAGCTGAACCGTTACATACAAAACAAGGTATACCTATAAATATACGTGGACAAATTGATAGGATAGATACGTATAAAAATGGGGAAGAGAGTTTTGTAAATATTATTGACTATAAGTCATCTAAATATAGTGGTACGTTGGATTTAACAAAAGTTTATTATGGTATGCAAATGCAAATGATGACATATATGGATATCGTACTTCAAAATAAATCACGTCTAGGATTAACAGAACTAACTAAGCCTGGTGGGCTATTATACTTTCATGTACATGAACCGCGCATTAAACTAGCATGGAATCAATTGTCGGAAGAAAAAAGAGACTCTGAATTTATCCAGTCATTCAAATTGAGCGGCTTACTAAATAGTGATAAATCAGTATTAGATGCTTTTGATACTAGACTGGAGCCAAGTTATAATTCTGATATTGTGCCTTTAGGAATGAAAAAGGATGGCGGTATTAAGAGTAATAGTAAGGTTGCAGACGAGGACACCATTTACAAATTAATTCATCATAATAAACAAAACTTTATTGAAACGGCATCAAATATCATGGATGGACATACAGAAGTGGCACCAATGAAATACAATCAGACTTTACCGTGTGATTTTTGTAGCTATAAATCAGTCTGTCATGTAGACGGTATGATAGATAGTAAACGCTATCGTACAGTTGACGAATCTATTGATCCATTAGAAGCAGTGCAAAATGTAGTTTTAGAAAGTGAGGACGATGGAGAATGAGTCAAATACCAGTGAAACCTGAGAATACGAGATGGACAGATAACCAATGGAAGAGTATTTATGCAAAAGGTCAGGATATACTTGTTGCGGCTGCCGCAGGTTCTGGTAAAACTGCCGTATTGGTAGAGCGCATTATACAACGTATTATTAAAGATGAAATTGATGTGGATAAACTGCTTATTGTTACATTTACGAATGCAAGTGCGAGAGAAATGAAACACCGTGTAGACCAAAGGATTCAAGAAGCCTCAAATGAGGACCCAAACAATACACATTTAAAGAATCAGCGTGTGAAGATACATCAAGCACAAATTTCTACGTTACATAGTTTTTGTTTAAAATTAATTCAACACCACTATGATGTACTAGATATTGATCCTAACTTTAGAACAAGTAGCGAAGCTGAAAATATACTGCTACTTGAACAGACAATAGATGAAGTGTTAGAAAAACATTACGACCAACTTGATCCTAATTTTATTGATCTAACTGAACAATTATCTTCAGATCGTAATGATAATCAACTGCGTAACACTGTTAAAGAAATGTTTTATTTTAGTGTGGCAAATCCAAATCCAACGGCTTGGTTGAGTCAGCTATCAGCACCATATGATGATGTTACAAAGCAAGCAGATTTATTAAAATTATTAAATGATTTAGCTATGATTTTTATGAATTCTGCATTGGAAGCGTTGAATAAAAGTTATGATTTATTCATGATGCTTGAAGAAGTAGATAAGCAAGTTGAAGTGTTAGAAAAAGAGCGTCGTTTTATTGCTCAAGCAATGGAAGGTGGTACGTTAAACACACAAGTTATTGCAGAACACCAGTTTGAAGTACGTTTTCCAGCTAAGAATAAAAAAATAAAAGAAGCCAATGAAATGATGTTAGATGCCTACGATGATGGAAAAAAACACTACGATCAATACAAAGCATTGGTGACTAAGGTGCAAGAAGATTATTTTTCACGTAATGCTGAAGATTTAAAAATAGATATGCAGCGCTTAGCGCCTAGAGTAGCATATTTAGCACAAATAACAGGGGATGTAATTGAGCTATTTAATCAGAAGAAGCGCAGTAGAAACCTACTCGATTTTTCAGATTATGAACATTTTGCATTGCGCGTATTGATGAACGAAGATGGTACACCATCAGATATTGCTGATATGTATCGTGAACAGTTTGAAGAAATACTTGTCGATGAATACCAAGATACCAACCGTGTACAAGAGCAAATTATTGCATGTATTAAACGGGGTAACGAGGCAGATGGAAATTTATTTATGGTGGGTGACGTTAAGCAGTCTATTTATAAATTTAGGCAAGCAGATCCTAGTTTATTTATAGGGAAGTATAACCGTTTTACATTAGATGGTTCAGAGAATGGTATGCGTATTGATTTATCGCAAAATTTCCGTTCTAGAAAAGAAGTTTTGACTACAACGAACTATTTATTTAAGCATATGATGGATGAAGCGGTTGGAGAAATCGTCTATGACGATGCTGCCCAACTTTATTATGGTGCTCCTTTCGATAATGAGCCACATAATGTCCAGTTGAACATGTTAGTTGAAGATGCTTCTTCGGACTTAAATGGTTCGGAACAAGAAGCTGAATATATTGTTCAACAAGTGGAAAAGATTATGTCAGAACATGAGATTTATGATATGACAACTGAGCAGTATCGTAAACCAAGTTATAAAGATATTGTCATTTTAGAACGTTCTTATGGCCAGGCACGCAAGATACAACAAGCGTTTAAAGATCATAACATTCCCTTTCATGTAAATAGTAAAGAGGGATACTTTGAACAGACTGAAGTTCAACTCATATTATCTTTCTTAAGAACAGTAGATAATCCTTTACAAGATATTTATTTAGTTGGGCTTATGCGTTCTGTAATTTATCAATTTACTGAGGATGAGTTATCAAATATCAGAGTATTTAGTCCAAATGATGATTATTTTTATCAATCGATACAGCACTATATAGCCAACGACGCTGCTAATAAAAAATTAGTCGTTAAACTCGAATCATTCTTGAAAGATATTGAAATGTATCAACACTATAGCCAAAGTCATCCTGTCTATCAATTAATTGATAAGTTTTATAATGATCATTATGTTATTCAATATTTTAGTGGCATCATTGGTGGTAAAGGTAGACGTGCAAATTTATACGGACTGTTCAATAAAGCAGTAGAATTTGAAAATTCTAGTTTCCGTGGATTATATCAATTTATTCGTTTTATAGATGAATTGATCGAGCGAGGTAAAGATTTTGGTGAAGAAAATATTGTCGGACCAAATGATGATGTTGTGCGAATGATGACCATTCATAGTAGTAAAGGGTTAGAATTCCCATTCGTCATTTATTCTGGATTATCAAGACGTTTTAGAAGAGATGATTTACACAGACCAGTAATCTTAAATCAAAGCTATGGTTTGGGTATGACCTATTATGATGTTGATAGTCGCTTGTCTTATCCATCGTTATCCTCCGTTACGTATAAAGCGATAGCCGAAAAAGAAATGGTATCAGAAGAAATGAGGTTAATCTACGTTGCATTGACACGTGCTAAAGAACAATTGTTTTTAATAGGGCGCGTAAAAGACGAAAAAGAATTAACGCAATTTGAACAGGTTTCAGTGTCACAGACGCATTTACCCGTGAGTTACCGTTTAACCGCGCAACGACCAATTGATATGATTTATCCAATATTGGCTAAATATCAATCTACATCGCTGCCAAAAGAATTACGGTTTGAAGCAACAATCAATGACATTGATGACTCAATGAAGCCTTTTGTACAGTTGAAAACAGACTTCTATGAAGATATAGCATCAGAAATCGTTATAGCTGAAAGTGAACAACGTACGTTAGTGGATATACAGTCTGCTCAGACTAATAATGATGAGCTTAAGGCGCAGATTCATAAACAATTAAGTTTTAAATACCCACATCAAGTAGCGATTGAAAAGCCATCAAAACAATCCGTATCAGAACTGAAACGACAACTTGAAACAGAACAAGCCGACACTAACTACGATAGAGTTAGACAATACCGAATTGGCTCAGCTTCATATGATAGACCAGGATTTTTAAGCCATACTACGAAACGAAAAGCAAATGAAATTGGTACGCTTATGCATACGGTAATGCAACATTTACCGTTTAAAAAAGAAGGGCTGTCTCGTAGTGATGTGGATGTACTTATCAACCAGTTAATAGATAAGCATATTATTGACGAAGATGCTAAAAACGATGTTCGATTTGAAGATATTTATCAGTTTATTGAAAGTGAATTATATTCAACGATTGCTATGAGTGAACCTATATATCGTGAGTTACCCTTTGTCGTCAATCAAGCTAAAGTAGATCGTATTGAAAATATGGACGAAGATGCTTCTATTATACAAGGTATGATTGACCTTATATTTGAGAAGGATGGCCAATATTACTTTGTAGATTATAAGACAGATGCCTTTAATAGACGTCGTAATATGTCAGACGAAGCAATAGGTGCACAGCTAAGAGAACGCTATAAGGTTCAAATGGAATACTATCGAAACACTTTAGAAACTATACTGAAAACAAATGTTAAAGGCTATTTATATTTCTTTAAATTTGGACAACTTTCTATTGATGAATAAAACTAGACTATAAGGGGTGCTTGTTGTGTCATCGCAGCAAAGGTTATATGAAATAGATGCATTACGTGGATTAAGTTTGCTAGGTATTATTTTAATGAATATATTAGTTTTTAGTTTTCCGTATGAGGAGAGCGTATTGTCTGATGTTGTGCACGGGTTCGATGCTACTTTATTACATGGAATTACTTTATTAATTATTGGTTCATTTTACCCAATTTTTACGTTTTTATTTGGTTATGGCTTGAGCATTATGTACGACAATTGTCAGATGAAAGGTATTAACTATTACCCAATAATACTTAGAAGATTAATTTTTCTTATGATTATGGGTGTGTTACATGGATTTTTTGTGTTTTCAGGAGATATCTTATTTGGCTATGCATATACAGGGTTAATAGCGGTGTTGTTTATTAAATCTAAAGCCAAGCGTTTAATAAAAGCAGCAATTATCTTGTTTATCCTAAAAATTTTATTGCTAGTTATACCGTTTGCAGTATTTTCTTTATTAAATGATCCATATACCCAGCATAATTTTAGTGGTGTATCCTTGTCTAAATTGATAGAAATTAAACAACAAGGACTTTATACTGAATTTCTGAAAATAAACGCACTAGAAAATTTATATAATGTGCTAGATGTTGTGACAGGATCTGCCTATTTGGAATTTTTACCGTACATTCTCTTAGGTATAGCTGCACAAAAACTAAAACTAGTTAAGAAAATTCAATTACGAAAACAAAGTGCAATTAAATGGGGAATAATATGCCTTATTACAGGTTATATAATTAAAATACCTTTTGCACTTGATTTCTCAAATAGTGCGTACCAAAATATCAATATTGTTGGGGGCCCAATTGTTGCTGCTGGCTATATATTAATTTTTATTGCTATGTACCAAAGTGCACATCTTGCAAAGGTGCTCAAAGTATTTACATATCCAGGTAAATTAAGTCTATCTGTATATTTAACCCAGAGCATTGTCTTATCAATTGTATTTTTAGGTATAGGGGGAGGTTTATATAACCAATTGCCACTATACCAATCTTATATCATTGCATTACTTGTTTATGGCCTACAACTTGCAGGCTGTTACTTCTATTTAAAATATTTTAAAATGGGACCATTTGAATGGATATGGCGAAAGGTCACTTACCTTAAATAAATTAGATTACTGTTCTACTCTCACTTGTTAATTTTAAAAATTATTTTCTAATATTTAAAAGGAAAAATAATAAGTTGAAGCTGTAATCAAATTTTACATGCAACAAATAAATGCGTTTTCATTGAGTTCAGGAGAATTTTTGTAAGCGCTAGTTATTTATTTGTTATTTATGGGTAAATATAGTTATAATATGTAATAAGATATAGATGAGGAGCTGATATTGAATGAAATTCCTATCATTCAGACATGAAGGACAGACATCTTATGGTGTGAAAGTTAAACGTGAAGAGGCTGCATGGGACTTGAAAAAAGTTTTTGCAGATTTTGCTGAAGGCGAATTCCACCCGAAAACATTATTAAACGGACTTCAACAAAACCAAGTTGTCGATTTTCAAGAACAAGTTCGTAAAGCTGTTGTTGCAGCAGAAGATAGTGGCAAAGGTGACGATTATAAAGTACTATTTAGTGAAATAGAGTTTTTACCGCCAGTCACGCCAACAAATAATGTGATCGCCTTTGGACGTAATTATCAGGATCATGCTAGTGAGCTAAATCACGAAGTTCAGCGATTATATGTGTTTACAAAAGCTGCTTCGTCATTAACTGGTGATAATAGCACGATACCTAACCATAAAGATATTACTGAACAGTTAGATTACGAAGGTGAACTTGGTATTGTAATTGGTAAATCTGGTGAAAAAATTCCTAAAGGTTTAGCACTAGATTACGTATATGGTTATACTATTATTAATGATATTACAGACCGTAAAGCTCAGAATGAACAAGACCAAGCATTCTTATCTAAAAGTTTAACTGGTGGTTGCCCGATAGGTCCTTATATTGTTACAAAAGATGAATTACCTACACCAGAAGATGTGAACATTGTTACGAAAGTAAACAATGAAATCCGTCAAGATGGTAATACAGGTCAAATGATTCTTAAAATAGATGAATTGATAGAAGAAATTTCTAAATTTGTGGCACTACATCCAGGTGATATTATTGCGACTGGTACACCAGCAGGCGTTGGTGCAGGTATGAATCCACCTAAATTTTTACAACCAGGTGATGAGGTTAAAGTTACTATCGATAATATTGGTACATTAACTAATTTTATTGCTGATAAATAAAAATATTAAGATAATATAAAGTGCGGGTATATGTATCAAAAATTAAATTTTGATTTGTATCCCGCTCTTTTTACTTAATCTTTAGTAGAGTAATATAGAATTCTTTTTGAAAAATGAAGTGATTTTAAGTATGATAAGGTAAGTAATCTTTTGATTTTATAATTAAAAGACTACAATATACTTCTGTTTTATATACTTTTGAAGTGAAAAATGTGTGGGGGTTATATTATATGTTACATATGCATATAGCAAGTTGGGTATTATTAATTATTTTATTCTTTGCAGCTTACTTTAACTTTTCTGAAAAACAAGGTGCTTCACCTTATTTTAAACCAATTCATATGGTTTTAAGATTATTTATGTTACTTGTGTTAATTTCAGGGTTTTGGGTATGGATTCAATCATTCTCATCTGATAACGCAGGTGGACATATGTTACTGACATTGAAAATGATTTGCGGTGTAGCAGTCGTTGCATTGATGGAAGTGACAATTACTAAACGTAAAAAAGGCCAACCAAGTCATAGTTTGTTATGGACTACTGTTGTAGTTATCATCTTGACTATCATTATTGGTATTATTTTACCGATGGGGCCAATTACACAAATGTTTGGTTTATAAGTTATATAAAAGAGGCTATGACTTCATTGTCATAGCCTCTTTTTGTTTTCGTGTTAGTAAAATAAAGTTGATTTTATTTATTTCGAGCTTTATAGCCTATCATATTAATGATATCTTTAGGTCTGCTATAAGGTGGTGCATAAGCAACTTCAAATTCTGTCAGTTCATCAATTGTTAATTTTTGCATCATTGCCATCGATAAGACATCGATACGTTTGTCTACACCTTTTTCTCCAACTGCAGCAGCACGAATAATACGTCTGTTAGCTTTGTCAAAATAAACGCGTAAGTGTAATTTTTTATTTCCAGGGTAATATCCCGCATGTTCCCCTTGATTAACTTCGACTATTCCATAATCAAAATGTTCTAATTCTTGTGGCGATAAACCTACACTAGCAAAGGTATAATCGAAGAATTTTACGATGTTTGAACCTAAAAATCCTTTGAATTTCACACTAGGATTACCTGCCAATTGTTCAGCAATGACACTTGCGCCACGATGTGCTCCCCATGCAAGAGGCACGTGTGCATTTAAATCAACGTGTCTGTAACGTGATGTTATGATATCACCAAGCGCATATATATTTGATATATTAGTCTGAAATTGGTCATTAACAGGGATATAACCTTTGTCGTCTAAAGTGATATTCGATGATTTGATAAACTCTGAATTTGGTTTTACGCCTACACCTTCGACAATTAAATCAAATGTTTCTACTTTACCAGAGGAGAAATATACTTCGTTACCATCTACTTTTGTTATTTCTTCATTAAAGCGATATGGGATATGACGTTTATCCATTTCATCAATAATCGCTTGGTTCATGTCTTGATCCATCAATTTATTAATGTGCGTTGAGCGATGGATTAGGGTAGGCGTGATACCCCGTTCATAAAGGTTGTCTAGAATTTCTAAGCCTATATAACCCGTACCTACAACAAGCGCTTTATTTACATTTTGTTGTTCAATAAAAGTCTCAATTGCATCTGTATCTTCCATATTTCTTAATGTAAATGCTATAGGACTATTTAAGTTTAACGAATTTGCACTACAGCCAGGACTTAATATTAAAGTATCATAGTGTTCTTCAAACGAAGTATTATTTACGCGATTGTAAACTGTAATCGTTTGTGAATCATCATTGATAGATGTCACTTCGTGATACGTTTTTACAATTATATTTTTGGAATCATAAAAAGCTTCTGGCGTTGCTTCAAGAACTTTATCGCGTGAATCTACGACATTGCCTAAATAGTAAGGTAACGCACAGTTAGCGAAACTCATGTCACGATCTTTTTCGAAAACAACAATTTCGCTTTCTTGATCTAATCTTCTTATTTGACTAGCTACAGTTGCACCTCCAGCAACTGCACCAACGACTACAATTTTAGTCATAATATAAGGCCTCCTTAAATTAAAATCCTAAATTAAATTTGAGATTTTATAGTTTCTTCATAAGGCATATTTAATTGGAAATAATCATTCAAATAGCGTCCAATACCATCATCATTATTAGAATATGTAACTTGATTTGCAACATGTTTAAGTTCGTCCAAGCCATTGTCCATGGCAATACCATATTTAGCATATTTAATCATTTCTAAATCATTATCTTCATCACCGAACGCGATAATATGATTTCTGTCGATATCCAAATGAGTCTTTACGTAATCTATACCACGTGCTTTGCTAATCCCTTGTTTAACAATTTCGATGACTGGAAATGGTGATCCCCATCTACGGTGTTCTATATTTTCTGCGTAAAAGCGTGTTAACATTTGTTTAACCCTAGGAATCATGAATTCTTCTGCTTCAACTAAAATGGATGTAGGGGATTCAGTTAATGAAGTTAGTAAATCTCCAGTTTCTACTTTTGGATTACCCATTGAAAAGCCATCGAATAATCTTTGATCATAGTTATTAATAAATACGTAGTCTTTGACTTCTGCAATAATATTAGATACACCATAATCATTCAAACTTTTTATAATATTTTTAGATAGGTCTAAATCTAATACATCATGTTTTATTTCAAATTGATCATCTTTAGGATGATGCACGAATGCACCATTAAAATTCACAACCGGTGTGTCCATATTTAGTTCATGGTAATAAATTTGGCTAGCTCTATATGGTCTACCAGTAGCAATCATTAATTTATGCCCTTGATTTTGTAATTTAGTTAATACTTCTTTTGTATAAGGTGTGATTTCTTTTTCATCATTTAAAAGTGTTCCGTCTAAATCTAGACAAATTAAATAAGGTTCCATTGAATTCTCCTTAATGTTTAATAATTGACGTATGAATATCATAGCATTTTATTGGCGTTTTGTAAGATATTTGATATATTGTTAGTATGATTAATTACGAAGAGGTGAAATGTATGGATGAAGGATTAAAAGATAGCATATTAAATGCTTTGGAAATGGTTATTGACCCTGAGTTAGGTATTGATATTGTAAACTTAGGTTTAATATATAATGTAGATGTAGATGACGAAGGTTTATGTACTGTAGAGATGACATTAACATCTATGGGATGTCCAATGGGCCCTCAAATAGTAAACCAAGTTAAAATGGTATTAGCAGAAATTCCAGAGATTTCAGATACAGAAGTGAATATTGTTTGGAGTCCACCATGGGGCAAAGAAATGATGTCTCGTTACGCTAAAATTGCTTTAGGTATTGGCTAAACAAATTAAATAGCAACTATAAAATAGTCTGATGTACTTAATTGTACATTGGGCTATTTTTTATCTGGAAATTTAGGGGGTGTAGTATTTAAAAATATATTTTTTCTGTAGTGCAAATCATTAAAATAATTGCAGTTATATTACAGAAGTATTACAATAGTTGGGTGAATGATAAGGAGTAATATGAAACAATTTATTTTGGGGATGAAAGAATGAATAGAAATGAACAATAATTTAAATAAGAATAAGCAGTTAAAGTATAGCACGCGCTATATGCCAGGCATAGATGGATTGCGAGCAATTGCGGTGATTGGTATTATAATCTATCACTTAAACAAACAATGGTTAACTGGTGGCTTTTTAGGTGTAGATACATTCTTTGTGATCTCTGGATATTTGATTACTAGCTTATTACTTTTTGAATATGAGTCCACGGGTATTATTAATTTAAAACAATTTTGGTTAAGGCGTATTAGAAGATTAATTCCAGCCATGTTAGTCCTCGTGATAGTAGTAACGGTAGCAACGTTAATATTTAAACCTGGTGAAATTGTAAATATTAAACAAGATGTGTTTGCAGCTGTTTTTTATGTTTCTAATTGGTGGTATATAGCAACAGATGTTAATTATTTTGAACAGTTTGCTTTTATGCCATTAAAACATTTATGGTCACTTGCAATTGAAGAGCAATTCTATATTATTTTTCCTATCGTATTTATTTTATTACTGCTCACAATAAAGAAATATCGAAATGTAACTTTAGTGTTTTGGATAATCTCTTTGATTTCTTTATTAGCAATGATTATTATAAGCCAATATCAAACAGGACATTCACGCGTTTATTTTGGCACAGATACACGGTTACAGACCATGTTATTAGGTGTGATTTTTGCATTTGTTTGGCCTCCGTTTAAATTAAAGAGAAATCCAAACTATATATTGAGAACTATCATTGATAGCATAGGCGTTGTTGCCATCGCACTATTGTTAATGCTGTTCTTTAAAGTGAATGATAATAGTAATTGGATATATCATGGTGGTTTTTATTTAATTTCTTTACTGACGTTATTTGTAATTATTAGCGCAGTACATCCATCTGGTTATTTTGCTAAAATATTAGGTAACCCGTTATTTATATACATAGGGAAACGTTCTTATAGTTTATATTTATGGCATTTCCCTGTAATTAGCTTTATACATTCATATTATGTAGATGGTCAATTACCTGCTTATGTTTATATTATTGATATTATTTTAACTATTGTGTTGGCAGAAATATCATATCGTTATATAGAGACGCCGTTTAGAAAACAGGGCATAAGAGCATTTAGTATCTCACGTGGAAATAAACAGGCAGTAATTAGATCGATCGTGTTAATTTTATTTTTATTGCCTGCAATATTTGTCTTTGTAGGGAGCTTTGACAAACTAGGGAAAAATGATATAAATCACAAAGCAACGTCGTACAATACGAATGAAATAGATAAATATTTGGTCAGACCAATTCCAGTTGATGATGTTAACTTTTTAGGAGGTTCTGACTCTAAAAAAGATAAGGATAATGAAGTATATGCAGATTTAAAACCACTGCTAATTGGAGATTCTGTAATGGTTGATATTGGGGAAAGTTTTAAAATGAAAGTGCCACATGCTAATATTGATGGCCAAGTTGGTAGGAATTTATATGAAGCGGCACCATTAGTTGATCAAAAATATCAAAACTATAATCAAAAATCAGACCAAGTTATCTTAGAGTTGGGAACAAATGGAGATTTTTCCGAAGAACAATTAAATGAATTAATTAAAAAATTTGGTGAAGCTCAAGTATATTTAGTGAATACTCGAGTACCTAGAAGTTATGAAAGTCACGTTAATGAATTGATGTCGGACGTTGCCAAAGAACATGATAATGTTACTCTAATTGATTGGCACAAAAGATCTGAAGGTCATTCAGAATATTTTGCACCTGATGGTATACATTTAGAAAATGCGGGTATCAAAGCAATGATAGATGAAATATTAAAACATATTACTCCTAAAAAAGATAAATAGAGTTTGCATGACTATACAAAAGAGAATGATAGTAGGGTTGGTTGAATCTATTATAAAGAATTAGTATTTGAAGTTAGTAAGTAATAACTTCTCATTTCAATTTTAAAGCTAGTTTACTAGCATAGCTTGGCGAGAATATCTATTCATTTTTAAAAATGGAATAGTGTGTTCTCGCTTTTTAAGTTTTAATTATTCATTAAATTAAAACTTATTAAAATGCTACTAAAACGTTAAGTACTTTATTAATAATAAAATAGTTAATGATATTATTTTGTAAAAATTATGGAGGAAAAGGGGTGTTTATTTAATTTAAATAATGGGGAAAACATTAATATAACAAGCTTTAATAATGTTAAAAAAATTTAAGAATTATAATCATAAGTGTTGAAAAGTAACATTGAAAGGATTATAATTAACTTAAGGTCAAAGAAAGTCAAAGTCAAACTTAATGACGTTTGATCAAATACTAAATGGTGAGGTGAATCATTTTGGATATTAATCAAATGACCTATGCTGTTCAAGGAGCTTTACAAAAAGCTGTTGAATTAGCAAAAGCAAATGAAAACCAAAATATAGAAATTGAAGCTGTATTAAAAGCAGCGCTTGAAGAAAGCGAAAGTTTATTTAAAAGTGTGTTAGAAAGAGCTAATATTGATACTGAACATTTAAACAATGCATATACTAATAAATTGAAAAACTATCCAACCGTACAAGGAGATAACATTCAATACGGACAATATATCAGTCCAAAAGCAAATGAATTATTCAATAGTTCAGAATCATATATGAAATCATATGAAGATGAATACATTTCAATGGAACATATCATATTAGCTGCAATGGATGTTGATGATACAACAAAACAATACGTGGATAATAAAAAAGAAATTATCGTAGAAATTATTAAAAAAATAAGAGGGGGAAACCATGTGACGACACAAAATCCAGAGGCAAATTATGAAGCATTAGAAAAATATGGTAGAGATTTAGTTGAAGAAGTTCGTCAAGGTAATATGGATCCAGTGATTGGACGTGACGAAGAAATAAGAAATACCGTAAGAATTTTAAGTAGAAAAACAAAAAACAATCCTGTGCTTATCGGTGAACCAGGTGTAGGTAAGACAGCTATTGTTGAAGGTTTAGCGCAGAGAATTGTTAGAAAAGACGTACCTGAGTCATTATTAGATAAAACGATATTTGAATTAGACTTAAGTGCACTTGTTGCAGGTGCAAAATATCGTGGTGAATTTGAAGAGCGACTGAAAGCAGTATTGAAAGAAGTGAAAGATTCAGATGGTAGAATCTTATTATTTATAGATGAAATTCATATGCTTGTAGGTGCTGGTAAAACTGAAGGTGCAATGGATGCTGGTAACATGTTGAAACCTATGCTTGCTAGAGGTGAATTGCACTGTATTGGGGCTACAACACTAAATGAATATAGAGAATATATTGAAAAAGATTCAGCTTTAGAACGTCGTTTCCAAAAAGTAAATGTATCAGAACCAGATGTAGAAGACACAATTTCAATCTTACGTGGTTTGAAAGAACGCTATGAAGTTTATCATGGTGTACGTATACAAGATAAGGCGTTAGTAGCAGCCGCAGAACTTTCAGACCGTTATATCACAGATCGCTTTCTTCCAGATAAAGCAATCGATTTAGTTGACCAAGCGTGCGCGACAATCAGAACTGAAATGGGGTCCAACCCAACAGAATTAGACCAAGTTAATCGTCGTGTAATGCAATTAGAAATAGAAGAAAGCGCATTGAAAAATGAATCCGATAATGCAAGTAAACAGCGTTTACAAGAGTTACAACAAGAATTATCTAATGAAAAAGAAAAACAAAACGCAATTCAATCTCGTGTTGAAGAAGAGAAAGAAAAAATTGCTAAGTTACAAGAAAAACGTACGGAATTAGATGAAAACAGAAAGGCATTAGAAGATGCTGAAAATAATTACAACTTAGAAAGAGCAGCTGAATTACAACATGGTACAATTCCTGAATTAGAAAAAGAATTACGCGAATTAGAGGATGCATTCCAAAATGAACAAAATGGAGATAATGAACGTATTATTCGTGAAATTGTTTCTGATGAAGAAATTGGAGATATTGTTAGTTCATGGACAGGTATTCCAGTTTCGAAACTTGTTGAAACTGAAAGAGAGAAACTGTTAAATCTATCAGATATATTGCATGAACGTGTTGTAGGACAAGATAAAGCAGTAGATTTAGTTTCTGATGCAGTTGTAAGAGCACGTGCAGGAATCAAGGATCCTAACAGACCTATTGGTAGCTTCTTATTCCTAGGTCCTACAGGTGTAGGTAAAACAGAATTAGCTAAATCATTAGCATCAACATTATTTGATTCAGAGAAACACATGATTCGCATTGATATGAGTGAGTATATGGAGAAACATTCTGTCTCTCGACTAATTGGGGCGCCTCCAGGTTATGTAGGTCATGACGAAGGTGGTCAATTAACTGAATCAGTTCGCCGTAATCCATATTCTGTAATTTTATTAGATGAAATTGAAAAAGCTCACAGTGATGTATTTAACGTATTATTACAAATACTTGAAGAAGGTCGCTTGACGGATTCTAAAGGGCGTGAAGTAGACTTTAAAAATACAATTATTATAATGACTAGTAATATAGGTTCGCAAATATTATTAGAAAATGTTAAAGACTCAGGTGTGATAACTGAAACAACAGAAAAAGCTGTGATGAATAGTTTAAATCAATATTTCAAACCTGAAATCATTAACCGTATGGATGACATTGTTTTATTCAAACCGTTATCTATTAATGACATGAGTTTAATTGTTGATAAATTATTAACAGAGTTAAATATTAGATTAATGGGACAACGTATTTCAATCAATGTGTCAGAAGAGGCGAAGGCTTGGTTAGGTGAAGAAGCTTATGAACCACAGTTCGGTGCAAGACCATTGAAACGTTTTATCCAAAGACAAATTGAAACGCCATTGGCACGTAAAATGATAAGAGAAAATTTACCTGAAGGTACAACTATTGATATAGAGTTGACTGATGATGGTTTAACATTTTCTGAAAATAAACCCGAAGCAATTTAACAAATACTATTAATATAGAATACAATTTCTTTAATTAAAATAATTTAGTGGGGAACGCGTAATTGAAAGCAAAGTAAGCATTTGTTTTCTGAGGCGTTCCCATTTTTATATTAAAAAAACAAGTCCAAGACATATAAATGTCTTGGACTTGTTTAATGTTATAGTAATCTTTGACGGAATGAGACAATGGAATCATAAGATTATTGTCCTGCGCCATATTTAGTGGTGTTCTTTGGCCTCATGTTTACTAGGTTTGATCATCATATCAAATAAAACGATAATAATTGTAAAAGCAATCGCTCCAAAGATTGGTGTTACATAGTTAAGTTCACCGCCACCATTCAAGCTATTAAGTACGAAATTAATCATTTGTAATAAAACAATAGACCAAAATAAAACTGCGAGGTATTTCATTATGTAATGCCTCCAATATAATATATATAACTTCATTATAAATTATTAAGTGTAGTTTGTATAGAGAGAAGTAATATTTAAAATTTCGATGTGTTGTTCTTGTATTTGAAATGTGTATTATGTTAAATTAATACCTGGTATTAAAAGTTTAATTCAAATAAAAATTAAAATTAAGATTAAGAAGGTGTACAACCATGGATGTGGGTATTAAAGGTTTTGGTGCATACGCACCTGAAAAAGTTGTTGAAAATACCTATTTTGAATCATTTTTAGAAACTTCAGATGAGTGGATTTCACAAATGACTGGTATTAAAGAGCGTAGATGGGCAGATGAAAATGAAGAAACTTCTGACATGGCTTATCAAGCGAGCTTAAAAGCAATCAAAGATGCAGGGATTGAAGCTTCAGAAATCGACATGATTATTGTAGCAACATCGACAGGTGATTTTCCTTTTCCAACAGTAGCTAATATTTTACAAGAAAAATTAGGCGTGGGGAAAGTTGCTTCCATGGATCAACTTGCAGCATGCAGTGGTTTTATGTATGCAATGATTAATGCAAAACAATTTGTACAATCTGGTGATTATAAAAATATATTAGTTGTCGGCGTAGATAAATTATCTAAAATCACTGACTTTACAGATCGTTCAACAGCTATTTTATTCGGAGACGGTGCTGGCGCAGTAGTTATTAGTGAAGTATCAGAAGGGCGCGGTATTTTAAGTTATGAACTAGGTTCAGATGGCTCAGGAGCAAAACACTTATTTTTAAACCCAGAAAATGGCAAAATATTTATGAACGGTCGTGAAGTATTTAAGTTTGCTGTAAGAATCATGGGAGAAGCGTCAACAAACGCGGTGGCTAAAGCAAATTTAACACCTGATGATGTTGACATGTTTGTACCACACCAAGCAAACATTAGAATAATGGAGTCTGCTAGAGAACGTTTGGGTATTCCCAAAGAAAAAATGAGTGTTTCTGTAGATAGATTCGGAAATACGTCAGCAGCATCTATTCCATTAAGTATCGGTCAAGAATTAGAAAACGGCAAAATTAAAGATGACGATGTCCTTGTATTAGTCGGTTTTGGTGGCGGCTTAACATGGGGCGCTGTCACACTAAGATGGGGAAAATAGGAGGATAAATTATGAGCAAAGAACAGCGTGTTGTAATAACAGGAGTTGGCGCATTATCACCTCTAGGCAACGATGCTAAAACATCGTGGGATAACGCGTTAAAAGGTGTTAGTGGTATTGATAATATTACAAGAGTAGACACAACAGATTACAGTGTTCATTTAGCTGGAGAATTAAAAGATTTTAATATAGAAGACCATATTTCGAAAAAAGAAGCACGCAGAATGGATCGTTTCACACAATATGCGGTAGTAGCTGCTAGAGAAGCGGTTCAAGATGCTAAACTTGAAATTAATGAAAATAATGCTAATAGAATTGGAGTATGGATTGGTTCAGGGATTGGCGGTATGGAAACATTTGAAATTTCTCATAGCCAATTAATTAATCGTGGTCCAAGAAAAGTGAGCCCATTTTTTGTACCCATGCTGATACCTGATATGGCTACTGGTCAAGTATCTATTGATATTGGTGCCAAAGGGCCAAACGGTTCGACGGTAACAGCTTGTGCAACTGGTACGAACTCAATTGGAGAAGCGTTTAAGATTATTCAACGTGGCGATGCAGATGCAATGGTTACGGGTGGAGCTGAAGCGCCAATTACACATATGGCAATCGCAGGCTTTAGTGCTAGTCGTGCATTATCTACAAACGATGATAAAGAAACAGCATGCCGTCCTTTCCAAGAAGGCCGTGATGGGTTCATCATGGGTGAAGGCGCTGGTATTGTAGTATTAGAATCTTTAGAATCAGCGCAAGCACGCGGTGCCCAAATATATGCAGAAATTGTAGGATATGGCTCAACGGGAGATGCATATCATATTACAGCTCCAGCACCACAAGGTGAAGGTGGTTCTCGTGCTATGCAAGCTGCTATGGATGATGCTGGTATTGAAGCTAAAGATGTTCAATATCTTAATGCGCATGGTACAAGTACGCCAGTAGGTGACTTGACTGAAATCCAAGCTATAAAAAATACATTTGGTGAAGCTGCTTCTACATTAAAAGTAAGTTCAACTAAATCAATGACAGGCCATTTACTTGGTGCAACAGGTGGTATTGAGGCAATCTTTTCTGCTCTTTCAATTAGAGATAGTCGCATTGCACCTACAATTAATGCAAACACACCAGATCCGGAGTGTGATTTAGATATCGTCCCTAACCAAGCAGAAGATTTAGATATTACTTATGCAATGAGTAACAGTTTAGGTTTTGGCGGACATAATGCAGTAATTGTATTGAAAAAATTTAATGACTAAAATTGTATAGTATTTTATACGGTTAAGTTATAAATATAAAAATAAACCAAACGCTATGTTTTTAGTGTTTGGTTTATTTTTGTATTCGGAGATATTTCAAAAGTTTACCGGAAAATTTAATATCTATTTGATTTTTATTCAAAATAAGCAGTCTAATATTTATGAACGCCCCTTATTACTATATATTATACTTATATAAGCAAATAAAATGTTATGAAAATTTAAAGAGTTAAAACATTTGCTTATTGGCAATATTAGTATTTAAAAATATAATATATTTAGTAATCATCTATTCATGTTATATATTTAATGTATAATAGTGAGCATTCATATAATTAAAAAAAGGGGACACAAGATGAAAAGATTTTTGACACTATCTACAACATTAAAAACACGACTTTTAGCTGATTTTATCTTAATCATTGCGAGCCAAGCAATTTTACCTTTTTTGGCATTATATTTAACTAGTAAAGTGAATGCAGTGTTTGCGGGTGTTTTCTTAATAACAAATCTTATTGTAAGTTTTATTGTGTCTTTCATTGGTGGGTATATAGGGGATAATTATAACAGGAAGAAAGTAGTAAATTATATTCATTTTCTTTATGCAATTTGTCTCATTATTTTAAGTATAACCGTTACTATGGACGGTATAGGATTAGTTATTTTTTGTATAACAGTTTTTATTTTTGAAATTATGTTTGCTGCGAGCGAACCTATTTTTGAGGCAGCAATTATGGATGCAATTTATGAAGAAGTTCGTGAATACGTTTATCAACTAAATTATTGGATGTTTAATATTAGTACAGCAATTGGTATGGTGCTAGGTGCTTTACTCTATTTAGGTCATAAACGATTATTATTTGTGATATTTTTCTTAGCAATGCTCATAAGTTGGTACCTTTTTGAGAAATACTACGATGTAGAGCAAGTTTATAAGCAAAAAGAAGAATTAACATCAAAATTTAAAGATTTTATTAATAGTTATCATACAGTTATAAAAGATAAATATTTTATGATGCTAAATTTAGGTTTCATGTTAGTAATTATGGCGGAATTAAGTTTGAATTCTTATGTTGTGGTTAGATTGAAGTCTGATTTTGAACCATTAAGCTTTTTGGGGTTTTACATAGATGGAGTGAGAATGTTTACTGTTATTATGATAATCAACACACTTGTTGTAGCTACTTTAACTTTTACAGTAAATAGAATCGTGGAATCAACATCCAAAAGAATTGCATTTATTTTAGGTATTATATTATATACCATTGGTTATAGTGTGTTGACATCTGCGAGTTCATTTTGGATTTTATGCTTATTCTCAGTTATTGCCACACTAGGAGAATTGATATATTCGCCTATACAAAACGCACAAAGGTTTTTAATGATACCAGATGATAAACGAAGTACATATAATACATTTGGTATGATTTCATTTTATGGTGGTAACTTATTAGCACGTTCTGGGTTGATTATAGGGGCTTTTGTTTTACCATGGATGATGTCGGTATACGTTGCAATCGTTGTTTTAATAGGCTTTGTGTTGTTATATTATGCTTTGTTTTGTAACCCAAACATTGAAACACAATAATGAAAAAAGAGAGCAAGAAATCAATTTTAGCTAAAATGATTTAATTGTATTAATCTATTTTTAGCAAAGCTAACTAGCAGTAAAACTATAATCATTTAGTGATATTATAACGCATTAGTCCGAGACATAAGTAGGTGTCTCGGACTAAATTTTGTTTCAATGGTTGATAGTATTACAAATTATATAAAAAGGTATTACTATTTTAATTAAATCAACTAATTAGGTCGGATTTTAAATTGAAAATGATATGACAATTGTGAGTATTAAATAAAATAAATTAAAACTAAATGCAATCTTTACCCATGGAGATACAAAATAGTCATCCTTTTTAACTTGTTTAGGTTTAAAAAATTCATCATTTTCCATGGTATCTTTGTGTTTTTTACTAGAAAGTTGATATTTTAATCGCCTAAAGCCATAACTCGTAGGATCGAAAATACCTTCTTGCACAATAATAATAATAAAAAAGAATATAGTTAACGAAATCGATATATAGAAGAAAATATTAATGAAATATATCAAAGTATGCGAAACAAAAAACCAAAATAGCAAAGATAGAATTGGTGTTAAAAGCGCCCAACCTAATATAGAAGTTATGTTTTTCATTATTTTGTCTCCTTTAATTAATAAATTTATTGTAACTTAAAATTACTTGGAAATGAATAATAATTAATGGAATTTCTTTTACAACAATACTTATAAGATTTATAAAATTATTTAAAAAATGATTACTTTAATAATGTAAAGTAAAACAATGTTGATTAAAATATGAACTAAAAGTATAATGTTATTAAATATTTCTGAATATTTTGAAGGGAATGTTTATTCTGAAATTAAAGGGGGATGAAATATGCTTAAGTATATTATGAAACGTTTAGGGTATATGATTTTGTCATTATTCATAATCATAACGATCACGTTTTTCTTAATGAAGTTAATGCCAGGTTCGCCATTTAATGATGAAAAATTAAATGAAGAGCAGAAACAAATTTTAAATGAAAAATATGGTCTAAATGATCCGGTACCTGTACAGTATGCCAGTTATTTAAAGAATGTTGTTACAGGGGACTTTGGTAACTCATTCCAATATGACAATCAACCTGTTTGGGACTTAATAAAACCGAGGTTATTACCGTCGTTCGAGATGGGGATGACAGCGATGGTTATCGGTGTAATACTAGGTTTGATTTTGGGAGTCATAGCAGCAGTGCGGCAAAACACCTGGGTGGATTATTCTGCAACAGTGATTTCGGTTATCGCGGTTTCAGTACCATCATTTGTATTAGCAGTATTATTGCAGTATGTCTTTTCGGTAAGACTACAATGGTTTCCTGTTGCGGGTTGGGAAGGGCTATCAACAGCAGTGTTACCTTCACTAGCTTTATCTGCAGCAGTACTGGCAACCGTGGCTAGATACATAAGAGCGGAAATGATTGAAGTATTAAGTTCAGATTATATCTTGTTAGCACGTGCCAAAGGTAATTCAACAATGAGAGTGCTATTTGGGCATGCATTAAGGAATGCATTAATTCCAGTTATAACAATTATTGTGCCTATGTTGGCGAGTATTCTGACAGGTACATTAACAATTGAAAATATCTTTGGTGTGCCTGGTTTAGGGGATCAATTCGTTAGATCAATAACAACAAATGATTTCCCAGTTATCATGGCAACGACGATTTTATTCAGTACACTATTTATTGTTTCCATTTTCCTTGTAGACATATTATATGGTGTTATTGATCCACGTATACGTGTACAAGGGGGTAAAAAATAATGGCTGATAAAAGAGATGAAAAATTAAATGATGATCATTCAAATGCAGTGATGACTACTACCTCTGAAGCTATTCCAGCATCCGATTTTATTAGAAGTAACAATGATATTGAAAAAGAACCTGAAATGCAAAGAGAGAGTAAAAACTTTTGGCAAGATGCATGGACACAATTGAAACGCAATAAACTCGCAGTAGTAGGGATGATTGGTTTGATTTTTATTGTGATATTAGCGTTAATAGGACCACTGCTAAGTTCACATGATTATGCTGAACAAGATGTTGAGCGTCGTAATCTACCGGCTAAGATACCAGTGCTAGACCAAATTTCATTCTTACCATTTGATGGTGAGGGTGCACAAGGCGTTGATGCTTATAAAGAAGCTGGGGTTAAAGAGAACTTCTGGTTCGGTACAGACCAATTAGGTAGAGATTTATGGTCAAGAACATGGCAAGGTGCCCAAGTATCATTATTTATTGGCGTTGTCGCTGCTTTACTAGATATATTTATAGGCGTCATATACGGAGCTATATCAGGATTCTTTGGGGGACGAATAGATAATGTTATGCAACGTATAATAGAAGTTGTTGCTTCTATTCCAACACTTATCGTTGTGATTTTATTTGTGCTGATCTTTGAACCATCTATTTGGACGATTATTTTAGCGATGGCTATTACTGGATGGATTGGTATGAGTCGTGTCGTCCGTGGAGAATTTTTAAAGTTGAAAAACCAAGAATTTGTATTGGCCTCAAAAACATTAGGTGCATCAAAATTTAAACTGATTTTCAAACATATTTTACCTAACACATTAGGTGTTATTGTAGTCACTTCAATGTTTACAGTGCCTAACGCAATATTCTTTGAGGCATTTTTAAGCTTTATTGGTATTGGAGTACCTGCACCAAGAACATCATTGGGCTCCTTGGTAAATGAAGGAAGAGCTATGTTGCTCATCCACCCGCATGAACTATTTATACCAGCGTTAGTATTGAGTTTACTAATCTTATTCTTCTATCTATTTAGTGATGGATTACGTGATGCATTTGATCCGAAAATGCGTAGATAATAAAAGGAGGCAACAGATATGTCAGAAAGAATATTAGAAGTTAGTGATTTGCATGTTTCCTTTGATATCGACGCAGGGGAAGTACAAGCGGTAAGAGGCGTTGACTTTGTTATAGATAAAGGAGAGACATTAGCAATTGTTGGTGAATCTGGTTCGGGTAAATCAGTGACAACAAAAGCTATTACGAAATTATTCCAAGGTGACACCGGAAGAATTAAAAAAGGGCAAATTAATTTCTTAGGTGAAGATTTAGCGAAAAAATCAGAACAGGAATTGATTAAATTACGTGGTAAAGATATTTCAATGATTTTCCAAGATCCAATGACATCGTTAAATCCAACAATGAAAATTGGAAAACAGGTAATGGAACCGCTAATTAAACATAAAAATTATAATAAAGCAAACGCTAAAAAAAGAGCGCTTGAAATTCTAAATCTAGTTGGTTTACCAAATGCTGAAAAACGATTTAATGCGTATCCCCATCAATTTTCAGGTGGACAAAGACAAAGAATCGTTATAGCAACGGCACTCGCATGTGAACCGAAAGTGCTTATTGCAGATGAGCCTACCACTGCACTGGATGTGACAATGCAAGCGCAAATATTAGAGCTTATGAAAGAGCTTCAACATAAAATTAGTACGTCTATCATATTTATTACACATGATTTAGGTGTTGTAGCAAACATAGCGGATAGAGTTGCTGTAATGTATGGCGGTCAAATGGTAGAAACAGGTGATGTAGATGAAATATTCTATGATCCAAAACATCCATATACTTGGGGCTTACTTTCTTCAATGCCAGACTTAACAACTGGCTCTGAGACAGAATTGCTAGCGATCCCTGGTACACCACCTGATTTGTTACATCCGCCAAAAGGTGATGCGTTTGCGGATCGTAGCCAATTTGCTTTAGATATTGATTTTAAGACACCACCACCGTGGTATCAAGTATCGCCAACACATTTTGTGAAATCATGGTTGCTGGACGATCGTGCACCTAGCGTAGAACCACCCGAAATGGTTAAAAAACGTTTGCGTAATATGCCAAATAACTTTGATAAACCACAACAGGTAGAAAGGGTGTCTTTCAATGGAGAATAGTAATGAGTTATTATTGCAAGTGAAAAATTTAAAACAATATTTTAACGAAGGTAAAAGCAACGAAGTTAGAGCTATTGAAAACATTTCTTTTGATGTTTATAAAGGTGAAACATTTGGACTTGTTGGTGAATCAGGATGTGGCAAGTCAACGACAGGAAAAGCAATTATTAAATTAAACGAAATATCGGATGGCGAGATTTTATATGAGGGCGTGGATATCCAAAAAATTAAAAATCGTAAAGATTCTTTGAAATTTAATAAAAAGATTCAAATGATTTTCCAAGATCCTTATGCTTCTTTAAACCCAAGACTTAAGGTAATGGATATCGTAGCTGAAGGTATTGATATACACAAACTTTCAACAGGGGTAAAAGACCGAAAAAGACGTGTTTATGATTTGTTAGAAACTGTTGGTTTAAGCAAAGAGCATGCCAATCGTTATCCTCATGAATTCTCAGGTGGTCAACGTCAACGTATCGGGATTGCAAGGGCACTAGCAGTTGAGCCTGAGTTTATTATTGCTGATGAACCTATTTCGGCGTTAGACGTCTCAATACAAGCACAAGTCGTTAATCTATTATTAAAATTACAGAGAGAGCGTGGCATAACATTTTTATTTATTGCTCATGACCTATCAATGGTTAAATACATTTCGGACAGAATTGCGGTTATGCATTTTGGTAAAATTGTAGAAATAGGTAGTGCTGATGAAATATACAATCACCCAATGCATCCCTACACGAAGTCATTACTTTCTGCTGTACCTCAGCCTGACCCTGAAAGTGAAAGAGTTAGAAAAAGAACTCAATTTAAAGAGGATGACACCAAGAATAATCAACGCTCATTACATGAAATTAGAGCGAATCATTATGTATTTACTACAGATGAAGAAGCTGAAGAATTAAAATCTCAAACACATGAGGCTTCTGTTTAACAGGGAAAGGGGGGCAAATGATGAAAAAATTTAAGTTTTTAATTATTTTAGTAGCGCTATCCGTTGTGTTAGCGGGTTGTGGCAATGCTGAAGGAATTTATTCTGATAAAGGAGATGTATTTAGAAAAGTGATACCACAAGATATTTCTTCTTTAGATACGGCCTTAGCTACTGATACCGTTTCATTTGATATATATAACCAGGTATATGAAGGATTATATACCTTAGATAAAAATGATAAAGCGAAACCAGGTGTGGCAAAAGCTATGCCAAAAGAAAGTAATGGTGGTAAAACCTTAACGATTGATTTGCGTAAAGATGCAAAATGGTCTAATGGTGATCCAGTTACAGCGCATGATTTTGAATATGCGTGGAAACGTGTCGTTAATCCTGACACAGCATCTGAATATGCTTATATTATGTATGATTTAAAAAATGCTGAAGCAATAAATATGGGCAAAAAGGACGTAGATGAGCTAGGAGTTAAAGCGGTTGATGACCATACCTTAAAAGTAGAATTAACAAAACCTATACCATATATGAATGAGATGTTAGCCTTTGCAACGTTTATGCCACAAAATGAAAAAGCTGTGAAGAAAGCTGGGCAACAATATGGTACTACAGCTGATAAAACAGTGTATAACGGACCATTTAAAGTAAAAGATTGGAAGGTTGAAGATAAAATACAGCTTGTGAAAAATGCTGATTATTGGGATAAAAAGGCAGTAAATTTAGATCGTGTAAATTACAAAGTGTTGAAAGATCAGCAAGCAGGGGCAGCATTGTATGATACTCAATCAGTAGATGACACAATTATCACTGCTGATCAAGTTGATAAATATGCAGACAATCCGGGATTAAAGAAACGTTTATTAGCAAGTACATTTTATATTAAGCTAAATCGAGATAATGTGCCGGAATTTAAAAACAAAGACTTGAGATTAGCAATTTCTCAAGCTATTAATAAAGAAGGTTTTGTAAATTCAGTTAAAAATGACGGTTCTGAAGTTACAGATGGCTTTACATCTAAACTAACAGCTAAAACACCAAATGGTAAGGATTTTGCAGAGTCAATAAATTCTCCACTGAACTATAATCCAAAAGTGGCAAAACAACATTTAGAGAAAGCAAAAGAACAATTAGGAAAAGATGAAATAACATTTACTATGAATACAGACGATGGCCCAGATAAAAAAGTAGCAGCAGAGTATATTAAATCTCAAGTTGAAAGTAATTTGCCAGGAGTTACAATGAATATTAAACAATTACCGTTTAAACAAAGAGTGAACCAAGAACATTCGGAAACATTTGAAGCATCATTATCTGGTTGGGGACCAGATTACCCAGATCCATTAACGTTCTTGAATATTATGACTACAGGTAATCCATCTAATAATACAGGATGGGGTAATAAAGAATTCGATAAATTAGTTAAAGATGCTAATGGCAAATTATTGAAGAAACCTGAAGAACGAAATGCAGCAATGAAGAAAGCAGAAGAGTTATTGCTAGCAGAAGCCCCAGTTGCACCAGTTTATCAAAAAGGGGAAGCGCATTTAACTAACCCTCAAGTTAAAGGTTTGGTATATCATCAAATTGGTGGAGACACGACATTAAAACATGTGAAAATTGATAAGAGTATCGACCCTAAAACTGGTAAAAAGAAAGAAAAGTAAGTATTAAAAAAGGAGAATCCGACGTATTGGATTCTCCTTTTTATGTTGTGGAAATTTCAAGCTCGGTAATTATCTTTTACGACCTAAGCCCATAGCTTTTTCCATTTTTTTCAATGTTTTAAATGACACTTTTTGTGCTTTATCTCGACCATTATCTAAAATTGTATCAAGCTCATCAGAATTGAAATAATAGTCATACTTTTCTTGGAAATTAGTTAAGAATGATTTCACGATTTCTGCTAAGTCTGCTTTAAACACACCATAGTTTGAATCTTTATATTTTTCTTGAAGTGAGTCAATAGATTCATCAGTTAAACTTGAATAAATAGATAATAAATTAGAAATTCCTGGTTTGTTTTCACGATCAAATTTAATGACACCGTCAGAATCGGTTACAGCACTTTTGATTTTTTTAGCGGCAACATTTGGGTGATCAAGTAGTGAGATGAAGTTTTTTTGGTTATCGTCACTTTTACTCATTTTTTTAGTTGGTTCTTGAAGGCTCATCACACGGCCACCAACTTTTGGCATACGGATTTCTGGTTTGACCAATACATCATTATAACGGGAGTTAAATCTGTCTACTAGATTACGTGTTAACTCCATATGTTGTTTTTGGTCATCACCAACTGGCACGATATTAGTATTATAAATAACGATATCAGCAGCCATCAATGGTGGATATGTTAACAATCCTGCTGGTACACCTTCAGTTTGTTTTCCTGCTTTATCTTTAAATTGTGTCATGCGTTCTAATTCACCAATTGAAGAAATCGTAGTGAGCATCCAACTTGCTTGAACATGCGCAGGAACTTCAGATTGAATAAATAGTGTTGATTTTTCTGGGTCTATACCAGAAGCTAAATAGATTGCAGCAAGTTGTCTAATTTGTTTACGTAATTTTAATCGATCTTGGGGTACCGTGATTGCATGTTGGTCAACGATACAAAAGAAACAGTCGTAATCATCTTGTACTTCACCAAATTGTTTCAATGCGCCAATGTAATTACCAATTGTTGGAATCCCACTAGGCTGGATACCTGAAAATAATGTTTCCATTTTATGATGCCTACTTTCTGAAATTTAATTTAATACACAATACGTATATTATAACAGTATTTCAATCATTTGTAAGTTATGTTAAACTACATGTACATCAATATTTCTAGTTGAATTTATTGAGAAATACTTTTATTTTAAATTTTTTGAAAAAAATTAGAGAATTCTCATTTAATTTTAATGTTGAAAGGGTATACTTTTATTGTAAGGTTAAGGAAGGCGAAGAAAACTATAAAGTTTCCTAATCATATAAATATTGAAATCAAATGAATTTACATTCATGAAAAATAGGAGAGTGAGATGTATGGTAACATTATTTACTTCACCAAGTTGCACATCTTGCCGTAAAGCGAAAGCATGGTTACAAGAACATGACATTCCGTATACGGAGCGTAACATTTTTTCAGAACACTTAACAATTGACGAAATCAAACAAATTTTAAAAATGACTGAAGACGGTACTGATGAAATTATATCTACACGTTCTAAAACTTATCAAAAATTAAACGTAGATATTGATGCGTTACCACTTCAAGATTTATATTCAATTATTCAAGATAACCCTGGTTTATTACGTCGTCCAATCATTTTAGACGAAAAACGTCTACAAGTTGGTTATAACGAAGATGAAATCAGACGTTTCTTACCTAGAAAAGTTCGTACGTTCCAATTGCAAGAAGCGCAACGTATGGTTGACTAAGACAAATTACAAGTGAAATAAATAAATCGTAAACCATAAAGTAATGAATTGAAAAATTGCTTTATGGTTTTATTATATTCAACATAACAAAAACTCATGGGCTTAGGTCAAACAAAAAGGTTGTTTGACTGAAAAAATCGATTTAATATAGAGTTAAGTTAGTTTTGAAGCAGCACGCTTGAATGGTTAGTGCTGTTTTTTTGGCTAATATAAGGGTATGTGTTAATATAAGGTACTAATTGGAATTTAGTGAAATTTAATCAAACAAATCAATTGTAATTATTGCTATGTTCTAATACAATATGATTACTATTCATCGACTGTAAGGAGTGAGATGATATGAGAATAGAGCGCGTTGACGATACTACCGTTAAATTATTTATAACATATAGTGATATTGAAGCAAGAGGTTTTAAACGTGAAGATTTGTGGACTAATCGCAAACGTGGAGAAGAATTCTTTTGGAATATGATGGAAGAAATCAATGAAGAAGAAGATTTTGTTGTTGAAGGCCCGTTATGGATTCAAGTACACGCTTTTGAAAAAGGTGTTGAGGTAACGATATCTAAATCTAAAAATGAAGATTTAATTAACATGTCAGATGAAGATAATGAACAGCTTGATTATCAAGTGAACGATTTATTATCACAGACGTTTGATCAAGATGATAGTTTAGAAGATTTATTTGAGCAACGTCAACAACAGAAAGAAAGTAACCATAGCCAAGAACGAAATGACCATAAACAGCAAAATACACGTACTGTTATTGTTAAATTTAGTGATTTAGAAGAAGTAATCGATTATGCACATCACAACGATCAAGTGACAGATGCATTTGAAGATTTATTATATAGTCTTAACAATATTTATTATTATGCTGTGCATTTTGACGAAAATGTAGATCAAGAAACAATTAATGATAGTTATAGTCAATTACTTGAGTTCGCATATCCTACTGATAAATCTGAAGTATATTTAAATGACTATGCTAAAATAATCATGAGCCATAATGTCGCGTCACAAGTGCGTCGTTATTTCCCAAACACTGTAGAATAATAAATGTGAATAAAATAAATTGAATGATATAACCATTTCTAGAACTGATTTGCAATTTATAGTAAGGGTTATGTTTTTGAGAAAGATTTAAAGCCGACAAAGTATAGACTTTGTCGGCTTTTTTATATCAGGTAAGAGGAATTTATAATTTTGCTAAAGTAATTTATGTAAGATTACCGTGTATATTAAATGAGGTGATTAAGACATGTTGTATGCTAAAGATTGCAAAGGGAAATTAATAACTGCGCATAACGCTAATAAATATTGTGCTTATAAGTGCCCACATTGTCAAAATACAGTCATTCTAAAAAAAGGATCAATAAAAACATCGCATTTTGCTCATGCTCACAGAGATTCAAACTTTTGTAACAAAGGCGAAACTTATGAACATTATATGTTTAAACATGAGTTGGCACAGCAGTTAAATAAATTAGATTATCACGTCACAATTGAACCTTATATATCGCAGTGCTACCAATATCCTGATTTAATCATTAATAATAAATTTGCGATTGAAATACAATTTTCAAATATAACTATAGATAATATAAAAAAACGAAGTAATGGATTAGCTAATATTGGTTTTGACGTTATTTGGATTATCGGTAAGTTGAAATATAACCAAAGAACAAAAATTTTATTTTTAAATAAGTGTGAACGTACTTATATTAATTTGAAGAAAAGACAACTCTTTTCATGGCATAGTGACACATCTATATTATATAGATATAAAATAATACAATTTATTGGTGGAAATCGTTACATAGCAATTAGGGAACAAATTTCGTACAAACAATTTACATATTATTTTATTAATAGTGACTCTACGAAGTTACCATGTCATTTTAAATTAACGAAGTCTACTATAAAACAATATATCAAGAATTGTAGGCGTCAAGGCACTGTTCATGAGCCTAGTTTAAGTGTCATTTATAATTTACAACTAGAGGAATCATGGGTTTGTGAAAATCTAGGTATGGTATATCCAGAACAAATATTTATACAATCACATCCTATTTATTGGCAATTGCAATTGTTGAATATGATAAATAAAAATAAGATTAATAATAGGGTATTTTTAGATATTATTAGATATAATCATTTTTATAATTATGATGTTAATAGTCCAGTAATAGTTCAAGCAATTATCCGCAAGTTTCAAAAATCATGTCAAAATATTGGGTATAATAACGTGCAAAATTGAGCCTTACATGAGAAAATTATAGTATTGAATTTAATAGGAGGTTTACTAAAATTATGACACAACAATTAACAAGAGAAGAACAAGAACGTAAATATCCTGAGTATACATGGGATTTAACTACTATATTTGAATCGGATGAAGCTTTTGAAGAAGCTTTTAAAGAAGCAGAACAAAATTTAGGGAAAGAACAACAATTTAAAGGTCATTTAGCTGATAGTGCTGATACTCTATACCAAGCGCTAGCTTTAGAAGATGAATTAGGTTCTAAATTAGAGAAAGTTTATGTATACGCACATTTAAAACAAGATCAAGATACAGCAAATGATAAATACACAGGTTATGAAGCGCGTGCGCATCAATTAATAATTAAGTTTAGTTCAGGCTGGAGTTTCTTAGTACCTGAAATTTTGCAAATTGATGAAGACAAGATCCAATCATTTATTGATGAAAATGACAATTTAAAGCAATATGCATTTGATTTGAAATTAATTAATGAAAAACGTCCACATGTTTTGAGTGCGGATAAAGAAAAGTTACTTACAGAAGCACAAGATGCTTTATCGACAGCTGACAATGTATATGGTATGTTCAGCAATGCTGATTTAGAGTTTGAAGATGCAATCGATAAGGATGGCAATCGTCATTCACTTACCCAAGGTACATTCATAAAATGTTTAGAATCAGATGATCGTATATTAAGAAAATCTGCATTTGAAAATTTATATAAAGCTTATGGTGCCTATAATAATACTTTAAGTGCTACATTAGCAGGGGAAGTTAAAAAGAATGTATTTAATGCACGTACACATAACTATGAATCAGCAAGAGCAGCAGCTTTAAGTAATAATCATATCCCTGAAGCTGTTTACGACAATTTAGTAAAAACAGTCCATAAATATTTACCGTTATTACACCGTTATACAGAATTACGTAAAGAATTATTAGGTCTTGAAGATATGAAAATGTACGACCTATATACACCTTTAGTTAAAGATGTGAAGTTTGAAATGCCATACGAGGAAGCAAAAGATTGGATGGTTAAAGCTTTACAACCTATGGGTGAAGAGTACATGGAAGTAGTAAATGAAGGATTAACTAATCGTTGGGTAGATGTATATGAAAATAAAGGTAAACGTTCAGGCGGTTATTCTTCAGGAGCACATCTAACAAATCCATTTATCTTATTAAATTGGTCAAATACTGTGTCTGATTTATATACTTTAGTTCATGAATTTGGTCATTCAGCGCATAGTTATTTCAGTCGTAAAAATCAACCATCTAATTCAAGTGATTATACAATATTTGTCGCGGAAGTAGCATCTACATGTAATGAAGCGTTATTAAGCGATTATATGGATAAACATTTAGATGATGAGCGTAGGTTGTTGTTATTAAACCAAGAGCTTGAGCGTTTCCGTGCCACATTATTTAGACAAACGATGTTTGCTGAATTTGAACACAAAATTCATCAAATAGAAGAAGCGGGAGAGCCATTAACAGCAAATCGTATGAACGAAGAATATGCTGAATTGAATCGTGTTTATTTTGGTGACTCGGTTGAAACAGATGAAGATATTAGCAAAGAATGGTCAAGAATCCCTCACTTTTATATGAACTATTATGTGTATCAATATGCAACAGGCTATAGTGCTGCACAAAGTTTAAGTCATCAGATATTAACTGAAGGGCAACCAGCTGTGGATAGATACATTAATGAATTCTTGAAAAAAGGTAGCTCAAATTACCCAATTGAAATCTTGAAAAATGCTGGGGTAGATATGACAACACCTGAACCAATTGAACAAGCTTGCCAGGTATTTGAACAAAAATTAGATGCTTTTGAAAAGTTAATGAAAGCTTAGTATGAATGTATTCGTTTACAATATGACAAGTTTGTGACAAACCAAATTTATTTAATTTAAAAGGTTGAAAGGTGTATTTTACCGTGTTATATTATAAACATGAAATTAATCACATAACAAACATACCCCTTTGTTTGAAGTGAAAAATTTCTCCCATCCCCTTTGTTTAGCGCCGTGTAATCAGACACGGCGTTTTTTTATACCCTTTTTTAATAATTATTTTAAAAATGAGTACGATTGAATAACTATTCAATCAACTTTGAGTAGAAAAATATAAAAAAAACGATGATTTTTACAGTATTGTAGTAAAAATCATCGGTTTTAATTTAAGTAGTTCAATTTATGTCTATATCAATTTAATAAAGACTATTTGGTTATAAGGTTAAAACTTAGAATCATTAATTTTTAGCTTTCCAAAATTTACCATCTGGAGACTTAAGTTTTTCAATCTTTTGTTGGATTGCTAATTTTTTAAGTTCTTTATTCATTAGTTTCTCTGGCCACTCATATATTGTTAATAACTCTTCTTTAGTAACTAATTGTTGTTGTTGAATATATTCTTCAAGACTCGGTGGTAATTCTTTTTCAATTGTTGAACCAATGAGTTCGTTAATAATATAAGTGTAAATATGATAAGGATATAATCCTTCTACTTTTAATCCTTCTTCATGTACGTCCTCGCTAAAGAATACGAGGGAAGGGGCTTCTTCGATTTCCATTTCTCGTGCGATATGCAAATCTACTTGTAAGCTATCTTTTAAATAGTTACTTTGCAAATCTTCTTTAAAAACTTCGTAGTCTAGTCCTGCGTTACTGATACAATTATTAACCATCGATTCTGTAATAATATCTCGCTTGGGTATAATTTCATTTTGTACAAGATGTATAAATCGCTCCGCACGTATGCGCCCCTGAAGTTCAGCGGCTTTATATGCAAGTGCGATATTATCTAGATCAGATGTACTTTGCGCTTGGCATTTTGTCAAAACGCGTAATGAAGGGTTCAATATATGTCTAATGCTTATATATTGTTTATACTCAATGCGTAATTTAGAAAGGATTGCAGATAATTTAAAACATTCCTTACTGAATGGATCAAAAAAGGAATAAATTTCTATCTTACTAACAGGTGAAAGATTTACATCTTCACGACTATTGGGTTGTATTAATCTTAATTCTTCAGTCATGTCTATTCCACCTACAATTAATTTTCGGAATTAACCATGTGATTCGCTGTTAAACGTAATCTCTCGTATAAATAATCACCGACACCTTCGGGAAAATCAGCATGCTGTATAGCTTTATACATATTTTCTAGCCAAGCATCACGTTCATGATTTGTTATAATAAAATCTAAATGACGTCTTTTCAACATTGGATGACCATGTTCTTGTGTATAAAGATTTGGGCCACCTAAGAATTGTGTTAAAAATTGTTTTTGTTTTCTGCTTGTTTCTGAAAAATCTCCAGGAAACAAGTGACTAATTCTACTATCTTGTTCTACTAAATAATAAAAGTAATCAATCATATCATATAAGGCTTTTTGGCCAATGATTTCATATGGTGTTTGCGTCATAATATCACCGTATCCTGTTAATATAATACTAATATAACATGAATTTTTACATTTGGAAGTAATTCGACTTCTTACAATTGCATGTGATTAATTATGATATAAATTTGATTTACGATTAAAAAATCTTTGTACTTTATTAGCTGGAATTTCATGTTTCATATCAAATTTTTCAAGAATTGATTTAAATTGAATTAGACCTTCATCATAATCTTCGACTTCGTATTCTAATTCAAAATCTTCAAAATCTAGATAAGTACTTTTATCCAGTACAAGTAAGTTTCCATTTATTTCTTTCTCTAAGCGTTCCGTTTTAAGTGAACCAAGAATAATTAATTTAGTTAAATCAATATCCATCTTTGTAAGTTGATCTGCAATTTCAGAAGGTAATGATTGTTCTGGAATAGATTTGTTTAATTCTGGAACGACATGTGTTTCAAAATTGTATTCAGTAAGACCAACTTCAGCTGGTATTTTTAATGTCATCTCTAAGTATTCATCTTTCACTCGAATTCTTAAAGCTGATTTGTGGTCTTTTAAATCAAAGTCTGGCGTATCAATATAGAAATTTGTTTGTTTAAAAGGTTCAATTTCGTTGAAATAAGTTTTATGGATAACATTGTATTGTTTTTCTGTTAACAATTGTTTGAATTCAATCTCATTATTTGTGGCCACTATAATCTCTCCTTCTGGTGCGTATATTACTTTATTTTAAAACACTTTTTATTTAATTTAAATTGAACTGCATTTATGATGACATAAATAGATGAAATTGATGTATTGATGTTGATATAACATTATGTTGTAACGTGTTATGTAGTGTGAAATTATGTTAAAATGATGAAGAATAAGGAGGAACAAGCATGCGTATTTATGTGAATGAAATAAAAATTACAGAAGATAGTATTAATTGCTATACAGAACAATCTACAGAAGGTTTTCAAGAAGCAGGACAAATGCTTGTTGATAGTGATAATTACAGCTTTGCATATATTTTAGACGACGGTCAAAACTATTCTTACTTGATATTTGTTCAAGAAACGTGGTCTATGTTACATGAAAACAAAGGTAAAAAAATTATTGTTAATGACGACTTAGAATTAAAACAATTCGAAAATGAGTTTAATTACATACTGGATAATATTCAAGGAAATTCAAATTATGGTAAGGAGTTTGTTTCCGTTGTAGAGGATATTTTCGAATTAGATTGAAGCGGAGTGAGGCACAATGAATCAATGGGATCAGTTTTTATCTCCATATAAACAAGCAGTAGACGAATTGAAAATTAAATTAAAAGGGCTTAGAAAACAATATGAAGTAGAAGATAATGCATCTCCTATAGAATTTGTAACAGGGCGAGTCAAACCCATGACAAGCATTATCGATAAGGCTAATAAACGTCAAATTTCTTTTGATCGCTTACATGAAGAAATGTACGACATTGCAGGTTTACGTTTAATGTGCCAATTTGTTGATGATATTGATATTGTGGTTAATTTATTAAGACAGCGTCAAGATTTTAAAGTTGTAGAAGAACGGGATTACATTAGTAATACCAAGCAAAGTGGTTATCGTTCATTCCATGTTATTATTGAATATCCTATTGAAACATTAAATGGGGAAAAGAAAATATTAGCAGAAATTCAAATTAGAACGTTAGCAATGAACTTTTGGGCAACGATAGAACATACTTTGAGATATAAATATGATGGAGATTATCCACCAGAGATTCAACATCGATTGGAAAGAGCTGCAGAAGCGGCATTTTTGCTAGATGAAGAGATGTCAGAAATTAAAGAAGAAATTCAAGAAGCTCAGAAATATTATTCTAAAAAGCGTGCGAAAAAGCATAATAATGACTAGGGGATGTTACGATGCGTTACACGATTTTATCTAAAGGTGATTCAAAATCGAATGCTTTAAAACATAAAATGATTAACCATATGAAAGATTTCCAGATGGTTGAAGACCCGGATAATCCAGAAATCGTCATTTCTGTTGGGGGAGATGGAACACTGTTACAGGCTTTTCATCAGTATAGTCATATGCTATCACGCTGTGCGTTTGTAGGTGTTCATACAGGGCATTTAGGCTTTTACGCTGATTGGGTGCCACATGAAGTTGAAAAACTCATAATTGAGATTAATAACTCTGAATTCCAAGTCATTGAATATCCTTTATTAGAAATTATTGTGCGCTATAATGATAATGGATACGAGACACGTCATTTAGCATTAAATGAAGCTACTATGAAAACTGAAAATGGTTCTACTTTAGTTGTCGATGTGAATATTAGAGGTAACCAATTTGAACGCTTCAGAGGTGATGGTTTGTGTATTTCTACGCCATCAGGTTCTACAGCATATAATAAGGCGTTAGGTGGCGCACTGATACATCCCTCATTAGAAGCAATGCAAATTGCTGAAATTGCATCAATAAACAACCGTGTATTTAGAACGGTGGGTTCTCCTTTAGTATTGCCAAAACACCATACCTGTTTAATAACACCAGTCAATCATGATACTATTTTAACGACGATTGACCACGTTAGTATAAAACATAAAAATGTCAATGCGATACAATATCGCGTAGCCAATGAAAAGATTAGATTTGCTAGATTTAGACCATTTCCATTTTGGAAAAGAGTTCATGACTCGTTCATTTCAAGTGGAGAAGATGAGTAATGAAATTTACTTATATAATAAAGCGGCCAGAAATGGTGCGCACATTTTTACAGCAGCAAAACTTTTCTAAACGGACGATAAGCGCCATTAAGCATAATGGCGCTTTATTAGTTAATGGACAACCAGTTACTGTCAGAAAGCAATTAGCTATAAATGATAAATTGGAAGTATTTTTAAGTGATGAAACACCAAGCTCTAATTTAAAACCATATAGCGACGCATTAAATATTTTATATGAAGATTCATATTTAATTATTATATCGAAACCTGCCCAACAAAATTGTGCACCTTCTAGAGAACACTTACATTTTAGTTTAGTAGAGCAAGTGTTAGGTTATTTTAATGATAGAAAGTTATCATTGACCCCACATATTGTTACGCGTTTAGACCGTAATACTTCAGGGATTGTTGTGTTAGCAAAGCATGGATTTATTCATCATTTGATGAGCCAACTTAAAATCGATAAAAAATATCTATGTATTTGTCAAGGTATATTAGATGGCGAAGATTTAATTGATGCTCCCATCGCAAGACATCCAGATAGTATTATACAGCGCCAAGTCAGTGGGTTAGGAAAGGCCTCACAGACTAGATATATAGCACTTGAGCATACTAGCAATCACACCTTATGTGAAGTGACTTTGCTGACAGGAAGAACACATCAAATACGTGTGCATTTTCAACACATTGGTCACCCCTTGGTAGGTGATGATTTATATGGCGGTAAAGATGAAACTTATCATCATCAATTATTACGTTGTATCCAAATATCTTTTATTCACCCAATTAAAAAGCAAAAAATTATAATAAACGATAGATATGACACGATTGAAACTATATTCAATATGATATAATTTAAAAGAACTATGGAGGTGGGGCTAATGGCTAATGAAAAAGAGTCAATTACATTAGAGGATGAGAAAGTTTATGATAAAGTATTGCTAGATGATTTGTTGGTTAATAACCATATAGACGAATTTAGAGATGAATTCTTATCTATGCATACATATGAACAAAGTGAATACTTTGAAGATAGTGATGAAGATATTCGACAACGTATCTTTGAAGTACTATCACCAGAAGAAGTTGCCGACTTCTTTGAACAATTAGAAATCGATGAAGATGAATACGAAGCATTATTTGATACGATGGATGCTAATTATGCTAGTAAGATCCTAGAAGACATGTCTTACGATAATGCCGTAGATATTATGAATCAGTTGTCTAAACAAAAAACAGTTAGTCTCCTCACATTAATGAAGCGTGAAGACGCTAAAGAAATCAAAGCATTATTACATTATGATGAAGATACTGCTGGTGGTATCATGACTACTGAATATATCTCATTGAAAGCGACAATGCCTGTAAAAGAAGCGCTTATTCATGTAAAAGAACAAGCCCCTAATGCAGAAACGATTTATGTTATTTTTACAGTGAATGATGATAAGCAACTAGCCGGAGTGCTCTCACTTAGAGACTTAATTGTAGCTGAAAATGATGCATATATTGAAGATATCATGAGTGAACGTGTCATTAGTGCAAATGCAGCCGATGACCAAGAGGATGTAGCTCAAAAAATGAGAGATTACGATTTCATTGCGATGCCAGTTGTCGACTACCAAGACCATTTGCTTGGTATTATCACAATCGATGATATTTTAGATGTTATGGACGAAGAAGCAAGCGAAGACTACTCTCGTTTAGCCGGTGTCTCAGACGTTGATGCTACAAATGATTCTGTAATTAAAACAGCTAGAAAAAGGTTGCCATGGTTGATTATACTTACATTCTTAGGAATGATTACCGCGACAATTTTAGGGTCATTTGAAGATACACTATCAAAAGTTGCATTATTAGCTGCGTTTATTCCAATTATTAGTGGGATGTCCGGAAACTCAGGCACACAATCGCTTGCCGTTTCTGTTCGTAATATTTCAACAGGTGAAATTGATGAACAAAGTAAATTTAAAGTTGCATTAAGAGAAACTGGTAGTGGATTTTTAAGTGGATTGGTCTGCGCAATCTTGTTATTTATCATTATTATGGTCTTATATGGCCAACCAATCTTAGCAACTATTGTAGGCAGTAGTTTAACAATCGCGATGACAGTGGGTACATTAGTAGGTTCAATGATCCCATTAGTTATGAACAAATTAAAAATTGATCCTGCAGTCGCAAGTGGTCCGTTTATCACTACAATTAATGATATTGTCAGTATGTTGATTTATTTTGGATTAGCAACATCATTTATGTCTTACTTAACATAAGGGGGTTATATGGAATTTGTATCACTTGTTGTCGTAGTTTTAGCGGCATTTTTCACACCAATTATAGTCAATAGACTGAGGATTACATTTTTACCTATAGTAGTAGCTGAAATATTAATGGGTATTATTATAGGTCATTCGTTTTTGAATTTAGTAGAACGTGATTCAATACTTAATATATTATCGACTTTAGGTTTTATATTCTTAATGTTTTTAAGTGGTTTGGAAATTGATTTTAAAGCCTTTAAAAGAGACAAAAGTTCAACTAAAAAAGAAGAAAAAGCTAAAAAGCAAGAACCAGGTCATTTACAACTAGCCATAGTTGTATTTATGTTTATTATGATTATATCTATTGTCTTTGCATACATGTTTAAATGGTTCGGCTTAATAGATGATGTCTTACTAATGGTTATTATTATATCTACGATTTCATTAGGTGTCGTTGTACCAACATTAAAAGAAATGAATATCATGCGTACAACAATTGGACAATTTATCTTGTTGGTCGCTGTATTAGCAGACTTAGTAACAATGATTTTATTAACAGCATACGGAACGTTACATGCTTCAGGTAATACGTCCTTGTGGTTAATCGGTAGTTTAGTGGTATTTACAATTGTTTTTTACTTTTTAGGTGGTTTCTTCAAGAAAGCACAGTTCTTGCAAAAATTAATGGATGGTACTACTCAAATCGGTATACGTGCTGTCTTTGCACTTATCCTATTGTTAGTGGCCTTAGCTGAAGGTGTTGGTGCAGAAAACATACTTGGCGCGTTTCTAGCGGGGGTTGTAGTCTCTCTTCTTAATCCAGATGAAGATATGGTTGAAAAGTTAGATTCGTTTGGATATGGTTTCTTTATTCCAATCTTCTTTATTATGGTCGGTGTAGATTTAAATATCCCTGAGTTGATTAAGGAACCGGCATTATTGCTGATTATTCCGTTTCTAATATTAGCTTTTCTAATATCTAAATTGATACCAGTATTTTATATACGTAGATGGTTCGATATGAAAACTACAATTTCTTCTGCATTTTTACTAACATCTACATTATCATTAGTCATTGCTTCTGCTAAAATTGCAGAACAACTTGGTACAATTTCGCCAGAGATATCTGGTATTTTGATATTAAGTGCCGTTATCACTTGTGTATTTGTACCAATTGTCTTTAAGAAAATGTTCCCAATGCCAGACGAAGCAACAAGACAGATTGAAGTAAGCTTGATAGGAAAGAATCAATTAACTATCCCTATTGCTCAAAATTTATCTTCACAACTGTATCAAGTTTCCCTGTATTATCGAAATGATTTAAGTGATAAACGTAAATTATCTGATGCGATTTCAATGATTGAAATTGCAGATTATGAAGAAGGATTACTTGAGCGTCTTGGCTTATTTAAGCGTAATATTGTTGTATGTTCGACAAACGATGACGACATTAACCGCAAAGTAGCATTAATGGCGAAAGCTCATGGTGTGAAACGAGTTATTTGCAGATTAGAATCTAGCTCTAATGATGAGGCTCTAAATAGAGAAGGTATTGAAGTGTTTAGTAGCTATATGAGTAATAAGATTTTATTAAAAGGCTTAATAGAAACGCCTAATATGCTTAACTTGTTAAGTAATGTCGAAACATCATTATATGAAATTGCGATGTTAAATCATCAATATGACCAAATTCAACTGCGCAATTTCCCATTCGGTGGGGATATTATCTTTGTTCGTATTATTAGAAATAACGAATCTATTGTTCCGCATGGCGATACTCAGCTACGATACAGAGACCGCGTTATTGTTACAGGTTCTAAAGAATATGTTGACGAATTGAAACGTGAATTAGAGTTTTATTATTAAAAGATCAGCACAGTAACTCATCTTTTATCTCATATTACCTAACAAATCATATATTTAACCTTTAAAAGCGAAGGCTAAGGCATATCATCTAGAAATGTCTTAGCCTTCGCTATATTAAAACAAATTTTATAAAAGTAGTATTTTGTGAGAATGACTATTAAATTCATCTTACATAAATGTATGTTCGTATCTTTTTATCATATTCCTTTTAAGATGAATATTTCACTTTAGCCATGTAAACGCATAAAAAATTCAATTGATATTAAAATAAATTGTTTATTCATTATAACCAATGTTAAAATAAAGAATGTTGATATTGGTATCGAGTAAAAAAGTATATATCTGTGTCATCTGAATTCGAACCAGTAAAAAATGAAAATTTAAATAAAGGAGTTATTTTCATGTTAAATTTAGAAAACAAAACTTTCGTCATTATGGGTATTGCTAACAAACGTAGTATTGGTTTTGGCGTTGCTAAAGTATTGGACCAACTTGGTGCAAAATTAGTATTTACATATCGTAAAGACCGTAGTAAAAAAGAATTAGAAAAATTAGTTGAACAATTAAATCAAGAAACACATCATATGTATCAAATTGATGTTCAAAGTGATGAAGATGTAGTAAATGGTTTTGCTGAAATTGGAAAAGAAGTTGGCAACATAGATGGCGTTTACCATTCGATTGCATTTGCAAATATGGAAGATTTACGTGGTCGCTTTATTGATACATCAAGAGATGGCTTCTTATTAGCACAAGATATAAGTTCTTATTCATTAACACTTGTATCACGTGAAGCCAAAAAACTTATGCCTGAAGGTGGTAGTATTGTAGCTACAACTTATTTAGGTGGCGAATTCGCAGTTCAAAATTATAATGTAATGGGTGTTGCAAAAGCAAGTTTAGAGGCAAATGTTCGTTATTTAGCATTAGATTTAGGACAAGAAAATATTCGTGTTAACGCGATTTCAGCTGGACCTATCCGTACATTGAGTGCGAAAGGTGTAGGTGGATTTAATTCCATTTTAAATGAAATTTCAGAACGTGCACCGTTAAAACGTAATGTCGATCAAGAAGAAGTTGGTAAAACTGCAGCTTATCTATTAAGTGATTTTTCAAGTGGTGTTACCGGAGAAAATATTCATGTAGACAGCGGTTATCATATCGTTAAATAATATTATGAAATCTCATAATAAATAACACTACAATTAATATATTATAAAATTTGGCGTTGATATGGGACGACTTCTGTGGGAAGGACGCTATATGAAGCTGTAGGTAAGACAGTATCTACAGAAAACATGCATAAAAAAACTGCCAACAAAGTCGTGGACCTATGTCGACAGCCTGAAACCTCTAATACTAAGTATCAGAGGTTTTTTGTATTAAAAAATTGAGATCAGGGCAGGCATTTATTATGACCTCAATATATAAATTAAAGCACCTAGACGATTTGTCTAGGTGCTTTAATTTATAAGTCGAAATTTAACGCTGATATCATAGCTAAGCTATTATTTTATGCTATTCTTTAACATCACTATTAGCTTTTTCGATAATTTGCTGTCTATATTGGAAAACATTACGCACAATCGTTTTAATTACTGCGTAAAGTGGGACAGCTACAAGTATTAGGCCGAAACCACCGAGATTACCAGCAGCTAAGATGACGACAATGATTGTTAATGGATGAATATTTAAAGATTTACCCATAACATTTGGTGTAATAACATTACCTTCTAATTGTTGAGCAACTAATGTGATAATACATACCCATATAAATGTAGTTGGACTTTGAATAATTCCGATAATGGCTGCCGGCGCAAATGCCATCCATGGACCAAGGAATGGAATCATATTAGCTACACAGGCAAACATAACTAATAATAATGTATAATTCAAACCAATAATTGAATATCCGATATATAAGATAACACCTAAAATAATACTAACTGTTACTTGACCTTGAATATAAGACTGTACTGTATGATTTAAATCTTTTAATAAATCAACAATAAAAACTTTTCTATCACCTTTAAATAGTTTAGCAATAAAAGGTATAAAACGTTCATGGTCTTTTAACATATAAATTAAGAAAAATGGCACCATGATAAGTAAAAATAGTGTTGAGATAAATGAAGTTAAATAACTAAATGAATTAGATAATATATCTGCAGTACTATTACTCATAGATTGAACCATTTTATTTATTCTATCTGTTACATCAGCAGGTAATCTTTCCATTTGATCTAAAGCAAAGTTGATAATATATTGAATTTCATGCTGTAATGCTGGTATTTGATTGATTAAGTTTTCAATTTGCTCTGCAATTGGTGGTGCGATAAACCTAATAATGATACCGATAATGATGAATAAAGCGATAAAGATAATTGTTATGCTAGCCCAACGTGGGACTTTGTTTTTTTCCAATATTTTTTGAAAAGGTAAGCAAATATAGAATAAGAAGCCACTTAATAACAATGGTAATAATACCGATTGAATAATAATTACAAAAGGTACAAATACACTATGGACTTCCATGACTAATTTGATTAGTAAAAACAGGATTAATAAAGCGATGCCTGTTCTAAACCAAACCTTATTTAGCATAGGACAGTTCCTCCTAAATTCTTTTTTAAGTACTATTAAGTATATCTCAAATAAACAAAGAACAAAAGATGAAAATAGAATTCAATAATTTCTGTGGCACAATTATAAAAAAATAGAAAGTTATTGTTATAATTCGGAGTTATTTGTGTTAAATAGTGTAAAACTGTTTCTGTATTATAATATAGCTATACGAAAATTTAATATAAATTATTTTGTATAATATATAAAGTGTGAAAAGTATAACTTAATGAATACGTTGCGCGGAATATTATATATGTGTATAATAATGAAAAATATATCATTTTACATAATGGTACAACAAGGGGGATACGTTATGTTAGAGGGCTTACTTACGTGGTTGTATGATATTGTTTGGAGCAAACCTTTAGTTTATGGTTTATTGCTTACAGGAGTATTATTTTCATTTATGATGCGCTTTTTCCAAATTAGGCATTTTAAAGAAATGATACGCTTAATGTTTCAAGGGGAAAAATCACCGACAGGTATTTCTAGTTTCCAGGCAATTGCTTTATCTTTAGCAGGTAGAGTAGGGACTGGTAATATTGTAGGTGTTTCGACAGCTATATTTATTGGGGGTCCTGGTGCCATATTTTGGATGTGGGCATCAGCATTTTTAGGGGCAGGTAGTGCGTTTATTGAATCTACACTTGGACAAATTTATAAACGTGAAGAGAAAGGTCAATATCGAGGCGGTCCAGCATTCTATATTGAATATGGTATTAAGGGGAAATTAGGAAAGATATACGGTTTAATATTTGCAATCGTTACTGTTATATCAGTGGGGTTATTATTACCAGGTGTACAGTCTAATGCTATTTCAAGCTCGATGAAAAATGCATTCAGTTTAGAACCTTGGATAGTGGCAATATTCTTGGCGCTTTTAATTGGTTTAATCATATTTGGAGGTATTAAGTGGATTGCAAATGCAGCAACTGCAGTAGTACCATTTATGGCAATTGCGTACATTTTAATGGCAGTAATAATTATATTCATAAATATTGAACAAGTTCCAGCTTTATTTGCATTAATATTTAAATCTGCATTTGGTTTTGAAGCAGCCTTTGGTGGTATTGTAGGGGCTATGATTGAAATTGGTGTTAAAAGAGGTCTATATTCAAATGAAGCAGGACAAGGTACAGGTCCACATGCTGCGTCAGCAGCAGAAGTATCTCATCCAGCTAAACAAGGATTAGTACAATCATTTTCAGTTTATATAGATACATTATTTGTTTGTACAGCAACCGCTTTAATTATTTTACTTTCAGGTACATATAATGTCACTGATGGTGGTTCGATGTCAGACGGTAAAGCGAGTATGATTAAAGACAATGGTATATTTGTAGAAATGTCCAATGGTGATAAAGATTATTCAGGTACAGCAATGTATGCACAAGCTGGTATTGATAAAGCCTTCCAAGGCAGTGGATATCACTTTGATCCTACATTCTCAGGATTTGGATCATATTTTATTGCAATTGCGTTATTCTTCTTTGCCTTTACAACAATACTGGCATACTATTATATTGCTGAAACCAATATCACGTACTTAACTAGACGAAGTTCGAAGAGAACTACTTTTATATATATTAATTTTATAAGAATCGTTCTGATTTTAGCTACAGTATATGGTGCAGTTAAAACTGCGGATTTAGCATGGATGATGGGTGATTTGGGTGTAGGTATGATGGCTTGGTTAAATATTATTGCTATTTGGATACTACATAAGCCAGCAATCAATGCACTGAAAGATTATGAGAAGCAAAAGAAAAAACTTGGATCAGGTAAACGAGCAATTTATAAACCAGATCCTAGTAAAGTACCGAATGCTGTTTTCTGGTTAAAAGATTACCCACAGCGACTAAAAAAAGAAAAAATTGATGATTAACTCATTATTCAATTTGTAAAAATTAAGTTGGAATATTTTAAAATCATGCGTCTCTTGGTACAATGTCTATAAGACTACTAGGGGGCGCATGATTTATGTATGACTTTCAACCAGGAAATATCAATAAGATTAATTTTCCTAGCGATATTTTAGATAGAGATGTGACATTATCTATCTATTTACCTAAGGATTTTACAGCATTATTTAAATATAAAGTTGTTTTTTGTTTCGATGGCGCAGACTTTTTTGCTTTTGGCAGGATTCATCGTACTTATGAAAAGTTAAGAGAAACCAATGAAGTTGAGCGAGCAATTTTTGTAGGTTTTCACTATGAAGATGTTGATAAAAGAAGGGCAGAATTTCATCCGCAAGGCGCTCGTACACCATTGACTGTGAAAGCTATGGCTAATGAAATATTGCCGTTTATAGATAAGACCTTCCCAACATTCAAAGTAGGTAATGGGCGTGTTTTATTAGGAGATAGTTTAGCTGGTAGTGCTGCATTAATTACAGCATTGTCATATCCGCGTGTATTTAGCCAGGTAGGCTTATTAAGTCCGCAACATGATGAGGCTATCCAAACATTAATTGAACGTTGCCAATTTAAAGATCAGCTATCAATTTGGCATGCGATAGGATTAGAAGAAAGGGATTTTAAGTTACCTACAACCGGTAAAACGGCAGATTTTTTAACGCCAAATCGCGAATTAAATTCTATTATTAAAGCTAACGGTTTTACGTATCACTATTTAGAATTTGAAGGTGGACATAGATGGAAGTCATGGCAATATTTGCTTGATGAAATGTTAAAATATTTTTTATCTGATAATATTTCATTTTAATATTCTGAAATAAATTGACTTTAGAGTAACGAATTTTTCAGAAATTTGATATAATGTAATTATGTTAAACAAAGGAGGAATTTAAATGATTTTAGGATTGGCATTAATTCCGTCAAAAGCATTTCAAGATGAAGTGAATGCATATCGTAAGCGTTATGATGCTCATTATGCGTCTATTATGCCGCATATTACGATAAAGGGGCAATTTAAAATAAACGATGGTGATTTAGAGTCTGTAAAAGAGACAATCAAATCAAGAATCGAAGGCATTCCAACAGTTGATGTTCACGCAACAAAAGCATCTAATTTTGCGCCGATAACAAACGTTATTTATTTTAAAGTTGAAAAAACAGAAACTTTAGAAAACTTATTTAATCAATTTAACAAAGGCGATTTTTATGGGGTGGCAGATCATTCGTTTGTTCCACATTTTACTATTGCCCAAGGATTAACGAGTCAAGAATTTGAAGATATCTATGGACAATTGAAGTTAGCGGGGATTGACTATAAAGAAACTATTGAGCAACTTTCATTAGTTTATTACGATGAAAAAGAAGATAAATGGAAAGTTTTAGAAGACTTTAATTTAGCATAAACGTGTTCCATTTTGATTAATGTCTAAACATAGCATGATTAGACATTAAAAATATAGGGTTTGTGGAATAAATGCCCACCTCCCAAATAAGGGAGCTAATCAACTTAGGTTAGCTCTCTTTTGTATTTAAAATAGTGTAATTTTCTCAGTGTATCCCCTTCATATGCCTGAACAAGGTTTCATGAAAGTAAAAAGCATCAATTTCTATAAGTTTTTAATAGAAATTGATGCTTTTTTACTAACGATTTTTTATGTCTCATGTTCTCAATTTTTTTAATTATTATAACTCATGTGTACATCTAAGTTTGAGGGTGGCTAATAATTTTTATAATAAATTGTATATGCTCAATAATACTTTTCTATAAACATTAAAATTTATGAATAATTTAAGTGTGCTTTTTAAGTTTGATAAAATAGATGCCATAAAAGACAGCTAGGAATAAGAATACAAAAGCTGAAAAGTAAAATGTGTTGTTTACTGAATTTGAAAACTCAGTAATTAAACCGCCGACTAGTGGTCCTATCATAGATCCAAAACCCTGAACACTATTGAATACACCCCATGTTTCTTCTTGTTCATCCAAATGAATATGACTTGCCATGAATGTATTCCATGCTGGCAGCAAGATACCATACATGAGACCAATCAATACTGCTAAAACCCAAACTAATGTAATTTCTGTAATTAGTGATAAAGCAAATATCATGAGTGTATAGAGTACAAAGCCGCCAAATATTACACTATACATAAATAATGTGCCATGATTATCAATTATTTTAGATAAGAACAACATTGAAATCGCACAGCCAATACCACCAAATACGATTGCCATCGTATATTCTACTGTGGATACACCGACAACTTTTGTTGCATATGTAGGTAATATAGGAACAAGGGCAGTAATTGAAGCACCTTGTAGCAAAATACCAGGAAACAGAATTAAATGTCGTTTTGTAACATTTACTATCTGACCTAATTGCTGTTTAACAGGGCGAGTATTATAATTTGTGAGTCTAATTTTTACAAAATAATATAATATCCATGCAATTAATACAACAAGGGACATTAGAAATGCGAATTGCGTCGGATGAAATTTAAATATAATATTCATACCAACCATACCTACTAGTAGGCCTAGCAGCCAAGAGAAATATACGTAGCCCATTTGTTTACCGCGATTCTTTTCATCAACGCTTGCTAACATAATTACCCATATTGGGCTTACAGCAATACCTAACAAGATTGCACTTATGATTAATACTATTGGTGAAGTAGGGAACCAAACAACTAAAAATAAACTAGCAAAAGCAAGTAAAAACCCTAAAGTTAGTACCAATTTTGCGCCTAAGCGTTTAAGTAAGAAACCAATAACGAAATTTGTAGCTGCATCCGAAATAAAATGTATAGAAATAGCGATAGATGTTATACCTACTGCGATTGAAGTTGCTGTTGGCAGTAACGATAAATAACTCAAAATATACATTCCTCGAGCAAATTCCATTAAGAATAAGATGATTAACATGATTATAAAATTTTTACTTGTACCATGATTATTTAACGAAGAGCTTTGCATATAAAGGAACCTTTCCGTAAACTTCCTCGTATCGAGATGAATGATTAAGTAAGTTTAATAAATCTTTACATAATTTATATGTTGAATACGGGATTCTAGAAGAATCCATTGCTTGTGACATTGCAGCTAATTTAGCTGGTTCATTTGTTAATGTAGCAACTTGTTCTATTGCCGCCTCAGGTGTAAGCGCTATGCTTCCGAAGCCTTTTTCTTCAAAATAAACTGCATTTTCAAGTTCTTGTCCGGGCGCGGGGTCTAAGAAAATCATTGGTATTTGACGCGTTAATGCCTCTGATATCGTGATACCACCTGGTTTTGTAATCATCAAGTGACTTGAAGCCATCCATTCATTCATATGTTTTGTGTAACCTAAAATAAGTACGTTATCGTTAGCTTTAAATTGACTAGATAACGAACGTTTTAAGTCTTTATTTTTACCACAAATCATAACTACTTGTGCATGAGGACTTCTGTTCAAAATTTCTTGTATCATTTGACCGAATCCTTTTGAAACTCCAAATGCACCTGCAGACATTAATATAGTAGGTTTGCTAGGATCTAACTTATTTTGACGCAACCAATCTTCTTGATTGATATCCGCTTCGAATTTGTCTGAAATTGGAATTCCTGTTACTTTTAACTTATTTCGAGGGATGCCAATGCTTGCAAACTCATCTTTTAATTCCTCTGTAGCAAGGTAATATTTATGTGAGTGTGGCGTAATCCAGTTTTTTTGCATGCGATAGTCTGTCATGACTGTTGCTATAGGTATGTTCATATCAAATTGTTCAGTCAATACAGACATAACCGGTGTTGGAAAAGTTAGTAAAATAAGATCTGGTTTTTCTTTTAAAAGTAAATTCATTAATTTATTAAGTCCATAGTATTTATAGAAACATTTATCTAATTGGTCTGGTTGACTATAGTAAAAAGCTTTATACATATTCCTAAAATATTTAAAACTATTAATGTACCATTTTTTACAAATAGAAGTCAGAATTGGGTGCGCTTCTAAAAATAAATCATGTTCAATAACTGTTAAATTGTCTAGATTCATTTCGTTAAATTGGTTTACTACGCTTTGCGTAACTTGTAAATGACCGTTACCAAAAGATCCAGTAATTATCAGTATTTTTTTATTTTGAGTAACCATTAAAAGCCACCCTCCAATAGTTTATATTTAGCTCAAGGTAATTTTAACGTATTTACTTGAGGTGTGAAAGAAAAAACACACAATTAATTTTGATTATATCATTTTACAAACACTTGTGAAATGATTCATACTAAAGTGGGAAATTAAAATTTAATAAAATAAAGTTGTTATATATCTATATAATACCACTTTCGCCAGGACTATAAGCTTATATTCTGCAAATAACAAAAAATATAGAAAGAATTAACACTTTGATAACATATAGTTAATGTTCTTAAAAATAAGGATTATAAAACTTAGGTAAATAGTACTTGAGCATATTTAAATGAATAATCAACTTAATACAATAGGAAGAAATTATAAATATCAAACCATTAGATTCTATAAAAACAGTCGGAAATGTGTATAATAGAAGTATTGGAAATAAAGGAGCGATATATGTTGGAAGCAAATGTGTTGTTTGAAAAAATTAGAGTGAAACAAGTTTTCGGCACGTTAGATAGAAATATAACAGATATAACAACTGACTCTCGTACTGCACAACGAGGTAGTATATTCGTAGCATCGAAGGGTTATACAGTAGACAGTCATAGATATTGCCAAGATGTGGTGAATCAGGGATGTGAGGTTATCATTGTTAACCAAAAACAACAAGTTCTAGGAGATGTAACGCAAGTCGTTGTCCCAGACACTTTACGTGTAGCAAGTTTGTTAGCTAATATGTTATTCAATTATCCTAGTAAGCAACTCGTAACATATGGTGTGACAGGAACAAATGGTAAAACTTCAATCGCTACGATGATACATCATATCTATAGAAAATTAAATAAAGGCAGTGCTTACTTAGGAACAAATGGGTTTCAAATAAATGAGGTTAAATCAAAAGGTGCAAATACCACCCCTGAAACTGTATTATTAACAAAGAAAATAAATGAAGCAGTTGAAGCGGACGCTGAAGCAATGACATTAGAAGTATCTAGTCATGGTTTATCTTTAGGTCGTCTTCGTGGTGTAGATTTTGATGTAGCTATTTTTTCAAATTTAACACAAGATCATTTAGATTTTCACGGCACAATGGAGTCTTATGGACATGCTAAATCATTACTATTTAGCCAATTAGGTGAAGATTTATCACAAGATAAATACGTGGTGTTGAATAATGATGATGCTTTTTCAGAATATCTAAGCTCTGTAACACCTTATGAAGTATTTACTTATGGTGTCAATAATGATGCACAGTTTACAGCGGAACAAATCGAAGAATCATTACAAGGTGTCAAATTTATCTTTAATACGCCTGAAGGAAAGTTTCATGTCCAATCACCTTATGTTGGTCTGTTTAATGTTTCTAACATTATGGCTGCTATGATCGCTGTGTGGAGTAAAGGTATTGAGTTAGGTGAAATTGTAAAAGCTGTTGAAAATTTAGAACCTGTAGAAGGAAGATTAGAAGTATTAGATCCTTCATTACCAATTGATCTAATCATAGACTATGCACATACAGCAGATGGCATGGATAAATTAATTGATGCGGTTAAGCCATTTGCTAAACAGAAATTAATTTTCTTATGTGGTATGGCAGGTGAACGTGATCTGACTAAGACACCTGAAATGGGACGTGTAGCATGCCGAGCAGACTATGTTATTTATACACCCGACAACCCTGCAGACGATGATCCTAAAAAATTAACACAAGAATTAGCTAAAGGCGCAACACATGATAACTATATTGAATTTTATGATCGTGCAGAGGGCATAAGACATGCTATAGATATTGCTGAGCCAGGAGATACTGTGGTATTGGCTTCAAAAGGTCGAGAACCATATCAAATTATGCCTGGCCACATCAAAGTACCGCATCGTGATGACCTTATTGGATTAGAAGCTGCTTATAAAAAATTTGGTGGAGGTCCCCATGAAGGTTAAGAAAATCAATTTCAATGACATTCAGGCTAATGTGTATATATATGAAAATGTAGTTGAGCAATTGTTTCTTATAGCAATGCCTGAAATAAATTGGTCATTAGAAGTAGAATCAACTTTAAATGAAGATGATATGAAAGAGGAACTTGTGATACACTTATTTACATTACTTGACGAGTCAACAGCTTCGCATTTTGCTGATGACATCGTTAAATGGATATTTGAGAATTAAAGGAGATTATAAATGAATATAAAGGAAGAAGTAGAATCAAGAAAAACCTTCGCAATTATTTCTCACCCAGATGCTGGTAAAACAACACTAACAGAAAAATTACTGTTGTTTGGTGGCGCAATTAGAGAAGCAGGTACGGTTAAAGGTAAAAAAAGTGGGAAGTTTGCTACAAGTGACTGGATGAAAGTTGAACAGGAACGTGGTATTTCTGTTACCAGTTCAGTAATGCAATTTGATTATGATCATTACAAAATAAATATTTTAGATACGCCGGGTCACGAAGATTTTTCTGAAGACACATACAGAACTTTGATGGCGGTAGACAGCGCAGTTATGGTTATTGACTGTGCAAAAGGTATTGAAGCACAAACATTAAAGCTATTTAAAGTTTGTAAAATGAGAGGTATCCCTATTTTTACATTTATTAATAAGTTGGATAGAGTAGGGAAAGAACCGTTTGAATTGTTAGATGAAATAGAATCTACATTAGATATCGAAACATATCCTATGAATTGGCCAATTGGAATGGGTCAAAACTTTTTCGGAATTATTGATAGAGAATCCCATACAGTTGAACCGTTTAGAGATGAAGAAAACATCCTACACTTAGACGATAATTATGAACTCAAAGAAGACCACGCTATGAAAAATGATAGTGCCTTTGCCCAAGCAATTGATGAGCTTATGCTAGTTGAAGAAGCGGGTGAAAACTTTGATAACGAAGCATTATTAAAAGGTGATTTAACTCCTGTATTCTTTGGTTCGGCATTAGCAAACTTCGGTGTTCAAAATTTCTTGAACGCATACGTAGACCACGCGCCTATGCCAAATGCACGTCAAACAAAAGAAGATATAGAAGTAAGCCCGTTTGATTTAGATTTTTCAGGTTTCATATTTAAAATCCAAGCAAATATGGATCCGAAACATAGAGATAGAATCGCTTTTATGCGTGTTGTTAGTGGTGCATTTGAACGTGGCATGGATGTTAACTTGCAAAGAACAAACAAAAAGCAAAAAATTACTCGTTCAACGTCATTTATGGCGGACGATAAAGAAACTGTAAATCACGCGGTGGCTGGTGATATTATCGGACTATACGATACAGGGAATTATCAAATTGGTGATACGCTAGTTGGTGGCAATCAAAAATTTAGTTTCCAAGAATTACCACAGTTTACACCAGAATTATTTATGAAAGTATCAGCCAAAAATGTGATGAAGCAAAAACACTTCCATAAAGGTATTGAGCAATTAGTACAAGAAGGCGCAATCCAATATTATAAAGCATTACACACGAATCAAATTATCATCGGCGCTGTAGGACAGTTACAGTTCGAAGTGTTCGAACACCGTTTGAAAAATGAATATAATGTGGATGTTGTTATGGAGTCAGTTGGTCAAAAAATTGCGCGCTGGATAGAAAACGAAGAAGACATCAAAGATAAGATGAGTTCTACACGTTCTATTTTAGTAAAAGACGTATATGATAACTATGTATTTTTATTTGAAAATGAGTTTGCTACAAGATGGTTCGAAGAGAAATTTCCAGAAATTAAATTATATGGATTGTTATAAATTTTGTTTTTGTGTATAATGACCATATTAATAGAATACCTATGACTATGTAGTCAGAGGGGAGTAACTTAACTAAAGTTAAATTGATATATGAAGCATGCAAGTATTGCCTATATATAGTTGAATGCATATTGATATATACTTTTTAACTTAGTCATTTTTATCGTCATTACGAAGTATAATACTTCCGGTAAGATGGGCAGAATAAAACTGTCGAGTGAGACCTTTGCTAACAGTGTATATTATCTGTGAATTGTATTTAATTTACTATATGTTTATTAAAATACGATGAAGAGGTGCCACATGCATTGACTTAGCTTAGGTCTCTATTTTTATGTAAAAAAACTAAAGGAGATGTCCTATATGGATCCGAGTTTGATTTTACCTTACCTATGGGTGTTAGTAGTGCTCGTATTTTTAGAAGGTTTATTAGCTGCAGATAATGCAGTCGTAATGGCAGTAATGGTTAAACATTTGCCGCCGGAACAACGAAAAAAAGCGTTATTTTATGGTTTGCTTGGTGCTTTTATATTCCGTTTCATATCTTTATTCTTAATTAGTGTTATCGCACATTTCTGGTGGATACAAGCACTAGGTGCTTTATATCTATTGTATATGTCTATACGGAATTTGATATCCTTCTTTAACGAAAAAGATCATGATAACAACGAAGGAAATGATGATCATCACTTTGATGAATCTGGAAAAGAGATACATGCAAGTGCTAAATCATTTTGGGGCACTGTGTTAAAAGTAGAATTTGCCGATATAGCTTTTGCAATTGACTCAATGCTTGCGGCACTTGCTATAGCAGTTACCTTGCCGACAGTGGGTATCCATTTTGGTGGCATGGATTTAGGCCAATTTATAGTTATGTTCTTAGGTGGTATGTTAGGTGTTATCATTATGCGTTTTGCTGCAACTTGGTTTGTAAACTTATTGAATAAATATCCTGGTTTGGAAGGTGCAGCGTTTGCGATTGTTGGTTGGGTAGGCGTCAAATTAGTTGTTATGGTGCTTGCTCACCCTGATATTGGAGTGTTAGATGAGCATTTCCCACATGGAGTTTTATGGCAGTCCATCTTCTGGTCGATAATGATCTTATTAGTTCTTATCGGATGGTTAGGTTCTGTTCGTAAAAATAAACAACAAGAAAAATAAACTTGATAACAAAATAGAGAGCTAACTTATTAAAATACTCTTTCTAAAGTGGACACTATAATAGTGGAAATTTTGGGAGGAGTTTTTTTATAATAATTTAAGCGTAAAGACATGTTAATGATAGAAATATATACTCAAAGTGCTTATAATCACATATATATAGTAATAAAATAAAAATAAAGCAGAAATATTTTATGTGATATGTCATAATGGAAGTTAATGAAACATGCAGTTTTAGGGGGAGTAATGGTGAAAGATAATAAAAAACATGTAATCCCAAAAGAAAAATACGGCCGTAAAAGACGCGAGTATTTTCATAATGAAGAACGGGAACAACGTGTACAATTTGAACGTAAAGCAAGAAAACAACGTGCAAAAAAAGCAGAAGAACTAGCTAAGAATAATGAAGAGCGTGTGAAAGAAAATTTGAGGAAAGCACGTATAGAGAAATTGACTCAGGAAGAGATTCAACAGCAACAACAAGTTATGAAAGCACGTAGCAATAATAATGGTGTTACAAGTAGCCAAAATCAAATTAATGAATCATCTAATGAAAATCAACAGAAAGAGACAAATGCTACAGTTAAATCAGCAAAACCATCTGATACATCTTTAAATGATAATATTACAGAAACTACAGATTATTCAAATGATAAAGTAAAACATAATAATGAAGCAAAATACAATCATTCAGAAAACAAAGATGAACCGAAAAATATACAAGACGACCATTTTTACTCTGAAGAAGCACAACAATCACGTGTAAATAACTATATAGAAGACGAAAATGAAAGTAAAACACAACTCAATATTGGTGTGAGCGATGAATCAAATTCTCATAGAAAAACGGCTTACCAACAAAATGATAAGCAACCACAGTCATTTATGGATAGAGTTAAGTATTTTTTTATGGAACAATGGGCACAAATATTAATTGTTGTTGCAGTTGTATTATTATTGATATTAATTCAAGCAATCTTTAATAATGTAGATAATAATGGAAACACAAAAGATCATGTATTTCAAAACAATAGTGATAAAGATAAGACTTATACTGCTACAATGAAAAGTGCAAATAGTGCGATTCATTCAGTTGTAACAGTAGAAAATGATACAAGTAATGAATCATCATCTGCAGAGAAAGAGACACAAGAAGCAGGTAAAGAAAACGAATTAGGTTCAGGTGTCGTCTACAAAAAAGTAGGCGACTCTATTTTTATTATGACAAACGCACATGTTGTTGGTGATAAAAAAGAACAAAAGATTACATACGGTAATAATGACTATTCAATAGGTAAAGTGATTGGTACAGATAGATTTTCAGATATTGCAGTCATCAAAGCGAAAGTGAAATCTGATAGCGACGTGAAAGCCATTAAAATGGGAGATTCAAGTACATTAGTACTAGGAGAACCTATTATTGTGGTAGGTAATCCTTTAGGGGTTGATTTTAAAGGTAGTGTCTCAGAAGGTATTGTATCTGGATTAAATCGACATGTGCCAGTAGATATTGATAAAGACGATAAATACGATGTATTAATGAGTGCTTTCCAGATGGATGCGCCTGTAAATCCAGGTAATTCTGGTGGAGGTGTAATTGATAAAAATGGTAAATTAGTTGGTATTGCATCACTAAAAATTGACATGGATAATGTTGAAGGTATTGCGTTTGCTATCCCAGTTAATGATGCGGAATCTATTGCGAAACAACTTGAAGCTAAAGGTGAAGTAATATATCCTAATACTGGTGTAGAATTGGCTAATATTGCAGATATTGATGATACGACAAGACAATCAATCAACTTACCTGATGATGTAAATAATGGGGTGTTGATTGGGAATGTCAAAGATGATTCTATTGGAGAAAAATCTGGGTTGCAAAAAAATGATGTAATAGTAGAATTAGATGGTAAAGAAGTAGAAGATAATCTTAGATATAGACAAATCATATTTAGTCATAAAGATGATTTAAAAACACTAACCGCAAAAGTATATAGAGATGGAAAAGTACAAGATATTAATATTAAATTGAAGTAGCGTTGGGGTGAATAAACGTTGTCCATTTTCAATCAATTATTTAAAAAATCAAGCCCTCAACAAGGTATTGTGATGTATTATATTATAGCAATTATTGTAGCGTTTTTATTGCTGAATTTACCTTTTGTTCATAAACCAGGTATAAAGGTAGATCCAATAGATTCATTATTTGTTGCTGTTTCTGGTGTAAGTGTTACTGGTCTTTCTCCTGTTAATATAGTCGAAACTTATACAACATTTGGTCAAATCATTATTATGATTATACTTAATATTGGTGGTATCGGCGTAATGGCGATAGGAACCATGTTATGGGTTGTATTAGGGAAACATATAGGTATGCGGGAACGCCAATTGATTATGCTAGATAATAACAAAGACACTATGAGTGGTACAGTTAAACTCATTTTGGATATTGTACGTACGATTTTAATTATTGAAGTAGTAGGTGCAGCACTTCTGGCTTTCTATTTCTATAGAGATACACCAGATTTACAATATGCTATTATGCAAGGATTCTTCGTTGCCGTGTCTGCAACCACAAATGGTGGTTTGGATATAACTGGTCAATCTTTAATACCGTATGCAAATGATTATTTTGTGCAAACGATTGTAATGTTTTTGATTATTTTAGGTTCAATTGGTTTTCCAGTTTTGATTGAAGTAAAGGCTTATATTAAAAATAGGATCCCAAATTTTAGGTTTTCATTATTTGCGAAGATCACAACCGTTACATATTTAGTTTTATTTGTATTCGGAGTGATTATGATTTTATTGCTAGAATATAATCATGCATTTCAAAATATGAGTTGGCATAAATCATTATTTTATGCGTTATTCCAATCGGCAACTACTAGAAGTGCTGGATTGCAGACCATTGATGTAAGCCATTTTGGTGAAGGTACAAATGTGGTTATGAGTATTTTAATGTTTATTGGTTCATCTCCGAGTTCAGTTGGTGGAGGAATCAGAACAACAACATTTGCCATTTTAATATTATTCCTATTTAACTTTAGAAATAATACAGAAAAATTATCAATTAAAGCATTTAATCGTGAAATTCATACTACAGATGTTCAACGTTCATTTGCAGTATTTACGATGGCAGGAATATTAACCTTTGCAAGTATGATTTTTATACTTGTTGTGGAGAATGGAAAAATAACATTTTTACAAGCATTTTTTGAAGTAATGTCAGCATTTGGTACATGCGGTTTATCTTTAGGGGTAACAGGTGATGTTAATGATATGTCAAAAACGGCACTTATGATATTGATGTTTATCGGTCGTGTTGGATTAATTAGTTTCATCATTATGATTGGTGGACGTCGTGAACCAGATAAATATCATTATCCAAAAGAGCGTGTACAGATTGGTTAATCAAAGTGAGATAAGTAGCGTAATGAAATAACTATTGTATGAGTGTCCGGGGCATAGATATATGCTTCGGACCTTTTTTAGAGTCACTCTCAAAAAATTGAGCTAGTGACTCTTACGCATGAGCGAAAGCTCAGGTGA